>Ga0181524_10005032_pt1 | contig 11974 bp, 9 predicted proteins | sample PEATcosm2014_Bin_34_FD_119761 | JGI IMG/M metagenome (GOLD analysis project Ga0181524, IMG submission 119761) | Peatland microbial communities from MTU Mesocosm Facility, Houghton, MI, USA - PEATcosm2014_Bin05_60_metaG | ecosystem: Environmental > Terrestrial > Soil > Wetlands > Peat | place...
CGGATGAGCTTGCTCTGGCGGATTTCGACGATGCTGCCCACAACCTGGTTGAGGAACTCCCGGTCGTGGGAAATGACCAGAATGGCGCCGGGATAGCTCTTCAAATAGGCCTGAAACCAAAGCAGGGCCTCCAGGTCCAGATGGTTGGTCGGTTCGTCCAGCAGGAGCAGGTCCGGTTCCTGTGTCAGCAACCGCGCCAGGTGGGCGCGCATCACCCACCCCCCGCTCATCTCCCGGGCCGGACGGTCGGAATCCCCCTCCCGAAAGCTCAGGCCGGCAAGAATCTGCTTGGCTTTGGCCTCCAAACGATAGCCGCCCAACTCATTGAAGCGGTCATGCACGTTGTCGTGAATCTCCTCGGGATGCAACGCCCCGAGCGGATGGTCCGCCTCCCAGGCCTTAAGGATGCGCCGCAGCTTCGTGTACTCCGGGCTAATCCCCGTGGCCAGCTCGATTACCGTCTCATCCCCCACAGGCATGTTCTCCTGCGGCAGATAGCCGGCCGAGATGCCGCGCTCGAACGAGACCTCGCCGCTGTCGGCTGAGTCCCGGCCCAGGATGATCGACAATAGCGTTGTCTTGCCCGCCCCGTTCGGGCCAACTAACCCGATCCGGTCCTGCCGGTTTACCTGCAAGGTGACGTCGGCGAACAATACCCTGTCCCCATACGCCTTGCGAATGCCTGACAAAGTCAACATGTCCCCACATTAAGCCACAGATTGCGCAGATTGCACAGATGGGAATTGTCTTCTGTTTGAAGGTTCCGCTAATGGACGTCCAAAGCCGGCTAAAGCCGGCGCTCCGGTCCTTCGGCACTTGCTGCGCGGCAGTTCCCGATGCGCCCCCTGTCATCGGTGGACCGGCGCGGCGATTTGGGCGGTAAGGAAGTAGAGCCAGGCGGCGGAGACGGGGCGGCGGTAGATTTGCGACAAGGCCCGCGCGTAGAGCTTGACTTGGGGGGCATAGACCCTGGCGCGATCTGCCAGCGCGTCCGCCTCGAGGGCATCGGTCTTGAAATCCACCAGCCAAATCTCCGAGGGCAGCACGACAGCCAGGTCGGCCACGCCCTGGACCACGATCAACTCGCCCTCGAGCGCCGGCTCGAGTGGCTCGCCGGTGATGGCGGCGATTTCTTTGGAAGAAAAGCGCGCGGTGAAGGCCAGTTCGCGATGGACGAATCGCGCCTGGGCGCGGATTTTGCGCCCGAGGTCCGATTGCCAGAAGGCCTCAAGTATCCTGAAATCCAGGAGGTTAACATCTTCCTGGGCCAGCAGCCCCTCCTGTTGCAAGCGTTGGGCCGCCTGCTGCAATTCCAGCAGGCTGCCGACGGATTCGAGAGGAACGAGTTGGAGGAATGCGTGATGCGCATTGCCAGCCTGGGCGGCGCCGGCGCCCCCCCTGGCAATGCGCGGCCTGGGTTTCCGGGCCTGGCGTGGCGCTGCTGGCCCCTTGGCCTGCGCCGGCGATTCGTCCAGCGCGAATCCCGGGGCTCGCGTTCCGAACAGGGGCGCCGCTTCCTCGTCCCTCTCCTGGGCGGCGCGGCGCAAGGCAGTAACGGAGGTCTTGGCCGGTTTGCTGGTGGCAGCCAGGAACGGATAAGTCCACAGGAGCCGTTGCTGGAGCTTGTCCCAGGCCTGCGGGCCGGCAGCGGCCATGACTGGGGCTGCTTCCGCCCCGATGCCGGCAGGCTCCAGCAAGCTGGTGTCGTCGTGAATCTGCCAGCGCAGGAGGGCATTTTCCCCCCGGGTGGATTCCGGACCGGCCGAGCCGCAGTTCCGGGCAAACCACCAGCCCAGCCAATCGGCATAACAACGGGCCGAGGAAAGCCTGGCCAGGCCGAGTTGGGCATCGGGCTGCCAGAGTTGGTCGAATTTGGTTTCGGAGATGCTGCCGCTGAGAATGAGGGTATCCCGCGCGCGGGTCATGGCGACGTAGAGCAGGCGCAGTTCCTCGCCCAGCATTTCGCGGCGCTGGCGCTGGCGGGCCAGCCAACAGGGCAGGCTGGGGTAGCGTTTGCCTGTGTGCGGAGGCTTGATTTGCGGGCACAAGCCGTAGGCCTCGTCCAGGATGAGATCGGCGCGCAGGTCGGAGACATTGAAGGGCTTGCCCAAGTCGGCCAGGACTACCACCGGGAATTCCAGGCCCTTGGCCTGGTGGATGCTCATCAGGCGGACGGAGTTCTCCTCGTTGAGGGCGGGGACATCCGGCTCGGTTTCGGCAAGCTGCTGGGCCTGGATAAACCGCAGAAAGCGAAAGAGGCCCTGGCGCTGGAACTGGTCAAACTGGAGGGTCAGGCCCAGGAGGCGCTGGACATTGGCATGGCGCTGTTCTCCGCGCGGCTGGGTGAGGAGCCACTCGGCATAATGGGTCTCGGCGAGCACGGCCTCCAGGCAGCGAGCCAGGGAAACCTGGCGCGCCAACCGCCGCCAGTGGGCGTAAAGCTCGAGAAAGCGTGAGACTTTGCGAAAGGTCTCCTCGCCCAGGGAAGGATGAAGGATAAAGGATGAAGGATGAAACTCGAGCTGCGAAGACCCTGCCTCAACGCGCTCATCTCGACCAGCACCCCGAATCCCTGATCCCGAAGCGCGGACTGTGGACCGTGGACTGTGGACTGTGGACTGTGGACTTCGACCCTGCGCCTTGCCCGCCGCCTCATGCCAGCGGATGAGCGCAGTCCAGAACGGGCCTTTGACGCCGAGGCGGATCGTCGCCAGTTCGTCTAGCGTGAGGCCGACCAAGGGCGAATGGAGCACGGCCAGGACCGGCACGTCCTGGAGCGGGTTGTCGAGCAACTGAAGCAGGCTCAGGAGGTCGGAGATTTCTGTGCTCTCATAGAACCCGCCGCGGGCGACCTGGAGGGGGACATTGAGACGGGAGAATTCCTTGGCGTAACTTTCGGCTTTGTTGGCTGGAGAACGCAACAGCACGGCCATGTCGCTCCAGGCGGCGGGGCGGAAAGCGTGGGCGGCCTCATCCCACACGGGATGCCGGGCGGCGTGGAGTTGGCGCAAGCGCAGGGCGACCAGGCGGGCCTCTTTCCTGGCCTCCTCGAGGTCGCCCACCTGGGCGAGGGCTTGAGCGGTTGGGTCGTCGTCCTGGGAATCTCCGCCATGTTTGAGGCGGAGGTGCAGCTCGACGGCTGGGGCCGGGTCGGCGGCGGCGCTCAAGGGGCGGCGTTCCTGGGCGGCGCCGAAGCGCAACTGGGCCCGCTGGTCATAGTCCACCCCGCCCAATTCGCGGCGCATAAGCAGGCCGAAAATGGAGTTGACGCAATTAAGGAGGCTCTCACGGCTGCGGAAATTGTCCACCAGCGGGATGACCTGGCCTCGAGAGTCGTGCCAGGTATCCACATAACCCTGAAAGATGTAAGGGTTGGCGAGCCGAAACCGGTAGATGCTTTGTTTGACGTCGCCCACCAGGAAGCGGTTGCCCAAGGCGCCCTCCCGGCTGAGCGCCTCGATGATCTTGTCCTGGGCTGCGTTGATATCCTGGTATTCATCGACGAACACGTAGCGAAGCTGCTTGCGCCATTGGCGGGCGATGGGCGTGGGTTTGTCAGTCTTGGGGTCCCAGAGGAGCCGGAGGGCGAATTGTTCGAGGTCGTGAAAGTCCACCATGCCCAGTTCCCGTTTGGCGTCGGTGAAAGCGGCTGTGAAATCCCGGGCCATTTCCAGGAGCGTGATCATCTGGCCGCGCACCCAGTTCCAATCCTCGGCCAGCGGATCGGAACGCTCGTCCAGGGGGGCCAGGGAAAGCAGGAACTCGGCTTCGCCAAGGAATTCCTTGAGCGGCTTGAGACAGTCGGTCTTCCGGCCGCGAGGGCACTCCCGCGCGGCGGCACAGACCTGGTCGAGGACGACGGCGGCATCCGTGCGCGATGGAGTGGTTTTGAGAGTGCGGAGAGCGGCGGCGCAGGCGGCGGCGATTTCATTTTGGGCGGTCTGGGCCTCGAGGTGGGGCAGCCAGCGGGGGCGGCAATCGGCCAGGGCAGCGAGCAGCCATTGCTGCCAGGTGTCCGGCTGGGGCGAGGCGAACCGGGCTGTCTGAGCGGCTATCCAGCCGTCCGGGTCGGGCAGGGTCTGCGCGTAGTGGTGCAGGCGCAGGACCAGGGCGCGGATGGGTTTGTCCCAGCCCCCGCCCTGGGTTTGAATGAGCTGCTGGACGGCCTCGGCGGCGCTGGAGCGCCCCGCGTAATGCTCTTGCAGGAGGCGCTCGAGCGTCTCGTCGGCGAGCAGGCGCGCCTCCTCCTCGGCCAGCACGGCAAGCTGGGGGTCCAGCTCCAGCTCATAGAAGTGCTGCCGGATCAGTTCGAGGCAAAAGCTGTGGAGGGTGCCCATGTGGGCCGTCTCGAACAGGGCCATCTGTTCCTGCCAATGCGAATTGCCGGGGTCGGCCTTGAGTTCATCCTCCAGCCGGGCGCGAATTCGCTGCCGCATCTCTGCCGCCGCCGCGTCGGTGAATGTGACCATCAGAATCTCGTCAAGCGACGCCGGCGGCTGATCGGCCACCAGGCAGGCCAGGCATCGCTCGACCAATGTGCGGGTCTTGCCCGTGCCCGCCCCGGCGACGACCAGCACGTTGCCCCGCGCGGCGATGGCGGCCTGTTGGGCGGGGGTAAGACTCATATCAGCTTCGGGTCATGCGCCGGGGGAGAACGGATTCTTGAATCGCGCTGACGATCGTATTGGTATCGAAGACGACGATGGTCATGCCGCTTTCGCCCGGTGCCTGGCATTGCGGTGGCGGGTGATCGCGGCCCTGATGGCCTTGTCCTCTTCGGCTGTAGGCTCTCCTTGAGGAGCGCCTCGGTAGCCGCCAAACAGTCGGTCGAACTGCTCGACCTCGCGCTGCTGCATCTGGCGGATGGCGTCACGCACGACCTCGTTCTCGTTTTCGTACCGGCCGGCACGCACCTGATCTCTGACGTAACGACGCATCTCCACAGTCAGGTTCACGTTGGGCGCCTGTGTCTTCATGCCAAGAACGTACCACGCCACGGCTGTCTTTGGCAATCCTGGGCAGCTCGGCCTCAACTCGCCGTCGCGTGGCGCGTCCAGCGGGTGCGGACGGGGGGCAATGCGACTGCGCTGCGGATCCCGCGCTACGCGGGGGCAACACCCAAACGACACGGGGGGACTGCTTGGCCGCCGTTGCGGAGGCCCGCCAGCCTCACAACTCGCTCAACATTTGCTCGACCGTCGCCAGGAGCTTGGGCACGTCGCTCTTCACAGCGTCCCACAAAACCTGATAATCCACGTCGTCATACCCGTGGCTCAAATGGTCACGCGTTCCGGCGATCTCCTTCCATGGCACGGCAGGATAGCGACTACGCAACTCAGCAGGCAGCCGTTTGACCGCTTCGCCCACGATCTCGATAAACCGCTCAAGTGCGGCGGTGGCTTGCCAATCGTCGAGCAACTCCTCCAGCGTCTTGCCTGAGCAAATGGCCTGAGCGTGGCGGGCGGCGTCCTGAAGTTGGCGCAGCGTGGCCTTCGGGTCATGCATGCTCATAAATCGGAATCGCCTCGTTCCGCACCGTCGCCTCGATGTGCTTGTTGAGACGTGAACAAAAGTCAACCTTCCGCCCGAGAATGGCCGCCAGTTCCTCGCCGTAGCCGAAATACCGGAAGCCGACCCCACGCAAAGCGCCCGGCTCGAACTCCGCAAGCACGTCCACGTCGCTGCGTTGTGGATCGAAGTCGTCCCGCAACACCGAGCCAAACAGGCTCAGTCTGCGGATGCCCCGCGCGCGGCAGAACGCCGCGATCTTCTCGCGGTCAATCTGAATCGGCAATCTCCCGATGCTCATGCGCCAATTCTCGCCAAAAGCGAGCTGCTTCGCAACCGCTCATTGCTCCCCTTTTTCAGCATTTCGGCGAATCTGGTCAATTGAGCAACTCACCATCCCTCGCCAGGCGGCGGCGGAGGGATAGTAGAGGACCGAGCGCCAGAGCAGGCGCTTGACCTGGCGGCGGCTGACTTTGAGGCGCCGGCTCGAGTCGAGCGGGTTGCCGCATCGCAGGAGCCGGATGGTTTCGATGCCGATGAGGATCGGCCAGGCGCAAGCCAATCGCACGCGCACACTGCGGCGCGGCAGGGCGTTGGTATAGTCCCAACCGGCCAGCAGGTGAGCCTGGGCCCGGTCCAGGAGCGCATCGTAGAGAGGGCGCAGGCGCGGCGCGTTGCCCGGCTCGAGCAGGTCGGCGGGGCCGAGGCTGCAGCCAGTCAACCGGTCTGCCGGCAGGTAGCAGCGGCCTTGTCTCAAGTCCGAGGGCAAGTCGCGCAGAATGTTGACCAGTTGCAATCCCTTGCCGAAGCGGACGCCATTGGCCAGGAGGAAGGAATCATCTAGCGGCGCTTGGGGGAACAGGTGCGCGCGGCAGATGCGGGTCCAGAATTCGCCCACACAGCCGGCCACGCGGTAGGTATAGTCCTCCAGTTCCTCATCGGCGCGCAGACAAACAATGCGCCGGGCCGAGGCGCCCGCGAAACGGCGCAAGTCGAGTTCCTGTCCGCCGGTAATCGTCTCGAGCACCTGGCGGACATGTTGGCGGTCGGCGGGGGCCAGGGCGTCGAGAAGCGCCAGGCTGGCCTCGGCCTGTTCCAGCAAGCGGCTTTCGGCCGGCGAGCCTTGATGCCGGGCCAGTTCCCCGAGGTCAAGCGGGCGGTCATGCAACCCGAGGATGCGCTCGCGCAGGGCCGCGAGGCTCGCCAACCGCTGCTCGATGGCGACCAGGCCGGTATCGGCAATGGTGTCCGCGGCGCGCGCCAGCAAATAGGCCAGCCCGATTTGTGGGCGTATCCGTCCGGGCAGCACGCGCAGCGTGAGATAAAACGAGCGCGAAACGTCCCTTAGCAGAGGCAGCGGCAGGGCCACTGACAAAGTCGTGTTCAATGTAGGAGACGACGTAAGGAGTCTCATTTGTAACGATAACGATAACGATTGATCAGAGACTCCTTGCGTCGTCTCCTACAATGGCCAGTGGCGCCCTTTGTCACTGACCCTGGAGACAGCGGCGTCCCTGCCTCCGAGAGGAGCTGGACCTGGCTGGACTCGCGCGACATGCGGAGGACAATTAAACAGGAATCGGCGGGGAAGGAAATCCGAAATGAACCGCTAATGCACGCTAATCCACGCTAATAAAAAGTCTATTAGCGATTAGGGGAGATTAGCGGTTGAGGATTTCGGATTTCGGGTTTATTTCCGGGCTTAGGATATTCGCCCTTCGCCCGCTGCCCGCCGCCCCCGTGATTGACCTTCCGCGCGCCTGCCTCCATCTTCGCTGTCATGCAAGAGATGGCGCACTTGACGGCCTATTTGGACCAACAACTGCCTGCCGCGCTGGAGACGCTGCGGGAAATGGTGGGCATCAACAGTTTCACGGGCAATCCGGAGGGTGTGAACCGGCTGGGCCGGCTTACCGCGGAGCGGTTTGCGCCGCTGGGCTTCCAGGCGGAGTTCGTGCCTTCGACCAACCCGGGCTGGGGCAATCACCTGGTCCTGACCCGGCCCGGAGCCTCCGGCAAGAGCATTGCCATGGTCTCGCATCTCGACACGGTCTTTCCGCCCGAAGAGGAGGCGCGGAACAATTTCCGGTGGCAGCGCGAAGGGGACCGCATATTCGGCCCGGGCACCCTCGACATCAAAGGCGGCACGGTGATGATGTGGCTGGTCTTGAGCGCCTTGCGCCGGCACGCGCCGGAGGTCTTTGAGGCCGTGACCTGGAGGCTATTCTGGAACTCGTCCGAGGAGCCGCTTTCGCCAGACTTTCAGCACGTCTGCCGCAGCCGTTTGGAGTCCGGCACGCTGGCGGCGCTGGTGTTCGAAGCGGAAGGACGCTCGGGCAGCGACATTCTGCTGGTGGCCGGGCGCAAAGGCCGGAGCGGCTGGAAGGTGACGGTCACCGGGCGAGGCGCGCATGCGGGCGGCAAGCATTCGTTTGGCGCCAATGCCATCGTGCAGTTGGCCCAGACCGTGCAGCGCATTGCCGCGCTCACGGACTACTCGCGGGAACTTACCTTCAATGTCGGCGTCATTCGCGGCGGCACAGTGGTCAATCGTGTTCCGCACGAGGCCGCGGCCGAAGGGGAATTCCGGGCGTTCGCGCCCGAGACCTGCGCCCAGGCCAAGCAGGCGCTGCTGGCCCTGGCAGGCCCCGGGCCGGTCCGCAGCGCGGAGGACGGCTATGCCTGCGAGGTGAAGGTTGAGATTCTCCAGGAATGGCGTGCCTGGCCACCCAACCCGGCAACCCAAGCCCTGTGCGAATTGTGGAGACAGGCCGGCGCCCAGCTTGGGCTGAGCGTCAAGGGCGAGGCGCGCGGCGGTCTCAGTGACGCCAATGGCCTATGGGATGCGGTGCCGACCCTCGACGGCCTCGGTCCCTGGGGCGACAACGATCACTGTTCCGAGCGCAGCCCCGACGGCTCGAAATTGCCGGAGTTCGTCGCCGTCAGCTCCTTTGTCCCCAAAGCGGCGCTCAACGCGCTCGGGATACTCAAGCTGGCGGCGGAGGGCCTGGAACCGGGTTAGGGTTGGTGGGCGGGGGCCGAAATCCGAATTCGCCCTTCGCCCCTCGCCCCTTTCTAGTACCGATAGTGCTCCGCCTTGTACGGGCCGTCGACGGGCACGCCGATGTAGTCGGCTTGTTTCTTGGTGAGGCGGGTGAGCTTGACCCCGATCTTCTCGAGGTGCAGGCGCGCGACTTCCTCATCGAGCCTCTTGGGCAGGCGATAGACGGCGGGCTTGTACTTCTGGCGGTTGGCCCACAGGTCCAACTGGGCGAGGATTTGGTTGGTGAAGGAATTGGACATGACGAAGCTGGGGTGGCCTTCGGCGCAGCCGAGGTTGACCAGGCGGCCTTCCGCCAGGAGGTAGATGCTGCGGTCCCCTGGGAGGTCGTACCGATCCACTTGGGGCTTGATGTTCACGCGCGAGACGCCGGGCGCCGCGTTGAGGCAGTCCACCTGTATCTCGTTGTCGAAGTGGCCGATGTTGCACACTATCGCCTGGTCTTTCATCTTGAGGATATGTTCCAGGGTCAGGACGTCGCAGTTGCCGGTGCAGGTGACGTAGATGTCGGCCTTGCCGAGGGTGTCCTCGATAGTGGCGACCTCGAAGCCCTCCATGGCGGCCTGGAGGGCGTTGATCGGGTCGATCTCGGTGACGATGACGCGGGCGCCGAAGCCGCGCAGGGAGTGGGCGCTGCCTTTGCCGACATCTCCATAGCCGCAGACGCAGGCGGTCTTGCCGGCGATCATCACGCCCAGGGCGCGTTTCAGGCCGTCGGCGAGCGATTCCCTGCAACCGTAGAGGTTGTCGAACTTGGACTTGGTGACCGAGTCGTTGACGTTGATGGCCGGGACCAGGAGCCGGCCGGCCTCGAGCATCTGGTAAAGCCGATGGACGCCGGTGGTGGTCTCTTCGCTGACGCCCTTCCACTCTTTGACCACCTCGGTGAACCAGCCGGGGCGTTCCTTGGCGCAACGCTTGAGGAGGTTCTTGATGACCTGCTCTTCCTGGCTGCCGCCAGGAGTGTTGACCCAATCGCTGCCATGCTCCATTTCATAGCCCTTGTGCAGCAAGAGCGTGGCGTCTCCGCCATCGTCCACGACCAGTTGCGGGCCTTTGCCGCCCGGGTGCGTCAAGGCGGCAAGCGTGAAGTCCCAGTATTCGTCCAGCGATTCGCCTTTCAAGGCGAAGACGCTGACGCCGCTTTTGGCGATGGCGGCGGCCGCCTGGTCCTGAGTGCTGAAAATATTGCAGCTCGCCCAGCGCACCGACGCGCCCAACTCGGCCAGCGTCTCGATCAGGACCGCCGTCTCGATGGTCATGTGCAGCGAGCCTGAAATGCGGACTCCATTGAAGGGCTTTTGCGGGCCGTACTTGGCGCGGACCGCCATCAGGCCCGGCATCTCCTGCTCGGCGACGGAGATCTCCTTGCGGCCCCATTCGGCCAGCGCGATGTCCTTGACCTTGTAGTCCTGGGCCGCGCGCGCCTTTAGGCCGGCCGGCGGGGTCTTTTTCCCGTTGTTTTTTGTCAAAGTTGGCATACCTGGTATTGCTTCGTTAGTATTGAGATTGAGTTGCGGGTGGGTTCAAGCGCCGATTTGCGGGCGGAGGGCGCGCCCGGACACCGGCCGGCGCTCAAGCAGGGCGGCGGCCTTCTGCAAGGTCGCCGGGGCCACCGCGGCCGCCGACTGCCTCGCCGCTTTGCGGAGCGCGTCGGTTTTGTCCGTCACCTCCCACGTGATGTCCGGGTCCGTCTTGCCGAAATGGCCGTAATTGGTCGTCTTCGAATAAATCGGACGGAGGAGGTTGAGTTGTTTGATAATCGCCGCCGGTTTGAAGCAGAAGACCTCGTTGACGGCCCGCTCGATTTCCACGTCGGGGATGACGCCGGTGCCGAATGTGTTGATACAAACGGAGACGGGGTCAGGGTAGCCGATGGCGTAGGCAAACTGGATTTCGGCGCTAGTGGCCAGGCCGGCGGCGACGATGTTCTTGGCCACATAACGGCCCATGTAAGCCGCGCTCCGATCGACTTTGGAGGGGTCTTTGCCCGAAAAGGCGCCCCCGCCGTGGCGGCCCATTCCGCCATAGCTGTCGACGATGATCTTGCGCCCCGTCAGCCCGGTGTCGCCCTGCGGCCCGCCAACGACGAACCGGCCGGTGGGATTGACCAGGTAAAGGGTCTTCTTGTCCAGCATGTGGGCCGGCAGCACTTTCTTGATGATTTCGTTAATGATGAACCGCTCGATGGTCTTGTGCGTGGTGTCGGCGGCGTGCTGGGTCGAAACGACGACATTGGTGATGCGGACGGGCTGATCGTCCACGTATTGCACTGAGACCTGGCTCTTGGCGTCTGGCCGGAGCCATTTGACGGCCCCGCTCTTGCGCACGCGCGTCAGCTCGCGTCCGAGCGTGTGGGCATACATGATGGGGGCAGGCATGAGCTCGGGCGTCTCGTTGGTGGCGTATCCGAACATCAGCCCCTGGTCGCCGGCCCCCTGCTCGGCGCTCTTCTTCCCGTCCGCCGCCCGGGCGTCCACACCCTGCGCGATGTCCGGGCTTTGCGAGGTGATGGCGTTCAAAATCAGGACCCGGTCCGCGTGGAACACATCGTCGTCATGCGTGTAGCCGATCTCCCGGATGGCCTGGCGGGCGATCTGGTTGTGATCGAGCCTGGCTTTGGTGGTGATTTCGCCGCCGACCACCACGAGGTTGCACTTGGCGTAGGTCTCGCACGCCACGCGGCTATGCGGGTCCTGCGCCAGGCAGGCGTCCAGCACCGCATCGGATATCGTGTCGCAGACCTTGTCCGGATGGCCTTCGCCCACTGACTCGGAAGAAAAGATGAAGTTTTTGCTCATGGCATTATGTTCGACAAACCGCAGTTAAAATTCTCATATAGACGTATCAGGATAAGATGATAGGAGATTTTCGCCCGGAGTCAATAGCTATATTTGGAAAAAATTGGCCGGGGCATGAGACATTCAGGCTGGGGGGGCTTTCGCCACGTCAGCTACTGTTTGTTTGGGGAGGTGGCAAGGGGGCCTGCGCGCTCAACGCTGGTGACCAACAACGCGGACAAAAAATGCAGGCGGCCATCCAGCTCCTCGATCGTAATCTGGGGAATATCGCTTGCCGCCGCCAATACGAAATCGGGATGATCAACGCGGTACTCCCGTCCGTCGGCCATGCGGATGATAAACGGCTGAAAAGGCCTCGCCTGCAATAATTCGCGAATTCGCGCCTTCATGCCGGCCACTCTACTCTGCTGCCGCCCAACTGTCCAGAAGCCACAGAACAAAGCGTGCGATTAACAGTGTCGGGCATGGATGTCGGAAGCTCTGTCCCGGAGGGACATCCGACAATAGCCCGGCGTTTCAACGCCGGGGAGGCGAGAAAAGGGATTCTCGTCCCGAAGGGACGATTGAGAACACTCCCTGCCCTCAGCCGTCCCTTCGGGACGGA
>Ga0181524_10005037_pt1 | contig 11961 bp, 8 predicted proteins | sample PEATcosm2014_Bin_34_FD_119761 | JGI IMG/M metagenome (GOLD analysis project Ga0181524, IMG submission 119761) | Peatland microbial communities from MTU Mesocosm Facility, Houghton, MI, USA - PEATcosm2014_Bin05_60_metaG | ecosystem: Environmental > Terrestrial > Soil > Wetlands > Peat | place...
CATGGCTCGTGGCCGTGTCCACCGCCGCGCCGTGCCCGCTTACGCCCGGAAGGTCGCCCACCTGAGCCAGCGTGTCCAGATTGAAGACGCCAATATGGCCACCCTGCCCGGAGCGCGCCACATACAGGTTGCGGCCGTCGGGATCAGCCGTCACGTAATCGAATCCACCGTCGCCGCCGACGAGTTGGATCTTCTGCACTTTGTAGGGACCGTTGGCCTGCGCGCAGGCTAGTGCGGAAACTGAGAAGAGGGCGGCAAGTGCCGCGATTGCAATCGGGTTGCGTGACATGGTGATGCCTCCGTCGATGAGTCCGGCTTAGCGCCTGGCCACCGGATCGTTTCGAGGCCAGACGGAGCGCGATTTCTTCTGCAAAACGAGAATACACGGCGGGGTGCACCCATTGTGTCAATGCCAGAAACAAAGCCTAGGGGCGCGGCCTGCGTGCCATGGTTCTGCGCGATTGCGGGCTCCCGGCGGAAACGGAATTGCGCGCAAGAATCGGAGTGCGCGCGGAACAGCGATCGGCGACTATCATTCCCATGAGCACTAATTCGCAAATCGCAGCCGAATGCGCAACCGTTTCCACCATGCCCACAATGTCCAGGACCGCCATGCCACAGCCCGCAACGACCGCGCCCGTCGATGGTCATGATTTGCGGTCCGATGCCGCATGGGCAGACTTTGCGTGGAAGCAGCTCGCCGCACGCGATCCGCAGGCGCGCTTCTTCTATGGCGTGGCGACCACCGGCGTTTTTTGCCGGCCCACTTGCTCGAGCCGCCGCCCGTTGCGCTCGAACGTCCGCTTCTTCCGCACCGCGGCCGAGGCGCTGGCCGCCGGCTTTCGCGCCTGTAAGCGCTGCCGGCCTGCCGGCGGCAGCCTCTTGGACAAAAGTCGTGCGGCAACGGATCGGGTCCGCGCGCACATTGAGGCACATTTCGACCGGCGCGTGCGTCTTGAGGAGCTGGGCCGCGTGGCGCGTCTGAGTCCCTTCACCGTGCAGCGGCTCTTCAAGCGCGAGATGGGCGTGAGCCCGCTCGAATATCAACGGGCGCTGCGCGCATCGCGACTGCGCGGCGCGCTCAAGCAGGGAGGCACTGTGACCGATGCCATTTACAACGCGGGCTTCAGCTCCAGCAGCCGCGCCTACGAAGCGAACCAACTCGGCATGACGCCGCAGCGCTTTGCCCAGGGCGGCAAAGGCGAGCGGATCGGGCACGCGTCCGCACGCACGCCGTTTGGATGGGTGATTGTGGGCGCGACGGAACGCGGTCTGTGCTGGCTGGCGCTTGCGGGAACCAAAGCCGAAGCTGAGAAGACCCTTCGGGCCGAGTTTCCCCTGGCCACGCTGCGCCGCGATCCGGCGCTTGCGCGCTGGATCGATGCGGCAATTGCGAACGTCCGCGAAGGCACGGACCTCGTCCGAAACCAAGAATCCGGGGAGCGGCTCGATCTGCGCGGCACCGTCTTCCAGCTGCGTGTGTGGAACGCGCTCAGGCAGATTCCGCGCGGTCAGACCCGCACCTACAGCCAACTGGCACGCGACATGGGCGACCCCAATGCCACGCGCGCCGTGGCGCGGGCCTGCGCTCTGAATCGCGTCTCCGTGCTGGTGCCCTGCCATCGCGTGGTGGGCGCCGACGGCTCGCTCACCGGCTATCGCTGGGGCGTGGAGCGCAAGCGGCGCCTGCTGGAAGCGGAGAGAAGCTAACTGCGGATATGGCATTGGGATCGTGTTCTCCCCGGCCTCAAAATCGACACTCTTTGGCAAGGGCAGGGCAGGCTCTGGGGCACCCGGCGGATTAGGGAATCGCGATCAATACACCAGCGCTGACGCCGATGGACTGTTCGTGGCCGCGCATGAAGTTGTAGTCGTAAGTGGGCTCGATGTACCAGCCGAACCTGTGTTTGCCGGTCGGCCAGAACATAAGGTCGAGGGCGGCCTCCCCGGCAATGGAGTTGGGTCTGGAACCGGCTTCATTCGAGTGCACCCATTCTGGTCCGATGCCAGCCATGAATTCGGCTTTGCGCGAAAGGGTCCATGGCTTCTTGAAAATGGCGTCGGTATCCCACTCGGTGGAGTTGGAGCGGAAGAGCGGCGTAGTACCGGCCTCAATCTCGAGCCAGTTCTCGATCGGCGTGACTTCGAACGCGAACGAAGGGCCGTAGCTCGACGTGCCCTCCTTGGGGTTGACACTAGCGGCGCCGCCGAACTCGAGGATGGCGGCGGGGTCCTTGTCCGGCGACTGGGGAAGCGCCGGAACGGCAGCAAAGAGTGCAAGCATGAGCAGCACAAGCTTCATGTGTCGATAGAACCCTCAATTAAGGATTTACACGGATTTGGATGCAATGGCCAGCAGCGTCTGGAATTGCGGTGCTTCTGCATCCTTGTCCACCACCGCGGTCTCCACGTTGGCGAAGCCCGCGTTCTCGAGCATCGATTCCAGTTCCGCCTCGCTGAAGCCCAGCCACTCGTCGGCGTACATCTCTCGCGCCTCTTCAAAGCGATGCTTCAGCAGGTCGAGCACGACGATGCGGCCGCCGGGCGCGAGAATGCGCGCCGCCTCTGCAAGCGCGCGCTCCGGATGCAGCGCGTGGTGCAGCGACTGCGAGAAAAAAACGATGTCCACCTCGCCCGCGGCGATGGGCACCTCCTCCATGTCGCCGAGCCGGTACTCCACGTTTTTCACGCCGTGGCGCGCGGCCTGTTCGCGGCCCACTTCGATCATGCGGGCCGAACTGTCGACAGCAACGACCCGTACGGCTCTCTGGGAAAGCAAGAGAGCGAAGCTCCCCTCGCCTGCGCCCAGGTCGGCTATGGTGAGCGGCGGCATCAGGCGCAGCAGGGCCTCGGCCATGCTCTTCCATGACTTGCCCGGCACGTAGTCCTTGCCCAGCCGGCCGGCCACGCTGTCGAAAAACGCGCGCATCTTGTCCTGGCGCTTTTTGAGCACGCGGCGCATGGCGGCCTGGTCGGATGCGAACTCCGGGATCTCGCGCTCCGCACGGGCAAGTAACTCGTCCAAGAAACTACGTCCCTCAGGGGCTAAAGCCCCGGATGAGATTGATACCTTTTCGGCACGACTGAAGTCGTGCCCTTTCGCGGTCTCGGGGCTCGTCGCAGCCTGGGCTGATAAACGGTAGAGATTGCTCTTGCCCGTGCGGCGGTCTTCCACCAGCCCCGCCTGCTTGAGCTGCGAGAGGTGCGTGGAGATGGTGCTTTGGCCCATGCCAAGGATCTCCTGCAGCTCCGCGACGGACAGTTCTTCGCCCTTTAAAAGCAATAGGATACGCAGCCGGTTGGGATCGGCGACGACCTTTAACGTTTTGACGATTGACGACATGCGAGAATTCTGCTACACATCAACATATCACGATACGACGATAAAAGGAGAAGAGAATGGCAACCGCAACTATCGAAAGCACGAAAGCCGGCAAACTCGGGAGCGACTTTAAGGTCGCCGACCTCGGCCTGGCCGATTGGGGCCGCAAAGAGATCGTCATCGCCGAACAGGAGATGCCGGGCCTGATGGCGATCCGCAACAAGTATGCGGCGGAAAAGCCATTGGCCGGCGTGCGCATTACCGGCTCGCTGCACATGACCATCCAGACGGCGGTGCTCATCGAGACGCTGACGAGCCTGGGCGCGGAAGTGCGCTGGGCCAGTTGCAACATCTTCTCCACGCAGGACCACGCGGCTGCGGCCATTGCCGCCGCGGGAGTTCCCGTCTTCGCCTGGAAGGGCGAGAGCCTGGAGGACTACTGGGAGTGCACGTATCGCGCGCTCACGCACAAGGGCGGCCTCGGCCCGCAGCTCATCGTGGACGATGGCGGCGATGCCACGCTGCTCATCCACAAGGGCTACGAGCTCGAGAACGGCGACCGCTGGGTCGACTCGCCCAGCGGCAATCACGAGGAGCAGGTGATCAAGGACCTGCTGAAAAAAGTTTTCGCCGAGGACACGAAGCACTGGCACAAGGTCGTCGCCGACTGGCGCGGCGTCTCGGAAGAGACCACCACCGGCGTGCACCGGCTCTACAAGATGATGGAGCAGGGGAAGCTGCTGATTCCGGCTATTAACGTGAACGACTCCGTGACCAAGTCGAAGTTCGACAATCTCTACGGCTGCCGCGAGTCGCTGGCCGACGGCATCAAGCGCGCCACTGACGTGATGGTGGCGGGCAAGGTCGCGGTGATCTGCGGCTACGGCGACGTGGGCAAGGGCTCCTCTCATTCTTTGCGCGGCATGGGCGCGCGCGTGGTGGTTACGGAGATCGACCCCATCAATGCGCTGCAGGCGGCGATGGAGGGCTTCGAGGTGACGACGGTGGAAGACACGCTGGGCCGCGGCGACATTTACGTCACCTGCACCGGCAACACCGACATCATCACCTTCGAGCACATGGAGAAGATGAAGGACCAGGCCATCGTGTGCAACATCGGCCACTTCGACAATGAGATCCAGATCGACCGGCTGAACACCGCTCCCGGCGTGACCCGGATCAATATCAAGCCGCAGGTGGATAAGTACACGTTCCCTGACGGGCACAGTATCTTCATCCTGGCCGAGGGACGCCTGGTGAACCTGGGCTGCGCCACTGGCCATCCGAGCTTCGTGATGTCGAACAGCTTCGCCAACCAGACGCTGGCGCAACTCGACCTGTGGAAGAACCGTGACAGTTACAAGCCGCAGGTCTACGTGCTGCCCAAGAAGCTGGACGAAGAGGTCGCGCGGTTGCACCTCGAGAAGATCGGCGTGAAGCTGACCAAGCTCAGCCAGAAGCAGGCCGACTACATCGGCGTGCCGGTGGAAGGGCCGTTCAAGGCTGACCACTACAGGTACTAAACCAGTTGTCAGTGATCAGTTGTCAGTTGTCAGAATGGCCGCTGCGAACTGATCACTGAAAACTGATCACTGACAAATGACGTTATGCCTTCGCCGCTCACATTTTCGTTCGAGCTGTTTCCTCCGCGTACGCCGGAGGGCGTGACCAAGCTGCCCGCCGTTCTCGCGCAGTTGGCGGCGTTGCGCCCCGACTACTTTTCGATTACGCACGGCGCGAACGGTTCCCAGCAAGAGGGAACGTACGAGACCCTGCTGACTGTGGTGGAGCACACGGGCGTGGAGGTGGCGCCGCACCTGACATGCGTGGGATCGACGCGCGCGCACATCGCAGCGCATCTCCAGCGCTATCGCGAGGCGGGCGTCAAACGCATCGTGGCCCTGCGCGGCGATCTGCCGGCCACGGCGCTCAGTCCCGCGGCGCCCGGCGAATTGCACTACGCGAACGAGCTGGTCAGCTTCATCCGCGCGGAGCACGGTGACTGGTTCAAAATCGAGGTCGCCGCTTACCCCGAGACGCATCCCCAGGCCGCGAGCCCCGCTGCGGACTTCGAGCATTTTCGCCGCAAGGTGGAGGCCGGGGCCGACGTGGCGCTCACCCAGCTCTTCTACAACGCGGACGCCTACTTCGACTTTGTGGAGCGATGCGCGAAGGCAGGCATCACGATCCCCATTGTGCCCGGCATCATGCCCATCACGAGCTACACCAACACCATGCGCTTCTGCAACGGCTGCGGCGCCGACCTGCCTCGCTGGGTGCGCCTGCGCCTCGAGGAGCTGGAGCACGACAAGCTCGCGCTGGTCGACTTCGGCATCGGCGTGGTGACGCGCCTCGGCGAAACGCTGCTGCGCGGCGGCGCGCCTGGACTGCACTTCTACACCGTCAATCAGGCCGGTCCCTCGCTGCGGCTGTGGAAGAATCTCGGATTGGAGCAGCGGGTCAGCGGGTCAGCGAGTTAGCCAATTCCGGCCGGCATTTGCACCGAAATATGTGCGTTGGCGGCGTTGGATGTCTCTGCTTTGGATCCAAGATTTTCACGTTAAATACTTTACAATCAATGCCTTAAGTGGAAATATCTGGATACCATACCGGCGTATTGGTGATAGATTATTTATTTATTTATTTTTCCTGCCGCGAGTCCGAACTCCGCGCAGCGAACGGTGAAGGAGCGAACGGGCCGAGCGATGAGTGCGTGAATCCTGAGCCACCGATCAAGTAAGCATCTTGCATGCAATGATTGTGCGGCAAAGCGGGGAAATTCTATGCAAAAACAGGGAGCAGGGGAGCGAGGGAGCAAGGGGCAAGAAATCAACGACTTAGGGCGCGAGCGGAGGGATTGTCCGATGGACGAAGGCCTGACGGCAGGGAACAGGGAGCAGAGAACACCTCGTGGCCGGTAGCTTGCAGCCCGCAGCCGGGTAGATCAGGGCGAGGGTGCTTCCCAGGTCCGAGAATCCGGACCTGGGGTACCCGGGGGTTGGATCAATCGCCTGACATGGGAGATGCTTCACAGCAATTCCCACGTCAGATGATTGCGATGGCAGACTTACCGGGCAGACACGTTGGCTGCGATGAGTGTTTGCCGGCCCGTGAGCTTCAGTTTGGCCAGTTCCAGCTTTTCGAACTTGCTGGGGACCAGCTTCTGCTGGTAACCGCTGACCCTCACCCCCTGCAGGAACCAGGTGTCGCCGACCTGATGGAATTCAAGATCGTCGTCCTTCGCATCCCCGTTGCCGTCGCGGATGCTAATTATGGATGCCACGGGGCCAGCGGTGTTGTACAGCGTAGTTAATCCCGATTGGAGATCGAACCGGACAAGATATTCGCCGGCAGGCAAGGTCTTGTCTCCCGCCACAAACGCGAAGGGCACCTTCATCAGATTGGTTTTCATGTCGCGGGCGGAGGCTGAGACGGAGGCGAACAAAGCCAGCCCGAGGATCGCTACGATTTGAGTTTTCATGAGATTTCTCCTTGTGGGTTGGGGAACGGCTTCAAGCTGGTGCATCAGCGTGACTCCGGTCGTTTGGGCTAATCGAAAACGAGTAAACCTCGGCGCGGGCCAACTGGCTGGTTACCGCGCACATGCCGCTGTGAGTGCAACGTGACGCTGGTGGTGCGATGGCAGGCCCGGTGACCAACTCTTCATGGCAATCCGATGAAGGATCGATCGCACTCATTTGCGGCGGTTCCCACTTTCTGGGTTTGCCTGCTACCGACCCACCATAACCGTGAGCGATCTCCTTATCCATGCCCGCGCGATCATTTGGAGGTCGGATTCACATCATCAGCCAAGCCATTGAATAAAAATGGGTTATATGTTTATGTTCGACAGCCTGAACAGCTCAATGTAGACTTTTGCCAGCGTCGGTGATCCCATGGCGATCCATCCCCAATCGCTTCGTGTGTCATTCGGGCCGTTTGAAGTGAATGCCGCAGCAGGCGAACTGCGCAGGAGCGGCTTGCGCATCCGTCTTCCCGGCCAGCCTTTCCAGATTCTGCTGGTGCTGCTGGCTCACCCAGGTGACGTGGTCACCCGGGAGCAGTTGCGCGATAAGATTTGGAGCGATCAGACCTTCGTCGATTATGAGCATGGCCTGAGCGCGGCGATGAACAAACTCCGGCGGGCGCTTGGCGATTCAGCCGAGAAACCGAAGTACATCGAAACCCTGCCGGGATACGGCTACCGGTTCATTGGAAGTGTGGAGCTTCGTCCGCCGTCACCGGTTGCTGCGGCAACCGTTCCGGCACTGCTGCCCCTCCATTCCGAGAGTGCCTCCAATCTGTTCCTGATGAGCCCCATGCCTCGTGTTCAACAAGCTGATCCGAGCGTCGATGCGCGGCAGCTGGTGGAAGAGCCGGCTGCCAGTGCTGCCGGGATTGGGAAAGATTTGCCGCGAAAACCGAACATGGGCCGCTGGTGGTGGGCCGCTGCCATCATCGCGTGCGCGGCGGTTTCGTTCGCAGTGGGCTGGTGGGTGCATCGCTCCCGGGCCGCACCGTCCACTTGGCACCTGGTCAGGCTCACAACCGATGCCGGACTTTCCGGTACTCCGGCTCTCTCTGCCGACGGCAAGCTGGTGGCTTATTCCTCCGATCAGGATGGAAAGCAGGATCTCTATGTCAAACAGGTTGCCGGAGGCCCGCCCATCCGCTTGACGTCGGATGGCGAGGGGAATACGACGCCGGATTTTTCGCCCGACGGCACGAAGATCGTATTCCGGTCGGAGCGGGATGGAGGCGGCATCTACGAGATTCCTGCCTTTGGTGGAGAGGTCCGTCTTGTAGCGCGCGAAGGGTTGAAGCCGAGGGTTTCGCCGGATGGCTCGCAAGTGGCGTATTGGGTGGGCGCGCCAGGGGTCTCCTATGCAGTGCCTGGAACCGGAGCTGTCTATGTGGCTCCAATGGCGGGAGGCGCACCGCGGCGAGTAGGCGCGACGTTCACAGATGCGCGCTTCCCGATCTGGTCAAAGGATGGCAAACACCTTCTGCTGATCGGGTATACATCGGAAAAGTCCTTCGACGAGGCCAGCCTCGACTGGTGGTTTGTCCCCATTGACGGCGGCGGTGCGATAAGGACCGGCGCTTACGCAGCACTGGCTGCTGCCCGGCCTCAATCACCGGAGGGATCCTGGACTGCTACTGCCGCGGGTCCGTCATTTCCAACCCCGGCGTGCTGGTCGGCGACGGATAACACAGTGATTTTCTCCATGGCCATTGGCGGCGCGAGCAACCTCTGGGAGATCGGCGTGTCCCCGGAGACAGGCAAAGTCAATGGTGAGCTGCGTAGAGTGACCGAGGGCGCCGGAGAAGAGACCTATCCGTCCTGCCCGTCCGGCGACACGCTGACATTCGCAAAGGTCGAAACCCAAACCGATCTCTGGTCACTGCCCATGGATTTGGACCGGGGAAAGTCCAAGGGCGCCCTGGAGCGGGTTACCCAAACCCCTGCATCCCGGCAACGCGTGTCGATTTCCAACGATGGACGTTTCGCGGCGTTTGCTTCCGATCAGGCCGGGGTTCTGAACATCTGGATTCGTGACCTGGCGACGGGCAAAGAGTCGATTGTGGCCAGCTCATCGGACCGGCAAGGGTACCCTGTGCTGAATGGCTCCGGTTCGATGGTTGCCTATTCGGCATTCGAAGGAAACAGACGGGTCGTTTACATGTCCACTCCCGGCGGCGTGCCGGAGAAGTTGTGTGAAGCTTGCCCGTTTGCCATGGACTGGTCTCGCGATGAGAAGACACTGCTGATGCTCGGCGGCATTCCCTATCAAATCAACGCACTGGACATTGCTTCGCACCGGCAGACGCCAATTTTGAAGGATCCCCGATACAGTTTGCTGTATGCCCGGTTCTCGCCGGACGATCGCTGGGTGAGCTTTACGGTTCGGACTGAAATGAATCGGGCGCGCATTGCCATCGCGCCGCTCGATGGCCCCAAGCCGGTCCCCGAAAGCGCCTGGATTTACATCGCGGAGGCCGGGCCGAACGATTCGAGCAACTGGTCGCCGGATGGAAAGACGCTGTACTTTATCTCACCGAGAGATGGCCATCGATGTTTGTGGGGGCAGCGGATCGATCCAATCTCCCACCATCCTCAGGGCGAGCCCTTCGCGGTGCAGCACTTTCACGGGCGTCTCGCCTATCGGCAGGGAGAATGGTCGGCGGCCGGCGGAAGAATCGTTATGGTGCTCAACGAGGATACAGGCAATGTCTGGATGATGTCGCGCGAGGGCGCGCGCTGGTAGTGTCTCAGTTTGAAATCCACAGCCCTTGCGCCGCGTCGGAACTGGGCTGCATACTTGGTTCATGGCAAAGCGCCCACGAGACCTGAATCAATTGGCTAAACTGGTTGTAGATATTGCCACAGGCGAGGCAGAGGACACCGCTAGCGAATCTAAGCGTCATCCCAATAGGCAACGTGCCGGAGGGCTGAAAGGCGGCAAAGCTAGAGCAAACACCTTAAGCGCAGAGAACAGGAGCGCCATTGCGCGAAAGGCAGCTAGGACACGTTGGGGGAAGGGCTAACCTGTTTCCGCTGATATGCGGTGCTAGCGGTCCTAGTTCCGGGAACCTGCTCAATTAAGTCTTTTTCCTGCATGCGCCCGAAGATCGTTTTGATCTTATGGTCTTCGGAAATGTGAGTGATAGCCCTGGCCTGCTTATTTCGAATCGTCGGGTTCTTTTCGAGAAATGCCAAAATTGCTTCTTCGGGCGAAGCCAGCGTCTCGTGTCGAATCGTCACCAGCACATCGTTGTCACGCTCAGTAATACTAGGCTCCTTTAGTCCCAACTGGTGCATCTTTTGGAAAGCAGTGTTCAGCCCCTCCCCCACATCCTTGTTGGGTGGATCGGGAAACTTATTCAGCAGACGCACAATTGCGCCATTACGCGCAAAGCGCTCTGTGAGAATATTCTTTACCGTTAGATGTGCTGGCAATCGGCCTGGGCTTTGGACCTCAATGCGGTTGTCGAATATTCGAATGTGCACATCGTCAGCCACGCTGTAATCTCGATGAATTACAGCATTCGTGATGATTTCATGCAGTGTTTCGGATGGATACTTTACTGCCTCTAGCCCTGTATCGCCCATTCGCGAAATGCTTTCTGTAGTTTCCGTGGTAATCCGCACGGCCTCCTTAATCTGTGAATAAATGCACCCCTCAACCGTTATCGGGGTGAACGCGAGTACATCGCGGAAGCCCTCTGCCTCCCGTGTTTTGTATCGGTAAATCTTGATGCCACATCGTTTGGGTAATGGAGCTTGCGGCTCCTCCGCAAATAGCAGCAATGCTCCCACTGTCGGCCTGTCTTCTTGGAGCAAAGATTGCTTCTTCAGCCATGCCTCTGCGTCTGCTCCAGTAGGAACGATGTGCGTCAGGAATTTGTCTAGCACGGGCGACTGGGTAGCGAGTTCCTTAGGCGCATTAACGGGTTCGGTTTCGAACGAGACAACCCCCTTAGCGTATTCAAGCCGACGCAGCGCCTCCGGAGAATTCACGGGAAGGTTCTGAGCGCCACGACGCACGTATGGCACACCGTCTGCCGCCTTGAAGACTGTCTTAGTCCGGCTGACTTGCGCATGGAGAATGACGCCTGGCCGCCCGTCGCAACGCAAAAACGTATATTGAAAATCTGTCCCAAGGGGGAACCATTTTTCGAAGGCTTGTATATGGCCGTTGGCAGCCTCTACGTCTTCGAACCCAAGCCAATCGCGGCGCTTTGCGCCACCCCCAAGCATTAACTCTTCGATCCCGATGTATAAATCTCCACCATCGCTGTTAGAAAAAGCGGATATGGTATTCGACAGTTTAGATGGAAGGATATTTCTGGATTTAACGTCGTGGAACTGACCCTCCTCGATGGAGGTCACAATGTCGGCACGCTCCGGGGAGATTGATTCGACAGAAAAGGCGGTTAATGGCATCTGGTCTCTCCATTCAAATTGTTGCTGAGTCCACATTCGAACTTTAGTGTATCATAAATTCGAATAGTTATATTTATGTTTACGAAGCAAACTGAAGTTTATGCTTGACAATGAGAGTTCGGAGGTGTACTTTCAATGACATGAACAGGCTACCGATTGCAAAGCGAGCGCAGATCATCCAGATGCTTGTGGAGGGTGCCAGTCTGCGTAGTGCTAGCCGAATGGCTGACGTCTCGATTAACACAGTCACGAAACTGCTGTTGGACGTGGCCGATGCTGCCCAGTCTTATCACGATCACACCGTAGTGAATGTGCGATGCAGGAGAATCCAATGCGACGAAATCTGGTGCTTTGTCGGCGCGAAACACAAGAACGCCTCGCCGGATCAAAAAGCGCAGGGATGGGGCGATGTGTGGACCTGGACGGCGATAGACGCAGATACGAAGCTGTGCATTGGCTATCTTGTGGGTGGGCGTGATGGGTGGTGGGCAAACGAGTTCATGCAGGACGTTGCCAGCCGCATTCGTGGCCGCGTCCAACTGACCACTGACGCGCATAAAGCGTATCTGGAAGCAGTCGAGAACGCCTTTGGCGCAGATATAGACTTTGCGACCTTGCAGAAAATCTATGGTGCTTCCAGTGAACCCGAAACGCGCTACAGTCCAGCCAAGTGCATCGGCTGCGATATGAA
>Ga0181524_10005038_pt1 | contig 11960 bp, 8 predicted proteins | sample PEATcosm2014_Bin_34_FD_119761 | JGI IMG/M metagenome (GOLD analysis project Ga0181524, IMG submission 119761) | Peatland microbial communities from MTU Mesocosm Facility, Houghton, MI, USA - PEATcosm2014_Bin05_60_metaG | ecosystem: Environmental > Terrestrial > Soil > Wetlands > Peat | place...
CACCGGCGGGTTTCCACGCCGGAGCCGTCCGTGTAAACCGTGTAGAGCTCGCGGGTAGTGGAAGGCGCACTCGGAAAAGCCGCTTCGAAGAGAACGCGGCCGTCGCGCATCACGCCGTCCGGAAGGAAGTTGCCCGCCAGCCAGGTCAGGCGGAGCGGATTGTTCCCTTCGAGTGGAGCGATCTCGATCTGGAACCCGCGAGGCGTCTTGCGCGCGTAAACGACCTTCCGCTCCGCAGCGTAAAACGGACGGATGCAGTCTTCCGCACCGAACGTCACCTCCCTCGGTGGGCCGCCCGCCAATGGGACTTCCCAAATTTGCCACGGCTGGTCCGGCTTCTGCTTACCAGATACCAGAGCATATTTGGCATCCGGCGACACGGCGGCGTCGGCCGAAGTTGCCAGGGAGGGCGCGAGAGGCCGGGAAACACCGCCCGAGAACACCTTCACCACCGCTCCGCCGGGGAATCGCTGCCCGCCGACGAGCATCGCCTGAACATCATATTCCGGTGCTTCGGTATACAGAAACGCACTCGACGGTGCGGATGCTTGAGCCGTCAGCACCAACAGAAACAAGAACAGTACAGGCACTGAGAATCCCTGAAAGAGATTACAAGATCTGATTCTCTAGAAGTGTAACATGGGGTACAGCGGCGCAAAATAGTAGAAAGGCATTAGTCTGCGGCTTAAAAGGGGAGCCCTCAGCGACTGAGCGATTTCAGTCCTCGCTCTTCCAGACACTCAGAGTCGCCGTCGGGACACAAAATCAAAATATTGTCCTGGTGAGCCGCTTGTTGTCGGATGAGATCCGGTCGAAGCCCCCTACTTTTTCACCGCCGCCGGATCTTCCGCGTTCTTGTCTACAGCCTTCTTCGCAGGCGCGCTAGGCGACCGCTCCACCACGTCACCAGGGTCCACGGAGACTGCGTGGTCGCGCCAGAGCCAGCGCATCATTTCGGGTAAGATCGGGCCGCCCATCTTCTGACCGTGGCGGTTCATGCCCCACGTGTAGTTTACGTCGTAGCCCTTCTCGGTCAGCGCCTGCATCAGGCGCACGTTCTGTAGAAACCAGTCGCGCGTTTCATCGTAGGCGCCGCCGCCCTGTCCCTGGCCGCGATTGTCGTTACGGCCGTCTTGCAGAAAGATGCGGATCGGCTTCTTCTCGCTCTTGCGCACAATATCCGCATATGCGTTCCCACCACGCAGGTTGACAAAGCTGCCGACGATGCTCAGCACCTTGCGGAATTGGTTGGGCCGCTCCCAGGCGGCCGTGAAAGCCGCGATCGCGCCCGAACTGGCCCCGCCAATGCCGTGCCGCTCCGGGTCCTTCGAGACGTTGTAGTCCTTGTACAGCGCCGGCATCAACTCCTCGGTGATCACGCGCGCATACTTGTCGTCCAACGTGTTGTACTCGGTGGGCCGGTTGGTGGTCCGATCGCCCCATTCGCTGGAGTTCGGTTCGGGTTGATCGGGCCGGCGGCCGGGATTGATGAACACTCCGATCATCGGCGGAATTTCCCGCCGGTAAATCAGGTTGTCCATCACGTTCTGCGCGCGGATGTCGCCTGCCGGATTCATGAAGGCCTGTCCATCGTTAAAGATCATGAGGCTTGCCGGAATCGTGGGATCGTACTGCGCCGGGATATACACCCAATAGGTGTGCTGCGTGCCGGGATACGCTTGACTGGGCAGCGTGAACGGCCCTCGGAATTCGCCCTTTGGGACACCGTCCTGTGGAAGCGAATCCGGCCCCAGGTGATATAGAAGTCCGGGGTCGGGATCCTGGCTCTGCGCGGGCCCGCCACCCTGGGCCAACGCATGCGCCCCCGCCGCGAGCCACGCGGCCAGCACCCCTGTGAGTGTTCGATTCATACAGCAAGCCCTCCTGAGAATTGCCACTGGGCGCTAAAATACCACAACCTGATTCAAAACCGCGCATCCCGGCCCAGGCATCGGTTGGGTCCGTTCTTGTGGTGGTAACATCTAGATAACGCGGTTCACCAGAGAGAAGTGTATGCGTCGAGGCGGCAACTGGGTCTACGCCATTTCCGTGGTTGGAGTTGTGGCTGCGGCTGTCGCACAGTTGCCGGCATCCTCGCCGCAGGCGCCGGCTCTGGCATCTGGGGATGCGGCTTTTAAGCAGTCCGTCTCTCCCGTTCTGGAAAACACTTGCGCCCCGTGCCACAACGACCAGTTGGCGTCGGGCGGCTTTGATGCCGCCGCGTTCCAGCAGCCGGGATCCTTGGTCTATAAACGGGAAGGCTGGGAGCGGATTCTGCAGAGGCTCCGTGGCGGGGAGATGCCGCCCAAAGGCGTCCCCCGCTCGCAGGCGGAGATCGACACTCTGGTCAAATACGTCCAGGGTGAATTCGTGAAGGCGGATCGCAATACCCAGCCCGATCCGGGCCGGGTCACGGCCCACCGCTTGAACCGGAACGAGTACGCCAACACCATTCGCGACCTGCTGGGCGTGGAGTACCGGGCGCAAAAAGACTTCCCCACCGACGATTCCGGCGAGGGCTTCGACAACATCGGCGATATCCTGACCATCTCGCCCGTGCTCATGGAAAAATACCTGCAGGCGGCCGAGCGGATCGCCTCGCGAGCGGTGGCGGCCGATCTGCTGCCCAAGCCGATCTCAGTGGAATATGCCGCCAGGGATAAGCGCATCCGGCGGGTGGATGCCAGTTCCATCGAATGCAGCCACCGCATCGATTTCGATGGCGAGTACACCGTCCGCTTCGCCCTGCCCGGCGAACGCCCGGCGGATGCCAAGCCCGTAATGCTCGGGTTCTGGATGGACGGCAAGCTGGCCGGCAGCAAGATAATAGAGACTAAGCCTTCCGGCCTGGTCTTTTTCGACCCTTACTCGGAAGAGGAGCTGCGGCTGGTGCTGCCCGAAGGCGACCACGTTTTTCGCGCGGGCTTCCTCAACGACGATTTTGTGAAGGGCCTGGCGCCGCGCGACCTCTACAACCGGAAGAGCAACAAGTTCATTGACGCCATCGTTTTCGAGGGTCCCTTCAAGCCCAAGATGGAACCGGCCAGCCGCGCCCGGATCCTGATCTGCGACCCCGATTCCGGCCCGGCCTGCGTGCAGAAGATCGTAGGCAACCTGGCGCGCCACGCCTATCGCCGCCCGGTGTCCGCGGCCGAGGTGGCCTCGCTCGTGAAATTCGTCGGCATCGCCAAAGCTCACGGCCAATCGGCGGAACAGGGGATTCAACTGGCGCTCCAGGCCATGCTCCTCTCGCCAAACTTTTTGTTCCGAATCGAGCACGACCCCAACCCAACCGAGCCCACCGCGGTCCACAGAATCTCCGACGTGGAGCTGGCCTCGCGCCTGAGCTACTTCCTGTGGAGCTCCATGCCGGACGACGAACTGCTGGACTTGGCCGGGGCCGACAAGCTCCATGTTCCCGGTGAGCTCGATGCGCAGGTGAAGCGCATGCTGGCCGATGCGCGCTCGTCCGCGCTCGCCGGCAATTTTGCCGCCCAGTGGCTGGAGACCCGCAACCTCGACGTGGTGAAACCAGATCCGCAGAAGTTCCCCGAATGGGATGCCGAGTTGCGCGACGCAATGCGCACCGAGACCAGCCTGTTCTTCGACTACATCCTGCGCCAGAACCGGCCGATGGCGGATTTTCTGGACGCCCGCTACACGTTTCTCAATCAACGTCTGGCCAGCCATTATGGGATAGAAGGCGTGCAGGGCCCCGAATTCCGCAAGGTTGACCTGACCACCGGCCAGCGTGGCGGCGTGCTGGGCCAGGCTGGCGTTCTCACGGTTTCCAGCTACGCCACGCGCACCTCGGTGGTGATTCGCGGGAAGTACATTTTACAAGAAATCCTGGGTACGCCCCCGGCCCCGCCGCCCCCCGACGTTCCACCGCTCGACGAGGGCGCCGTGGGAACTTCGCTTTCCCTGCGCCAGCAAATGGAAAAGCACCGTTCCAACGCGGTGTGCGCGTCGTGCCACTCCAAGATGGACCCGCTCGGCTTTGGCCTGGAGAACTACGATGCCGTTGGCAAATGGCGGACCCTGGACGGCAAGTTCCCCGTGGATGCAAGCGGCACGCTGCCGAACGGCAAGACTTTCGCCACGCCCGCGGAAATGCGAGCGGCACTCGTCTCGCTCGTTCCGCAGTTTGCGCGCTCGCTGGTCGAGAAGCTCATGATCTACGCCCTCGGGCGGGGCATCGCGCCCTATGACCGTCAGGCGATCGATCAAATCACCAGCAAGCTGGCGGACGAAGGATACCCGTTCCAGACGGCGATTTACGAAATCGTGCGCAGCGCGCCCTTCCAGATGCGGCGCGGCGAACTCATCCAAACACAGGCGCCGGTAAAGACCAAGGAGGTAGCTGGGAGATGACGATTACGCGAAAGGCGCTTCATCGAAGGTCCTTTTTGCGCGGCATGGGCGCGGCGATCGGACTTCCTTTCCTTGACGCCATGGTTCCGGCAATGGCCATGGGCCAGGCGCGCCCCCGCAAGCCGGCGCTGCGCATGGCATTCGCCTATGTGCCCAACGGCATCATCATGAACCAGTGGAACCCCGGCTACGAAGGTAAGCTGGGCGAGTTGCCGCGTATCTTGAAGGCCATGGAGCCGCACCGCGACGACATCCTCATGCTGGGCAACCTGACCCACAACACCGGGCGGGCGTTGCTCGATGGCGCGGGCGATCATGGCCGCTGCTCGGGGTCGTACCTCACCGGCATCCAGGTCAAGAAGACCACGGTGGATATCAGGGCCGGCGTTTCCTGCGACCAGATTGTGGCGAAACACCTTGCCGACCAGACGCGGTTCCCCTCGCTCGAGCTGGGCATGGAAGACGCGCGGCAGGCCGGCGACTGCGACTCCGGTTACTCCTGCGCCTACACCAACAACCTGGCCTGGAAGAGCGAAACTCAACCACTGCCGCCTATTCTCGATCCGCGGGCGCTGTTTGAACGGCTGTTTGGCAACGGCGTGATACTCAGCCCCGAGACTCGGATGCGGCAGGCGGACTATCGCCGCAGTATTCTCGATTTTGTCGGCGAGGACACCCTGAAGCTCGAGGCCACCCTCGGTCCGACAGACCGTCGCAAGCTGGACGAGTATCTTTCCTCCATCCGCGAGGTGGAGCGGCAGATTGAGCACGCCGAGAAGACCAACGCACAGATTGATCCCCACATGGAAAAGCCCTATGGCGTGCCGGCCGATTTCGCCGAGCACTTCAAGTTGATGACCGACATGATCACCATCGCGTTCCAGGCGGACCTGACGCGCGTGGTCACCTTCCTGATTACGCGCGAAGGCACGTCGCGGCCCTATCGCGAGTTGGGCATTTCCGATGGCCACCACCCCTGCACTCACCACGAGAACAAGCCGGAGCTGATCGAGAAGGTCACCGAGATCAATACTTATCACGCAACCCAGATGGCGGGCTGGGTGGAGAAGCTCAAGTCGACCCGAGAGGGCGACTTCCGGCTACTGGATGGCATGATGATGGTTTACGGCGCCGGGCTCTCCGACGGCAACCGGCACCTGCACGAGGATCTGCCCACCCTGATGATCGGCAATGCCGGCGGCGCTATCAAGACCGGCCGGCGCCTGGTATATCGAAAGGAAACGCCGATGTGCAACTTGCACCTGGCGATGATGGAACGGATGGGTGTCCACATGGAGCACTTCGGCGACGCAACCGGCGAACTCAGTCTCGCTGACCTCGCCTAGTGGCTATGCAGTTTCAAGAACCAGTCAAACCTCCGGTCGGGATCGCGTTCGACTCCGATTTGGGCAACGGAGTGGATGCGGCGCTGGCGTTGGCCCTGCTTTACGGTCTCGAAGGCAAGGGCGAAGCGCGGCTGGTTTCGAACAGCACCACAGTGTCGAATCTGAAATCGGCGGCATTCGGCGATGTGCTGGCAAGATTCTACGCCGGTCCACCGCCGGCCTCGGGCGCGTTTGGCGGTTTTCAACGGCCGGTGCCTCCTATCGGCATGGCCGGCGACGGCAACCTGGCCGGCGACAACTCGGTTCTGAAGGCAGTGCTGGAGAAGAAGACGGCCGAGGGCACGCCAGTTTATCCGCACGGGATCAATAAGCTCAACGATACGGCTGACGCCGTGGCGCTGATCCGTAATGCCATGACGGCGCAACAGGACCAAAACTGCCTGGTGGTGCTGGCCGGGCCCGCCACCAACCTGGTGAGGGTGATGGATCTGCCCGGCGTCCTGGACTTAGTCAAGCGCAAAGTGAAGTTGCTGGCGCTGGCGGCGGGCTCGTACCGGGATGGGCGCGTCGACCCCCGCGTGAAGGCCGACGTGGCTGCGGCCAAACGGCTGCTGGCTGAGTGGCCCACTCCGATTGTGGCCGTGGGCACGGAGGTGGGCGATGGCCTCCCGTTTCCCGGTTCGAGCATTGAGAAGGATTTCGCCTGGGCGCCGGCTCACCCGATTGTCGACGCTTATCGCGCGTTTCAGACTATGCCGTACGACGCTCCGGTGCCGTCCATGGCGGCGGTGCTCTACGCCGTCCGTCCGGATGGTTACTTCAAGCTGTCCGCGCCGGGCACGATTGGTGTGCTGGATGATGGCCGCACGCGTTTCACGCCCGCAGCGGACGGGCGGCACCGGTACCTGGTGATCGACCCGGCGCAAAAGGAGAGAGTCATTCAGACCTACACCGAACTGGTAAGCGCCAAGCCAGTCGCGCGCCAAAACCCGCGGTTCCACAACGACCAGAAGAAGGACACCGCGCTCACGCCGCCGGTACCGGTGAAGAAGCAGTAGACTTCCCAAAGCCATGCTACGTCTTCTACACATCGCGGTCCCGATCGGCCTCATGACTGGCTTAAATCCGGCAATGGCCCAAGCTCCGGCGGCGGCCGCACAACCAGCACGCCCGACGCCGCCGACCCGCGATCCCAACACGCCCGGTTATGTCACGGCGAGAGACTTACCTGACGGCGCCAACGCTCCGGCAAACGTCGACGGAAACTTCATCCTCGGCGCCACGCACAACCCCGCACCGGAGATGGCCGCGCTGGAAGGCGTGCCGCATGGAACGGTCTTCACCTTCACCATGGAATCGGCCGCCAGCAAGATCTATCCCGGTATCGCGCGCGAGCTCAACACGTTCGGCCAAGCGGACCCCACCGACCTCGCCAAACTGGTAGTCACCACAAGCCACCCCGCACCCTACACTCGCCGGGTGGCCGTGTATGTCCCCAAACAATACGTCCCCGGCACGGCCGCGCCGTTCATCGTCGGGGCGGACGGACCCGACCAGGCGTTGTTCACGGCCCTCGACAATCTGATCGCCCAACACCGGGTGCCCGTGATGATTGCCATCTCCATAGGCAACGGCAGCGGCGACGCCCAGGGAAGCGAACGCGGCCTGGAATACGACACGATGTCAGGCCTGTACGCGGAGTTCGTCGAAAAAGAAGTGCTGCCTCTCGTGGAGAAGCAATACAACGTGAAACTGACCAAAGATCCCGAGGGCCGGGCGACGATGGGCGGCAGCTCCGGCGGTTCGTGCGCGTTGATCATGGCGTGGTATCACCCAGAGCTTTACCACCGCGTTCTGACCTACTCAGGCACCTACGTGAACCAGCAGTGGCCGTCAACCCCGCAGACTCCTCACGGCGCATGGGAGTTCCATGAACATCTCATCCCCAACACCCCGGCCAAGCCGATCCGCATCTGGATGGAAGTCGGCGACAGGGACCTTTTCAATCCGAATGTCATGCGCGACAACATGCACGACTGGGTCGTGGCCAATGAGAGCATGGCCAAAGTGCTGGCCGCCCAGGGCTATCATTATCAGTTTGTATTTGCGCGTAACGCCGGGCACACGGACCGCACCGTGAAAGAACAAACCCTGCCCGAGGCTCTGGAATATGTATGGCAAGGGTACCCTATCGCGGGGCCGAGGAACTGATTTTGAGCAGTGTCGCGTTGGCCTGCTGCGTTCATTCTTGCCGAAGGCCTATTCTGAGCTAGTTTTGCGGCAGCGGGGCACCCCGGTTGATGAAATAGGGATTGTCGTAAGCGGTTTTCAGGCGGTCGGGCTGCCGGCCTGCCATCCCCGCCCAAACCATGAACCAAGCCCACTTCGGCTGCGCCTTCAGCGTTTCCGCGGAAGGCGGCTGGCCGACCTCGCCTAGCGCGATCGGTTTTCCATTGGCCAGATCGAGAATCTCCCAGTAGTACCGGTCATCCAGTGTGCGGTAGTTGTCGTAGCTCACCACGTCGACATAGTTCTGCCCGGGGAAGAACTGGTGGAACTCGCCGAAAGGCGCTGGGCCGTTCTGATTCCATATCCAGATCAGGTTGTTGAGGTGGTGGACGTTCACCATGCGGTAATAAAGCTCCCGGTAGAGTTGCGCGGTGCCGCTGGGGCCGGGACGGCCGCCCCACCAGAAGAAGTTGCCGTTGTTCTCGTGCATGGGCCGCCAGAGGACCGGAATATGCGCATCCTGAAGCTGCTTCAGATACCCCGCCGCAGTGTCCATATACTTCTCCCAGCGCTGGTGCAGGGGAGTATCCGAGGTGATCAACTCCTGCCACTGGTCGTCGGTCAGATGGGCCTGCACGCTGCCGCGCCAACTCTCGCTGGTCCGGCCGTTTTCGCCGGCCCTTCCGGGCTCGTCTTCGGTCGGCCGCAACATGTGCCAGCACAGGTAAATAATGGATCCCGCGGCCGCCTGCTTCCTGGCTTCCTCGATCATCAGGTCGCGGTGAATGATGGAATCCTTGTCTTCGCCGTCCAGGAATCCGAAATCCGAGCCCCAGATGGCCGGGTACTTGCCGACGATCTGGTTCACCGTGTCGGTGTCCTGGGAGCGCTGGTTGGGATAATTGTGCTGGCCGGTCAGGATGCCTTTGCCCGAGACCGCGCAGAGGGTCTTCAGCAGGGCGCGTGCTTCCGGAGTGGCGTTAGGGTTAACCGGCTCGCAAGTGTAAGGATTCGGCGCCGACGGGGGTTGCGAGCGCGCCACCTGTCCGGGAGCACCCGGTGCACCAGCCTGGACCGGTGGAGTCTGCTGGGGAACGGCCTGCGAATAAACACTCGTAGCTGTGCTCAACGCCACAGCCAGCGCGATAAGGATAGATTTCCGCATGTATTTGCCTGATTCCCAATAAATATCACAGCTTGCAGTCGCCAATGCCGCCTGGGTAGAGCCGCTTTCGGCGACGGGCGCATCTCCGACGGAGGCCAGCACAACTAAGCGGCGTGGAACGCACCGTTGCCGCCCTTCCTGCCAGCATGGCCGGCGGCACTCGTGAAGTCGCGTCGCGGTCAGTCATTGAGATTCGGTAATCTGAAGGTTCTGAAAGGAGCCTCATGACCCGAAAACCCCTCTCGCCGTCCATTAGACTCTACGCCGCGGCAGCGGCGCTGGTGGTAACTGGAATTGCACAGCAGCAGCAAAGGCCTGGAGACCTGGGATTCACCGACACCCCCATGCTCCCCGGCCTTCCCTGGCACGTACACGACCCGGATCGCCCGCATCCCAAGGTCATCGCGCCCGGCGAGATGCCCGGTGCAGCGCCGTCCGACGCCATCGTGCTATTTGACGGCACAGACCTCTCGAAGTGGATGCAGATAGGGCGCGGCGCCGATCGCGGCAAGCCGATCGACGCCCAATGGAAACTGGGTGACGGCTACTTTGAGGTGGTTGGGGGAACCGGCAACCTGTATTCCCGGGAGAAGTTCGGCGACTGCCAGTTGCACGTCGAGTGGTCCTCGCCCGCCGTGGTGCGCGGCACCAGTCAGGGGCGCGGCAACAGCGGCGTCCTGTTGATGAGCCGCTATGAGATCCAGGTGCTGGACGCCTACAATAACCCGACATATGCGGATGGGCAGGCAGGCGCGATCTACGGCCAGTGGCCGCCTCTGGTCAGCCCGGCGCGGAAGCCCGGCGAGTGGAACATCTACGACATCTTGTTCGAGGCACCGAGGTTTGAAGGCGAGAAACTAACCAGACCGGCATTCGCGACGGTTCTGTACAACGGCGTGATGGTCCACCACCACAAGGAACTGATGGGACCCATGGTCTACCGGCAAGTGGCGCATTATACGCGGCACGACCCCGAAGAATCCCTGATGCTGCAGGACCACAACGGCGATGCGGTGCGCTACCGCAATGTCTGGATCCGCAGGATCGGCCCATACGACCAACCAGAGCAACCCAAGTAGCCGTCACTGGCTGGCTTTTCCGCCCCTGGTCGCGCCCATTTCCGCCCAGATTCCCTTATCTAATAAGTGGCCAGCGAGACCCTAAGCACCAGGGGTTCGGCGCCGAAGTTGAGGCCCCAATCGGTCTCGTCGCCATTCCAGATGCGGAGGAACTGGAAGGCATCGTTTTCGTAGACGCCTTCGTCGACGCGCAGGAACTGGCGCTGCTTGCCGGTATCGGCGGGGCGGAAGTCCACCCGGCAAAGGAGACCGGCCACCAGAAACTGGTTGTCCTGCAACTGGGCAACCAGGACGCGTCCGACGGGCTCGGCGTTTCCCACGGCGCGATTGTTGCGCGCGGCTCCGTAGGACACCACGGCGCTCCACGGGCCGAAAGCAAGACTTTGCGTCACCGTGCCCTTTTCTTCCGCCACCGCCTGCAGCTTGCCGGCGAAGTTGAGGCGGGCGATTTCGCGGGCCATCGGACCGGCCAGACGGTAGTTCAGCGCCCACGGGGCGAGAGACTCGGGGGTGTTGGGAGCGGTGGTGTAGTCCATACCGAACGGCGAGTACCCTATGGTCTGAAGGCCCAGGGCCGCGAAAAAGAAGCGGGCGTTCGAGGCGGGGCCGCCGGTTTCGGGGACGAACAGCGGATTATCGTCGCGGTGATACAGTTCCAGCACCTTCAAATATGCCGCGGGGTCGTTCTGATAGATATCGGGTGCCAAGATGTCCAGCGCGGGCGCCGCCACCTTCCAGATGGGTATCACATTGTCGGTAGGACCGCCGCTTTCATACGTGCCGGGCGCCCCCGGCTTCAGCGGATCGCGCAGAGCGGCGTTGGCGTACATCGGCAGCGGATAGACGGCCTTGCCAGCCGCGGCCACCTGTCCAACGTACTTCGCTACCGACCAGGCGTGGAAGCAGACTTCCGCCTCCGGCCCAAACGCTTCCTGCCACGTACCGGGTGACGCGTGCATGGCAGTCAGAATTTCGGCCGGGACCGGTGCTTCGAAAAGCTTTTGCGCCGTGCGCGAATAGTCGCGGAGGCTGCCCCAGGTGCCCGGTTCGTTCTCCACTTGCACCATGATCACGGTTCGCTGCGGGTCGGTGGCCTTCAAGTGACCGAGAAATGCGGCGAACGCCGCTTTGTCCGCTTCCAGGGAGGCGGTGGCGTAGGGCGATGGCGAATCCACCGCGCGCCCGTTCTTATCCACCATGTGCGGATAGCGGTCCGGAGCCAGTTTCATCCACTCCGGCATGTAGTGCTGGCTGCCGTTCTTCCAGGTGCCGAACCAGAGCAGAACCAGGCGGAGCCGATGCTGGCGGGCCTGGGCCAGCAGAGTGTCGATCGCGGTGTAATCGTACTGCCCCTGGCGTGGTTCGAACTGCTCCCAATAGACCGGGATTTCCACGGTATTTACGTGCAGGTACTCCATGGCGGGCCAGACCTGGGGAAGCATGGCGGGCCAGGCGCTGGAGTTATGCACCTGCGCGCCTAACATCAGGTAAGGCGCGCCATCCACGAACAAGGCGTAGCGCCCATCCTTTTTCACCACGCTGGGAATCGGTTGTTCCTTGACCTGGGCCGTAAGCGCAACAACGGCGCACAGGGCCACCCACGCAGCGAGAACAGCGTTGTTTTTCATTTTTCCATTACCGTCGAAGTAGCTTTGCCGGCCAGCGCATCGCCGGCCAGCACGAACACGCCATTGCGGCGAACGGCCTGGACGCGGCGCAGCACGTTATCCGCGGGCAGGCAGACCAGCCCCTGGGCGCTTTGAGCGG
>Ga0181524_10005047_pt1 | contig 11951 bp, 11 predicted proteins | sample PEATcosm2014_Bin_34_FD_119761 | JGI IMG/M metagenome (GOLD analysis project Ga0181524, IMG submission 119761) | Peatland microbial communities from MTU Mesocosm Facility, Houghton, MI, USA - PEATcosm2014_Bin05_60_metaG | ecosystem: Environmental > Terrestrial > Soil > Wetlands > Peat | place...
ACGCAGAAATCCATCCACAACGAGATATCGAAAGAACCTGACGCTACCGGCGGGACAGGATGCCTATGTCCTCTGAAATCAGCTGCGCGGGTTCACCAAAAACGCTGTCTTGGACAAGGGTGGGACGAGGGCGAGAAGGTAGGAGGTTAAGATGATGGCCAGTTGGCGCAGGATCTGATGAGCGGGCATTCGCGGGGACTCCATTTCGATTCGGCCACGGCGTCCGGGGCAAGGCGAGTTCCGTTTTTGACGGGAGATACCCAATTCCTTGTGAGAGCTTAGGGTCCGAATCGTTCGATGGGAAATGATACTACGGGCGAAATTGGGAGTTGACGGCCGGTAGTATGGTATGTTATGTATGTTCCCATGAGAAATACACAACAATCTGTGAACGCACGAATGATCAGGGACTTCATCCGGACGGCGTATGTGGAACCGGCTCGTCAGCGGCGCGAGACGCTGGTGACGCTGCGTGCCGGTGATATTCACCGTGCCCTTGGGATGCGGAATCGGGTTCCCAACGTTTGCCAGGTGATGGAGTCGAAGCTGCTTGAGAGGGAAGCGGGCGTGAAGGTAAGTTCGCGGCAAGGGCCTCCAAGCGGGCGGGGAACGACGTTGACGGTGACTTACACAGTGGATGAGGCCGGATCTGCATCGGGGTTGGCGGGGGGTGGATCGGCGGCAGGGCATGAGCACCCTGGGGTGGGGCTTTTTCTTGCTTTGCGGGGGGCGGGCACGGAGATCTATGCGGCTGCCGGAGGCGGTGAGAGCTGGCTGGCAGCGGAGCGGGCGCAGTTTTATGGGCCGGGCAAGGACCCACTCAAGTGAGCCGCGTTTATTGGGACACGATGGTGTTTGTTTATTGGCTGGAGAATCATCCCAGTTATGCGCCGCGGGTGGAACATATCTTTCAGTCGATGCTGGCGCGCGGAGACCGGTTTTGTGCCAGTTACTTATTGATCGGCGAGGTGCTGGCCCGTCCGCTCAAAGAGAAGCAAGTGCAACTGGTGGAGCAGATCGAGCAGTTCTTCGATAGCGGGCTGGTTGAGATGCTGCCGTTTGACCGCGCGGCGGCGGGACAATTCGCCAGGTTACGCGCAACAACGAACGTGAGTCCTGCCGATGCGATTCACCTGGCCTGTGCCGCCGCTGCCGGTGTGGATCTGTTTCTCACGCACGACAAAGACCTGCATAAGCTGCAGACCGGTGGGATTCAGTTCATTGTCGGGCTGGATGTGAATGTGTTTTGACGGGAAGATCGAAAGAGTGACTCCAAACACTGAACCCCCAACCTGGATGGGGGGTTCGGTGTTTGTGCGAGTGGATGGTTCAGCTAATGCGCTCGATGGTTACGGATTCGAGGACGACGGGCTTGTGGGGTTTGTCCTGGGAGTTGCGCGGGACGAGAGAGATTTTGGTGACGATGTTCTGGCCTTCAACGACTTCGCCAAAGATGGTGTGGTTGCCGGTGAGCCAGGGGGCGGGGGCGACGGTGAGGAAGAACTGGCTGCCGTTGGTGTTGGGGCCGGAGTTGGCCATGGCCAGCTTGCCGGGCTTGTCGAACTTGTGCATGGAGCCCTTGGTCTCGTCTTGGAAGCGAAAGCCGGGCCCGCCCATGCCGGTGCCGGCGGGGTCACCGCCCTGGATCATGAAGTCGGGAATGACACGGTGGAAGATGGTCCCGTCGAAGAGCTTGCTTTTGGATTTGGCGCGGGTGGTGGGGTGCGTCCACTCCTTCGTGCCTTCAGCCAGCTCGATGAAGTTCTTCACGGTGATGGGCGCGTCGGCCTCGAAGAGGCGAACGGTGATCTTGCCTTCGGTGGTGTTGAAGTGGGCGTAGGTACCTGCTGCTTGGGACATGGAGACTCCTGAGATTTGTGGTCTCCCAGGTCTGAAAATCCAGACCTGGGGCACCCATTCAGTTTGGATTTTTGGTTTCCCACCCTAGGCCGCAAAAAACAAGAACGCGGCGAGGGTGGGGCGCCCTGGGGATCAGTGTTCGGGCGCGGCGGGCAGCGCGGGTTGGACTTTGGGTGCTGCAGGCGCTGCGTCGGCTGGCGGTGGCGGGAGGGGCTGGCCTTCGCGAACGATGGTGACCTTTCTGAGCACCACGGGTGTGAGCGGCTTGTCGTTCGAGTCGCGCTGGACACGGGCGATGGTTTTGACGACCAGGACGCTGGACTCGTCGCACTGGCCGAAGAGGGAGTAGTGCTGGTTGAGCGAGTCGTAGCCCTGCTCGGTGATGAAGAACTGACTGCCGTTGGTGTTGGGGCCGGAGTTGGCCATGGCCAGACGGCCGGGCTGGTCGAAGTTCAGGTTGGGATCGAACTCGTCTTCAAAGGCGTAGCCGGGATCACCCATTCCGGTACCGGTGGGGTCGCCGCCCTGAATCATGAACTCGGGGATGACGCGATGGAAGATGATGCCGTCGTAATAGGGTTTGTGGTGCTGCTTCTTTTTGGTGGCGGGGTCGGTCCAATCGATGGTCCCCTCGGCCAGACCGATGAAGTTGGCGACCGCTTTGGGGGCCTGCTGCTGGTAGAACTGGCAGGTAATGCGGCCCATAGAGGTGTCCATGACCACGGTAGGGCCGTTGGGATAGATGAGCGCGGCCTGGGTGGCCTGGGGCGCGTCAGGGAGGTCTTCAGGCGGCTTGGTGGCGGGGGTTTGTGCAGTTACCGAGGCGGCAAAGGCCATAACCAGAGAGGAAGCGAGAAGCGCGTGAGAGAGTTTCATGCCGTGTTTGAGGGTAAATCATGCGGCGGGTGGGGTGCTAGAGGCTGACGGGGAGGATGTATCGTATCGTCATGAGTGTTCCCCGGATTCAACTTGCTCTCAGGCGCCTGGCCCCGGTGGTGTGCGTGTTTTGTTGCCTTGGAATCTCTGCCGCGGCGATCTGGGCGCAGGCAGAGAAGGAGCCGGCTGCCGGCGAGAAGGCCGCTACCGGCGATAAATCCGCAGCCGGCGATAAGGCCGCGGCGAGCGACAAGTCCAGTGCGGCGGACAAGTCCACGCTACCTCCGCTGCCCGCGGATGCGCACGTGCAGCAGTCGATGGAGCTTGACGGCAAGACGCTGCGCTATACAGCGACCGTGGGCGCGTTGCCGGTGCGCGACGGGGACGGGAAGACCGCCGGGCATGTGGTTTTGACGGCGTATACGGTGGAGGGCGAGAACCGGCCGGTGACCTTCGCGATGAACGGCGGGCCGGGCGCGTCGTCGGTGTATTTGAATTTTGGCGCGATCGGGCCGAAGCATTTGCAGGTGGGCAATGAAGGCGACAGTCCGTCGGATCCGGCGGTACTCAAGGACAATGCGGGCACGTGGCTGGATTTTACGGACCTGGTGTTCATCGATCCGGTGGGCACGGGATTCAGCCGGGCGAGTGTGCCGGAGGCAGATGCCAAGAAGCTCTTCTATAGCACGACGCCGGACATCGAGTATCTTTCGCGAATTATTTACGACTGGCTGGTGAAGAACAACCGGCTGGGCTCGAGGAAGTACCTGGTGGGCGAGAGTTATGGCGGGTTTCGCGGGCCGCGCGTGACCTATTACCTGCAATCGCAACTGGGAGTGGCTCTGAACGGGGTGGTGCTGGTGTCGCCGTATCTGAATCCTACGATTGAGGACGGGGGCGACCTGTCTCCGGTGCCGTGGATGATGACGTTGCCTTCGATTACCGCGGCCCACCTGGAACGCGAGAACAAGCTGACGCCGCAGACGATGGCCGATGTGATTGCCTATGCGCGCGGGGAGTATGCGACGACGCTGCTGAATGGACGCTCGGACCCCGAGGCGACCCAGAAGATGATTCAGCATGTGACGGAGCTGAGCGGGCTGGACCCGGCTTTTGTGAAGTACTCGGGAGGCAGGCTGGAGACGCGCGCCTACCTGCGCGAGGTGTTTCGCGAGCAAGGCAAGCTGGGGTCAGTGTACGACTCGAATGTAACGTCGTTCGATCCGTTTCCGTTTTCGCCGGAGCAGCGGGCGAGCGATCCGATTCTGGCCAGCATCATAGCGCCGATGACCACGGCGATGGTGGACTTTGTGACGCGGACGGTGGGCTGGAAGGTGGACGCGCGGTATAACGCGCTCTCGTATGACGTGGGCCGGCTGTGGGAACGTGGCAACGATCTTCGGACAGGCTCGGTGCCGCAACTGCGGGAGGCTGTGGCGGCCGATCCGAAGCTGCGGGTGCTGATTGTGCATGGGTGGAACGATCTCTCCTGCCCGTTCATGGGATCGGTGCTGACGGTGGACCAGATTCCGGTGATGGGGGATGCGACGCGGGTTGCGGTGCGGGAGTATCCGGGTGGGCATATGTTCTATACGCGTGAGTCGAGCCGGGCGGAGCTGCGCAAGGATGTGATGGAGATGTACGGGAAGCACTGAGAATGCAGGGAACAGGGAGTAGGGAATAGGAAACCGGGGCGGAGGATCAGGGAACAATTGTTTGCAGCCCCAGGGCTATGGGCCTGGGGGTTCCCGGCCCACTTGAATTGAAACAAAACAGAAGAACAGCAACGGAAGTGTTGCGGCTGGCTCCGGGCGCGGCGAATTTCCCATTGACGTTCTACCCATAGATAGGCTATACATCGATCCATGGCCAAGAAACCCGATCTTCTGCCTGGAACTTTGGACATGCTGATCCTGAAAACGCTGACCCGTGCGCCGCTGCACGGATACGGGATCGCGCTGTCGATCAAACGACTCTCCGACGATGTACTTACTGTGGAAGAGGGATCGCTTTACCCGGCGCTGCAGCGGCTGTTGTTGCAGGGGTGGGTGAAGGCGGAGTGGAAGATGACGGAGACCAACCGCCGGGCGCGGTTTTACACGCTGACGGCGGCGGGACGGAAGCAGTTGGGGATTGAGCTGACCGAGTTCGAGCAGATGATTGCGGTGATTGGGCGGGTGTTGCGGGATGCGCAGGAGGCGTAGATGAATGCGGTGAGCCGTTTTGTGAGGAAGGTTTCGATTCGGCTTGAACGCGAGCGGTTTGGGCGCGAACTGGACGAAGAGATGGCGTTTCATCGCGAGGAGACGGAAAAGGAGTTCATCGCGGGCGGGATGACGGCGGAGGCCGCGAAATATGCGGCGATGCGGCAGTTCGGCAACGCGACGCGGCTCAAAGAGAAGAGCCACGAGACGGTGGGATTCAAGGCGGAGACGGTGGTGCAGGACCTCAAGTTTGCGCTGCGGCAACTGAGGAAGAATCCGGGGTTCGCGGCGACGGCGATTCTGATTCTGACGCTTGGCATGGGCGTAAGCGTGGCGATTTTTTCGTTTGTGGATGCGGCGCTGCTTGAGCCGCTGCCTTATGCCGCGCCCAACCGTTTGATGGACGTGGCTGAGCAGAGCGCGATGTTTCCGCGATCGAATCTGTCGCGTGCTGACTATGACGACTGGGAGCGGCTGAATCACTCCTTCAGTTCGCTGGAGGCGTATGGTGGCACCGGATTTCTTTTGCGCACGCCCTCGGGCCCGGTGCCTGTGCCTGCGGGACGGGTGAGCGATGGCTTCTTTCGCACGCTGGGCGTGAAGCCGATGCTGGGGCGGGACTTTCTGCCTGGAGAAGACCGGCCGGGCGGGCCTAAGGTCCTGATGCTGTCGTACGGGACATGGCTCACCCGGTACGGCGGGCGGCGCGATATTGTGGGCCAGGCAGTGAACCTCAATGAGGATTCTTACACCATCGTCGGGGTGCTGCCGCGCGAGTTTTCCTTTGCGCCGCGGCCACTTGCGGATTTCTGGGTTCCGCTGCTCGACAAGAACGGTTGCGAAGTGCGCCGCAGTTGCCACAATCTCTTCGCCGTTGGCAGGCTGCGCGACGGAGTGACGCCCCGCGCGGCACTTGAGGAGATGAAAGCGATCGCGGCGCAACTGGCGGTGCAATATCCCGGATCGAACCAGGGCCAGGGCGCCAGTGTGGCGCCGCTCTCGGAATTGATTGTGGGCAAGGTGCGGCCGATTCTGCTTACGCTGTTGGGCGGGGCTGGACTCCTGCTGCTGATTGCCTGCGTAAATGTCGCGGGCCTGATGCTGGTTCGTTCAGAGGCTCGCAGACGCGAGATTGCCGTGCGCGGCGCATTGGGCGCAACGCCGGTGCGTCTGGTGCGGCAGTTTGTAACCGAGGGGCTGCTGCTTGCGGCCGTGGGCTGCGGTGCGGGAATTCTCACGGCCGGCTGGATGATGACGATGCTGAAGCGGCTGGTTCCCAAGACGATGATGGATGGAATGCCGTTCCTCAGTGGAGTCGGCATCAACGCACATACCGGGATGTTTGCGGGTGCGATTGCGCTGATGGCCGCGCTGTTGATGGCCGCGACCCCGGTGCTGCGGTTGTCGTTTCAGGACCTTCGCGACGGGCTCGGCGATGGAGGCCGTGCCGCGGCGGGCAGATTCTGGCGCAGGATGGGAGCCAACCTGGTCGTCGTGGAACTCTCGGTGGCCATGGTGCTGCTGGTGGGCGCGGGCCTGCTGGGAAAGAGCCTCTACCGCCTGCTGCATGTTGAGAACGGCTTCGACACAACCCATCTCGCCACGGTGCAGGTGGCAGCGCCCGACAGCAGGTATTCGAAGCCTGAACAGAAGGTGGCTCTGTTCCGCGCGATCGATCACCGCCTGTTGAGCCTGCCGGGAGTGCAATCGGTGGGGATCACGAGCGACCTGCCGGTGCAGTGCAACTGCGATACCGATTGGATACGCATTGTGGGCAAGCCCTTCCATGGCGAACACAATGAGGTGGACCAACGCGATGTTACCCCGGGCTATCTGCCCACTCTGGAGGCGAAGCTTGTGCGTGGCCGCTTGTTCACCGAGGACGACGATGCCTCGCAGTCGCGGAAGATCGTAATCAACGAGGCGCTGGCGCAGAAATACTTTCCCGGTGAAAACCCCATCGGGCAAAAAGTGGGCACCGGCGATCTTGACCCGAAGTCGATCAGGGAGATTATCGGCGTGATCGCGAATGTGCGCGAAGGTGGATTGGACGACGAGTTATGGCCGGCGGAGTATGAATCCATCTACCAGGACGCCGACACCTTCTTTGCCGTGGCGGTGCGCACCACGCAGGACGAGAAGGCAGTGCTGCCGGTTCTGGTGAAGGCACTGCATGAAGTCGATTCGAACCTGGGCACCTATGGGGAGATCACGATGACTGACCAGATTGAAGGCACGCAAACGGCGCTGCTGCACCGCCTATCCACCTGGCTGGTGGGGGGATTTGCGGCGCTGGCGCTGGTGCTGGGGGTGGTGGGGCTGTATGGGGTGATCGCCTACTCGGTGAGCCAGCGGACGCGGGAGATTGGCGTGCGCATGGCGCTGGGGGCGCAACGAAGTTCTGTCTATCAGCTCATCTTCAAAGAGGCGGGGCGTTTGATTGCGGTGGGGGTGGTGGCGGGTCTGGCCGCATCAGTGGGAGCGGCCATGCTGATGCGCAAGCTGCTGTTCGGGGTCCAGGCGTGGGATGCGGGGACGCTGATTGGCGTGGCGGTGGTGCTGGCGGTTTCGGCGCTGCTGGCGAGCTACTTTCCGGCGCGGCGGGCGGCTTCGGTGAATCCGACCGAGGCGCTGCGGGCGGAGTAGCGGTTGGCGACTCCAGCGTGGCGACGGAGGGAGAAGAAAAGGCGCAAGGATGGGCACCCGGAGATGGCGGCATGCGGGAGCACATGCGCAGGGGTTGGTGGCACGACCGAGATTTTCAGCTTGTATGCGCTTGATTTCGCAGCGTTGTAACCTTCTATTCATCTTGGCCCGGTAGCCTCTTTTAAGGTGAGCGCCAACGTGCCAGAGATTTCCATCTCCCAAGCTCCATTTCAGCCTGAACCGAGCCCTCCAGACGGGCAGCACCCGGCTGGGGCGGCCGCGGCGGAGGGTTCGGCGATTCGGCAGTTCCTGCTGTTGCGGGGGAATTCGGCGATTGCGGACAGGGGCTTTCATTGGCTGATGGTGCTGTGCGCGCTGAGCATCTTCGGCATCGTGGCGCTGATTGCGACGGAGCTTGTGGTGCGCTCACACCTGGCGTGGAGCCAGTTCGGCTTCGGCTTTTTCTTCAAGGCGTTCATCGATCCCGACAGCAAGCTGCCGATGTACTGGGACCCGGTGAACGGTCATTTCAGCGCTTTGCCGTTCGTCTACGGCACGCTGGTATCTTCGTTCCTGGCGTTGCTGCTGGCGGTTCCGCTGGCGATCGGCGTGGCGGTGTTTCTGACCGAGATGTGTCCGCGCATGCTGAGGGCGCCTTTGGCTTTCGTGACCGAGTTGCTGGCGGCGATTCCGAGCGTGATTTATGGATTGTGGGCGGTGTTTGTGCTGGTGCCGCTGCTGAGGGAGCACGTGAACCCCTGGCTGATCAAGCTGCTGGGCTGGACGGGGTTCTTCAATGACGACAATCCGACCGGGCTGGGCTTTGTTGCGGCAGGAGTGATCCTGGCGATCATGATTCTGCCCATCATCTCGTCGCTGACGCGGGAGGTGATGAACGCGGTGCCGGGTTCGCAGCGCGAGGCGGTACTGGCGCTGGGGGCGACGCGGTGGGAGATGATCCGCGTGGGCGTGCTGCGCAATGCGCGCATCGGGATTGTGGGCGCGATCATTCTGGGGCTGGGCCGGGCGCTGGGCGAGACCATGGCGGTCACGATGGTGATTGGGAATACGCCGCAGATTCAGCGCTCGCTGCTGGCTAGTGGAAGTTCAATGGCGTCGGTGATTGCGAACGAATACGCCGAAGCTTCAGGGGATCTGCATCTGAGCGCGCTGACCGAGATTGGTCTGGCGCTGTTTATTGTGACCATCATCGTGAACGCGCTGGCGCGGTTGCTGGTGTGGGCGGTGACGCGGGGAGCGCCGGCGCAGGTGCATTGATGAAACAGGAATCAGGGGTCGGGGACCAGGGACCAGGGAATAGGGAGGGGGACATAAGCTGCCGACAGAACACACACTTCGGGCGCGGATGCGGACGGCGACAGATGGCTTGGCCACGGGACTGGCCGTGCTGTCGACGGTGCTGGTGGTGGCGCCGCTGGTGGCGATCTTCGTGTATCTGATCTACAAGGGCGCCAGCTCGCTGAGCCTGGCTTTCTTTACGCAGGTTCCGAAGCCGGAGGGTGAAACCGGGGGCGGAATGGCGAACGCGATTGTAGGTTCGGCGGTTCTGCTGGGGCTGGCGAGCCTGATCGGGGTTCCGGTGGGCATTTCAGGCGGGATCTTTCTAGCGGAGTTCGGGCGCGGGACGAAATTGGCGAACGCAGTGCGGTTTACGGCCGACGTGCTGAACGGTGTTCCCTCGATTGTGATGGGGATTGCCGTTTACTCGTTAATTGTGTATCAGCAGAAGCATTTTTCGGCTTTTTCCGGCGGCGTGGCGCTGGGGATCATGATGATTCCGACGGTGACGCGGACGACCGAGGAGATGTTGCTGATGGTGCCTCATGCGGTGCGAGAGGCGGCGCTGGCGCTGGGCGTGCCCAATTGGCGGTCGGTGCTGTCGATCACGGTGAAGACGGCTTCTCCGGGGATCATCACCGGCTGCATGCTGGCCTTTGCGCGGGTGGCGGGCGAGACGGCTCCGCTGATTTTTACGGCACTGGGAAACTCGAACTGGAGCGTAAATCTGAACGAGCCCATCGCGGCGCTGCCGCTGCAGATTTACACTTATGCCATCTCTCCTTACGACGACTTGCACCGGCTGGCGTGGGCGGGGGCGCTGGTATTGATTGTGCTGATTGTGGCGGCGGTGTCGCTGGTGCGCTATGTGACCAGTCGCGGCGTGCTGAAGGGAGCAAGCTAAGTGGGCGTCGGCATCGAGGTAGTGAACCTGAATGCGTGGTACGCGGCCAATCATACGCTGCAGGACATCAATCTGAACATACCGGCGAACCACGCGACGGCTTTGATTGGACCTTCAGGCTGCGGCAAGAGTACATTTGTGCGTTGCCTGAACCGGATGCACGAGACCAACCCGATTGCGCGGGTGACGGGAACGGTGCGGATCGGCGATCTGGACATCTACAAGGACGCCAAGCCGGTGGAGATCAGGCGGCGGGTGGGGATGGTGTTCCAGCGGCCGAATCCGTTTCCGACCATGTCGATCTACGACAACGTGGCCGCGGGGCTGAAGCTGAACGGATACAGGAACCGTCGGGAGTTGGACGAGATTGTGGAACAGTCGCTGAAGGACTCGGCGCTGTGGGACGAGGTGAAGGACGACCTGAAGAAGCAGTCGGGTGCAAGCCTTAGCGGCGGGCAGCAGCAACGGCTGTGCATTGCGCGGGCGCTTGCAGTCGATCCGGAAGTCCTGCTGATGGATGAGCCGGCATCGGCCCTGGACCCGGTATCGACATCGAAGATCGAGGACCTTATCTTCCAGTTGAAGTCGCAGTACACCATTGTGATTGTGACCCACAACATGCAGCAGGCGGCGCGCGTGGCGGAGAAGACGGGCTTCTTTTTGAACGGGCGGATGGTGGAGTTCGACTCCACGCACAAGATCTTTACCAACCCCAGCGACAAACGCACAGAGGATTACATCACAGGCAGGTTCGGATGACGCGCATACGGTTTCAACGCAGCCTGGACGAGCTAAAGGAGAACCTGCTGGTGATGGCCGGGTTGGCCGAGCAGGCGATTCAGCGCGCCATCGAGGCGTATCGGGTGCGCGACCTGTCGATCTGCGACCTGGTAAGCCGCAGCGAGATCGCCATCAACCGGCTGGAGCGGGACATCGACCAGGCGGCGCTGGACCTGCTGGCGATGGAGCAGCCCATGGCCATCGATCTGCGCTTCATCCTGAGCGTGATCAAGATCAATGCGGACCTGGAGCGCGTGGGGGACGCGGCCAAGAACATAAGCGACCGGGTGCGGAACATGGAGCAGATGGCGGTGGCCGATCTGCCGGTGGATATTCCGAGGATGGCGTCGCTGGCCGCCGACATGGTACGCAAGAGCCTGCAGTCGTTCATTGAGGCGGACGCCGACATGGCGCGCACCGTGCTGACCATGGACGACGCCGTGGACGGGATGAATCGGGCGGCGTACAAGGCGCTGACCAAGGTGATGGAAGAGGAGAGCCACCTGGCTCCGCAGGCCTTGAACGCGCTGATGATTGCCCGAGCCCTGGAGCGGGTCGCGGACTATGCCACCAACATTGCCGAGGACGTTATCTTCTGGGTGCAGGGGGCGGATGTGCGGCACCACAAGAGCTTGAAGACGGCCCCGGACCCGCATGCGATGGGGTAAAGGGCTGCTTGCGGCGGGTTGCCGGCAGTAATCCCAGGTCTGCTGAAAACCTGACTAAGAACTCGCGTGCAGCGCCCGCAGGGGAGCAGAGGGCGAGCATGGCCGGGAGAGCGCAAGCAGCAGGGGGTTGCCGTTTGTTGCACTTTATATACGGCCCCCCCTACCCCCCCGTCTCTGGAAGGAAATTCCTTGTTTTCAGTGGGTTACGACAGGGGTTTCGCTCCAAATTCTTGATTCGAAACGAGTTATTTGCAGAATTTAGACATTAAAGGAGTTATGCCGCTTTTTCGGTATCCGGGCGATCTTCGCATCCCACATTCCGGGAGACGAGGCCCCCTCCTTGCGCGCCTGCCCGCGCGCAGCTCCCTGACCTGTGCTTCGCATGGTGAAACTCACCAACTTTGCTGCCGGGCTATATCGCCCTATTCAATTCACATTGTGCGCCGCGGGCACATAATTTACTGCAAAAGGTTAGCCGCTTTCCGGATGCGATGGGGAAAGTGCCCCTGGACGAAGCGCCGTATCCGGCCTGCAGGTTTTTGGAAAGGTTCTTAAGGACTACACAGGTAGGGAAAAACCCCAAAGGTATGGCGAAACCTGAAAGAAACCTTCCCTCAGGGGCTAAAGCCCTGTTCATTCCATTGGCTTTATCGGCACGGCTCAAGCCGTGCCCTTTCAAAACAACGGCGGAAACGAGTTTTTCCGCAACCTGTA
>Ga0181524_10005048_pt1 | contig 11951 bp, 15 predicted proteins | sample PEATcosm2014_Bin_34_FD_119761 | JGI IMG/M metagenome (GOLD analysis project Ga0181524, IMG submission 119761) | Peatland microbial communities from MTU Mesocosm Facility, Houghton, MI, USA - PEATcosm2014_Bin05_60_metaG | ecosystem: Environmental > Terrestrial > Soil > Wetlands > Peat | place...
ACCACTACGTCGCACGCAAGCGCAACTGAGACAGGCCCCTTCGTTCCGAGGGTAAAACTGTGTTTCACTCCTGACTTTCCGGTCACGACCAACGGACTGAGAAGGGGATCCACGTAAGCTGATGTTCCCAGCCTCCTGACAACATTCTCTGGAAGGGAGCCGACGGGGCCGGAACTCATCTTGATGGCGGGCCTCCTTAAAGTGACTTAAGGGTTTTTCGAGCTCAGACAGTTCTGCTTCGCTGATGGTATGGAGCTGTCCCCCTAGTGTTCCAGTACCTGGCGCTGTGGGCGAAGTCACTGGCGGAGAATTCAAATCCGAAGAACAGAGGCAGCGGGCTGAGAACGGGCTGGGCGCGCACGCGCGTCTCTGCAAAAGACCTCTTCCAAATATCGATTGAAACAACTCAAAGGTTTAAGACTGTCGAGTCAAGACTTTGAGGCGGAAGGAATTGAGCGATACCCTCGACGTATCCCTTGGGAAGGTAAACCTCTCGAAGTACTTGAACGAGCTTCAGGACGAACTCTCCAAGATCCTCAAAGAAGTGGGGCCCGGCAAGACGGAACCAGAGAAGGAGGCGGGAAAGAAGCGCATCGAAGACCTCCTCAGGAAACAGGCGGCCAGCCTGGCGACGGAGACTGGTGTGACGGGCGACTATCGCCTCATCTTCATGGTGATGTCGAGTGTCCTCATGACGGCCTGGAGTTGCTTCACGATCAGGCGGACGATGATCGACGCGACTAGGCCGTTCGAAGAAAGACTCAAGCTCGAGGAGCTGCTCTCCAGCCTCCCCGTGATCCTGTCAGGAGTAGTTTCAAGATCGTCCGAGTACGCGGACATGTACGGCAAAAAATAAGCGCTTCTGCGCCTCCGACCGGGAATCTGTATTCGCGAGACTGCTAGTCTTTATACCTCTTGGCCGGTTCACATGAGGCAAGGAAATGGCAGGGTCATACGACCAGATAATCCAGAATGTGGTCGACTTCCTCCAGAAGGTCGTCGTTCCGTACTTGGTGGTTCTCGCCATAGCCTTACTCACTACCGGCTTCGCGGTGGCCCTGCAGGGAAGGCGAAGGAGAGGGGCGCTCAGGAACGCGTTGAGGGCGGAAATCGACACCAATGCGGCGGTAACACTGGCGATAGTGGCCTACGCTGACGAACAACTGTCCGGCGGCACAAGCGTCGCCCCGATGCCCACGTACAGAGTACGCGCGTTTCGAGAATACGCCGATGGAGGTCTGCTGGAGAAGCTCCCCAGGAAGATCGCGGAAGAGCTGAAACAGGTCTACCTCAGCATGGTCAGCGTCAACAAGGCAGGAAGGAGACAGGAGGACCTGGCCTTCGGACCAGCGGCAGCTTTCCCCAACGCCCACCTGCTCAGGCTGGATAACCTGACCTACGCAAGGGACACTGCGCACAACATCATCGAGCCGTACGTGGATAGGCTGAAGGACACCAAGCTCTAGGGCCGGCATGGATTTGGAATACATCGCGTTGCCCTTCTACAAGGAAATGTGCGACGGATTCAGCCGAATCCGAATTATGGCTTAACTACTCCGTGTTAGGATGTACGGTTTGTGTATTTCGAGAAGCTGGCCCTAGAGATAAACGCGACCACGGCGGGGTGGGAGGTTATCGAGCCGGCTACCTGCGTGGGGGAGTCGGGGGTCGAGCACAGGTTCACGTTTCTTGCGTCTGATTCGGGACACCGATGCGGCTTCGACCTCTATCCAGAGATCGGAGAGATACAGGTACTCCGGACGTTCATCAAAGAGATGGACACCGGGATCTCGGGAATTCTTGTCTGCCTGAGCGGCAGGCCGAGCGAAAGGGCGCGGGAAGTGGCGGCCGAACTCGGAGTGAGAATCCTCAGCCCGGCGGAGATAGGTGGGTTTTTCAAATCGGAAAAGATGCCGTTGGCGGAATACCAAGAAGTGCAGTCACGCGATCTGCGCTGAAGCTGAAACAGTCTAGGCGAGACGACCGATGAATCAGAGCATCGAATGAGGGATCGTCGTTAGCTAGAATATGACCGAAGACGCCCGGATCAATTTCAGAACGCGAACAGATTTCTAGTCGAGAATTTCGTCTACGACCTTCTGGTAGGAGTGGACCATCTCTGCCCCCTTCTGGGTTATCTGATACCTGTGCCTGCTGCCATATACTTCGACGTTCAGCAGTCCAGTCTCCAGGAAGGCCCTGAGCTGGCTCTGCAGCACGTTCCAGGACAGGTTCGCCTTGTACATGATCTGGGTCGGCTTTCCGTAGCCCTGCATGACCACTCTGAGTATGTCGACTCTGATCTGAAGCAGGGACCTTCGCCCCTCAGCGACCTCCGGACGATGGAGGGACTTCTCGGTCGCCGGGTTCAGTAGATTCTCGGACATACGTTCAGGAATCGCGCGCTTCGCACAAATAGCCTTTGCCTAGAAACAACCCGAACTCGGAATCCATATCCAGAGTGAGCGCTTCGTCTTTCACTCAATTCCTCCACTTCCATCTCGGACAGGTCATGAATCGCTTAGATGATGATGGACGGGCGCTCGCCCGTTGACGTCGTCCGTGTTCTGCAGGAAATGCGGAAGCACGCTTCCTGCTGGCACCGCCTTCTGTCCTTCGTGCGGAAAACGAGAGACGTCAGCAAGCTTTGCTGGTTGCTTCTCATCTTAGACGTCATAGTCGGCTTGGCTGTGTCGAAGGGTCATACTCAGAAGTACACGGACAAGCTGATGGGCACTTCAGTCGCAGACGCCTAGGTTTGTCCTCCGCGTCGATAACCGCTCTAACGCGAAGGACCTTTCCCGAGGCGCATGAACCCCGAAAACAGATTGGGACTTCACAATGTCTTTAATGCCGAGGAGGGAAATCCTAAGGCAATGGCAGAAGAGCGAAAAGGGAAGGAGGAAGCAAGCAGCTTTACTGACAATCTGAGGGATATTCAGGGCGAATACATCATGTTGACCGAGCTCTACGAGAAGGAGAAGAGCTACGGGCAGAAGCTCGCGGACATGATGAAGGCCCTGCAGTCCGAGGTCGATTCAACGATTCCAATCAGGCCCGAAGCCATCGGCGATGGGTGCAGGGAGGCATATCTGGTCTCCGAGGCGGTCGTCGTCCTCGTGGACTACAGCGGGAACAGGATCTCAAGGCCTCTCTACAAGCTCCCTGCTGCAACGATAGTGTCGGTGATAGAGGAGTGCACTCCAGAGCTCAGGCGCCTTCTGTTCGAGAAACGGAAGTCAGAGGGCAACAGAGTCAGGTCCCTGGAGAGAGTCCTCAGGGAGTTGAAGAAGGCGCAGGCGACATTCAAGCAGAGCAGAAGGGACGAGGTCGAGGAGCAAGAGGATCCCAAGGACGAGATCAAGGACCGGGTGCAAGAGGAGAAGCCCATCCAGAGAGAACCGGCCGAAGTACCGCTCCAGCCGCGGCCTTCGAGAGAGGGTTTCGCGTTCAAGGGAAGCTTCGGGGAGAAGCGCGAAGTTCCCGGCATCTCGCCTTGAACCCTCGGGTTCAATGCCTAAAAGAACCCTATCGGAGTCCTGGGAGGTCGCTTCCTGGCCATGCTGGAAAGGATGAGGTCTAGGATGAAGGAAAGGCGTCGGATTGTGCGGGCCAGAGAAACGAAGTTCTTGATGTCCTTCGATACTGCGATGCTGAACAAGAGGCTCGTTATACTGCTCTCCATCTTCATCACGCTGAACTGTCTCGATGCGCTCACGACACTGGTCGCGATCAGCACGGGTCGCATTGTCGAACTGAACCCCATAGCGTCGAGCCTCTTCCACATGAGTTTCCCAGGGTTCATGGCCGCGCTTGGGCTGAAGTACGTGCCGATCATTCCGCTGGCCTACGCGACTTACGCGAAAGGGAACGCGTCGCGCCCGCTTGCTATCAGGATCGTGAAGGTTAGCGCCTTCGTGGCTCTGGTCGCCGCGGACATCTTCTACCTGGCCGTGGTCGGCTCCAACCTCAGGACCCTTGCATCCTATTATCTCGTCATGGGTTGAAAGGAGAGCGCTGGAAACCTTCATAACCGTGAAAAGGTGACCGACAAGACGTGATTCCTGAGACAGGGATGAGCGCCGTTTCTGGGGTCCTGAGGTTCTACTCCCTGAGCCACGTCAGGCGGTACCTGAAGGAATTGTTGGACGCGTACCAGAGAGAGTATGACAAGTCCTCCAACATGATTGGTTCACTGCTCAGGTCGGACGAGAGGAAGACGATGGAAGTCATAATGTCGAAAGGGTGGACGAAGGCCGGCAACCTCTTCGTCAACATGACAGATTCGGAAAAGGGGGCGATGGAGGTTGTCTTTCAGCTCGTAGAGGAGATGAGACCAAGGATTGCGAAGACGGAGGCGGTGTTGAGGTCGTTCGACGCCGTCGAAGGGCTCCCGATCCCAGAGGATGCCACATTCCTGCTCTACCTCAGAGGCGGCGTCCCCGAGAGGCTGATAGTCGACACAGTCGAAACGAAGCCCGAGAAGTTCCAACTCAACGACAGGTTCGAGACCGAATAACCCCGCCGGTCTGTCTCTGCCGGTCGACTGCGCACGCAACCCAAACTGGATTGGGGACCGATATCACCTTTCGGTATAACCTTTAATCAACACGTTTGCAAACCCGAGCGGAGAACATGCTCGAAGTGAGCGTACTCGTTGAAAGAATCGACGCGGCACGTCTTTCCGACAAGGCGAACGAAAACTCGCCCTCGAACTACAGCGTGAACGTGTCGATGTCGGAGAAGGACAGGAACCCCCAAGCGCTCGTTCTCAGCTTCACGCTCGAGCTGACCGACCAACCCCAGCTGGCGAGGCTCGCGGTATCCGGCATCGCCACCCTAACGGGGACCAAGGATGAGATCCAGGGTGCGCTTGAAGCGCCTGAGGACAAGAGTCCACCACCGGTCCTCACGACCATCTATGAGAGGATCTACGGCCTGCTCTACCTAGTGGCAGGGTCGCTGAAGGTGTCTCATCCTCTCCCGACCATGTTGAGAGCGTCCGGCGCAGAAAGGAAGTAGAGGTCCGGGATTGGCCGGCCCGGCTGGACGCCTCCGGTCTTTCTTCGTTCTTCCGTCGTATTCAAGCCATTATATGCATCATGGCATCATTTTCCGAAACTAGTTTTGGAATATGCACAGTCTTCTGGAATACGCACATAAAGCCTATTAGGAATACTATGATTTATCTCAAACATGGACGCGAACGCGATGGATGGACTGCCGCCACCTGCAGACCCGCTAGGTCAGGTGCGAAGGTCGCCCATGGAGATGGTCTGCGATATTCTCGGCGTCGTGTCGGAGGGTCCGACTAAGCCGACGCACATCCTCTACAGGGCCAACATGAGCTGGAGGGTACTTTCGTCTTACCTGGACTTCCTCTTGAAGCGTGGTCTGATCGAAAAGGAGGATCAGGGTGGAAAGCGGAACCTCTACACCCTCACGAATAAGGGAAGGTCGATCCTGCAACTCTACAACGGGCTGCGGCTGAGTCTGAAAGGGACCGTCAACATAGGAAAGGACGGCGGCGTGACCCAGATTCTCGAAGACGCATCTATGCTAGAACCGCGAAAGACTTCGCTCTGGACCTAAGGAGCCTGTTGAGAGCCTTCTCCTGCTCGCTGAGGAGGTCTCTCGTCTCTTTGTAGTTCTCGAACATTCTTGTGAAGGTCCTTCCCCTTTCCGTGGTCTGGTAGTAGCGGCCTTCCGGCTGGTATCCGAGCAGCTCGTTCAGGACCAGCTCTTCGATGTACTGGTTGAGCTGCTTCAGGTTGAGGGACGACTGGTACATTATCCTCGTCTTCCTCTGTCCGCCCACTGCGGCCTTCAGTATCGCGTACGCGATCTCCCCGGAGTCTCTACGCTTGTGCCCGTCCAAACGAGAAATGGTTGCCGGAATTCGAAATAAGATTTTTCGTCATTTCGCAGACATCGTCAGCCGGAGATTAGGCGACTCGGTCGGCTCATGCCGTGATGGTCTTGGTCAGATGGTAGTTCGGACTATCCGACACGCTCGATCGCGACCTCGCAGAAGGCGTCCCCCTTGGCCACGCACTTCTCTTCGATCACTCTGTAGTCTGCTCCGATGATCTCTTCAGCGACCCCTTGGATCAGGCCTGAGAGCATGTTGCAGACCGGCTCCTGTGCCCCCTCGATGTGGAGGCAGAAGATGCAGTTCCGCATCAGCAGCCGGGCCTGCCCGCTGAATAGGTCGCCTCCGTTGAGCACGAGCTCCCCCCATCCTGATTCCTTCGAGAAGCGCTGAAGTGATTCCAACGCCTCCTGCGCTGTCACCTGCCGCGCCTTCGCGACGTTTCCCAGATACCTCCCGTAGCTGTAGCCCATCCTCTGCAGAATCACGTTAGCCCCGGAGATGAAAGTGCTTGCCAGCTCCTTCTGAAGTGACGCCCACCCGACTGATCCCATCGTGAAGACCCGGATTCCGTCAGACTTCCTCGTGATTGTCCCGTGCTCGGGGTCTATGTCGAAGGGGTTGTCCTTCGAGAGATCTTTCTTAGGGCCTCTGAACAATGACTGTCTCTCCCATACCCGCGTTTATGGTCTTCTTATACCTCTTTCTTGGTCGTTCTGTGCGTTTTCCAATTTTGCTAGCCTCGGAATGGCTTTCTAGCCAACACCACGTGGAACGGGGGGAAGCTGGAGAACCTGATGCGGTGTACGGAGATATCGCTCAGGCCGACTTCGCGGAGGACCCTCGAGTATTCCCCGCCGTTGCCCGCGTCGATGATTCCGATCCTTCCTCCCTGCTTGAGGACCCTCGCGATCTCCTTGAAGGCTACGATCCTGTCCTTCTTCTTGAGCAGCTTGTGGAGTGAAAGGGCCGAGAGTATCACGTCGACGGACGAGTCCCTCATGGGGAGGTTCACGGTGTCGGCCTTCACGGGGGCGACCCTGTTTGTTACGCCCTCTTGCGCGGCGTTAGCCCATATCGAGGAGGGGTCGTTTCCAGTAAGGTGGCTCTTCTGCCATAGGTCCACCCCGACCGAGTATCCGCTCTCAAGGCGTTTGCTCGCCAGGACCATCCCGAGCCCCCTTCCGCAGCCGAGGTCGAGGACCACCTCGTTGCCGCCCCAGGGCAGGTTAGCGACCAGCTTCGACATCTCAGTGACCTTTCCCATCTGGCTGCTCCAGTAGAGGGCAGCGGCGACCGCGAGGACCAGGAAACCGATTCCCACCCCTACGATCAGACCAAAGGCCGCGAGACTAGGGGCGGCCCGGCGTGTGTAGGCCGCGATGTCTAATCCGACCACGACGGAAAGGCCTCCGGCAATCAGAAGTTCGATGATGGAGGCGGGCTCGTCGATCCCATATCCAATCTTGCCCCTAGCCGCTACGGGTGGCGTCACGGCCCCGGCAGCCTCGGCCTCGACATTCAATTCTTTTTCACATTCCACTTGGGACGAATTTCGCTTATAACGATTCGCCCGGCCTGAGCACCTTAGAGTGCAAAGTGCATTATGAAATGAGCCATGGTGATGGCTACCAGGCTCACTATCACCAGAAGAATCGCATGCTTGAAGCCGTCGGAGAGCCCACTCTCGCCCATCTTCCCCGCGACTATACCGATGACGAAGGTATCGAAGACCGCTGTGGTGAGAAGCATATCGATTGTGGTGCCCGAGACCTTCGCTGTCGAGGTGGACATTCCTGCTATTGCGGGCGCGGATAGGAGGTAGACCATTATGAATGTCGTGACGACGACCATGACCCCGGCGATGTAGGTGATGAAGACGAAGGGCTTCAGTGCCGCCTTCCTGTCGCTCTCCATTTCGTTTATGCTGCGTGTGAAATCCGCCATCTCCGAGAAGCTCCGGATCGTCCCTCCTCCCACATCGACGACCTCGACCAGGAGGGTACCAATCGCTTTGGTGACCCAGCTTCCCACCGCGTCTGTGAACGTCGAGATGACCTTTGACAGCGAAACCCCCCACGAAAGCTGAGCCCCCATCTTCTTCACATGTTTGGAGAGGATACCGTAGTGTCTGTCGCCGAGCCTCTCTATCGCAACCTCTGGCGAGAGACCCGTCTTCCTGCCCTCAGCCACATCACGAATGAACTCGGGCAGGGCCCTCTCGAGACGCCCCCGCTCTCTCGAATACGCGATCGCTTTGATTGCAGGTAGTGAAGCAGCTATTATCAGCGTACCCGACATGCTCTCGAATAGGTAGAGCGGCAAGAGAGGTGGAACGGTGAGGAAATGGGTGAGGAAGAAGAATATTACCGCAGGCGGAATGGTGTAGAGGAAGAACTTGTAGGGCCGATAGTCGACGTACGGCCACTTCGGCTGCACGGCGTCGATCAGCCAGACGAATGTGGCTGAGATTACAGGCACTATGACGAATGCGAAGAGGTATAGGTTGTTGAGCCCTGACATGTTGCTGCTCAACAGGGTCTGGATCATGTACAGGGTGTAAAGCACCATTCCCAGTATGACGGTCACCGTGAGATAGGCTTCGGCCAACGTACCCGTAGTGTCTGCGGACCTCTTCACCGCGGAGGTCTTGGTCTCCATGGTGTCGCGGAGCTTCATTCCGACGTATGCGACGAAGTCACCACCGCTCTTCAGGATGGCGGTGTAGCCGAAGAGGAACTCCGAGAACTTCTTGCTCGGACACCACCGCGCGACACTTTCGATTGCAGTGATGGGGTCCTGTCCGAAGATGTCGACATCGACGAGTATCCTCCTTGCTTCCTTGGCCGATGCGGGAAATAGATTCATTTGACTGATCCTTCTGAGCGTGGTAAGGGGAGACACTCCTCCGCCCGCCAGGACAGACATGTATCCGATGACGAACGGAAGCTCGGTGTTGACTGAGGCAGCCCGGTTTGAGGCGCTGATCTTCGGGGCATTGATGACCAGTGTGAAGACTATGATGATGGCAGGGATAGCGATGATCACCCCCAAGAACCAGAGGGCACCGAACCTGGCGGCCACAACGTAGGTCCCGACCGCAGATGCAACCGCTGTAATGAACGCTGAAAAGAAGGCGACAGAAACTAGGCCCTCCGGTGTTATCCTGAGGTTCGACTTCAGGATGTCGTCCCTTAGCAGGGGAATGGAACGGGTGAACCTGGTCGCAGGCCGGGAGAAGAGCTTGAAGGCGACAGAAGTGAATCTGTCGAAGGAGGTTAGAGGAATCTTCTTCTTCTGCTGGCTGGGAAGGACTACCTTGAAGCTCACTGTCGCTGACCGCCAGGCTTGTAATCTCCGACTATCTCGGCGACCGCGATCCCCTTCGCCTCGAGCTCGCTTGCAGCCGTGTTGAACACGTCCTGGGGCCTGGCGATGTAGAGTTCTAGTATCGGCGATAGCTCCTTGAAGTTCCTGATGCCCTTTTGCTGGACCCACCTGAGGATGAGTGCGCGCCTATCGATCTCCTTGAGGATTTCCTCCATCGGCATCCCCGTGTCCCTCGATATCTTCTCGAGCTTGGGGCTCTTGTCGTAGCTCGCCTTGAAGGTGTCCGCCCTAGGGTCCCACCTGAATACCTTGTTCAGCTCCTGGTCGGTGATGATCTCGTCGATCGAGACGATCCTCCTCACCGCCTTGAAGCCCCCTCCAGGGGCGGGGACCGAAATCCTTCTCACCACGAAGGTGAGGTCGAGGAATGGAATGAAGGCCTTGGGGACGTTCATCGGCTCCGAGACGAGCCTCTGCAGCGCTGACGCTGCGTCGTCCGCGTGGAGGGTGCACAATCCTCCGTGACCCGTGCTGATCGCCTGGAAGAGGACGTATGCCTCTTCGCCACGGACCTCTCCTACGACGAGGATGTCTGGCCTCATTCTCATCGCCGCCTTGACGAGGTCGAAGAGGCCCACTTCGCCAGATTTCTCCTCTGTGGCTGCGTAGCTCTCTCTCGAGACCAGGGAGGTCCAGTTAAGATGCGGTATGTTGATTTCCTGAACCTCTTCGATCGTGACGAGCTTCGTGGTCAGCCGGGTCAGAGTCAGGATCGCGTTGAGGAGGGTAGTCTTACCCGCGCCCGTCGCTCCCACGACTATGGCAGTGGCCCTGTTCTGCATCATGTACCAGGCATATGCTGCCATATGGTGATCGAGCAGACCCACGTTGAGCATGTCGACTATGGTCATCGGGTCCTCCCTGAACTTCCTAATTGTGGCAGAGCTTCCCTGAGGCGAGACTTCGCGTCTGAAGGTTGCGACAAGCCTGTGCCTGCCCGGAAGGGTCCCCTGCACGATAGGGAACGCGGTTGAGACGTGCTTCCCTGCCATGTGGGCGAGCCTCGTGACAGCGTTGTCCAGCTGTTCCTCATCGTCCATCATAACGTTCGTCTCTAGGCTCTCGTGGCTCTTGTGATAGATGAAGATGGGCTTGCCCAGAGCGTCGATCGAGAGGTCTTCGATGTTCGGGTCACGCATCATTCCGTCCAGGACCCCAAATCCTACAAGGTCCCTCTCGGCGAAGTAGATGATCTTAGACCAAGAGGCGGCGGGGACCCTGATCGAATACTTCAACAGGATCTTCCTAGCCTGGTCTGCGAAGTACTGCCTTGGGTTCACCTGCTCCCTGGGGACCGTCAGTTCTGCCTCCAAGGCGTCGAGTAGGTAGGAGTAGATCGCTGCCTCTGTCTTTGTAAGGGGCACCTCGTCCAGGAAGTATCTCTGCGCCTGGAGGGGGCTCTGCGCGATTACGGCATAAGCGAACGGGCTGTTGACCGGATACCTCTCCACCACCTTCCACGACGGAGGAATCACTGTACCAGTGAAAGGGAACCTCACTTTAACGTTCTTCAAGAACCTGAAGCGCTGGGCCAGTTCGATGTCCTGCTCCTCCGCGCTCATTTCCGCAGTTGATGCTTTCTGTGCCGGTTTCTGCAACTGGACGGTCTGCTGGCGCTGGGCGGAGATGCTGGATGCCGTCGGTCTCTGTTCGGAAGATGAGGTTCCAGTAGGACGTGACGGGTCTAGCTCCGCGGGCTTAGGCGTAGATAACGCAACTGACGGCGACGCTGGTGTCTGTGGAGGGGATGCCACCTTAGGGGGAGATGTCGACTTAAGAGACGATTGGGGGGCGGGCGCTGGTTTCTGAACTGCGGAAGCTGGAACGTCCTTCGGTTCCGTTTCCTGATTCTTCCACCATCTGCGGAAGAAACGACTGAAAAGTCCCTTGTGTTCTTCTTCGTTGGGTCCCTTCTCCGGAGCATTCGCAGACATCTGGCTAGACCTTCCCTTTTGTTTCGTTCATTGAATATATTCTTTCAGTATTCCAGATCCATGTCTTAAAAGGAAAAATGCCATTATTCATCCCAAGACACATCTCCATTTCTTGAGTTCGGCCGAACCTGTTCAGTTACCTCGATGGCCGGAGCTAGAGCAACCAGGGCGACGAAAGCCGTTGGGTTTGCACTGACGGTGCTCCTGGAGGCCTCGCCTGTCTGCTCTGAGAGAGCGCCGCCAACCGCGCTAGTCACAACGATCGTCTGTTTACTGAAGCTGCCCGCGTTCTCGGTGTCACCAGCGTAGGTCGTGCGCAGTGTGACCCCACCAGCAGTCGTCCCTGTCACGGTCACTGAGCACGTTCCTGTGCCCGTAAGGGCGCAAGTGTTTGTCGAGAACAAGACGTCTCCTGCACCGCTCGACGGATTGGAAGTGAAGGTTGCAGTTCCTGTTGGCGTAGTCGGTGTACCGGAGCTGGTGTCTGTCACTGTAACGGTGCACGTCGCCGACGAACATACGTAGCAGGAGCTGCAGCTCACGCTAACTAACCTCTCGTACCCTGAAGTTGGCCGTCGCACTATCAGCCGGTACAGTCCCGACGTTACTGCCAGAGACTGTGACGGTGTAAACCCCAGCCGTCTCAGGGGGCACGGTGAATGTGCATGTGAACGCGCCGGTCGCCGAAGTGGTCTGGGCAGTGCAGGTCTGGGTCGCTATCGTGCCTCCGGCGATGGATATCGAGCCTATCGTCG
>Ga0181524_10005053_pt1 | contig 11946 bp, 13 predicted proteins | sample PEATcosm2014_Bin_34_FD_119761 | JGI IMG/M metagenome (GOLD analysis project Ga0181524, IMG submission 119761) | Peatland microbial communities from MTU Mesocosm Facility, Houghton, MI, USA - PEATcosm2014_Bin05_60_metaG | ecosystem: Environmental > Terrestrial > Soil > Wetlands > Peat | place...
GGCCGGGCAATGGCTGGATGGGCGGGTGTTGTATCGCGAGCTGTGGTTCGACAAGCCGCCCCTGCTGGCGGTGGCGTACCTGGTGTTTGGAGCGCAGGCTGGCTGGCCGTTGCGCTTGTTCGATGCCGCCTGCGGGCTGGTCTGCTGCTGGCTGGCTTACCGGCTGGCGCGCGAGTTATGGTCCGAGCGCGAAGGTTTCGCGGCCGCGGCGCTGCTGGGCTTCTTTTTCGTCTTCGACCTGCCTTCTTCGGCGATTCCGGTGGCCAGCGACCAGTTGATGCTGGCGCCGCACCTGGCTGCGGTCTGGCTGGCGGTCCGCAAGAAGTCTTTCGCGAGCGGCCTGGCGGCGGGCGTGGCCTTCTGGATCAACCCCAAGGGAGCGCTGGTGGCCGCCATCTGCCTGCTGTGGAACCCGGCGGGCGCGGCGTGGCTCGCGGCCGGCTTTTGCACGGTTGGGGCGGCCATGGCGCTGGGGTTGGCAGGCATGGGCGCTCTCTCGGCATGGTGGGACGAGGTTTGGCGCTGGGGACGGCTGTACGCGGCAGCTCCGCTGCCGGGCAACCCGCTGGTCAACGGGCTGGTTCGCACGCTCGATTGGGCCGGGTTCCACGCGGGCGCGGTGCTGGCGGCGGCGATTGGCTTGGTGGAAGGCGGCAGCTTGAGATGGCGTCACAGCCGTGAAGAAGTGTCGAGACGAATCTCGACACGGCAGGCAGGAGCGCCCGCGCCAAGGGTGGTGGGTTGGATGCTGATCGCCCTGGCCGGGGTGTGTGCCGGTCTGCGCTTCTTCCCGCGCTACTACTTTCTGCCGCTGGCGCCGGTGGTTCTGATGGCCGCGCGCGGCTGGGTTCTGTGCGGGCCCAAGCTCCGCATCGCGGTTCTGCTGCTATTGTCCATCCCCATGGTGCGCTTCGCTCCCAGCTATGCCAGCGCAGTGCGCGATTCCGGCTGGCGCGATTCCGCCATGGACCGCGACAGCCGCGCCGCCGCCCAACTGGTCCGTCAGCGGGCGCACCCCGGCGACACCCTCTTCGTGTGGGGATACCGGCCCGAGTTGTACCCTTACACCGGCCTCGGCGCGGCTACCATGTACCTGGATTCGCAACCGCTCAGCGGCGTGCCGGCCGACCGCCATTTGACCGGCTCGACGCCGGTCGAAACCGCCCAAGCCGCTAGCCGCCGGGCCGCGCTTTCGCACTCCGCGCCAACCTTTCTGGTGGACGGCCTGGGCCCTTATAACCCGCCCCTCGCCATCGGCCGTTACGCCGATCTGGCCGGTTGGCTGGGGCATTATCGGGAGGTCGCGCGCACCACCGGAACCGTCATCTGGCAGCGCATGCCGAACTGAGAGCGGACCGGTGATACACAGCCTAAAGTCTGTGCTGCCCAGATCGCAGATCCTATTTCGTGAACGTTAAAGTAAGGGCAAGAACGATTGACAGGAATCGCGCCGGTTGATAGAGTACCCATCGACGAGACTGTTCTCGAGAGGTCATGATGGCGATACGCGCAAAAATGATACCCATCTGGTTTTTCATCGGCATGCTGCTGCTGGTCTACGGAGTTCTGATCCTGGGCGCGGGCATCTGGGCTGTAATCTCACCGCCGGCGCATCCGGTGGTGCTCAACAGGCTGCACGCCGGGGTGTGGTGGGGCGCGCTGTTGGTCGGGATCGGCGCGGTCTACTGCGTCAGGTTCTGGCCCGGCACCCAGAAGAAAGGATAGCGGGCTGTGGGCGAGAACATTTATCTGATCGCGAGTGGCGATTTGCGTCTGTCGGCCAATCGCATGTGCTGGGCGGCACAGGAAAAAGCGGAAGCGGCGGTGATGGAAGCGGTGCGCCGCGAGGGCCGCGCGGTGGTGCGAGGCCATGCCTACGACACCCATCTGCGGCACGGGTTTATCGATAGCCAGAAGCACGGAAACCAGGTGTTCCGTTCGCTTCCCCCGGATGCGCCGCTGATCGTGTGCGAAGCGGTCTGGCAGTACAGCCACCACGTGCTGGCCGGGCTGGTGGGGCATCGCGGTCCGATCCTGACGGTCGCTAATTGGAGCGGCCAGTGGCCCGGGCTGGTGGGAATGTTGAATCTGAACGCCTGCCTGACCAAGGCCGGCGTGGCCTACGACTCGCTCTGGAGCCAGGATTTCGAGGACGAACCGTTTCGGAAGGGTCTGCGGCAGTGGCTCGGCGGCGAAAGAGTGGAGCACGATCTGAGCCACGTGCATCCGCTCAGTTCCTTCCGCCTGCCGGCCGAAGCTGCCGCCGCGGGGGTGGAGCTGGCCGCGGAACTGCGCCGCGAGCGCGCCATCATGGGCATTTTCGACGAGGGCTGCATGGGCATGTACAATGCCATCGTTCCCGACGAAAACCTGATGCCGCTGGGAGTTTTCAAGGAACGGCTCAGCCAATCCACGCTCTATGCCGCCATGCGCGAGGTTCCCGAGGAGGAAGCCCGCGAGGTGCGCTCCTGGCTGGACGCGAAAGGGATGAAGTTCCACGTGGGCGCCGATCCGGATACGGAGCTGACCGACGCCCAGATACTCGACCAGTGCCGCATGTACATCGCCGCCTTGCGCATTGCCGACGATTTCGGCTGCGACGTGATCGGCATTCAGTACCAGCAGGGATTGAAGGACCTGGCGGCGGCTTCCGACCTGGCCGAGGGCCTGCTGAACAATGTGGACCGGCCGCCGGTGAAGGCCGCCGGCGACGGCCGCGTTCTGTACGAAGGCCGCGCGCTGCCCCACTTCAACGAAGTGGATGAATGCGCGGGACTGGATGCGCTGGTGACCAACCGGGTGTGGACGCGGCTCGGATACGACCCGGAAACCACCCTCCACGACGTCCGCTACGGCGAACCTTACGGCAACGAGTTCGTGTGGGTATTTCAGATTTCCGGTTCGGTGCCGCCGCAACATCTGGTGGGCGGATTTGCCGGCGCGGTGAGCGAGCGCCAGCCGCCCATGTATTTCCGGTTGGGCGGAGGGACCATCAAAGGCGTCTCGAAGCCCGGAGAAATCGTGTGGAGCCGGATCTACCTGGAAGGCGGCAAACTGCACGCGGACATGGGGCGCGCCAAGTCGGTCCAGCTTCCACCGGAAGAGACCGCGCGCCGCTGGCGGATGACCACCGAGCAATGGCCCATCATGCACGCGGTGCTCTACGGCGTTTCGCGCGACCAACTGATGGCCAAGCACAAGGCCAACCACATCCAGGTGGCATACGGCGCGGACGCGGAGGGCGCCAACTGTGCGCTGGCGGTGAAGGCCGCGGCGCTCCGCGAAATGGGAATCGCCGTCAACATCTGTGGCGATTGCCACGGATTGGCCGGGGCGTAAGAATTATAGCCACCGATGAGCGCCGATAAACACGGATAAAGAAATGAATGGGGCTATCGGTGTTCATCGGCGTTCATCGGTGGCTATAATCAGTGTTTTCATTGCGTAAGCTGATAACCATGAATACTCGTGCGCTGGGCCGAACCGGGTGGAAGGTTTCGGAGATCAGTTTTGGCGCGTGGGCGATCGGCGGGGCGTGGGGCGACGTAAGCGACGCGGAATCGCTGGCGGCGCTGGAGGCGGCCGTCGATTGCGGGGTGAATTTCATCGACACGGCGGACGTCTACGGCATGGGCCGCAGCGAGCGGCTGGTGGCGGAATTGAAGCGCTCCCGCAAAGAGGAGATCGTGGTCGCCACCAAGGCCGGCCGGCGCCTCGCGCCGCATACCGCCGATGGCTACAACAGGCGGAACCTGACAGCCTTCGTGGAAGACAGCCTGCGCAACCTTTCGACCGATTGCCTGGACTTGGTGCAACTGCATTGCCCGCCCACCGATGTGTACTACCGCCCCGAAGTGTTCGGCGTGCTGGACGATCTGGTGGAAGCCGGCAAGATCCGCTATTACGGCGTCAGCGTGGAGCGGGTGGAAGAAGGGCTCAAAGCCATCGAGTATCCCAACGTGCAGACGGTGCAGATCATCTTCAACTGCTTCCGCCAGCGGCCCGCCGAGCTGTTTTTCGGCGAAGCCGCGCGCAAACGGGTTGGCATTCTGGCGCGGGTGCCGCTGGCAAGCGGCCTGCTTACCGGTAAGATGACGCGCCAATCCAGCTTCGCCGCCGACGACCATCGTAATTTCAACCGGCACGGCGAAGCTTTCGACGTGGGCGAAACGTTTTCCGGAGTGGACTTCGAAACGGGCTTGGAAGCGGTGGAAGAACTGCGGCGGCTGGCGCCGGCCGGCGCCAGCCTGGCCCAATTCGCGCTGCGCTGGATTCTGATGTTCGACGCCGTGACGTGCGCCATCCCCGGCGCCAAGCGCCCGGAGCAGGCGGAACAGAACTGCCGGGCGGCCGAGCTTCCGCCGCTTTCGAAGGAAACCATGGCCGCCGTCAAGGCCGTGTACGACGCGAAAATCCGAGCCCAGGTCGATCAGCGCTGGTAGACCTTCCACGGCGGGTGCTTAACCGATCGGCCGAAAAAGCGCAGGCGTAAACGCCTGCTCCACGAAGATTACAATGCGCTCGCCGACCTCGTGGAGTAGGCCTTCGGTCTGCGATTTGATTTTTTCACAGCTTCTCACGACAAAGCGGCTGGGGGTGGCGTTCAGGCCGGTTTGGCGGACGTTGGAGCAGGGCCTCGCGCGGCTTCGCGGCGGATGCATTTTTCGGGTTCCGGCGTGCTATCGTGAATGCTAGTGTCATCGCCGTTAGACATCCACCTGGAAAAATATGAAGGGCCTCTCGATCTGCTGCTGGACCTGATTCGCAAGCAGCAGATCGATATCAAGGACATCCCCATCGCCAACATTACCGCCCGGTATCTGGAGTACCTGGATCGGGCGCGCGAGATGGATATCGACCTGGGCTCGGAATTCGTCTACATGGCGGCCACGCTGATCCACATCAAGTCCAAGATGCTGCTGCCGCGGGACCCGGCGCTGGGACAGGAAGAGGACGGGGCGGAGGATCCGCGCCAGGAACTGGTGGAGCGGCTGCTGGAACACGAGCGTTTCAAGAACGCCGCCGAGATGCTGCAGCAGAAGCGTCTGATCGAAGAAAACGTGTGGTCCAATCCGCAGATCAAACAGTTCGCCGCCGAGGACGAAGATCCCGGCCTGGCGGTGACGCTGTTCGAGCTGGTGAAGGCCTTCGGCGAGGTGCTGGAACGCAGGGCCAAAGGCCGGCCGATGTACGAGGTGGAAACGGCCGAGGTCACGGTGGCGGACATGGTGCGCTACCTCGGCAACGAATTCCAGCGGGCGGGCGAAGGAAGGCCCGTATTTATTCTCCGCGTATTCGAGCGGCAGCCCAGCCGGCGCGCCATGATCGCGCTGTTTCTGGCCGTGCTGGAACTGATCCGGATGCGCGCGGTGGCGGTGACGCAGAAGGACCTGTTCGGCGAAATCGCGCTCGAACGGCACGTCCATTTCGATCAGGTGATGGCCTCGGACGAGCCCATGGCAGCCATCGAAAAAGACTATATCTAAATCGCGATGCAAGAGTTGGGACAAGAAGCCGAGTTGGAACCGGAAGCCGGCGGCGCGGAGGTGGAAGAGAACGCGTCCGCCGCGGAAGCCGCGTCGATGGAGACGGCGCCGCCAGAGATCGTTTTCCCGGAGCCCGTTTTCCCGGAGATGGTTTCGATGGACGAGTTGCTGCCGGGGACCGGAGAGGGGCCCGCTCCGCCGGTGGAGGACGTGGAACTGCGCGCGGTGATCGAAGCCATCGTGTACGTGGCCGAAGAGCCGCTCACGGTGGCGCAGCTTTCGAACGCGCTGGGGCAGCCGGCCGGGCGCGTGAGCGAATTGCTGCGCGAGTTGACGGCGGAGTTTGAAAAGCCCGAGCACGGCCTCGCCATTCGCGAGGTGGCCGGCGGCTACAAAATGGCCACCAAGGCGGAGCACCACGACCGCGTTCGCAACTTCGTGAAGAGCCTGAAGCCGCCGCTCAAGCTATCGCTCGCGGCTCTCGAGACCCTGGCCGTGATCGCCTACAAACAACCGGTGACAGGGCCGGAGATCTTGGACATTCGCGGCGTGCAGGGAGTGGGCGTGCTGAAGACCCTGCTCGACCGGAAACTGATCGCCGTGGCGGGGCGCAAGAACGTGGTCGGCAAGCCGATTCTGTACAAAACCACCAGAGAGTTTCTGTTGCAGTTCGGGCTGAAAGACGTCAGCGAGTTGCCGTCACTGAAGGAATTCGAGGAAATCCGGCGGGTGGCGTTCGCCGATAGCGAGCCGGCCGGGGCGGTGGAAGAAGCGCCGCTGGAGACTCCGGCCGGGCCGCCACGCGGAACCACTCCGGCGGAGCGGGAAAACTGATGGCCGAAGAGAGGCTGCAGAAAATCCTCTCGCAGGCCGGCGTGGCTTCACGCCGGCACGCCGAGGAGATGATTCGCGAAGGCCGGGTGGCGGTCAACGGCGCGGTGATCACGGAACTGGGCAGCAAGGCGGACCTGGAGCGCGACCACATCCGGGTCGACGGCAAGCTGATTCGCCCGCCCAAGCGGCTGGTCTACCTGGCCCTCCACAAGCCGAACAATACCGTGACCACGGCCAGCGACCCGCAGGGACGGGTGACGGTAATGGATCTGCTTCACGGCGTGAAAGAGCGCGTCTACCCGGTGGGGCGGCTGGATTATCACAGCGAGGGTCTGCTGCTGCTCACCAACGACGGCGAACTGGCCAACGGCATCATGTCGGCCGTCTCTCACCTGCCCAAAACCTACCTGGTGAAGATCAAGGGGACGCTCACCGCCGACCAGGAGGAACAGTTTCGCCGCGGCGTTCCACTCTCCGGCCAGCGCACGCAGCCGGCTGGTTTGAAGCTGCTGCGGGCGGCCGAGAACCCGTGGTATGAAGTGCGCCTGTATGAGGGCCGCAATCACCAGATCCGGCTCATGTTCAAACACTTCGGCCACCTGGTGGAAAAGCTCAAACGGGTCAGGATCGGGCCCATCGAGCTGGGTGCGCTGAAACCGGGCGAGTTCCGCCACCTGGACGCGGAAGAAGTGCGCAAGCTCGAGCGTGCGCTGGCGGCGAAGAAGGCCCCGGCCAAGGATGCCAGGTGAGCGGCCTCGCGGACAGTCTGCGCGCGGCCAAGACCATTGCCGTGGTGGGTCTTTCGGGCAGGCTCTTTCGCCCCAGCCACGGCGTGGCGGAGTATTTGCAGCGCGCCGGCTACCGGGTGATTCCAGTGAATCCGCGGGAGACGGAAGTGCTGGGCGAAAAAGCTTACCCCGACCTGGCGTCGGTTCCGCTGCCGGTGGATATTGTCGACATCTTCCGGCGCTCGGAATACGTGCCGGAGATCGTGGAAGAGGCGATCCGGATCGGCGCCAAAACGGTGTGGATGCAGGAGGGCGTGATTCACGAAGACGCGGCACGGCGCGCGCTGGCAGCCGGTCTGGAGGTGGTGATGGACCGCTGCATTCTGAAAGAGCATCGCAGGCTGTTGCGCTCCTGACCGGCAAATGTGGCCTGCGCCAAGGATTTCATCCTTGCTATTGTAAGGATAGGGGCGCTCGGGCAGAGTATATGGCCAAGGTCACATCCAAATACCAGGTCACGGTACCCAAGGCGATCGCGAACCAGTACCGGATCCATCCAGGCGACGATATCGACTGGGTGGCGGCGGGCGAGGCGATTCGAGTCATTCCCTCGGGCAAGCGGGAGACGATTGACGACCGCGAGTCCAGGCTCCGCCTGTTCGACCAGGCGACCGAACGTCACCGCCGGCGCCGGGCGGGATCTAAAGCAATACAGCCTCGCGATCGAGGCTGGACGAGGGAGGATCTCTACGGGCGTGGCCGCTCTGGTTGATACGAGTATTCTCGTCTACCGGTTTGACGGCCGCTTCCCGGACAAGCGGAAGATCGCAGCCGAGGTCCTCCGGCGCGGGATCCTTGAAGATTCGGTTCGTGTGCCGCATCAGGCCATTGTGGAATTTGTCGCGGCCGTGACGCGTCCGGTGCGCGGGCACGTTATTCTGGAGCTGCGCGACGCCCTCCGCGAAGCGGAAGAGTTTCTGAAACAGTTCCCGATTCTCTATCCCAACGAAGCGATCCTGCGCAATGCGGTTCGGGGATGCGCCGCCTACCAGTTGAGCTGGTTCGACTCTCACCTGTGGTCGTACGCGGAATATTACGGCCTGGAGGAGATCCTTACCGAAGACCTTCAGCACGGTCGGCTCTATGGCACAGTCCGTGTTGTGAATCCGTTCCTTGCGTATCGCAAATAGCCGCGCCTCAGCGGAAAAAGCTGTCAGCCATCAGCGGTCAGCTCTCGCCATCTCAGCGAATGCTGTGGTCGCTCGATACGCCGTGGGTTTCGGCCGGTGAGTCGGTGCGGTAATAGCACCACGGGCCCGGAATCCAGGGGTAGCGTTCGACCACGGATTCGTCGACCTTCACGCCCAAGCCGGCGAGGCGCGGCACGATCAGATCGCCGGCGTTGAGCTCGAGCGGTTCGGCGAGAATTTCGGCAGCCAGGGGAAAGGGATACACGCCGGCGCGGCCGGGGCTGGAGTAGCAGGGATACTCCAGCCACTCGACCACGGTTTCGGGCCAGCATACGCCCAGATGAGCGGCGGCGGCGACCTCCAGGGCCGTGCCCCAGCTATGAAAGGCGAAACGCAGGTTCTGGTTCGAGATTTGCGCTAACAGGCGCCGTCCCAGGCTGTAGCCGCCCTGACAGCAAACGTCCATCTGCACGTAATCGACGGCGCCGGAGAGGATCAGGTCGAGGAAGCCGGCTTCGCCGGGCTCGTGCTCGCCGGCAGCGATCGGCAGAATCTCCTTTTCGCGGAACGCCAGGTAGGCGGCATGGTCGTCGGGCGGCAGCGGCTCTTCCAGCCAGGCGACGCCGTACTCGGCCATCTGGCGGGCCAGCGACTCGATCGATTCCGGGCTGTAGCTGCGGTCGCCCATGCGCCACCAGGTGTGGGCATCCACCATCAGATCGAAGTCCGGCCCCACCGCGCCGCGCGTCTGCCGCACGGCTTCCAGGTCCTGGCCGGGCCCGGAGCCGAGGCGCATCTTGTAGGCGCGAAATCCGAGTTTTTCCACCGCCGCGGCCTCGGCCGCGTACGCCTCGGGCGGCATATACATTCCGGCGCTGCCGTAGAGACGGATGCGGTCGCGGACCCGCCCGCCGATCAACTCCGACACCGGCGCGCCCAACGATTTGCCGGTCAAATCGTAGAGAGCGATTTCCACCGCGCCGTATAGCTTGGCCAGCCCGGGGTTCTTTCCGGGGCCTTCCAGGAAGAGCACTCGCAAAGCGTCCGGATCGGCCAGAACCTTTCCCTGGAGAAAGGGGGCGATGACCTCTTCGACGGCGCCGGCCGCGGCCTCGCTGGCCAGGCCCGGACCATATCCCACCAGACCGTTGTCGGATTCGACGCGAATGAACATGGCGTCGCGCTTCAGAATGGTTCTCTCGCCCCCCAAAAAAGGCAAGCGGATCGGCTGGGGAAACGGATAAGAAAGAAGGAAGCAGCGAACCCCGGCAATCTTCATGGGCCGGAGATTAGGTTAACATGGCGGGCAGTAGGGATCGGAATGCACTGCATGCGAATTGCCGCCGCCGTTCTGCTGTCGTTCACCGCCTTCGCCGCCGGTTCCACGGACCGCAAACGGATCGAGGCGGTGTACCGCCAATACGCAAACGACTTCGAGATGAAGGACTTTCAGGCGCTCGAGAATTTCTTTGCGCCCGGCTACACCAGCGTAGTCGATGACCGGAGCGCGGGTCACGACGATGCGGTGGCGGCGGCCAGATCGCAGTCGAAAAAGGCGGGTTCGCCGGTACGCTGCCGCTTCAAGATCGGGCGGCTCGCGATAGACGGCTCGGGCGCCTCGGTCCAGGTGTCCGAGACCGCGCACTATATTCTCAGGGCCTCCGACAAGAGCCTGCACCGGTTCCGCTACGTGCGCGAACGGCAGGATCACCTGGTGTTGGTGGAGGGCAAGTGGCGGATCGATGCCAGCCGCCGCTGGGTGGAAAAGGCGAGTTATTGGGTGGACGGCAAGCCCGCCAGTGCCGAAAAGGTGCTGAAGGTGCTCGGGCCGGAGGCGTTATAGGGCATCGGCCGGCGCAGGCCCATAGGCGCAGAGTCACCTCAACCAAACCGAGGTAGGGCCTGCTATGCTGGAAATCACAGGATGAAGGTGCGCGAAGTGGTTCGCCGGCTGGAGGCCAATCAATGGCAATTGGTTCGGCAGAAAGGGAGCCACCGGGCGTTCAAACATCCGGAGAGGCCCATGGTAGTCACCGTGCCGGGCCATTGGAACGACGATCTTCCGGTTGGCACATTGAAGTCAATTCTAAGGAAGGCGGAGATTGACGAACCATGAAACGTTTCGCGGTTGTCTTTGAAAGGGCTTCATCGAATTGGGCGGCGTACGTTCCGGACCTGCCCGGCTGCATCAGCACCGGCCCCACTCTGGAAGAGACAAAGCGAAACATCCGGGAAGCGATCGAGCTGCACATCGAGGCGATGCGAGAAGTGGGAGAGCCTGTCCCCGTTCCCAGCAGCGATGTGGACTTCGTCGAGATCGAGACAGTCGCCTGACCGAAGATCCAGCTCTTGCGCGCCTTACTCGTACCTTAGCGCTACCACCGGGTCGAGCCTGGCGGCTTTGTTGGCGGGCCAGATGCCGAAGAACAGACCGACGCTCACCGACACAATCACCCCCAGCACGGCCGACCAAAGCGGCACGCTGGCGGGAAGCGCGGGGAACACCAGACGGCTGATCAGCGAGATCACCCACCCGAAGACGATACCCGCCACGCCGCCCATGCCGGTCAGGGTGGCGGCCTCGATCAAAAACTGCAGCAGAATGTCGATGGTGCGGGCGCCGATGGCTTTGCGCACGCCGATCTCGTGGGTGCGCTCGGTGACCGACATCAGCATGATATTCATGACCCCGATGCCGCCCACCAGCAGCCCGGTGGAGCTCAGCACCACCATCACCAGGAACGTCACCGCCATGATCTGGCGGAAATCCGAAACCATCTGCTCGGCGGTGGAGAGCGCGAAATTGTCGGGCTTGCTGTAGGGAACCCGCCGGTCGATGCGCAGCACGGCGCGGACCTCGTCCAGGGCTTCCGGCAGGCGGCCATCGCGGGCGGTCGCCACGATGGCCATTTCGCGGGCGTTCGGGTACATTTTCTGCATCATGCCGTAGGGCACCAGCACGCGATTATCGGTGTCGCCGAACATCGAAGCGGCGGGGCGCAGCATGGTGCCGATCACCATAAGCTCTTCCCCGTTGACGCTGATGATTTTGCCGATGGGATCGCGGTTGGCGTAGAGACCCTTCTCGATATCGGCCCCGATTACGGCCACGGGTATGCGGTGGTGGCTCTCTTCGTCGCTGAAGAAACGGCCCAGGTGCAGGTCCACCTGGCCGCCGCGCGCATAGGCTTCCTCCACGCCCATCAGGTTGACGTCGTACATTTCGTTGCCGCGATAGTGTACGTTGACCATGCCGTTCGATACGAACAGCATCGGCGAGACGTCCGCCACCGCCTTGCAGCGCTCCCTGATATCCAGCGCGTTCTGATAGGTCAGGTTCTTGCGGGTGCGCTCCTCGGGCGTCAACTGGCCGTGAACGCCCACCGGGAACTTGAACACGATAATCGAATTGGGTCCGAAGCTGCTCAGCACGCCGGTGATGGAGGCGTCGAAGCCGGTGAGGATGGCGCTCACTCCGATGATGGTGCCGGTGCCGATGATCACGCCCAGCACGGTGAGGAACGCGCGCAGCTTATGATTGCGGATAGTGTCCCAGGCGAGCCATAAGCCGTTGAAAAGAGTCAGCCGGGTCATCGTTAGTGCTCCGCCCTGAGGGCGTCGATCGGATCCAGCTTGGAGGCCTGTGTGGCCGGGTAAATGCCGAAAAATAATCCCACCGTGGCCGACAGACCGACGCCAATCGCCACC
>Ga0181524_10005054_pt1 | contig 11940 bp, 7 predicted proteins | sample PEATcosm2014_Bin_34_FD_119761 | JGI IMG/M metagenome (GOLD analysis project Ga0181524, IMG submission 119761) | Peatland microbial communities from MTU Mesocosm Facility, Houghton, MI, USA - PEATcosm2014_Bin05_60_metaG | ecosystem: Environmental > Terrestrial > Soil > Wetlands > Peat | place...
AGATTTCATAGTGTGTAGCCGCCGACGGCAGTCGGCGCTGATTCTCAGTCCCGAAAGATGGCGCCGACTGCCGTCGGCGGCTACACCCTGCAGGCAGTTTGTGCGAGGTATGAGAATTCCGGGTTAAAAGTCGTCCTGCTCATCCACTTGCAGGGTGTCGCCGAAATCCTTTCCACTCTGTTCGAGGATGGCCTTGATCTGCGGCGAGATCCACTTCTTGGGCTTCTTCTTGTCCGTTGGCCGAAGCCGGTAATAGCCCGCGGCATCGGACTCCAGGCATCCCTTTTCAACGAGACGCAACAGGATCGGCCTGGCCCAGTTCGGGTCTTCCCGGAACCGCCATTTGCCGCCGGCGCGCCGGGCGATCTGGCGTGGGGACACGAACTGTCCGGCGAAGGCCTTCAGGTAATTGCAAACTTCTTTCTCGTCCGCGTCCATCGCACCCATCTTGCCAGTCGGGCACCACAAGTCGATCCAATTCTGTCGCGCGCTCCCGGGATCAATTCGGCTCGACGGCGGACAATTGGCGTGGCAACCTTGCCGCGTCTTGGCCGTGAAACTGTTTTGCACATTGCCGTCAAAAGCTTGAATTATGACACACATCTCCCGCCGCAAATTCCTGGGCAAGTCCGCTTTGGCCGCCAGCCTGGCTCCGCTCGCCGTCACCAGCCTGACCTCTCCCTTCGTCCGCTCCGTCCGCGCCGCGGAACCCGGTCCTAACGACAAGGTTCGGCTCGGGCTTATCGGCTGTGGCGGCATGGGACAGGGCGACCTTGAATGCTTCTTCCTCAACCCCGAAATCGACTGCGTGGTCGTCTGCGACGTGGACGACGCAAGGATGGCCAAAGGGGTCGAGATTTGCAGCCAGAAGCGCGGCAAGAAGCCCGAGACGGTGAAGGACTTCCGCCGCGTGCTCGACCGCAAGGATGTGGATGTGGTGCTCATTGCCACACCCGACCACTGGCACGCCTTGCCGACCGTGCTCGCCTGTCAGGCCGGGAAGGATGTGTATGTCGAAAAGCCGCTCGCCAAGACCATCGCTGAGGGCCGCGCCATGCTCGAGGCGGCGCAGCGTCACCAGCGCGTCGTGCAGATGGGCTCCCAGTGGCGCAGTTGCCAGCACATCGTGGAAGCGGGCGAGTTCATCCGCTCCGGCAAACTCGGCAAAGTCAGCATCGTGCGCGGCTGGGCCTATCTCGACTGGCTCCCCAGCATCGGCAAACCCGCCGACTGCCCGCCCCCTCCCGGCGTGGATTACGATCTGTGGCTCGGCCCCGCGCCCAAGCGCCCCTTCAACCCCAACCGCTTCCATTTCAACTTCCGCTGGTTCTGGGACTACGCCGGCGGCCTCATGACCGACTGGGGCGTGCACCTGATTAACATGATGCTCATGGGCCTGGGCCCCGACGCCCCCAAGAGCGCCTATTCCTGCGGCGGCAAGTTCGTCCTCGACGACAACTCCGAAACCCCCGACTCCCAAGTGACCCTCTATGAGTTCCCGAACTACACCTTGATTTGGGAGCACAAAGCCGGGCTGAACAACGGCCTGTATAACCGCTCCTGGGGCGTCGAATGGAGCGGCACCGAAGGCAACATCATCCTCAACGACGAAGGCTGGGAAACTCGCCCCGAGAAGAAACAGGCGAACCTCGATAACCAGCGCAAGCCCGGCAGCCCCGACCCGCGCCCCGCCCATGTGCGCAACTTTCTGGCTTGCGTCAAATCCCGCCAGCAACCCGTGCTCAATCTCGACATCGGCCACCACGTCTCGACGGTGGCGCACCTCGGCAACATTGCCTATCGCACCGGCCGCAAGATTGTCTGGGATGCCGCGAACGAAAAAGTCCTGGGTGACCCTCAGGCCGACAAGCTGGTCGGTGTGAAATATCGCAAGCCGTGGCACCTGCCCTACGCCCGGCGGGCGTAGCCGGCAGCGCAAGAAGGCGTCTTTTGCATCCGTTCCCTCCGCAGCTCACTTGCCGGAAACAGGTCGGGCGCCGGGCAGCGTGCCGGTATTCGTTAAGGGCGCAGAGAAGACAACGCTGACATGGTTCACCGCCGTAATGTGTTGCGCCCGGGCCTTGGGGCGGGGAATGGGGCGTGCCAGCAAGGCCAGCACGATGATTCCTATCACCGTGAGAACTCCCCAGATTGCAGTTTTGTTTCTCATGCCATCACTCCATTACTCCATCACTCCACCACTCCAACTCCACCACTCCATCACTCCACGGGTTCATGGTTTCACCGGATGGTCGTCACCTGCTTGAGTCTCTGCCAGTCGGAATTCTGCGCGCTGACTTGCCCCTCAGCCATCTCGGATTCCGGCTCCCGCAGCTTGTAGAACTCAGCGTGGCCATCCGCAAAGTTCAGCCCATAGCTGCCGGCATGACGCGTCGCGGGGAAACTGGCGAATGGTCGGCTGTCATCCATCGTCACCAAAAACCAAGCGTCGTCGATGCTGCTTTCGTGCTCGTCAATGATCACCCAGAGCCTGGCCGGCCCCGCCGCCGCGACCTCGCTGTCGCGGACAAAGGTGCGGAACCCGTTGGTGCGGGGATAGGTTTCCATATAGCGGCTGCCGATCCATCCGTTCATGGAATAGCTGCGGACCCGCGGCGCATCCCCCGTCCGGGACGGGTCGGCCGGGCACCGGTAAAGGGGCACCTGGCTGGCGTAGGGAAAGAACTTCCCCCGGCGGATGAGGGTTTTGTTGGTCGAATCGACTGAGACCTTCATATCTCCGAGCACCCACGAGTTGCTGCCGGCTGGCCCGAGGGGATAATTCTGCGCCAGCTTGCCGTCGTTATCAGCCGTGTACATCTGGAACGAGAGCGCGGATTGCTTCAGATTATCCAGACAGGCGGCTCGTTTGCCCCTGGCCTGCGCGGCGGCAAGCGCCGGCATGAGCAGGGCCGCCAGGATGGCCATGACGCCGATCACCAGCAGCAATTCCATCAAGGTAAACGCTCTGGCGGGGCAGCAGACCCCTCCGGCTCTCGGCGCGGTGAGGACACCGCGCCCTACCTTCCCGCAACCCCGCGGAGTTGCTGGCCGCGAAACCCATACTCTTACTCTTTTAGGCTGAGCCATGAACTGCTCTAGCCTACCCCTGGCTGGCCGTTTTTGGAAAGTGTGCGTTTGATCGCACACCCTCGCTTTTGGTTGCGCCGCCGGGCCGGGCGATGGATACTTCGGACGCGAACAAAACGGTAATGGCATCTATGACGCCCAAGGGGTTGATTCCCCTCCTCGCCGCAGCGCTGGTCGCGCTGGCGCAGACGAGCTGGGGCCAGAAACCCCCAAATTGGCCGGTTAACCGGCGCGTTTACCGAATGGCCGACGGTTTGCCCGAATCCGCCTGCATCTCAGTCGCGCTGGCCCCGCAAGGGAAAGTTCTGGCCAGGCACCCCAAATCGGGTTCTGTCAGCGAACTCGACGGTTACACCGTCAGTGTCATCCCCGCGCCGGGGCCGGGCAACGGCCGCGTCTATCAGAGTCCCGGCGGCCAACTCTGGGCCGTCGTCGCGGACGGTCTCCAGGAGTTCAGGAATGGCAACTGGGTGCTTCATCCAGTCCCGGAAATCGCCGCCGAATTCCGCGCCCGTCTCCCGCGCGTGATCGATCCCCTGCCGTTGTGCCCGGCCCGGCAGGGCGTCGTCATCTTCCTGCTGCCCGACCGCTTGCTGCAATTCTATGCCGAAGACCCCGACCATCCCCATACCGAGGTGTTGCTCGCTGCCGCGCAGACACGGCTCGAAACGTTCTCCGGCATGACTCTCGCCCGCGATGGCGGGTTGTGGATTGCCGGCGCGCGCGGACTCCTCAAAGTGCCGGGGCCGGTTCGCAATCTGAAGCGCGAAACCGAGTGGCACGATTACCTTCCGCCCGAGCCGCTCTCAATTCACAATCTCCAGGAGCCGCATGAAGAGGCAGAGGGCATCGTTACCGCTCTGGCTGAAGCCGCGGGCAATCCCCGGAAGATGCTGGTCCATTTCGACGGCCAGCACTGGACTGCCGAGGCCGTCCCCGTCGAAAGGGTCCGCCATGCCTGGTGCAGCGTGGATAAAACCCGCTGGGCGGTGACCATTGACTCGTTGTCCGAGTGGCAGGAGGGCGGGGCAGAAGTGGTTGAGAGCGAAGAAAGCTCCGTCCGCCAATTCCACGACGTGGCCGTCGAGCCTGGCGGCGCCTTCTGGCTGGCGGCGTCCGACGGCCTGGTTCGCTACGCCCCGCTCACCTGGCGAACCCCCGCCCCTGTCCGGAACATCAGTTCCCTCGCCGAGCGTCTGGCGGGGGACGAAGCTGGCCGGCTGTGGTTCGTCTCCGGCGCCGGCCTCCATGTCCTCCAGAACGACCGCCATCAGGAGTATCCCCTGCCGGCCTCGATCTCAAACAACGCTCCGGCTATCCGCGCCCTGTTTCCCTTGAAGAATGGCACGCTGTTCCTTGAAGCGGGGGAGCAGGGCCTCCAGTTTCATCCTGACAGCGGCGCATTCAGCGCGATCCGGCACGGACCGCCCGCCGGGCCGCTCAAGCATCTAGGGCTGTTGAAGGTCAAGCCGCTGGGGTTGTTGAAGGACGGGAGGCTGTGCGTCCAGACTCTCAGCGCCGACGCGCCCGAACAGCAGTATCATCTGGAGACGTTCGATGGCGCTGGTTTTCAACCCTTGTCCGTGCCGCCGCCCGACCCGTCTCCAGGCAGCAGTCTCTCGACCCTGTTCGCCGCTCAAAATGGCGACCTGTGGGTGAGCGGCGAGCGCGGCACCGCCTGCTACCACAATCAGAAGTGGCAAACGTTCACCTCGACCGACCCAAGCAGCCCGGAGTCCGTCGTCGGTTTCGCCGAACTGGCGGACGGGAAGCTTTGGTGCGCTACAGCGGACAAGGTCTGGGCGTTCGACGGTCGGAACTGGTCTGCGGTGCGGGCGGGGATGGACCGCATCAACGCCTTTATCGGGACCCGTGACGGCAGCTTGTGGGTTGCCGACGAAAGCGGCCTGCACCGCTTTTTCCAGGGTGCCTGGGTTGAGAATGGCACCGAAGAGGGCTTGCCCGGCGGGGGAGTCCGCGAGGTCTGCGAAGACCAGCGTGGCCGCATTTGGGCCGGAACCACCCGCGGCTTGAGCCTTTATCATCCCGAAGCAGACCCGGACCCGCCACGAACCTATGTCCCACCGCTCACCGCCAGGGAGAAGAATATCCCGGCCGGCGGCACCATTACCCTCACGTTCAGTGGCGAGGACAAGTGGAAATACACCCCGGGCCAGCGGCTGCTCTACTCCTGCCGCTTGGATGCGCGCGATTGGTCCCCCTTTCAGGAGGAGAGACATGTCTCCTTCACCGACCTGCCTGCCGGCAAGCATTACTTCCAGGTCCGCGCGATGGACCGCAACTGCAACATCGACCCCGCCCCGGCCCGGCTGGAATTTGTCGTCATCCTCCCCTGGTACAAAGAGTCGCGCCTGGTTCTGATTGCCTTTGCCGGCCTGGCGGTAGCGCTCTTCTTCGCGGGCCTCGCCTTCAATCGCCACCGGCATCTGCTCCGCAGCTACGCGGAAGTCGAGCAGAAAGTCGCCCAGCGCACGCGGGAACTGGAGCTCGCCAACCGCCAACTGCTGCACAGCCAGAAGATGAATGCCCTGGGGACCCTCGCCGCCGGCATCGCCCATGACTTCAACAACATCCTCTCCATCGTCAAAGGCTCCGCCCAAATCATCGAAGACAACCTCGACAATCCACGGAAAGTCCGCACTCGCGTGGACCGCATCAAGACCGTCGTCGAGCAGGGCGCCGGCATTGTCAAAGCCATGCTCGGCTTCAGCCGCGATTCCGACGGCCAACCGGCCCCGTGCGACCTCAATGCCGTCCTGGACGACACCGTCAAGCTGCTCGGCGACCGGTTCCTGCGCGAAGTGCAGCTCACCCTCGAACGCGCCCCGGACCTTCCCGAAGTGCCCTGTTCCAAGGACCTCGTTCAGCAAGTCCTCCTCAACTTCATCTTCAACGCCGCCGAATCCATGACCAGCCGCAAGCAGATCATTCTGGCCACGCGCCGGATGGACAAGCTGCCCGCGAGCCTGGTGCTGACGCCTGCGCCGGCCGCCCTTTATGCCGCCATTTCCGTCCGGGATTTCGGAACCGGCATATCCCCCGAAAACCTGCCCCGCATCTTCGAGCCCTTCTTCACCACCAAAGCTCTCTCCGTCCGGCGCGGCACCGGCCTGGGCCTCTCGATGGTCTATGAGCTGGCCAAAAAAATGGAAGCCGGCCTCGCCGTGGACTCCGTCCTCAACCAGGGCAGCACTTTCACCCTCATCCTGCCCGTGCGGGAGCCAAATACATCCTGACATGCAGACACCCTCCATCCTCATCATCGAAGACGACGACCTCCAGTATGAAATCTACGAGGAGGCCCTCGCCAAATACCAATTGACCCGTGTCACTAACGGCACCCAGACCCTCGCCCAGATCCCCGCCCACCCGCCCGACCTCCTCATCCTTGACCACGTCCTGTCCGAGGGCGAACTCGGCCTGGATTTCCTCCCTGAGTTCAAGGAACTGCTGCCGTTCGTTCCCATCATCATCGTCTCGGGCGCCCTCGAAGTGCATCAGCAAATGGAGGCGCTCCAGGGACCCCGCCGCGCCCATTATTGCCTCACCAAACCCGTGGACCTCCGCGCCCTCAAGCGCACCGTCGAGACCGCCCTCAAAGAATGCGGCGAGCGTGAGGCCGTCCGCCAATTCGAAGCCCTCGAACGCTCTCACCGCATCGACGCCCTCGACTTGTTCAGCCGCTCCACTGACCGCCTCAGCCGGCAGAATCGCATCCGCGACCTCGTCGGCAAATCCCGCCAGCGGCCCAACATCTCCGCCCTGGCCCGCCAGTTCGGTGTTGCCCGCCGCACCATCATCCGCGACCTTCAAGAGTTGATTCGCCGCGGCCAGCTCAAACCCGAAGTCTATCCCGAGTGGGAACACCCGCCCGAGGAAGAGTAATCTCACAGCTCATGTCCCGTGCCGGCTCCCTTTCACCGCGCGCGGGTTATCACAAACGAGTACTGGCCCGAGCCGACGGCCAGGATGACCTTCGGGCCGTCCAGGCGGAGGAACTGCACGCCGGGAGCCTGCGCGAGCGGGTGACCGCTTTCGGTGATGTCGGCCACCGACCTCGCCGGCAGCGCCAACTGCGCCGTCGTGTTCGCCGGGATGGTCACGTTGAAAAGCTGCTTCCCGCCTTTCTCCCGCCAATCCGTCGCAATCAGCCCGCGGATGCTGCGGTAGGCGACTGCCGCCGACTTGAGTTTTTCATCCTGTGGTGGGGCGATGAGCAGTTCCTTATAGGAGGGCGCCGCGCTGCGGATGCCGCCGAGGTTTTCCACCATCCATTGATAGACCGCGCCGAAGGAGTAATGCGCGAACGAGTTCATGCCGGCGTCCTGGAAGCCTTTCTCGGGCGTCCACCCATCCCAACGCTCCCAAATGCTGGTCGCGCCGTGCTTGATGGAGAAGCCCCACGACGGGAACGTGTCGTTGTGCAGCAGCCGATAAGCCACGTCCGGCCGGCCAATCTTCGAGAGGACCAGCATCAGGTCTTTGGTGCCGATGAAACCAGTCGAGAGATGCCAGCCCCGCTGCTCGATGTCCTCGACCAGGTACTTGGCCGCCAGCTTCGCCTGTTCGCCCTCGACCAGATCGAACGCCAGCGCCAACACGTAGCCGGCCTGGGTGTCCCCCTTGATGTGGCCGTCAGGGGAGACGTATGCCGTGTTGAAGACGTTGCGCAGTCCCTGGAAGACAGCCCTGTATTGCGCGGCCTCGACGGTTTGGCCGAGGACTTCGGCGGCGCGCGCGGTTAAACGGGTGCTCTGGGCGAGATAGGCCAGGTAGATCACCTCTTTAGGCGTGTCGGCCTGGATGCTGAGCCAGTCGCCGAAACAATGATACTTCGGCGGCGGCAGCAGCTCGCGCGTGCTGCGCTCGAGACAAAAGTTAATAAAGCGCTTCATCGCTCCGTAGTGCCGTTCCAGCGCGCGGCGGTCGCCATAAGCCTCGTAAATGGTCCAGGGGCAAATAACGCCCGCGTCCGCCCAAGCCGGCCCGCCGTCATTGCCCGCCACCACACAGGGCGCAACGCAGGGAAACTGGCCGTCCGCACGCTGGCCGTCATCCAGATCCACCAGCCACTTGGTGAAGAAGGCCTCCACGTCGGTGTTCAACGTCGCCGTGCGGATATAGACCTGCGCGTCGCCCGTCCAGCCCATCCGCTCGTCCCGTTGCGGGCAATCGGTGGGGATGTCAATGAAGTTGGCGCGCTGGGTCCAGTAAATGTTGTTGTGAAGCTGGTTGAGCATCGGGTCCGAGCACGTGAAAGCCCCCACGACCGGGGTGTCGCTGCTCAACGCCACGCCGATAACGGTGTCCTTGGACGGTTTGCCCCGCAGACCGGTGACCTCGATGTACTGGAATCCGTGGAAGGTGAAGCGCGGCTGCCAGACTTCGGTGCCTTGGCCTTTGCAGATGTAGGTGTCCGTCGCGCGGGCGCTGCGCAGGTTGACGGTATAGATGGTGCCGTCGGGGTTCAGCCGCTCGGCAAAACGCAGCGTGATCTTCTGGCCCGGCTTGCCGGACACCTTGAGGCGCGGCACGCCGGCGAAGTTCTGCCCCAGGTCGAGCACAAACACACCAGGCTTCGGCTGGGTGATCTTCCGGGCGCGAAATTCCTGAATGGCGCGCACGGGGGGACCGGGATGCGCCTGCACCAGCGGATGCGCTTCGTCGCTGCCGACGGCCACCGGCTCCCAGTGGAGGTCGTCGCCACCCGGCGCATCCCAGCCGGGGCACTCGAGCCGGGCATCGTAGGTTTCGCCTTTGAGGAAGTCGGCCTCCAGCACGGGGCCGGTGGCGGCTTTCCAGTCCGGGCCGGTGGCAACCTCAGCCGTCGAGCCATCGGCATATTCGAGATGCAGTTGGGCGCGCACTCGCGGGTTTTTGCCGTAGAGGTCGCGATTGCCACGGTAGCCGATGTAGCCGCTGAACCACCCGTCCGCCAGCACCGCCCCGAGGGCGTTGTCGCCGCGACGAACCTGGCTGGTGACATCATAGGTGCGGTAATAGACGCGCTTGTTGTAGTCGGTCCAGCCGGGGGTGAAGTAATCATCGCCGACGCGCTGGCCGTTCAGGTGCAGTTCCACCAGGCCCAGCGCCGTCGCGTAGAGCGTCGCGCGGGCCACGGGTTTGTCGATGCGGAATTCCTTGCGCAAGTACGGGGCGGGCGGAAGAAAGAGGTCGGTAAACTGGAGTTTGCCCCAGGGCTTCGCCCCGTAATCGCCCAGCACGCGGACCGCGGGCCAAGCCGAGGTGTCGAGGGGGCCGTTCATCCAGTCGTCGCCGGGACGGTCGGTGGATTTCCATGAATCGCCCGTGCTGTGCTCGATGAATCGCCCGTCCTCCAGTGCGATGGTGAGCCTGGCGATCAGACCGGCGTCGCCGCGTTTGGCATTCTCCACCAGAACGCGAAGCTCGTTCCGGCCCGGCTTAAGCTCAGCGGCAACCTGAGCCTTCCTCGCCTGGCGCCAACTGTCGTTCTTGGCCTCGGTGGTCAGCCGCAGGTGCGCGTTGATGGCGAACTTCATCCCGTCGTCGGCGGACGCGCACACCTCCGCCTGTTTCACCTTCACGTCTTCCGGCAGCGTGAACGTGTAGTAGAACAGGCGCTGGCATTTCGGAACCTTGCCCGGCTCATCCGCCGCGTGCCAAATCCATTTCGCCGTGCTCAGCGGGGCCTCCGGCAGATTCCGCTGGCGGGCCTTGTCGTAGCCGACCCACTCGGCCTTCCAATCGGCGGGTTTGAGCAGGCCCATTGACCACATCGCCGGTTTGCTCCAGGCCGATTCGTGGCCGTCCTTGTCCCAGACCTTCACTGTCCAGAAGCAGCGTTGATGCGAGACCAGCGGCTGGCCGCCATAGACGGCCCCGATGGTTTCATCACTGGCGACCTTGCCGCTGTCCCAGAGGTCGCCCCGCTCCTGGCGCAGGCGCTCCTCGCTGCTGCCGACCAGGAGACGCCAGGCCGTCTGCCGCTGCCCCCGTTCTCCGGACTCGACGACCCAGCTCAGGCGCGGCGCCGGTTCATCGATGCCGAGAGGATCAACCAGATATTCACAGCGAAGATACGCGGGCGCGAGGCCCTTGCCAGTGTAGGGTTTTGGATTTTGGGGCATGGGAGCCGAAAGGGATGAAGACAGGAAAACTGAAGACAGAACAATAACCGACAGAGAGATGCTTGATTTGCTTGCCATAACGATGCTGTTTTTAACAGCAAGGCCCGCTTTGGCCAAGCCTTTGTTGTCCGAACTTGCCCGCAAGATACCGTATTCCGGCCGGCCCGCAAGCCGCCTAACTTCTTTCCCATCACCCCCTCGATTCGCAATATACGCCCCGGTTTGCCGCCCTCCGGCCGCAACCAAAAATATTACATTTTTTTGCTTGCCTTCCCCATTGCCACGTGAGAAGTTGAAATTACGTTCGGAGTCGGAGACTTGAAAGTGTGCCACATGCAATACATAAAGTCCTACGGCCGAAGTTTGACCGCAGGGGAGCGCGAAACGGATCGGGGAACTGTGAAGTACGACCAGCCCCGACCTGGAAGGGAAACCAATAACTAAAGGAACATAATGTAATCCATCCTTATTTAACCTATTAGCACTATGAAAAGTGGGTCGCTTAGCTACAAATCTCTCAGCAAAGTCCTGTTGCCGGCAGCGGTTGCAGGGTTCTTGCTCACCAATAACAACGCGCCGGCGCAAGTCCAGACTTGCCCGGAAACCAACGGAGTGAAGTTTATTGCCCTGCCGGCGGTGAACGGCGGCTTGGACGTCAGAGACAGCCGCAACAACATCGTGCTGGCGGACGACTTCTACTGCAACACCACCGGTCCCATAACCGACATCCACATTTGGGGCTCGTGGTCCAACGATTACTACTACACGTCCAGCATCACCAATTTCTGGCTGGGCATTTACGATGATGTTCCCGCCACCACGAATCTCACCGGTGGCCCGATCCCCAGTCATCCCGGCACCAACCTGCTTTGGTCGCAGTCCTTTATTCCGGGCCAGTTTTGGGAGACCTTCTATACCAGCGGCAACGAGTCGTTCTATGACCCAACCACACAAACTTTCGCCTTTGATAGCCAGGTCTGGTACTATTGTTTCTACCCCACGAACCCATTCGTCCAGCAGGGCCAGCTTAACAGCCCGACCAACTATTGGCTGGCGGCACGGGCACAACTCGACCCGAATGACGGAACCCTCTACGGCTGGAAGACGGCGGCCACCTGCAATTACAACGACGCGGCCGTGTGGGGAACGGTAGGCAAGAATGGCCTGCCGACCGGGGACTGGCAGTCCATGACCAACCCCACGACTCAACTGCCCATCAATCTCGCCTTCAAGATCACCACCGCGGTCCAGCCGATACCCTGCGTCGATACCAACGGCGTCAAGTATCTGCAAGCGCCGAATCTCATGGGCTTGGATGTCTGGAACAGCAGCGCCCAGCCCTCCCAGGTCTCCGATGGTCCCTGGTGGCTCGCCGACGACTTCGTCTGCACCAACTCTGGCCGCATCACGGACCTCCACCTGTGGGGCTCCTGGCTGAATGACAACCCGCTGTCCAACAGCATCACCTTCCAACTCTACGTCCTCGATAATGTGCCCACCAACTCCGTCAACCCGTTCAGCCATCCGGGCACCAACGTCCTCTGGCACCAAACCTTCTCGCCCGGCTTCTACGCCGAGAGCGTCTGGTCTCCCTACGCCTCCGAATCTTTCCTCGATCCTGGCGTGCCGGAGATTCTCGGCGGCGATAAGGTGGTCTGGTATTATTGCTTCTACCCCACCAATCTCTGGCAATACGGTTCGGCCACCCAACCGTCGAACT
>Ga0181524_10005057_pt1 | contig 11937 bp, 15 predicted proteins | sample PEATcosm2014_Bin_34_FD_119761 | JGI IMG/M metagenome (GOLD analysis project Ga0181524, IMG submission 119761) | Peatland microbial communities from MTU Mesocosm Facility, Houghton, MI, USA - PEATcosm2014_Bin05_60_metaG | ecosystem: Environmental > Terrestrial > Soil > Wetlands > Peat | place...
CCAGCCGTATCGGGACTGTGCAAGGTGCTCATGACGCAGTGCCCGGTGACGGCAGCCTCGACGGCAATCTGGGCCGATTCAGCGTCGCGGACTTCGCCCACCAGCAGATAATCCGGATCCAGACGCAGCATGGCCTTCAGACCAACCGCAAAGGTCAGTCCAAGCGGAATATTCACCTCGATTTGGGTGATGCCATCGACCGGGTACTCCACGGGATCTTCGACGGTCACGACGGCCTGGCTCGAGAGCTCGAGTTCGTGGATAAGCGCGTAGAGGGTCGTGGTCTTGCCACTGCCGGTAGGGCCGGTGACCAGGAACATTCCGTTGACCTCTCCCAACCACCCTTGAAGCACTCCCAAGTCCGAAGGTCTGAGGCCGAGTTCCTCAATCCGATGCTGGATGCGCTGCGGGTCCAGGAGACGCAGAGCCAGCTTTTCGCCGCCCACGCATGGCACCGTCGCCAGCCGCAGATCGAGCGTGCGATCCAGCAGAGCAAATCGACAACGCGCATCCTGCGGTACGAAACTGACGACCGGGTCCAGGTTTGCCGCAATGCGAAGAGACCGGACCATGCGTTCGCCCAAGCCAGCGGATACTTGCGCCGCGTCGTGCAATACCCCATCAATGCGAAAACGCACCCGCCAGCCGGCGCTAAAGGGTTCAAAATGCACATCCGTGGCCCGTCCTCGGCAGGCATCCTCCATAACCGCGCGGACATACAACTCGGCCGAGTCCGAGTCTTGGGCGACAGAACCCGGCTGCAATAGAGCGTGCAGCCTTGGAGCCAAGGCAGGATTTAATCTCGGAAGCCAAGCGTGCCTCGGGGTGGATGTTGGCATAGGTTTTGGTTGCTTAACTTGGCACAGGACCATTGAGCATCACGGACCCCTCCTTTTCAAACTTGCGCCCGCCCGTCACGATCAGAACCCCATCCGCAACGCTCACCTTCACGTCTTCCTTCTTCACCTCCGCAGGAGGCCCGCTTTGAGCAGCCGTTCTCTGTCGTCTTCACTGATGTCCCCCAATGGCGCCCATTCGGCCACCGTCATCGCCTCTTTACCGCCGCTGGTCACGCGGACTGGTACCAAACCAAAAAACTTGGCCCAGCGGTCTTGGAGATCATCCATTTCCTTGCCTGGGTTCCTGCGCGTCAATGCGTTCATTTCTCGGTCCTTTCTTCATCGGCGGGTAAGCCATTTGTCCGCCCTGCCTGCCCGCCGGATTCTTCAGGCAGAAACGGTTAAATCTTCTTTTCCTATTACAGGAGGCGTGCCAAGCCATTACTCTGGATGCAAGTCACTGGTATGCAGCATGATGCAGCACCGCCAGATGCCTTCATGCGCCCTGCGAGGGTTCGCAGATTGCAGGATCTCGCAGGGCAACTGCGAAGTTGCTTTTTTTCTGGAGGACCCCGGCAGGAGCGCCTGCAAACCGGGTTGGGCGCAGTCAGCTCCGAATTCTTGGGGAACCCGCCCGTCGTCGTCTTGAGTTGTGGCTGAGGACGGCAGAAGAAGAGCGATTGACATTTGACGCGCAATTTCGAAGTTCATTTGCGAGATTTGGTAACTTGCGAGTGCTCGCAGAACGCCGGATCGCAATCCTCACCGACAGATCTCCTTGATTCGACGAGGGTTACAATCGCAGAACGGCTCTGGCATGTGCCGTGCTCAGAGATGGTCGTCCGGTGCAGAACGCAGCCTGACGACCTTCCCGGCTACGATGCCGAGGGGAGCCGTTGCTGAACCGCCAAAGAAAGGAAAGCGCAGATGAAAACGTTTGCAAAAATGACAGCAGGAACGCAGGAGCCAAGCGCCGGAACTGGCCGTAGCAGAGCAGGCGTAAAAAGCCAGACTATATCTCACACACAGAATGCAGCCCGCCAGTCAAAATGGGAGTTGCGAACCATCCTGGTGCCTACCGACTTTTCCGAACCCTCCAAAAAGGCGCTGAGCTATGCCCTCTATCTTGCCAAACAGAACGGGCTCAAAATTACGCTGCTCCACGTCCTCGAGCCCATCCTCGTTTATCCGGACGCCGTTTACCCGGTCATGATGGATGCGAACTTCGGGCCCACCGAAGCGAAGAGGGCTTTCCGTAAGCTCTGCAGGGAGGAGCATGTCCAGGCAGGTTTGCTTCAAAAAATGCTCATCCGACAGGGAACGGCACATCAGGAGATTGTCGCAGCAGCTCGCGACATCGAGGCGGACCTAATCGTCATCGCCACGAACGGCCACACCGGCCTGGCCCATGTTCTGCTTGGCAGCACGACCGAGAGAGTGGTCCGCCACGCGCCTTGCCCGGTCCTGGTCGTGCGGGAGAAAGAGCGCGAATTCCTTCACAGTTAATTCGGCCGTCCTGTTTCACCTCGTATGAGTCTCTGCATCGCAGAAAGGCCGAAAGACCACGCGCGCGCCTGCACAGCCCGGCCCGCCAGGCCGGACGCCGCGCCGGCATGCACTCGGACTGTTGGGCCCCGCCGACGGGAGCGCTCCGGTCATGACGGCCAGGCCGCGATCAAACTTTACGTGCGTGAGATCGGCCGGGTGAGGCCCCTGAAGCTCGAGGCGGGAATTGCGCTGGCGGCCCGGATCAAGAAAGGCGACAAGCAGGCCCGCGAACTTATGATCAAGTCGAACCTGCCCCTGGTCGTCAAAATCGCCCGGGGATATGAAGACCTCGGGCTGTCGCTGCTGGACCTGGTCAGCGAAGGCAACATTGGACTGCTGAAGGCCGTCGAGCGTTTTGACTCCGCTAAAGGAGCGAAGTTTCCGTCCTGCATCTCCTCGTGGATTAGGCAATCCATTAAACGCGCCTTGGCCAAACAGCCCAAGATCAGCTTGGCACGGCATTTGCAATCAAGAAGGCTGTATGTTTATTGATTTCCACCAAGTCGGCCTGCCGAATCCTTATTCAGCCGAGCGGACGCTTCACGAAGTGAATTTCTCCTGCTTCGCGCCTTCCGCCAGGCAGGTGAGCGTGGCGGGTGATTTCAATCACTGGAGTCCCACCGCAAATCCGATGCGCCGGATGCCCGATGGAGGCTGGGTTCTCTGCCTCCCTCTTCACCACGGCCATCACCAGTATTATTTCCTGATCGATGGACGGCCAAGGCTCGATCCGCGATCCCTGGGCACGGTGCGGAACGAGCGGGGCGAGGCTGCTTCTCTGATCGCAGTCAGTTGAGTCGCCGCAGAACTCGACCTCGAAATGGACTATGAAGATTGGTCTTTACGGTTTGATGATTTTATGAGTGCCGTCGCATTTCCCCGAGGGACTGAGGTGAGGCCCTCTCAGACTGTTGTCCGGCGTGTGCGCCGAACCTTCGTCGTAAACACTGAACACGGATTGCATCTTCGTCCATGCGCGCTGCTGGTCAAGGCCGTTCAACCGTACCACTCAATCGTGGAAGTCGAGGCGGGCGCTGAAAAAGCCTCTGGAAAGAGCATCCTGGGCCTTATGGCGCTCGCGGCAGCTTACGGCTCGGAAATCACGTTCACCACTGTCGGCGAGGATGCCGTTCAGGCAATGGCTGCAGTCCATCACTTGTTCGCTACGCGCTTTGAGGTTGCGCTGCATGCCCCGGCTCCGTCCATCGAGCCGGTCATGGCGCTCGCAGGGGCTGCCCTGTGATGAAAGTGAATTGGAATAAGCCTGGAACCGTCCCATGCCGGCCACAAAGAACTCGAACGAACCGCCTGCCGCCGATGCCATCCGGGAAGCGGCGATGAAGGATGGCGGCGAAGTCCTGCAGGGGCTGGGGACCGGGCCGGCGGGTTTGACTGAGGACGAGGCGGCAGTGAGGCTGGTGCAATACGGCCCAAACGAAGTGGCGCGCGAAAAAAAAGCGAGCTGGCTCAAGAGGTTCTGGTCGGCCGCGCGCAACCCGCTGGTCGTCCTCTTGACCATCCTGGCGATCGTGACCTTCGCCACCGCCACGAGCCGGAGCGACGTCGTCGGCGGCTGGGTGATGCTGGTGATGGTGGGGCTGGGCCTGTCGCTGCGCTTCATCCAGGAGACCAGGGCCGACAACGCCGCCGCCAAACTCAAGGCCATGATCCACGTCACCGCCACCGTCGTCCGCGGCGGCCAGGCCAGGGAAATCCCATTGAACCAACTCGTGCCGGGCGACGTGGTGAAGCTCTCCGCCGGCGACATGATCCCGGGCGATGTCCGGCTGCTGACCGCCAAGGACCTCTTCGTCATCCAGTCGACGCTCACCGGCGAATCCATGCCCGTCGAGAAGACCGACGCGCGCGATACGCGGGAAAAGGTGGCCGCTACCGAGCGAAGCAATCTCTGCTTTCTGGGCACCAGCGTAGAAAGCGGCTCGGCCACGGCGGTAATTGTAGCCACGGGGCCGCAGACCGCTTTCGGCAAGATGGCCCGCAGCCTCGCCGGGCAGCCCGTCGAAACGGCGTTCGACAAAGGGGTGAAAGGTTTCACCTGGCTCATGATCCGCTTCATGTTCGTGCTGGTGCCGCTGGTCTTCCTTATCAATGGGACGCTCAAGCATGACTGGAAGCAGGCCTTCTTCTTCTCCCTCTCGGTTGCCGTGGGCCTGACCCCGGAGATGCTGCCGACCATCGTCTCGGTTTGTCTCTCCAAAGGCGCGCTGGCCATGTCCCGCAAGAAAGTCATCGTCAAGCGCCTTAACGCGATCCAGAACGTCGGCGCCATGGATGTCCTCTGCACCGACAAGACAGGCACCCTCACGATGGACCGCGTCATCCTCAAACTCTGTTGCGACGTGTTCAAGAATGAAAGCCAGGAGGTGCTGCGTGATGCCTATCTCATCAGCCACTTCCAAACGGGCCTGAAGAACGTCCTCGACCGCGCCGTGCTGCAGCACGAGGAACTGCACCGGGAAATGTCCCTCGACAAGTACGCAAAGGTGGACGAAATCCCCTTCGATTTCTCCCGCCGGATGATGTCCGTGGCCGTAGAAGGGCCCGACGGCCAGAGGCAGTTGCTCACCAAAGGGGCGCCCGAGGCCGTGTTCAGCAAATGCACGCATTTCGAGAGCGACGGCGAGATTCTCCCGATGGAACCCATTCTGGCCGGCGACCTGATTCAACAGGTCAACGACCTGAGCGAGGACGGTTTCCGCGTCTTGGCGATCGCGACCCGGAAGGTGGAGAAACAGGCCGCCTACTCCAAGGCGGACGAAAGCGACCTGGTGCTAACCGGCTACCTCGCTTTTCTGGACCCGCCCAAAGAGACCGCGTCCACGGCCATCGCCGCCCTGCGCCGCGACGGCATCACGGTCAAGGTCCTCACGGGCGACAACGACCTGGTGACGCGCAAGGTCTGCAATGAAGTCGGCATTCATGCCGAGAAGATTGTCCTGGGCACTCAGGTCGAGACGATGACCGACGCCCAGTTGGCCGAGGCCGTCGAGGCCACGGACGTCTTCGCGCGGCTCTCGCCGGCAGACAAGCAGCGCATCATCCGCGCCCTTCAGCGCAAAGGCCACGTCGTTGGGTTCATGGGCGACGGCATCAACGACGCATCCGGCCTGCGGGCGGCCGATGTGAGCATCTCGGTGGACAATGCCGTGGACATTGCCAAGGACTCGGCCGATATCATCCTGCTGGAAAAGAACCTGATGGTGCTCGAGGAAGGGGTGATGGAGGGACGGAAGGTCTTCGTGAACATCCTGAAGTACTTGCGGATGGGCGCAAGCTCGAATTTTGGCAACGTGTTCAGCGTGGTTGGGGCGAGCGTCTGGCTGCCCTACCTCCCGATGACCCCTATCCAGCTCCTCACCAACAACCTGCTCTACGACTTTTCCCAGGTCCCCATCCCCACCGACACCGTCGCCGCCCAACAGATCGCCAAGCCCCGCCCATGGCAAATGGGCAAAATCGCGCGCTTTATTGTCCTTATCGGCCCAATCAGCTCCATCTTTGACTATACTACATTCGCCATGATGTGGTTTCTCTTCAAGTGCAGCCAGTTGCATCTCGCGCCCCCGCCTGAATTGGCGGACCGCTTCGCCAACACCTCCGCCGACGACTGCTATGCCGCCGCCCTATTCCATACCGGCTGGTTTGTCGAATCGCTGATGACTCAGACCCTCATCATCCATGTCATTCGCACCAACCTCATTCCTTTCGTCCAATCGCGCGCCAGTTGGCAACTGACCATGATGACCCTGCTCGTCATGGAGATCGCCGCGTGGCTGCCCTATTCCCCTGCCGCGGCGGCCTTGGGCTTCGTCCCGTTGCCGCCGCTCTATTGGCCGCTGCTGCTGTTGACGCTGCTCTGCTACCTCGGCCTGACCCAAATGGTGAAGACCTGGTTGCTACGCAAGGCGTGGGTTTAAACCGGAATCACTCCTCGCATTAGAGCCTGCCCCAAAAGCCCAGCGAGCAGACAACATTGTGTAGGAGCCGACGTAAGGACAATGCCTTTGGGAAATTGGTCGGCGCCTTGTCCCGGAGGGACATCTTGAAAAGTGAGCCTCCTCACGTCGGCTCCTACATTCTCGCGGGAATCCGGACACGGTGCTTAACTTCGAAGTTCATTTGCGAGATTTGGTAACTTGCGAGTGCTCGCAGAACACCGGATCGCATCCTTCACCCACGGATCTCCTTGATTCCACGAGAGTTACTGTCGTGCAACAGGCCTGGCATGTGACGTGCTTAAAGGCGCTCGCCTAAACGACATCACAAGAAACACAAACGAAACAAAAATATGAAACCAACATTGAATAAAGGCCAGTCCATATCAGACCCGAAGGCGGTCATTGCAATCTATAACACTCACCCGGAGGCCGAAACGGCGGTGAAGGAACTCCAGAGGGGGGGCTTCGACATGAAAAAACTGTCGGTCGTCGGCAGAGACTATCACACGGACGAACAAGTGGTGGGCTACTACAACGCGGGTGACCGGATGAAGTATTGGGGAAAGATGGGCGCATTGTGGGGTGGATTTTGGGGGTTGCTGTTTGGCGCCGCATTCTTTTGGGTGCCGGGCATCGGTCCGACACTGATCGCGGGGCCGCTGGCGGCCTCATTCGTTGCCGCGCTGGAAAGTGCGGTCGTGGTGGGTGGTTTGAGCGCCCTTGGCGCCGCCCTTTACAGCATCGGCATACCCAAAAACAGCGTTTTGAGGTACGAAACGGCGATCAAGGTGAACAAGTACCTGCTCATGGTCCACGGGACTGAGGCCGAGGTTGCCCAGGCCAAGGAGATCCTCAAAACAACGAACCCGGCCGAACTGGATGAACATGTTTTGAAGGCCCCTGGGCAAACGGTGGCGAGCTGATGGGGAGGCGAAACAAAAACAGCGACGAAAGGCGGATCAATATGAATCTAGACAAAGAAATCAATCGGGATGTGGGATGGTCGATCGTGCTGAGTGTGCTGCTCATCGTGGCCGGCATTCTGGCGATCATCGTGCCACAGGCCTCCGGCATCGCCGTAACGATCCTGGTCGGATGGCTGCTGGTGCTTTGCGGGGCCGCCCTTATGGCGTATGCCTGGCACGCGCACCGTGCCAGCGGCCTTTGGTGGGGAATACTTCTGGGCCTCGTGTATATCGCCGCAGGCGGCTACTTATTGCTGCATCCCATGGTGGGTCTCAAGTCATTGACGCTCGTGCTGGCTGCGTACCTGCTTTTGGAATCGATACTGGAGTTCATTCTGGCCTTCCAGCTTCGCCCCTTAAGCGGGTCCGGTTGGCTGGTAATGGATGGGATTGTCACGCTGATTCTCGCCATCATGATCGCGTGGACATGGCCGGGGAGCACCCCGTGGGTGATCGGCACGCTGGTGGGCATCAGCATGCTTTTCAGCGGCGTTGCCCGATTGACGATTTCCCTGGCTGCGCGCCATGTGGCAACCACCTTTCGGGGAGAACTACACCAAGCGGAGCAGGGTCGCTGAACGCACCGTGAAAACCACAAACGCAACACCAACAAGAGGAAAGCAGCTATGGACGACAAAATGATCGTTGTAGTATTCGACAATGAGAAGCAGGCATACGCGGGCTTCAAGGCCCTCAAGGACCTTCATGCCGAGGGCACTATTACGCTCTACGCGAGCGCTGTGATTGCGAAGGATGCCGACGGGAAGGTGATCGTCAAGGAGGCGGCCGAACGGGGCCCGCTTGGAACAGGCGTCGGCCTGGTCGCCGGGAGTTTGCTCGGCCTGCTGGGTGGGCCCGTGGGTGCCGCATTCGGCGCCTACACAGGGTCGCTCGGGGGCGTGCTCTATGACTTGGCGAAAGCCGGGGTCGGCGAGGACTTCCTCGGCGAGGTCGAGCAACGCTTGCAGCCAGGCAAGGTGGCCGTGGTCGCCGAAGTGTGGGAGGAATGGGTGATGCCAGTCGATACCCGCATGGAGGCCGCGGGCGGCGTCGTCTTCCGCCGGGCGCGTGAGGAGGTTCTGGACCATCAGCTTGAGCGGGACGCGGCGTCACTCAAGGCCGAGGTGGCCGCGTTGAAAGCCGAGCGCGCTCAGGCGGGCAAGGAGGCCAAAGCGAAGCTTCAGGCGAAGATCGCTACGGCCAAAGCCAAGCTGCGAGCCACGCGGGACCGGGCCAAGGCGGCATCGGAGGCGACGAAGCGGGAGGCGGAAGCGAAGGCCAAGTCCCTGAAGGAGCAATTGGCCAAAGCGCGGGGCAACGCGAAGGCGAAGCTGCGGGCGCATATCGCCGAGGTGCAGTCCGAGCACAAGCGGCGCGCCGTCAAGCTGCGCCAGGCATGGAAACTCACCAAGGAAGCACTGGCATCGTGAGCCTCTGCCTCCAGGCTGCTGTTGCCATCGGAAACGAAAGGACATCATTGCTCTGAAACACACCGGGCCGCCCGGGACCAGACCAGAAAAAGGCGGCCCGATAGACTGGGTGAATTCCGGAAACGGAAAAGAGAAAGGAATGCAAATGACGGTGGATCCAATGCAGATTTTTTGGGTGTTTTTCATGCTCTCGGCCGTTCAGCCGGTCCTCAAGCAGAGGCTGCTGGAGGCGACGCGGAAGCGGCTGATTGCGCGCATCGAAAGGCAGCGCGGGTCTCGCGTCGTGCTTCTGGTGCATCGGCAGGAATCGATGAGTTTCCTGGGTTTTCCCATTATTCGCTATATTGACGTGGAGGAAAAACAAGGCGCTGAGCTATGATACCCATCCGCGATTCGATCCCCAGCCGTTCGGTGCCGTTGGTTACGCGCGCATTGATTCTGATTAACGCGCTGGTGTTCCTCTATGAGCTGTCGCTGCCAAAGGAATCGCTCGAGAGCTTTCTCTATCTGTTCGGCATCGTGCCGGCACGTTTCACCGATCCTGGCTGGGCGAACGCAACCGGCTTTCCTGCCGGCGGCTACTGGGTGTTTCTGACCCATCAATTCCTGCACGGCGGCTGGCTTCACATCATCAGCAACATGTGGGCACTCTGGATCTTCGGCGACAACGTCGAGGACGCCATGGGCCACCTGCGCTTTGGAGCATTTTATCTGATCTGCGGCGTGCTGGCAGGTGTGACGCAATTGCTGGCCCAACCCCACTCTCAGGTGCCGTCGCTCGGCGCATCCGGGGCCATCGCCGGGGTGCTCGGCGCGTATCTCCTGTTGTACCCGAAGGCGCGGCTGGTCGTGTTTGTGCCAATATTCTTTTTGCCGTACTTCTTCGAGCTCCCGGCGGTGCTGTATCTGGGGTTCTGGTTCCTGAGTCAATTGTTCAACGGAACGCTGGCGCTGGCCAACCCTGACCAGGCGGGTGGAATCGCATTCTGGGCGCATGTCGGCGGGTTTGCCTCTGGGATGCTCTTGTGCGGCCCGTTCGTCCGGCGGCGGCGGCCCCTGCAACCCGATGAGAACGGAATGGAGTGGGCGTGGAAACGTTGAACTGAAGCGGCGAGGACCGTATCACCCTCTCCAAAACAATTTCCCTCTAAACACAACAATCAATAACAAAAAGCAAAGGTATGGACAAAGAAACACAATCAACCTGTAATGACCTGGGCACGGTTGCCGAAGAGGCGCGCGCCCTGATGGCGGCCACCGCTGAGGTGGCCGAAGAAAAAGTCACCGAGGCGCGCAGGCGTCTTGCCGCCGCTCTGGAGCGCGGCAAGGAAGTCTGCGGCCGCGTTCGCGAGAAGGCGGTCGAAGAGGCCAAAGCGGCCAACGCGGCCGTGCATCAGCATCCTTATCAAGCCATCGGCATCGCCTTCGGCGTCGGGGCGCTCATCGGCTATCTGGTCAGTCACCGCTGCTGCTGCCGGCACCACGACTGATCCTGATCACGCCATGGAGCCGCCCCCCGCCAATGCCGGGCAATTCGCCGAGGCGTCGAAGCGTTTCGCGCGACGGTTATTGACCATCGGCGAGAACCGCTTCGAGTTGTTGATGGTGGAAGTGCAGGAGGAGCGCGAGCGCCTCCTGCACGCCATTGTGTTGGCTCTGGGCGTGGCGGCGCTTGGCCTGCTGGCGGGCGTGGCGCTGACCGGCGCTATCGTGGTTTTATTGTGGGAGCTTTCACGGGCGGCGGCGCTGCTGGCGCTGACCGGCCTCTACGTGGCGGCGGCGGTTTGTCTTTACCGGCGCCTCACGCGGTTGCTGCGCAACTGGCAGAGTCTTCCGGCCACCCTCGATCAACTGCGAAAGGACCGCGCATGTTTGGAAAACCATCTCAAGTGACCATGCTCGAATTGCGGAAGCAACTGTTGATAGCGGAGAGCGAACTCAACCGCGCCCAGTTGGCCGAGGAATGGCAAACGATGACGCACGGAGCCCGCGACCTGGCCCACCGGGCAAAAACCATTGCCGTCTGGGGCTCGTCGGCTGCATTGCTGACAGCCGGTCTGGCGGCCTTCCAGCGCCGAAAGGCTATCCCTGCCCCGGAAAAGCCTTCCTGGTTTCAAAGGGTCATCAAAGGCGCCCAGTTAGCCAACGCGATCTGGCTCGCGTTTCGCGAGAGATCCGGATAAAAGCAGGGTTAACTTAAGAATGACAAACTCGTTTCCGACCGCCTTGTGGTCCCAAGTGAGCGATACCATCGCGGGTCGCGCCTTCAGTCATCTCACCGGACACGAATCTTCGGTCGGCTGGCGGCTGATTCTCATCGTCGCGCTAACGGTTTTGGTGCATGTCACGGTCAAGACCGTCCGCTGCCTGAGCGAATGGCTTATCCAGAAGGGTCATTCGCAAAAAAATGCGCTTGGCCTGGTCACGCAACGACCGAAATTCGTTACGTTGATCCAGCTTGCCGCCAATACCGTGACCACGGTGTTGTACTTTTTTGCTTTTGGGTTGCTCCTGGAGGAGTTCGGCGTCAGCTTGACGACTTATCTGGCAAGCGCCTCCATCGTGGGTTTGGCCATCAGCTTCGGCTCGCAAGGCCTGGTCCAGGATATGGTCACCGGCCTGACGCTCATCTTCTCGGACGCGATGGACGTCGGTGACATGGTGGAGATCGCCAGCACCACCAACGTCATCGGCCGCGTCGAGAAGATCGGATTGCGGTTCACTAAACTCATCAATTTTCTCAATCAAAGGGTGCTTATCCCCAACCGCACCATTGCCAACGTCAGCCGGTTTCCGGACGGCGGCGTCCATGCCTACGCGGACGTGCTGATTCCGCCAGGCGCGGCCCCGGAAAAGGCCGCCCAAATCGTTGAGAAGATCGCCAAAGGAATGCGGGCGCAATTCGCCGCAATCATTCTTGGCGAGCCGACGATTGGAGATGTCGAAAAAGCGCCGGACGGCGTCTGGGGTTTCCTGCGTGTCCAGTTCAAACTCTGGCCCGGCCAGGGCAGCCTGATCGAAACGACGTTCCGGCAGCAAGTCGTCAGCGCCATGAAGAGCTTCGACCCAAACTACGCCGACTGGCAGGTCCCCGTGGCTTACCGCGCCATGGCCGCTTCCAAAACCGCGAAGCCGCATCTTAAACCGAGTCCTGGCTAACACACCTTAGCGGCGCTTCATTGGCAGTGCTGATCCG
>Ga0181524_10005058_pt1 | contig 11937 bp, 9 predicted proteins | sample PEATcosm2014_Bin_34_FD_119761 | JGI IMG/M metagenome (GOLD analysis project Ga0181524, IMG submission 119761) | Peatland microbial communities from MTU Mesocosm Facility, Houghton, MI, USA - PEATcosm2014_Bin05_60_metaG | ecosystem: Environmental > Terrestrial > Soil > Wetlands > Peat | place...
ACGGGAGAGTCGCTGGAGTTTAACAAGGAGCCGTTCTCCGTGACCATGGAGCACGACGCCGCGCGATTGAACGCGACGCTCCCCGAGATGGTCAGCGAGGGCGTGCGGCTGGACAAGGCCGCCGCCGGTCCGGGAAATTTGTTCAGCTATATTTACACCGTCGTCGACGACGACGCGGCGCGGAAGATCGTCGGCGATCCGAAGGAGCTCGACAAGTTGAAGACCCAGCTGCGCGAGCGTGTTTGCACGGTCATGCCGGCATATAGAAACAACAACACGATCGTGAGATATTCGCTAAGGAACAACTCCGGCGGCACAATCGCCGACATTTCGATTAATCCGAAGGATTGCTGAGCCCCTCCAGCCGCCGAACGCGGCTGGTTTCGCCCGAAGGGCGAAGCGGTCCGCCCCGCTGCTCCGATCAAACCAGCGACAGTCGCGAACGCGCGCGCGCGCGGCGGCGCCACACGCTCGGATGGGCGGTCGGGGTGAAGCACGGAGCCGCCTCGTCGACGGTCTCCGTGTCGCCAAGGAACAGATAGCCGTCTTCGGCGAGTAGACCGGCGAGGCGCTCCAAAACCTTGCGTTTCGCTTCCGGCGCGAAATTCGTCACCGCGTTGCGACAAAGGATCACGTCGAACGCGCCAAGCTCGGCCGGGCTGGTCAGAAGATTGAACTGACCGAAGGCGACGCGCGCGCGCAGATGTTCGTTGACGCGCCAGTTTTCGTCCTCGCGATGAAAATAGCGCAGCAGATGGGTCGTGGAGAGGCCGTGCTGCACCTCGAAATGGCTGTAGATCCCCTTGCGGGCGGTCTCGATCGCCGCGCCGGAAATGTCCGTGCCGAGGATTTCGAGGCTCCAGCCTCGCAGTTCGCGGGCCGCTTCGTCGAGCATCATCGCCAGCGAATAGGCTTCCTGTCCGGTCGAAACGGCCGCGCACCACATGCGCAAGCGTCGCTCTTGCGCGCGCGCCGCCATCAACTCCGGCAGAACGCGGGCGCGAAACGCCTCGAAGGGAGCGCGATCACGAAAGAACGATGTTTCTCCAGTCGTCATGGCGTCGATCGCCTCCTCGATAAGCGCTTGGTTTCCATTCCCTTCGATGAGCTGGGTCAGCTCGAAGAGATCGGAGATGTCATGATCTCGCAGCACCGGTCCAAGCCGGCGTTCGACGACGCGCCGCTTGTCGGCGCCGATGGCGACGCCGGTCAACGCCGCCCATTGGCGCCTGAAGCTCGCGAAGGCGAAGCTCGCGCGCGCGTCGTCGACGCCGGAAACGGGAGCCGCTTCGCGCTGGCTCCGTGCAACTGTGTTACGCATCACAAACAACGCCTCACTCGAAACAACCCGCGCGTCGATGATCGGCGCGCTCAACCAGGACGATCGGCGGCTCAGACGAGGCCGATTTCCTGGAACTTCGAGCGCACGATATTTTGATCGAACGGCTTCATGATATATTCGTCGGCGCCGGCGTGCATGGCGCGCGCGATGTGCCCGACTTCGCTCTCGGTGGTGCAGAAAACAACCTTGGGAGTGGTCCCGCCCGGCATTTTGCGCAGCGCGCACAGAAATTCCAGGCCGTCCATTTCCGGCATGTTCCAGTCGAGCAGAATGACGTCCGGCATCATTTTCTCGCATTCGGCCAGTCCAAGCTTGCCGTCAGGCGCCTCCGAGGTGCGAAAATGCAACCCCTCCAAAATGCGCCGCGCCACCTTGCGAATGACGGCGCTATCGTCCACGACCAGAACTTGCTTCATCGTCTCTTTCCTTGTTTGGAATTTCCGGATTCTCCGGTTCGATAAGCCGACTCGCCTTGTTGCGAGACGCGTTTGATCAGCGCCGCCACGTCGACGATCGACAGGAAGCCGCCGTCATGGCGATAGAACGCGGCCATGAGCTCGGCGAGATCCGCGTCGAGATGCGCCGGGCAGGAGACGCGGTCCTGCTCCTCGCTGACGATCACATCGCCGGTGTCGTCGACGAGCAGCGCGTAATCGTCGCCATTATGGGTGATTCCGACGGCCAACAGCGCCGAGCTGGGCTCGCCCGAGTCGATGCGCAGGCATTTGTCGAGGTGCAGGGCCGTGACGATGCGGCCGCGCAGATTGGCGAGTCCCGCGACTTCGGGCGGCGCCAGCGGCACGGGCGTCAGTCTGTCGAGATAGAATACGGTCTTCACGCAATGGACCGGCAGGCCGACGATTTGCGATTTGATTCTGACGGTGAAATGGCTCGCCGCGGCGCCGCTTCGAGCAGGAGGCCGTTGACGGCTATAGCTGAAGTCGGCGAGATCGAAGCTCACGCGGCGATCTCCGTCATGACGCGCTGTTCGATCTCTCGCGCGGCGGTCGGCGCCATGTCGCGGAAACCGTCGACGATGTCGACGAGCGCCCGTCGGTCGAATTTTCCGACCACCGCGCGCGCGCCGCAAGCCCTGGCCGCTTCGCGGATCGAGTCTGTCGCCTGCGGAGCGAGGGCGACGACGGGAATATTCGCGCAGCCCTCCTGAGCCAGCAGTTGGCGGGTGAGCGAATAGCCGTCCATGTCCGGCATGTCGATGTCGGTGACCATTATGTCGATCTTCATGCCCTTCTCGATCAGCGCCAGCGCTTCCGCGGCCGAGGCGCTCGCCGTCACGTCGAACCCCGCGGCGTGGAGCACGGGACTCAGCATGTCGCGGAAGAACTGCTTGTCGTCGACGAGGAGGATTCTGGGGCGCTGGTTGACGCCGCGCGCCAGCGCGCCGGGATCGGCGCGGTTGATGAAATAGGCCATGTCGAGCAGCTCGACGGTTTGGCCGCGAAGATTGACGACGCCCACGATCTTGTCGTCGACTCCCGCCAATTGCGGCTCCAGGGTTTCTTCGATGACGTCGATGATCTCGTCGACGAGCACGCCGACCGCCTGGCCCGCCCCGGCGAGCACGAGGATCGGGTATGCCCGCGCCTCGATCGTCATGTCGTCCGCCGCTCGAACGACAAGCAGCAGCCGCCCTTCATAGGGCAAGACATAGACGTCTCCCGACCGCGCGAGCTGGGCGCCGTCCACTTCCTCTATGCGCATGATCAACGACAGCGGCAGGGCCTTCAGCGGCCCGGCGCCGGCGCGCAGCAGCACGACGCAGGTTTTCGCTTTTTCGGGCCGGAAGGCTTCGAGCGGCCGCCGCTCGCATGGCTCCATCTCATTCTTGATCCCGGCGCGGTCGACGATGGCCGCGGGATCGAGGATGAGCACGGCCGAACCGTCGCCCAGGATCGTCTGACCGGAAAAGACGCCAAGACGCGCCAAGGCGCCGACCAACGGCTCGATCACGACTTCCTGCACATCGGCGATGGCCTCCACGAGCAGGCCGCAGCGCATGCCGGCCACGCGCAGGATGACGACATATCCGGCCCTCCCGATCTCTTCCGCGCCCGGCGGCGCGAGGTCGAGCGTTTGGGCGAGGCAGGCGAGGGGCAAGGCTTCGCCGCGCAGGCGAAGCATGGGCGCGCCATAGACGAGGTTGACGTCGCTTTCGAAGCCTTCGCCGATGCCGACGACCTCGACGACGGCCATCTGCGGAATGGCGAAGCGCGATCCGCCGCAGGAGAGAATGAGCGCCGGCGCGATCGCCAAGGTGAGCGGGATGCGCAGCACGACCGTCGAGCCGAACCCGCCGCGCGAAGCGAGCGACACCGTCCCGCCGATGGAATGGATGTTGTCGCGCACGACATCCATTCCGACGCCTCGACCCGAAACCTTCGACACCCGCTCGGCGGTCGAGAAGCCCGGCAGCAGGACGAGCGGATAAAGTTCGGCGTCGGTCATTTTTTCGAGCGCCCGCGCGCTCGCGAGCCCGCGTTCGCGGGCCTTCTCCCTGATGCGCGCGACGTCGAAACCTCGACCGTCGTCCTTGATCTCGATCGTGATCTGACCGGCGTCATAGGCGGCGGTGACGCGGATCACGCCTGTTTCGGGCTTGCCGGCGGCGACGCGCTGAGCGACGGATTCAATGCCGTGATCGGCGGCGTTGCGGATGATGTGCGTCAACGGCGCGCGCATGAGTTCGATCACCTGGCGGTCCAGCTCGGTCTCCGCGCCAAAGGTCTCGATCCTGATCTTTTTTTGCAGTTCGAGCGAAAGATCGCGCACCAGGCGCGGCAAGGTGGAAAACAGCTTGTCGAGCGGCTGCATCCGCACGCGCATGACCGCGTCTTGCAGATCGCTGGTGGCGCTCGACAGATTTTGCACGGAGCCCTTGACGCGCTCGTCGCCCCCATCCGCGGAGAGCTCCAGCAGCTGGTTGCGGGTCAGCACGAGTTCCGAGACGATCCCCATCAGCCGGTCGAGCACGCCGATCGATACGCGCACGGTTTCGGTCGATCGAGCGGTCGCGCCGGCGGCGTCGCGCGACGGGGCGGAGCTGGCCGCCGGCGAGACGCCGGGTTCCGCTTCCGGCGCGGGGGCTGCCCAGGCGGGCGCCAGCGGCGGCGATTCCGGAGTCCTCAGTAGTTTAGTTTGTGCTTCCAGCGCTCGCAGAATATCGGAATCGTCCCCTTCCGGCTCCGCTTCCAGCCGGCCGATCTCGATGAGCAGCGCCGACAGGCGATCGACGACCGCGAGAATGAGGGAAATATGCTCGCCGCTGGCCTTGGCTCCGTCGCGCAGGCGCCCGATCAGCGCCTCGGCTCCATGGGCGAGGCGGCCGACGCGCGGCAGGCTCAGAAAGCCGGAACTGCCTTTGATCGTGTGGACGTGCCGAAACAGGCTGGCGATCAGCGCCGGGTTGCCCGGGTCTTTCTCGATGCGCACCAGCTCCATCGACGCGGCGTCGATGTGTTCGGCCGCCTCCGCGAGAAATTCGGTAAGCAAATCGTCCATGGCGACTCTCGCGCCGCGGGCGCGGCCAACAAGAGCCATTTTGGCGCCAAGGGGTTAAGAGACCAGAAATCGCGACGTTAGACTGCGGTTAAAATTGGAATTTCCAAGAAGGGCTTCGGTCCGCGAAAAAAACCTCGCGGCGTTCGCGCGCCGCGAGGTTTGATTTGAAGGCGTGATCTTATTTGCTTTAGAGCGCTTTTTCGCGAGGGCGGACGCCGGTTCTGCCTCGGAAAGCGCGACAAAACAAAGGAGTCTAGAGCGTTTCCGGTTCAATCCAAACCGGAAAGACTCTAGGCGACGGCGCTGACTTGCTCTCGCGGGCTCTCCGACGCTTCGGCCGCGATCGGCCTGGCCTCGATGGTCACGACGTCGCCAGACAAAGCGAGCGACACTTCGAGGCCGCAGGACCGCGCGACGAGCCCGGCGTAATAGGCCTGGATCGCGCGAGCGTCGATCGCGCCGTCCTCCGGCTCGCCGGAAAGAAGGCTCGCGACGCCGGGCGTGACCCGCGCGTTGACGCCCTTGGCCTCGACATGGAAACTCATGGCGTCGTCCTCGCCCTTGGCGGAGACCGAAATATCGCCGCCGCGCGGAATCGACGCATCGGCGATCAAGCAAAGATTCAGCAGCAGCTTGACCTTGTTCTTCGGCAACAGCACGCGCGGCACTCTCCAATCAAGGCGAGTGCGCTCGTCAGCGAGCAGTTGGCGCGTGACATGCTCGGCGTCGCCCGTGTCGATGGAAGAGCCCTTGGAGCCGGCGGCGCCAAAGGCGAGGCGGCAGAATTGCAGGCGCGAGGAAGCCTCTTGCGCGCTGGATTTAATCAGCGCGAGGGCGTGGCCGCGCATTTCCTGGTCCTTTTCCTCCTCCAGAACCTCGAGCCCGTTGACGATCGCGCCGACTGGCGAGATAACGTCGTGGCAGACGCGGGAAGAGAGCAGGGCCGCGAGGTCGAGGGAGTCGAGCGCGAATTTCGTCATGGGATCATCCAGCTAATGATTGGTTTGGTCAGAGACATCCACGACGACGCAACAATTGCGAGGCGGGAGGGCGAGGCCGAGGCGTTTTGAACAAGAGCCCAACGAAGTACACGAATCACTCTGAGGATTTCGTTAAAGCTTACTCCGACCCGGCGCGACAGAAAAGCCTCGCCAGCCCATAGCTTGGCTTCTGGTTAAGGCGGTCGGAACAAGTATGGTTGTCGCCGCTGGAAAATAACCATCCTCGCGCGGGCCGGCGGTCAAGGGGCAAATTTTGAGCAGAGAACGGAGCGGGGCTGGATTACGCTAAAATGACATGATTAAATAATACTCGCGCGGCGACCTTTGGGGATGATGGATAGGATGCCGTGAACAAAGCGGTTTCGAATTTTCTCGCGCTGGCCCGCTGGATCGCCGCGCTGGCGGTGGTTGTCGCCCATGCCGGCCAGCTCATCCAGATTTCCGACATCATGGTCGCGCCGCACGCGTTCGGCGTTTACGCTTGGTGGTTCCTGGCCGGCTTTTCGCATTATGCGGTGCTGGTTTTTTTCGTCATGTCGGGCTTTTTGATCGGCGGCGATCTGCTGCGCCGGCTGGACAGGACGGACCCCTTTCTGAAGCAATACATGATCGACCGCTTCAGCCGGGTCTATATCGTGATGGCGCCGGCGCTGGTCTATGGCTTCGTGGTCGATTCCATCGGCAGGCGGATCTTTCCAAACTCCGGGATTTACGACGGGGCCTTCTTCGACGGCGTGTTCGCGCCGATCAACATATTGTGGACGCTGCTGCAGCAGCAGAATATATGGGCGCCGCAGGCGGGCACGAATGGCGCGCTCTGGTCGCTGGCCTGCGAGATGTGGTATTATGTTACCTTCCCGCTGCTGCTGGCGCCGCTGTCTCGCGCCTATTCGCGGGGCGTTCGGCTGAGCGCCTTCGCTTGCGGCGCTCTGGCGACGATTGTCATGTCCATTCCCGAAGACTTCTTTCTGTGCGGCTACGGCGTTTGGTTGCTCGGCGCGCTGATCCGCTTGGCGTCGCGCCCCCTGATCAAATCCGCGGGGCTGTCGCTGTGCATCTTTCTCGCGACGAGCGCGCTGATGCGTCTTGGCGCGCGCGGCCCGATTGTCGCCGCGCATCCCTTCGTGTCGACGCTCGCCGACGCCGCCGTCGTGAGCACATTCGCCAATCTGCTGCTGTCGTTGCGTTTCGCGGCGGACGGCGGGCTGTTCGCCAATCTATCGCCGATCCATCGGCGGCTGTCGGATTTTTCCTATTCCCTTTACGCGACCCATGCGCCGCTTGTGTTTTTCGCATGGGCCGGCGTCGGCGCCCTGCTTGGTCGGGACTGGTACAAGGAACTCCCGACGCCTTTGCACTGGACCCTGGCTTTCGCGCTGATCGCCGCCGCCATCGCCATCGCCTACGGCTTCTCGCGCCTCACCGAAGCGCGCACCAAGCGGCTGAGGGATTTCTTGCGCGAGACCTTGCGCGCGTCGGACCGCTCGGTGGCGGCCACCGAGCGGTCGCGTTAACGACCTTCGATTCGTTTAGCGCCCGCGGACTCGGATTTTGCTCCGGGAAGCACGAAAAAACAAAGGAATCTGGAGTCTTTCCGGTTCAATCAAAACCGCAGGGACTCATAGTCTCGCGCCGCAGCGCGGCCCGCGCCGCCGCGAGGCGGGCGATGGGCACGCGGAAAGGCGAGCAGGAGACGTAATCGACGCCAACCTCCTCGAAAAAGGCGATCGACGCCGGATCGCCGCCGTGCTCGCCGCAGACGCCAAGCGTCACGTCGGGCCGCGCCTTGCGCGCCCTCTCGCAACCGATGGCGACGAGTTCGCCGACGCCTTCCTGGTCGATGGTCACGAAGGGGTCCGCCGGCAAGACGCCCTTGGCGACATAGGCGCCCAGAAACGCGCCCGCGTCGTCGCGCGAAATGCCCAGCGTCGTTTGCGTCAAATCATTGGTGCCAAAGGAGAGGAATTCCGCCGTCAGCGCGATGTCGCCGGCGCGCAGCGTCGCGCGCGGCAGTTCGATCATCGCGCCGATGTGATAGCTGGAGCGCAGGCCCGTTTCCGCCTCGACGGCTCGCGCGGTCTCGTCGACGCGCAGCTTGATCAAGTCCAACTCGGCTTTCGAAAACACCAGCGGGACCATGATTTCGATTTGCGCGGGCTCGCCGGTCTCCATCCCGGCGGCGATCGCCGCCTCGAAAATGGCGCGCGCCTGCATATCGACGATTTCGGGAAAGGCGACGCCGAGACGCACGCCGCGAAAACCCAGCATCGGATTAAATTCGGAAAGCTCCTGCGCGCGCTTGCGCAACTTCGACGGATCCGCGCCCATGGCGCTGGCCACGCTGGCGATCTCGGCGTCGCTATGGGGCAGGAATTCGTGCAGCGGCGGATCGAGCAGGCGGATCGTCACCGGCAGACCCGCCATGATCTCGAACAGCTCCTTGAAATCGTCGCGCTGCATCGGCAACAGCTTGGCCAGCGCGGCCTTGCGGCCGTCGGCGCTGTCGGCGAGGATCATCTCGCGCACGGCGACGATGCGCTCGCCCTCGAAAAACATATGTTCGGTGCGGGCGAGGCCGATGCCTTCGGCTCCAAACTTGCGCGCCGCCTTGGCGTCCGAGGGCGTCTCGGCGTTGGCGCGCACCTTCAGGCGTCGCGCGGCGTCGGCCCAGTCCATCAGGACGGCGAATTCGCCGGTCAGCTCCGGGCGCCGCATCTTGACCGCGCCGGCGATCACCTGGCCGGAGGAGCCGTCGACGGTGATCGTATCGCCCTTGCGAAAGCGCCGGCCGGCGACCGAAAAACTCTGGTCCTCGTAATCGATGCGCAAGCCCACGGCGGCCGTGACGCAAGGCTTGCCCATGCCGCGGGCGACCACGGCGGCGTGCGAGGTCATGCCGCCGCGCGCGGTGAGAATGGCCTGCGCGGCGTGCATGCCGCCAATGTCCTCGGGGCTGGTCTCGACGCGCACCAGAATCACCTTGCGCCCTTGGGCGGCGAGCGTCTCCGCTTCCCTCGTGTCGAAGACGATCTCGCCGGAAGCCGCGCCGGGCGAGGCCGGCAGGCCGCGGGTCAGAATGGCGTGTCTGGTCTCGGGGTCGACGGTCGGATGCAGCAATTGGTCGAGCGAGGCCGGGTCGATCCGCATCAAGGCGTCTTCCCGCGTGATGAGGCCCTCGTTGGCCATGTCGACGGCGATCTTCAGCGCCGCCGGCGCGGTGCGCTTGCCGCTGCGTGTTTGCAGCATCCATAATTTGCCGCGCTCGACCGTGAACTCCATGTCCTGCATGTCGCGGTAATGCGCCTCGAGCTTTTCCGCAAAGGCCTTGAACTCGGCGAACACCGCCGGCATCGTCGCCTCCAGCGACGGCGCGTCGGATTTCGCGGCGAGGCGCGCCTCCTCGCTGATCGATTGCGGCGTGCGCATTCCGGCGACGACGTCCTCGCCCTGGGCGTTGATCAGAAACTCGCCGTAAAGCTCGCGCGCGCCGGTGGAGGGATTGCGCGAAAAGGCGACGCCGGTGGCCGAATTATCGTCCATATTGCCGAACACCATCGCCTGCACATTGACGGCGGTGCCCCAGTCGGCCGGGATATTGTGCAATTCGCGGTAAACGATGGCGCGATGGTTCATCCAGGAGGAGAACACCGCCTTGATCGCTCCCAGGAGCTGCTCACGCGGGTTCTGCGGAAAATCCACGCCCTTGTGTTCAGCCACGATCTCCTTGTAGAGCGCGACGACGGCGCGCCAGTCGTCGGCGTGAAGCTCCGCGTCCAGGGCGATCGCGCGCTGCTCCTTGTATTGTTCGAGCGCCTCCTCGAATTCGTGATGCGCGACGCCGAGCACGACGGAGGAATACATCTCGATGAAGCGCCGGTAACAATCGAAGGCGAAACGCTCGTCGCCGCATTTTTTGGCCAGCGCGCCGACGGTGTTGTCGTTGAGCCCGAGATTGAGCACGGTGTCCATCATGCCCGGCATCGAGGCGCGCCCGCCCGAGCGCACCGAGACGAGCAGCGGCCAGTCAGGATCGTCGAAGGAATGGCCGGCGACGGCGCCGACTTGCGCCAGCGCCGAGTCGATCTGCTGGCCCAAGTCTTCCGGCAGAGTTTTGTCGTGCGCGTAAAAATAGGCGCAGACTTCCGTGGTCAGCGTGAAGCCGGGCGGCACGGGCAGACCCAGCCGGGCCATTTCGGCGAGGCCCGCGCCCTTGCCGCCAAGCAGCTCCTTCATCGACGCCGAGCCTTCGGCCTTGCCTTGACAGAAACTATAGGCCCATTTGCTCATGCGTTACGTGTCCGGCGGATGGGAAGCTCGACAGTGCGATTGGCGCGCGGGACGCTAGCGAGCGCGCTCCGAGCGCCGGCGCAGAAAAATCCCGAAGTTCAGCCAGCTCGCGCCGTACATGATCATGTCGATTCCAAGAATGATCCCCAGCACGTAAATCGAGTTTTCCGGCCAGCCGGAGACGATGAACACGCCGAGCAGCGCCGTCACGACGCCAGCCAAGGCGACATACCATTTCGGACCCTCCGGCAGCCGCGTCGCGAAAATAATGCGCACTACGCCAGTGGCCACCAGCGCGGCGCCGAGCATCAGCGTGAAGCCGACCGCGCCGCTAAGCGGATTGGCCAGCACGAAGGAGCCCGCCACGATGTAGAGCAGGCCGATCAGCACGACTAAGATCCGGCTGCTCCATTTATGCGCCTGCACGCCAATGGTAATCTCGATCGCCCCGATCAGGATCATGAAGGTGGCGATTATATAGACCGACACGAGCGTCGCCACCCAGGCGAGACCGAACGAGACAAAGCCGCAGAACATCGTGAGCAGGCCGAAGCCGGCGAACCAGCCCCAACGGTCGCGCATATGCTGCAGCGCATGGCCGATGTCGTGGGGGGTGACGGTGGGGGTAGGGTTGGTCGGGGGAGTGGCGTCGCCGTTGAGGGTCATGATGCGCTCCTGGTAAAATACGATATCTGTCCCGGTCGTGGCTTATAGACCGGCCGAGAGCTAAGACGAAAAGCCGATAGAGGCGGAGCGAGAACTCCGCCGGCAAGAGTTTATCATATATTCGCGCGCCGCGTCCGCGCCGAATCATGAATCATACGGAGTCGGGAGCCGTTGCAATGGAAGAGGACAGAGACGAAAAGCCACGCCCCGCGCCGGCCCACACGCTCGGCCAACCGCTCGACGCTTTGTCGGTCGCCGAATTCATCGAGCGCATCGCGCAGCTGCGCGGCGAAATCTCGCGCCTGGAGGCTGCGCTGGAGAGAAAACAGGCGGCCAATGCGGCGGCGGAGATGTTTTTCAAAAAGTGAGCGGCCTTCAAAATTTTTGGCCGCCAATCTTTGGGCGCTGCAGGATTACGCATTCTTTTGAAGCGCGCTTGGCGAGCCGAGGCCGAGGGCGGCATTTGTCATATGAATATCGTTCCTTTGGCTGTAGACTGTTTTGATTGGCAAGGTTTTGCTGGGATTGTAGGAATTTGGGGACTATTCGCCATGTTCACTCCTCGTAAAATGTTCACTCGTCGTCAACTGTTGGTTGGCGGCGCGGCTTTGGGATTGGCGCCGGCGTTGGCGGACCAGGCCGAGCCGACACCGGTGAGCGAAAGCGCGAAGCTCCACGCGCTATTCGACGACTTCGTTCAGGAGCGCCTGCAGCGCCACCCCGAACTCGCCACGGACCTTGGTCTCGATAAGGGCGAGTTGGCGGGGTTGAAGAGGCGCCTGAGCGAGGTTTCGCCGACGGCGGTCGCCCGCAACGCCGCCGCCACCGAGCGACGGCTTGTACAGTTGCGAGGCATCGACCGTGCGGCGCTTCACGGCGCCGACGCCGTTAGCTACGACACCGTATTGTTCACCAACGAGGTCCGGAACGAGGGCGACCGCAGTTTCAATTATGGCGGCGGCGGATCGGGCGAGCCATACGTTCTAAGCCAATTGAGCGGCGCCTATCGCTGGGCGCCAGATTTCCTCGACACCAAGCACCGGATCGACACGCTCGACGACGCCGAAGCCTATCTCGCGCGTCTCGACGAGTTCGCCAGGGTTTTAGATGAGGAGCTCGAAC
>Ga0181524_10005059_pt1 | contig 11936 bp, 7 predicted proteins | sample PEATcosm2014_Bin_34_FD_119761 | JGI IMG/M metagenome (GOLD analysis project Ga0181524, IMG submission 119761) | Peatland microbial communities from MTU Mesocosm Facility, Houghton, MI, USA - PEATcosm2014_Bin05_60_metaG | ecosystem: Environmental > Terrestrial > Soil > Wetlands > Peat | place...
AGCCACCACGCCGGAGATGTTCGAGAAGCTCAAGTACCTGGGGGACCAGCCGTACCGCTTCGCCGAGGGGGGACGGAACTTCGAGCCCGACGCCTTCTTCGAGGCGGTCGTCGGCGCCACGGTGGCCCGGCGGACGGGCTTGAGCGTCGGCGAGACCTTCCGCCCCCAGCATGACATCGCCGGCCAAGAGCAGCACAAGCACCGGCCGTTCACGGTGGTCGGCGTGCTGGAGCCCACCGGCACGCCCAACGACCAAGCGGTGTTCGTCAACATCGAAGGTTTCTACCGCATCGGGGGGCACACCGCCGCGGCGGCCGCCGCGGACCACGACGAGGACGAAGACGAGCACGAACACGAGCACGCGGCCGTCCCCGATGAACTGAAGAAGGTGACCGCCATCCTGGTCGCGACCGACGAGGAGCGAACTCCGGGCATCACCCGCCTCTTTGCCCGAGAGATCAACGAGGAGAAGGTCGCCCAGGCCGCCATCCCCGCCGACGAGATCTCCCGGCTTTTCGAGAAGATCATCGGCAACATCGAGCTGGTGCTCCTGCTGTTCGGGGTGATGATCGTGGTGGTGGCCGGCATCGGGATCATGGTGAGCATTTACAACTCGATGAGCGACCGGCGGCACGAGATTGCCATCATGCGGAGCCTCGGCGCCAGCCGCGGCACGGTGATGCAGGTGATCTTGCTGGAGTCGATCCTCCTGTCCGTGGGCGGGGGGCTGATGGGGTTGGCCCTGGGCCACGCAGCGGTCGCCGCCCTGGGACCCACCATCGCCGAGCAGACGGGGTTCAGCATGGGGCTGTTGCAGTTCCGGGGGGCGGAGTTGCTCTTGGTCCCGGGCCTGGTGGTGCTGGCGTCCCTGGTGGGCTACCTGCCCGCCTTGGCCGCCTACCGCACCGACGTGGGCAAGTCGCTGACGGCCAACCCGTGAGCAAGCCCAAGCTCCAAGTCGCAAAACCCAAACAAATCCGAATGACCAAAGCCCGAATGACAAGAACATGAGGGACAGGAAAGAACCGGCTTCGGTACTCCGAGGTCGCGGTGGGTTTGGGTTATTCGTGCTTTGAGTTTGGGATTTGTCTGGGATTTGCTATTTCGGATTTGGCGCTTTGATTCCTTGACCATGCCTCGAACCGCCGACTACCCGACGATGCCCGCCGCCGGCGCGCCGGCCGGGCGCTACCGCGCGGTCCATTGGGCGGCCGTGACGAGCCTGGTCTTGGGCGGCCTGTCGGCGCTGGTGTGGCTCAGTTGGCTGTTCCTCGTCCTGCCGCTGGCGGCGGTGCTGTCGGGGTGGCTGGCCCTGCGGCGGATCGCCCGCGGCCGCGAGGAATTCACCGGCAGCGGCCTGGCCCGCGCCGGCATCGCCCTGGCCGTGGTCTTGGGCACCTCGGGTGGGATACGGCTGCTGGTGGTCCGGGCCCGCGAAGTCCCGCCCGGCTACCGGCAAATCGAATACCTCGAGCTGCAGCCCGACCCGCGGGACCCGCAACAGAAAATCCCGGAGAGCGTCGTGAAGCTCGAGGGCACGAAGGTCTTCATCAAGGGCTTTATGATTCCCGGCCGGCAGCAGGTCCGCCTCAAGAGGTTCCTGATTTGCCCGACCAACGGCGAGTGTACTTTCCATCCGCCCAACCCGCGGCGGACGGAGATCATCAAAGTGCAACTCACCGGCGACCTCCTGGCGAACTATACGCGGGATCCGATTGCGTTGGGGGGCCGGCTGCACGTCGATCCGGACGACCCCCGCGGCCTGCCTTACGCGATGGACGCGGACTACCTGCGGTAGGGCTTGGGCCTCAGCTCTTCGCCCCAAGTCCCAAGTCCCAAGACCCAAGACCCAAGACCGCCCTACGGGAAGGCGTAGTGCTTGTTCTTCGGATCGAAGTCGGCGTCGGTGAAGCCCGGATTGAGCCGCACGTCGAGATAGGTGTACTCCTCCATCAGAACGGGGGCGGCGCCGTCGGCCCGCGGCCACTCGTAGTACTCGTAGCGGGTCGGCAATTGAAGCTCATCGTCGATGAAGACCCGGATCAGGCACGCCTTGAGCTTGGCCGTGGCCAACGGAAAGGCGACGCGGACGCACGTGGCCTTGCGGTCGTTGACGCTCGCGCCGGGCAGGGCCTCCACCGTGCAGCCGCTCTGCCGGACGTGCATCTTGGCGAAGGCCTCGATTTGCCGGATCAGGTGCAGGATGCCGGTCTCGGTGATGGGGTGGCGATGGCCCTGCATGATCAGCGGGTCGGTGGGGTCCAGGGCCCGCGAGCCTGCGGCCCAGCCGAGCAAGCCCGTGGTGTGTCCGATGAGCTTGCCGTCGTTGCGTCCTTCGACGTAGATAGCCTCCTTTCCTGCGTCCGCGGGCGGGCTGAGCACATAGGCGTAGACGCTGAAGGGCTGATGGCGGACCTTGACGAAGACGTAGTCCGGCTTGTCGGTGTCGGGCCTGTCGCGCCTGGCGAGGACGGCCGAGTAATCGTGGATCTCCTTTTCCACCTTGGCGGCGGCCTGCCCGGCCCATCGGACGATCAGGGCCAGCGGCTGCGGACCGCCGATCTCGCCGCGCAAAGATGAGAAAGAGGGCGCTGGCTCCTGCCTCGGCGGCGGGGACGCTTCCTCGGCGGCGGTCCGGGCGGCCGGTGCGGCCGCGACCACGGCCCAGGCTATGGTCAAAAGTGCAGTCAGTCGTCCGGACGACATGCGTCTACCTCCAAACGGTTTCATGAGGCGGCCGCAGGGCGGGCAGGGCCCACCGCAACGTCATGTGCCATGGGGAATTGTAGCGAGACGGGCGGCGGCCGTCACGCCGCCCCCCGGAAACTTCTTGGCCGCCAGCGGAGTCGAACCGTATGGCGTGCGACCCAGGGGGTCCCCGTCCCGGCCTGGCCGAGTTACAAACTCGTTACCGGAGGGACCGCCGCCCAGGCATATAATGAGGCCGGCGGGAGGAAAGAACAAGTTCGACAGAAGGAACGAGGAAAGGAGTAGAGGCCATGAACGCGTATTGCAGTGATCGTGTGGCCCGGGGGTGGCGCGGCGTCGCCGTAGGGATCGTGGTGTTAACGGTCGGATGCCTCTGGCAGGGGGGTGATGTTGCCTGGGGGCAGCGGCCCTCGACCGACCGGCACGTCCGCGAGCTAGCCCGCTACCTGGACGGGGTGAAGATCGCCGCCCCGATCGTCTGCCGGCAGTTGGCGGTCTATCCGATCCTGGTGGACAACGTGCCGCTCTTGCGCGGCCGCTGGCTGACGCTGGACGGGGCCGTCGCCCGCGGCGTGCTGGCGGTGAGCGAGAAAGGGGGCGGAAGCGTCCCGGTGGTGTGGGTCGAGAACCGCAGCCGCGACGAGTACGTGTTCCTCATGACCGGCGAAGTCATCGCCGGCGGCATGCAGACCCGCACGGTCCGCAACGACATCGTGCTGGCGCCGGGCCAGAAGACCGACCTGGACGTGTTTTGCGTCGAGGCCCACCGCTGGTCGGGCGCAAACGGCTTTTCCGGCGGCAAGATCATGCTGCCGCAGTCGATCCAGGGGGAACTGCGCAAGGGCGCCGACCAGCACAAGGTGTGGTCCGAGGTCGCGCGGAACAACGCCTCGTTGCACGCGGAGAACGCCACGGGGAGCCTCGAGCTGGCCTTGAAGGCCGCGCCCGTCCGCGACAAGCTCGACGAGGTCCGGCGGAAGATCGTGCCCGAAATCCCGCGCGGCACCACCGGCTTCATCTTCCTGGCCCACTCGCGGGCAATGGGCCTGGAGCTGTTCGGTTCGGAGGACCTCGCCCGGGAGATGCTCCCCAAGCTGTTGGACTCGTACGCCGTGGACTACGTGGTTTTGAAGGGCGGCCCGGCCGGCCCGCCCGCGGGAACCGACAACCGCGAAGCCATCGACTTCTTCGAGCGGGTGTGCCGCTCGGGGAGCGACCGGTCGCGGACGCCGGGGTCCGGCTCGGGACTGCGGACCCGGGAGGGCGGCCTGTTGGGCGACGGCGTCAGCCTCGAGGGCGTCGTGGTCCACTACGGCGTGCAGGTAGGCCAACGGGTGGTGCCTCAGCCCGAGCCGCGGCCTCAGCCGCCGATCATTTACCCGCGACACCAGCGATAGGCGGGGTGAAGGAAAGGTCCGATGGCCGAAGGCGGCCCTGCGTGCCGCCTGACGATCACTCGAACAGCTCCATTTGCAGCGTCTTGCCCGGACCGTGCGAAGAAAATCGACGCTTAATAAAGCCGGCGAACAGCGGCACGGCGAAGCAGTACTTGCCGAGGCGATTCTTGTACACCAAGCCCTTCTCGATGAGCCTTGGCAACATCTGGCTCACGTCGCCGGACGAGAAGCGTTTGACGCCGTCCACTCCCTTCGAGACCTCCGCGATTTCACCGATCGTGAACTCGTCGTCACGCCCGAGCTGGGCAATGCAGTACAGCAACTCTCGCTGCCGATCCGTGACATTCTCCCATTGACCGGCGAAGAAATCGGAGTCCAGCTTCCTCTGAATCGCCTCCATTGGTATGGCGCGGTCTTTGGGGCGGACGATGAGGTGGTCCAGGGTTTCCCGGCAAATGAATTGAATGAAGTAGGGGTAGCCGTCCGACTTGTGGATGATGTCGCGGATGGCGGATGCGGAGAACCGCCACTTCGTCTGCTGCAGGGGCCTCTCGATGGCCTCCCGGGAGGCCTCCGGCGTCAGCCGCCCCAGTTCCTGGATTGCAAACATCCTCTCCGCATAGGTGCGAGATTCCACGAGCTTGGGAAACAACGTGGGGAGCCCCGTGAACAGGAGAAAATACTTCGCGCCCCTTCTCTGTAATGACTGGAAGGTCTCCAGCAAGACCGCGAGCGGATACTGTTCCTTGGCGGGTCGATCTTGCACGACCTGCGCCTCGTCGTAAGCAAAGACAACACCCCTCGTGCGCTGCGATCTTGCCACGGACCAAACAAGGTCAAGGGTTGCCTTCAGCTTATCGACAGTCAGCCCAGGTTGGCTCTGATAGTACGTCGCCAGGAAATCGTAAGACAGGGACTGCTTAGTCGCCTGGGCGGTGTCAAATCCGAGCGTGCCATCGCGTGTCGCCACGTTCAGGCCCGACGTGAAAACAGCCAAGTCCGTCAGTAGTCGAACAGAAAGATTCGTTTCGCTCAAGAACGACGACTCTGAGAAGTCGGACCCGACCCATGCCCAGCCCTCTTTCTGGGCTACAGGCTTGTACTTATCCTCCATCAACACGGTCTTTCCCGTACCCCGCAGCCCCGTGAGGACTACGTTCGTCATCACCTTTTCTTGCTGAAGGTACTTGCGGAATGCTTCAACTTCTGCGTCCCGGCCAGCCAGGAATGGCGGCGAATGGCCGGCTGCAGGAGTGTACGGGTTGGCCTGCCAGATCGTTGTGTGGGACTCGTTCGGCGGCAGGGCGTTGGCAGCAGGGATCTTGTTCATCGCGGCCATCTTCGGCTCCCGGAGCCTCGAATTACGACGAATGACGTCATCGCATAATCTTACGCGATGACATAAGATTACGTCAAGGCGTAATGGCTCGTAATTCGCCGCTGCCCGCCATTAAACCATTCAGCTGCAAAGGGTTAGGCCAAAGAGACCGATGAGGACCGCTAGACCAGAAGTCGGCGGCAGGGCGGCGTGGTCGGCCGTGGAGCCTGGCGATGCTGAATCTCTTGACAGGCGGCTCAGCCCCACTACCACCGGCCTTTGGCCAGCTCGATGGTGGCGTGCTGCCGAGTCTTGACGGTTCTCTCCCGCGGCCGATCTCGAACAGAAGCTTGCCCGCACGTCACGAGTTCCGGTTGCGGAAAGGTCGACACTCTCTGGTAAGATATAAGGTGCGGTGTGGCCCCAACGCCCCTCGGCGTTTCGGCAACTCCGCAGCTTACCACCCGAGAAAGGAGAACCCATGAGACTTTGTTTCCTCCCGCTCTGCCTGGCGGCCGCAATGACCTTTCCCGCGCTCGCGGCGCAGGACTTCACCGGCACCAAGGAGGTGCGACTGATCCACGGCGACCTGGGCAGCCCGCAGGCCAAGATCGTGGTCGTCAAGGACAAGGCCAAGATCGAGAAACTGGTCGGCACGATCAAGCTGGTGAAAAAGACCCCCTGCGCCTGCGACCACATCCAGTACGCCGTGTTCGTCAAGGAGAAGGGCGAGATCACCGTGTCGCTGTGCGACCACTGCTTCGACGTCGGCCAGGACACCTACGTGATGCCGCCGGAGTTCTACAAGCTGTACACGGCGTATTGGGCGGAGGGATCGGCTGCCGGAAAATAAGCCCATCTGCGGTGGGGCTCGCCGACCACCATGCCGACCATGCCGACCATGCTGCGCACGGTACCCGACGGTGCCCGACGGTGCCCGTCGACTCACTCTACCCAGGCCCGCTAATCCCACCACCACTGGCCCTGGGCCAGCTCGATGGCGGTCTGTCGGCGGACCTTGGCGACCTTGCCCTCCTCGTCGGGCAGCCGGTTCTCGGGGCTGAGGGCCGCCAGCGGGTCGATCTGCACGCCGCCGAACGGCGTCATCGCCGTCTTGTTCCGCCACACGACGTTGACGGTCGCCGGCACCTGCTTCGGCGCGTTGCAGGTCTCCACGGGCAGGACCTTATCGTCGCTGAAGGCCTCCATCTTCCAGTCGGCCTTGCCGTATAGATCCTGGTCGCGGAGGTAGGCGGCCGCGACCAGCAGGTCGATCAGGTTCCGCAGCTCGGCATAGACCGGCGACTTGTCGGCCAGCTCGGAATAGACCTTGGTGAAGGCGGCGACGAACGCGTGGCTGGCCGGGTCCACGTGCCCGGAACCGTGCCGCTGGCCGTCGGCCGCCACCACTTCGTCCTCGCCGACCACCTTGACGCCATCGCCGACCAGCTCCATCGCCAAGCCGTCGCCGGTGGTGCGGACGCACTGGTAGTCGGGGGTGAAGAACCAGCGTACCTGGAGGTTGCGGCTGCCCTGCGCGGGGTTGGCGCGGTCAACGTAGCTGGCCAACCGGACGGGCGGCTTCTCCAGGCCGATGCCGATGAGCTTCATGCGGTAGTCCGCCTCGACCATCACCTGCGCGAAATGGGTCTGGGGCGACACGCCGAAGACGCTGATCGTCTCCATGCCCAGGTTGGCCCGCAGCCCGCTGACGATGTTCGCCACTTCGGCCGGCGCGCGGGGATGAACGGTGCGGAGGAACCGCTGCGTGGCGATCAGGCCCTCCTGGGTCGGATCGATCGAGCAGCCCACCAGCTTGGCCTGCTGGCCGCCGGGGGCGAAACACCGCAGGGCGACAACCAGGTCTTCGAGCCGGAGCACCGGCCGTCCGCTGCGGACGCCCACCACGCGGCCCACGGGATCGGTCCGCCAGCCCTCGGCGGGCCCGGCCAGCACGATGTCGTGGCTCTCGGGATAGAAGAACACGTAGCGGACGCGGAGCAAGCCGGCCAGGTACCGCATCTCCTCGCTCGTGGCGCCTTGTTTCTGGACGATGGCCTGTTCCAGGTGTTTGAGCGACACCTTTCGGAGCTTGCTGGGATTGGCGGCCTTGGAGCCAGCCGAGGTTCGGGCCGCGCCGGCGTGCTCGTGGGCGAGCTGTCCGCCGGGGGTGGCGGAGGTCTTCAACCGCAGCACCCCCTCGGCATCGACCGTTACCCCGCCCTGCCCGAACACCCGCGATGCCCCCACTAGCGCGGCCACGACCGCCACCGCCAGGACCATCCGGGGGCCGGGAACTCGACAACGCATGGCTATGTTCTCCTGATCCAGGACAATCAGCCGGTACGCTCCCACCGGACGCGCAAGTCGCACGCCAGCGGGAGCGTCGAATGGGCGAATAATTCAGGGGCCCGCTCGGTCGCAAACGTCGCCGCCGCGCGGGACCTGACCTACTTGATCTTAATTGGGCAACATAGGCAAAGCAAGCAAGGGCCAGCGATTTGCGCGGCCGAAAACCGTTAGAGAATATTTACTAACGTACACTATTCCACCAACAAGTGGTATTCGAGGGTCAAGGCTGGCGGCTGCCGTGTTGGCGACAGGGGCGAAATGCGTTTACTCGGCTTGCTTGCTCCCCACAATTAGTTTAGGTATATTGATATTACGGTGGCATTGACAACTTCGCGGACACGCTGAATTCCCGGCATCCCCGCCCGCCGGGATTCTCCGCGACCCAAGCGGCATTCCATCCTAGACTTCCAGAGTACACCCGTGAAGAACACTACGTCGAATTCTGCCATGAAAAGACAAGATGCGCGGTGTCGCGGCGTGCCGCGGCTGCTCGTGCTGGGCCTGTTGCTGGCGGGGGCGGCCGGCAGCGGCTGTGGCCGCGGCGGAGCGGCCAATGCGGCGAAGGGCGCAGCGGGCGAAGAGGAAGAGCACGAGGTCATAGTGGCTCAGCCCGTGGGCCGCACGGTGACCGATTCCAAGGACTTTGACGGGTACACCGACGCGGTCAACACGGTGCAGTTGCGGGCCCACGTGACCGGCTATCTGGACAAGGTGTTCTTCGAGAACCGGGAGGGCTTCGAGGTGAAGGAGGGAGCGCCGCTGTTCAAGATCGATCCGCGGGTTTACGAGGCGGACTTGGACAAGGCGGAGGCCGCGCTGCTGCAGGCCCAGGCCCTGCTGAACCGGCTGGAATTGGACTACAAGCGGGCCCAGGAGTTGTTGTCGAAGCACGCGATTGCCCAGGGGGACTACGACCAGACCAAGGGGGACCGCGATGCGGCGGCCGCGGCCGTGAAGACGGCCGAAGCGGCCCGCGAGTCCGCGCAACTGAACGTCGGCTTCACCCTGGTGACCGCCCCCTTCAGCGGCCAGGTCAGCCGCCGGCTGGTCGATCCGGGCAACCTGATCCAGGCGGACATCACGCTCTTGACCACGATCGTTTCGCTCGATCCGATGTACGCCTATTTCGACGTCGACGAGGGGACGATGCTGCAAGTGCGGCGCTTGATCCGCGCGGGCAAGGTCAAGTCCTCGCGGGTGGCCAAGATGCCGGTCTACCTGCGGCTGAAGGATGAAACGGGGTTTCCCCACCAAGGCGTGATCAATTTCGTGGACAACGCCGTGGACCGGATGCAGGGCACGCTCCGCGCGCGGGGCGTGTTCTCCAATCCCGACCGGCTCTTGTCCCCGGGGCTGTACGCCAAGATCCGCCTGCCCATCGGGCTGCCGCACGAGGCCGTGCTGATCGCCCAGCGGGCCGTCAAGACCGACCAGGACCGGGATGCGGTCTACGTCCTGGGCCCGGGCAACAAGGTGCAGTACCGGCGGGTGCGGCTGGGGGCGATCGAGGACGACGGCCTGCGGGTGGTCGAGAAGGCCGTGGTCGAAGGGGGGGTGGTGAAGGAGGGGCTGCTCGCCGACGAGTGGGTCGTCGTCGACGGCCTGCAGCGGATCACCAGCAACGGCATGGAGGTGCGGCCCAAAGAGACGGGGAAGATGACCGCCGACGAGCCGCCGGCGCCCAAGCCGGCCGTGCCGTCGGGACCTCCCCCGGCCAAGTAACTCCCGCCCGCGGTGGCCGATGTTCTCGCGATTCTTCATCGATCGTCCGATCTTTGCCGCGGTGCTGTCGATCACGGTCACGCTGGCCGGCACGATCGCGGTCTTCGAGCTGCCGCTGGCGCAGTATCCGCAGATTGCCCCGCCCACGGTGAACGTCAGTTGCAGCTATCCCGGCGCCAGCGCCCAGGTGGTGGCCGAGACCGTGGCGGCGCCGATCGAGCAGCAGGTCAACGGCGTCGAGAACATGTTCTACATGTCGTCGCAGTGCGCCAACGACGGTTCCTACAGCCTGGACGTGACCTTCAAGCACGGCGTGGACCTGAACATGGCCCAGGTGCTCGTGCAGAACCGCGTCAACCTGGCCGTGCCCCTGCTGCCGGACGTCATCAAGCAGACGGGCGTAACCACCAAGAAACGATCGCCCGACATCGTCATGTCGGTCAACATCAATTCGCCCGGCGGCACCTACGACCAGCTCTACCTGAGCAACTACTCCCTGATGCACATCCGCGAGGAGCTGGTCCGCCTGCCGGGCGTCAGCGACGTGTCGATCCTCGGGCAGCGCGACTACAGCATGCGGATCTGGCTGGACCCGGACCAGTTGGCGGTCCGCAACCTCACGGCCGACGACGTGGTCGCCGCGGTCATGGAGCAGAACGCCGAGGTGGCCTGCGGGCGGATCGGCATGCCGCCGATCCAGCCGGGACAGGCATGCCAGATCACTCTCTCCACGCTTGGCCGGCTGGTCGATCCCGAACAGTTCGCCGACATCGTCCTCCGCGCGGATACTCGCGGGCGGCTGATCCGCATCCGCGACGTGGGCCGCGTCGCGCTGGGGGCCGTGAACGAGGACGTCTCCTGCCGGCTGGACGGCAAGCCCTCGGTCGGCCTGGCGGTCTGGCAGCTCCCCGACGCCAACGCCCTGGAGCTGTCCGACCGGATCCGCGCCAAGATGGACGAGCTGGCCAAGGCCTTTCCCCCGGACATGGTCTACCAGATCCAGTTCGACACCACGCCCTACACCCGCCAGACGATCGAGGAGGTGTTCAAGTCGCTCCGCGACTCCGTGATCCTGGTGGCGCTGGTGGTGCTGTTGTTCTTGCAAAACTGGCGGTCGGCGATCATCCCGCTGGTGGCCGTGCCCGTGGCCATCATCGGCACCTTCGCCGTGATGGCGGTGGCGGGATTCAGCCTCAACAACCTGACGCTGTTCGGGCTGGTGCTGTCGATCGGGATCGTGGTGGACGACGCCATCGTGGTGGTCGAGGCGATCCAGCACCACGTCGAGCAGGGCCTGCCGCCGCGGGAGGCGACGATCAAGGCCATGTCGCAGGTCTCCGTGCCGGTGGTCGCGGTGGGGCTGGTCCTGAGCGCGGTGTTCGTGCCCTGCGCGTTCATCGGGGGGATCACGGGGCGGTTCTTCCAGCAGTTCGCGCTGACGATCTCCAGCGCGACGATCCTCTCGACGTTCAACTCGCTCAGCCTCAGCCCGGCCCTGGCGGCGATCCTGCTGCGCTCCCGCGACCGGGAGACGCACGAGCCGCTGCCGCGGCTGGCCTTCGTGGTCTTGGGGGGGTGGCTGGGGTATGCCCTGGCCGCCCCGTGGCTGGCGGCGCGGCTGGAACCGCTGTTGGCCGTGGGGCCCCAGTGGCTCCGCGGCTGGGCCGGCACGCTGCTGCCCTGGATCGTCGTCGCCGCCGCCGCGCCGGCCGGCTGGCTGGGCGGCCGGCTGGTCAACCGCGTGCTGGTGTGGGGCTTCCGCGGGTTCAACCGCGGCTTCCGGGCCTCGATCGCCGTGTACCTCCGCTCGGTGCGCAAGTTGTTGCGATTCCCGGGGCCGGCCCTGGCGGTGTACGCCGTACTGTTGGGGCTCACCTGCTGGGGCTTCCGGCAGATGCCCAAGGGATTCATTCCCACCCAGGACATGGGCTACCTGCTGGTCAACGTGCAACTGCCCGACTCCGCCTCGTTGGAGCGGACCACGGAGCTCATCGACCGCGTGGAGAAGGTCATCCTCACCCCGCACAACGGAGTGAAGCACACCCTTGGCGTGGTGGGCCTGTCCTTCCTGCTGAACGCCCGCGCCCCGAACCTCGGCTCGTTCTTCGTGATCCTGGACGACTTCCCCGACCGCCTCACCCCCGAGCTGTACAGCGAGCGGATCGCCACGGGGCTGCGGAAACGGCTGGCCCAGGAAATCCCCGACGCCATGGTGACGGTCTTCCCCGCGGTGCCGGTGCGGGGCGTGGGCCGCGCCGGCGGATTCAAGATCATGGTCGAGGACCGCGGCAACCTCCTCGGCCCCGCAAAGCTCCAGGAAGTCAGCGACGGGCTGGTCCGGGCGGGCAACGATCAGCGCGCCCCGGGCGGCAAAGTGCCGCTGCTGGTCGGCTTGTTCAACACCTTCCGCGCCAACATCCCCTCCTACTTCTTCGATC
>Ga0181524_10005062_pt1 | contig 11932 bp, 12 predicted proteins | sample PEATcosm2014_Bin_34_FD_119761 | JGI IMG/M metagenome (GOLD analysis project Ga0181524, IMG submission 119761) | Peatland microbial communities from MTU Mesocosm Facility, Houghton, MI, USA - PEATcosm2014_Bin05_60_metaG | ecosystem: Environmental > Terrestrial > Soil > Wetlands > Peat | place...
CGGGCCAGCTCGACGGCACGCTGGCGGAACTCCGGTGGATGGGCTCTTGGCATGTGGGCATCCTTCCAAGAGACGACTCTCGCCGCCTCATGTTCGGTGTCCGCCAGGCCGGGGGAAGCTCAAACCCTCGTCTGTGAGGGGGTAGCGGGACACAAGACGCCAGCCCCATGGACGCTTGCGCCAGATGCCTCCATACTCAGGAGTCACACCGAGTCGGTACTGGCGGCCCTGTTGGTGGACTGTGACGTCGTGTCGTCCCGCCATCGTCAGGTCCTTCCCCGCGCGCCATCCACGTTACGTGTCTGCTGGGCCTCCGGCTAGGTGGAGCGTGATGCCCGCCGCCGGACCTGTCTTCACAGGCCGGCAATGTCACCCGGCTGCTAACTACCTGCGATCCGCCTCGCGGTGGTGCTCCGCTGGGGTCGCGAGCTCAGGCACCCGGTCGGCATCGGTGAACGGCGGCTCGGGTGACTCGACATAGCCCAGCACTCGGCGGGTCCGTAGGCGTCTTTCGATCGACCAGGCCGCAAAGCCAACGGGCAGGGACATGAGGAGCAACGGCGGCCAGCCTGCCTGCACGGCGACGATGGAAGCTGCACCGAGCAGCCACGAACCGGCGAGCAGCCCGGTCCTGCCCCAGCTCCGCCACCTTCGGTGATCGCGCCAGGTGCTCTGTACGGCAAGCACGAGGTACACGAGCGGCCACAAGGCGACAGCCACCATGACGACCACGAGCAGGGCGACGAACGGGTGCAGGCGCCTGCGCAGGAATACGAGCGCTGCGCCTACGATGCCCAGCTCGACCAGTCGGCGGTGTTTCAGCCCTGCCTCATAGCCCATGCGCCAAAGCCGGTCTTGCTCGTGCAGCTCTGATCGGATCGCTCGAGCGTCGCTGCTTGTCATAGATATGACCATCACGGCCTCCCTTCTGTGAGGGTACGCCGGGGTTGTGACGCCGGCCCGGCGGGCTTGGGAACGACAACGCCCGCCAACTCCGCTAGCACCGGCCAGTGTCGGGGATGAGGGATGTTGAGCCCGCGGCGGAGCTTGGAGCACTAGCCTCTTGACAAGCCGGTCGCCTGGCCTATGGCGACGGTGGATACATTCGCCAACCTGGGCACGACGACCTCGCGCCACCACGTCAGGTCGAGAGCACCAGCCACCGCCCCGTCGTCGAATGGGCAGGGCACCCCTACTAGCTCCGCGAGCACCGGCCAGTGCCGGGGGTGGGGAACGTACTCGCCCCTTCGCACCTGAGAGGAATACGCCTTGGAGAGCCCGGTGATGCGAGCAATCGTCCCAACGGTAACGCCGGTCAGAGCTACTCCGATAGGTGCGAAAAGGGTTGCGTCCGCCACTACTTCCGGGTGCGCCGCTTCCCACGCCAACGCCTCGACGTCCCGCCGACCGATAGCAGAGCCCATGCGTGCTCTGACCTCTGGAGCCTGTGACGGGCTGGGAAGCCCGGCAGCCTCTCGGGCTTCTCGGGCCGTCCGGTGCGCGTCGGTAGCCCTCGCCGCCGCTCGCTGTTTGGCCGCCGGCAAGCACGTCGGGCACCACGTGTAGCCGGGTCGTTCCAGCGGAGTGCCGCATCCGGCGCACACGGACAGGGGAAGTGGCGGGCTCGGTTGGCGCCTGCGTGTCGGGCGCAGCCCCGGGTGCGCGGCTCTGCGATGGGTGGAAGTAAGCGGCGTTCGCTTGACGATCCGACCCGGCACCAGCTCGGCGAGCGCGTGGGCGATGGCCTCGGCGTGGGGGGCGACCGCCTCGGCCCACGTGGGCATGGTCTCTGCCAGCTCGTGAGTGAGCGGCGTCATGATACGGACGTGTCCGTCGGGCGTCTCGGTGAAGTCCCGCTTATGGAAGCGGTGCGATCCCACGAGGCGAAGCACATAGCGCTCGACGGCAGGGCGGACGGGTTCGAGGAGATCGAGCGCGAGTGAGTCTCGGCCCGGGTAGTCCGCGTGGAGGAGCCCTAGGCCGGGGTCGAGCCCGACCACCAGCAGCGCCAAACGGGCCTCGGCTTCCGCAAGCCGGTAGGTAAAGTTGAGTAGCGCGTTTAGCGGTCGCTCCGCTCGCTGGTTCGAAACACCCTTACCGCGCAATGCAGAACGCCTCCCGTTGAACCTGCGCCAGTGCGGAGGCACCCGGAGATCGTCCTTGGAGACGAAGCGCACCACGCCAACTTGCGGCCAAGTCCCGAAGTATGCGGCGGCCGCTTGAGCCTCGAGGCGCCGTGCGTCCTCCACGTCCTCTGCCAGTGCCATGGCCTCGGCGAATCCCTCCACGATGTCAGCGCCTCGGGTGTCGCCGAGCACGTCCCGAGCGATGGCGAAGTGCCCTTCGAGCTTCGCCACGAGTAGGCGGCGCACGATCCCGAGCCCGACCTCGGTGCCCTGGGCGAGGACCTGGGCGCGCCGGAGCCGGGCGTCGTCCATCCCGTAGGCAGCTGAGGCGAGCGCCGGGGTGCCGTCGGGGGCGAGTACCACCACGCCGACGCCGAGTCGGCGGCACCAGTGCAAGGCGTCGAGGGTCCAAAAGCCCGTCGAGCCGATCACCACGAGCCGACGCAGGCCGTGGGTGGCCTTGTCGAAGCTCCGAGTCCGGCGGTGCTCGCCCACGCCGTCCTCGACGACGAGAGCGCCGCGCTCGACGTGGACACGCAGCCCCATGCCGTCGGCGACGCACACCCCGGTTGCGCTCGTATCTCGCGAGTAGGTAATGGGCAGGGCGGACGCCACATCTATCACGTCCTCGGGGGTCAGCGGCGGTGACTCGTAGATCACGCGGACGCCTGTTGACGTTCTTGCTGCGACTGTCGCTGTAGGGTCCGTCTTGCTCATGGGACTTACCTCCCTTGGGCCAAGCCCCCGGCCGGTGTCAGCCGGCGCGGGGGCGATTGTTTGGTTTGCTATCCGGCCTTTCCGTTGGAGGCCGGCCCTAGAAGACCTTTCTTTCGTGCTCTGTTGACCCAAGCACGTGCGGTGTTCCGGTTGACGTCGTACTCCTTGGCGATCTGCGCGACCGGAGCGGCCTTCCCGTTGCCTGCGACGCCGCCTTCGACGCATAGCTGCTCATAGCGCCGGGCGACCTTGACGTAGTGGTCGAATCCAAGCGGCTTCCGTCCACGGGGTATGCGAGGTCGATCTGAGGAGCCAACGGCAATCTGCGCAGCTCTGGCGCTATCGTGCCATGCCTGTATCGAGTTCCGCTGCTGGGCCATCACCAGGGCTTCTGCGGCTCGAAGCAGCCGTGCCCAAGGAAGGCCCGCCACCTCCTGGGTCGAAGTCGGCACCGCCGGTTGGAACGTCATGGCGACGACCCGCTGCGGCCTCTCATCAGGGTCGAACGGCTCGAAGATGATCTGCAAGTGGCCCTGGATCTGCTGTGCAGCAAAGACATTCTCAAAGAGGCCCGCGATGCGCTCCCCGTCCCAGCCTCCGGGCGGTCGGTCCGAGATCACGAGCTGGGCGGTGAAGTCGTTCCGGACGACGGGCTGAAGGTGCCCCACGTGCATATGCCCAGCGTAGGCCGAAGTGCTGCACCTATGCAACACAAACTAGCCAACCTTGCCAACTCCCTGGCCAGACTTGTGTTGCGAAATGCCGAGGAGGCTTGGAAATATCGACCGGGTGCAACTCTTGACTCTTAGCGTTGCGATAGCGCAGGGTGGCCACCATGAACCTCGACCAGCTGGTGCGGATGCGGCTCCGGGGGCAGCTGCTCGGCCCGACGGGACGGGGTAGGCGGCTTCGTCAAGCCGCCGGTCTGAGCGTGCGGGAGCTGGCGAAGCTGCTCGGCATAGACGCCGCGACCCTCACGCGCTGGGAGACCGGCCAGAACCGTCCTCGTGGAGAGGGCGGTGTGCGGTGGGTGGCCACCTGCCAGGTCATCGAGGAGGAGTTGGCCCGCCAGGAGCAGGAAGCCGCAGCCTCATGACCAAAGTGTTTGCGGCCAAAGCCGCCACGGACCCTCTGAGCTATCCGCCCGACGCGGAACTGCCCGAGGCGTCGCCTCGGGCAGCCCATCGACCTCTCCTTGCACGATCGGTCGCCCGTAGTTTACCGCCGGGCGACCCCAAGACAGAAACCCAGCGGTGCCTCCCCGACGTGACGTAGATCCGCGGCTCCTCGCTCGCGCCCGCCGTGGTGAGCTGACGCGCTCAAACACAGCCCCGGGCTCTCCCGAACGCAGCGCTGTCGATCGCGCTACCTACCTCCGTCGCAAGACGACGCACCCGGGCCTCACAGCTCGCCAGGCGTTAGGCCACGCTGCACCGGCCGACGTGCTTCCGTCGATCTCTGTCATGGTCGACCATCCGCCAAGGTTCCTCATCTTCGAAGGCTTGAGTCGGCGCGACACTCGCCGTGCCGCCCGGTACGGGGCACTCGTCGGGCAGCTCTCAGAAGGCCAGCTCGCCCCCGTCGTGTTCCGTCGCCGGATCAGCTCCTGGAGGCTCATCTCGGGCTACCGGTTCCTGGCCGATCCGGACGCGGTGCTCGCCATCTTGGAGCAGCGCCGAGCCGAGGACCGCGAACTCTTTTACTACACGTCCGGACGCGCGACATGAACACATCGACTTGTGTGTTCCACGGTCGCACACCGATCGAGATGCACCACGTCACCGGGCGCTCGCCCGATGGGACGTACCTCGACATCACGCTGATCGTGCCGATGTCTCTCCGCCAACACGTCATCGAGCACCAGGGCTGGCGTGCCATGGGAATCGGCGAGGACGCAAGTCTCGACCCGAGGGTCCTTCGCTTGCGGCGTGCCGGGCACATTCTCGTCCGGCTCGGCGAACACCACGGGGAGCAAGCGGTCGTCCTGCCAGCGCAGAGCGTGCGCCAGCTCGGTCTCATGCTTCATCGAATCGCCGACGATTGGGACGGCATGTGATGGGTGCGACGCCGGAGTTGCATCGGGAGACCGGACTCGTCGAACACGATCTCGGCCGGTACATGCGGGAACCCGGGATCGCCCGACGTCCTGAGTATTTCCGTCGCAGCGACGGTGAGCCGATCTTGTACGCGGGTGCGCTGCACGCGTTGAACGGTGAACCCGGCGGCGGTAAGAGCTGGCTTTCCCTCGCCGCTGTCGCGCAGGTGATCGCCCAGGGACAAGGTGCCATCTTCTTCGACTTCGAGTCGACACCCGGCCGGGTGGCTGATCGGTTGCGCGCACTGGGTGCCGATCCCCAGACCGTGTCGACCCTCCTGCGCTACATCCAACCCGACGGACCGTTCGGAATTGCCACTCTCGATGAGCTGCGGGGTCTCGTGGCAGGTGGCTGTGGGCTCGTAGTCGTCGACTCCGTTTCCGAGTCGATGGCACGCGCCGGACTGGACGAGAACGTCGCCGCCGAGGTCATCGGCTGGGTCGAGGCCACCGTTCGGCCACTGGCCCGAGACGGGGCGGCCGTGCTTCTCGTCGATCACGTCACGAAATCCCAGGCAGATCGCGGCCGCTGGGCTCGAGGCAGTGGGGCCAAGCTGGCTGTCGTCGACGGCGCTGCCTTCACGCTCCACTCGACACACGGCTTCTCTCGCCAGGGCTCGGGCACTGCCGAGCTGACCGTGACAAAGGACCGCGAGGGTTGCCTCGGCCCCGTTGGTGCTGTTGCCGCCCGCGTGGTCTTCAATGTCCGACGGGCTGGTGAGGATGTCGAGATCCGCCTCGACCCGCCCACCGGCCGACCGGGGGCCGAGCTGTGACGCGCGCGCTCACAGAAGACGAGCTTCGGACTCTCTATCACCAGGCCCGCCGTGCCGGGGACCGTCACCTAATGAAATGGGCTGCCTCGGAGATCCGCTCCATCACAGAAGCGAACGACGCTCGGGCCGCCGAGTCGCACTTGACTGACGACCAGCCGTCATGTCGAGGGCGGAGCACAGCGTGACAACCTTGCGCCGTGTCGTGAACCTGCGTGGCTGGCCGGGTACCGACGGCTACCGGGCACCGCCCGATCTGACAGCCCATGCCGATCGCCTCGGCGACCGCGTGGGGCTCGTGCTCGTGGCTGCCAGTCGTGTGCCCGATCTCGGCCGGTGCCATCCGACTTCGGCTCCTGAGCGCTTCGGGCTCGGTGCCTGCCTCGTCGTCCTCGGGCGCTCGGTGCTCGGCGGAGTGCTCATCGTCCCCGACGACCTTGGTGAGGCTCACCCCGACTCGCTCGGTTCCGCCAGCGCGTGGACAACAACGAACATGGTCGAGAGTGCCAGCGGACCCCGGCCGTGGCGTGTTCTCACCGTCTCCGCGTTCTGCGATCCGCGCGCCACCCGCGAGTGCGAGCCGTGGGCGTTCGCACCCAACGCCTACAGCGCAGCTGGCTTTGTGGTCGGAGCCGAGTTGGGCCGCATCTTCGGGCTCATGGCCGAGCACTGCGGACCCCGCAGAGGCGCTAGTGCGGACGCCTGGGAACTGTGGCTCCCGGGGTGGGGGCGTGAACACTCGAACGGCTGGAAGCGCGCCTCCCCGCACCGACCCTGCCTTTATGCAAGAGCGCGCCGCGTCGGCTGGCAGGTCGAGTTCGGTCCGTGCGGGAAGGGCGCCGGTAAGCGGATGCGGGACGGTCGCCCTTGGCGTGGCGCATTTGTCGACGTGATGTCTGTCGCCTACACGCTGGACGCCGACCGGGGGGCATCCTTCACGGAGCACCGCTCCGACTTCGGGCTTACCCCCGTCGAGCTTCCGGTCGCCGTCACCGTTGACGAGCAGGGCGCGACGCAGGTGGTAGACGCGGTGCGGGCGGTCCATGAACTGGCGCTCGTTCTCGACGCCGAGGCTGGCCGCTGGTTCACGACTCCCCAGGACCGCGCCGAGGGTCGGGGCCGGCTCGACCTGGCGCGCATCTCGTCGCCGGGTGCTGTCGCCGCCCAGATTCCCGCCCGCTTTCGCATACAGGCGCCCCTTCACAAGTTCGCGCTCACCGACGCAGAGCACGCCCGATGGGCGGAGGCGTTCCACGGCGGTTGGTGCGATGCCGAGCCACGTTTGCTCGGCGTGCCGTTCCAGACGGCCTCTGCCGACGTGTCTTCGTGCTTCCCGCTCGTGGCCCACCAGCTCGGTTGGTGGGAGCTGCTCACCGCCGAGCGCGTCAAGCGCCGGATCGTGACCTTGGCGCTGCGGAGGTTGTGCGAGCTGGCGGCCACCGATCCCACGGCCGCGCTCGACCCGAAGGTGTGGGCGCGCTTCGGTGTCACCCTCGTTGAGGTTCTTCCCGACGACGAGCGATGGCCGGTCGAGGTCGAGGACGTGCACCGACCCGACGGGCGAATGGAAGTCGTCCGCGTCACCTCATCGCAACGGCCCATGTTCTACGCGTGGCCCGACGTCATGGCCGCCGCGGTTCTGGTAGGTCGCGTGCCGCGCATCTTGCAGGCGGTCAGGTATGAGCCCGTGGGCCACCAGGAAGGGCTACGGAGCCGCGTGCCGATCCTCCCCGGACTCGTGCTCGACGTGGACGAGGACCCGGCGGTCGCGCTGGTGCGGCGTCGTCGCCAGGCAAAGGCCGCAGGCGAGTCATGCCTCTCCGACGAGCTGCGCGTAATCGTCAACTCGCTCGTCTATGGCAATCTCTGCCGGTTCGACGAGACCCGGCGCAAAGAGGGCCGCAAGTGGACGCTCGCCGAGCGGCCGGGGCCGTGGACGTTCTTCCCGATTGCGTCCTCGGTTAGTGCTGGCGCTCGCCTTCTCCTTGCCACGCTCGACCGCATGTTCTCTGATCTTGGAAGCCTCGTCGCCTACCGCGACACGGACTCGTCACTGATTCCCGCTTCACCTGCGGGCAGGGTCCTTACCCTTTCGGACGGGAGCAATGTTCACGAGCTGTCGTGGTCCGAGGTCGACAAGGTGATCGGTGCGTTCGACGCGCTCATCCCGGAACCCGACTGGCCGGTATGGAAGGTCGAGCGCGGCACGGAGGACACACCTCTTCATGCCCTCGTGTTTGGCCCAAAGCGCCACGCTGAGTTCGTGGGCGGAGTGGTCATGCGGTCGGACGCTGACCTCTGTCGCGCTGAGGAACTGTTCGACTGGACCGAAGCGGGTCTTGGCGGCACCTACTGCGACCCGCCGACCATGCGCGGCCGGACCCCTAACGGCTTGCGGCGTTGGTCGCTCGTCGCGGTTAAGCGCGAGGTCGACTACGTGCTTGCTCGACAGCACGCTCGGGGGGAATGGGTGCCACGTCCGACCGCGCCGTGGGACGAGGGCCAAGAGATGGCATTTCCAGCGCTACGGCGTTTGCGCGTCGCGACGCCAGAGTCAGCGCACCAGCTGCCTGCCGGCCTCGGGACGCGGCCCAGTACCCGCTATGTGGAGGGGCAGCGTCACGACCCCTGCGACGCTAGTCCGAGTCCGCCGGTTGCCATCGACCCGGGGGGCGACTTAGCCAACTGGCGTCAACTCGCGTGGATGGACAGGACAACCGGCAAGCCGGTAAGGGTGACGACCGACCCCGAGGACTTCGGGGCTGTGGTACTCGAAACGCTGAGCGGACGCAGCGTTGATTGGTCGCGAAAGCCGCAAACTATCCCCATCGACGCGGTGGAAGTCGATCCGCTCCTCGTTCAGCACGTGGGGCGTGTCTCGGGGATGATCGACGCAGATAACGAGGTACTAGGCGACCTGCCCGCTAGACGTCCTGTCTACGGCGACGGCCTACGGCCTGTAGCCGGGCAAGACGAGCATCCCCTCTGCGCGTGCGGCTGTGGACTCTCGGTAGTCCGAACGCGCAAGGGCGCGAAGTACCGCAACGCGCAGCACCGGGAGCGGGCGAAGAAGCGGCGACAACGCGAAACCACAAAGAGAAAAGGAAGCGTGAACGGGCCATAACCACGAGCCTGTTCGAGGGGCATCTTCTCGTGGCAAAAGGAACGAAACATTCAGGCGGGCAGTCCGGACAACTTCCTGGCTCCTCGGCGAATCAATTATCCTGCCCAGATTCTCTTCGGTTCCAAGTGCGTTGCAGTAGGGGTCGCTTATGTATTTCTAGGAGCAGCGCTAGCTCATCGACTGTGAGACCTTGAACAATTAGAACGCTGGTTTCTGGTGGTACTGCTCGGTGGGTGTTGAGCCGGGCCCAGTCGTGCATTTCGTAGGGCTTCGTAGGTCGTCGCGCGCTCTCGGTCGCTTTGATTGGCCAAGATAGGGGGAGTAGGGATGCCGTACGGCGTTGATAGCTCGGGCTCGACGGGTAGAGAATGAAAGCGATGCGGGTAGATATTCCGAACCCTGGCAATGGCGATCCGAAGGTGAAGTACCTTGCTACTGGAGACGAATATGTGTTGGGAGCCTGCAAGACACACGCCATATACGGTGTCTGGAAACGATCAACTCCAGCAGCGGGGCCCTGCCAGACGTGGCCATTTGCCATTGGAAAACGAGCGGCGGGACAACGATTCGCTAATCTGGAATCCAGTGTTACTGCCATAGATCCCCCGATCGTGGGTCGGTGGTCAAACATTCCGACCTCTCTCCTGCGACCCGACCATCCCGCAGCGACCACGTATCGACGGAAACGTGTACGCCGCGTCATTCGGTTGCATCCGATCCGCACTGCGGTAGCAGCGTTGCTTCTCGTGGGCATCGCCACTGGCACGGTCGTCGTCCTTACCAAGCAAGACCCGCAGTCCACAGTCTCTTACAAGGACGGCTACGCCGTTGGCTTGCAGGCCGGTTCATCTGGTTTGGGTGCTCTAGGAGCCGGTAAGGCCGGCGGCCAGGCCACTTGTGAGTTTGGTCTCACTTCCCCGCCCAACGGTGACAATCCCAACTTGTGGCAACGAGGCTGCCTAGCTGGATACAACGCTGCGCTGGCTCAGCAAGGAGACTCGATGCGATGAAATAGTGGCAGCAATAGACCTATCCCCGCGTACAACGCTGGAGTCAGCCACGGAAAGAGTTTGTATAGGCAGGACCCGGGGGACTGCCTTCGTGGCTCACGTCGCCAACGTCGCCTGGCCCACACCTGGCCTCTGCTTCCGCATGGTGCAGAACCCGAAGCGGGGCGGCTACCCCATGTGCTGCCCGACGCCACCGCGTTGGCACGGCGTGTTCGTTAACCCACGGGGCGAGCGGTGGGCCGTATACGCACTCAGCGTCGCAGCCGACTCTCTCTCACGTGGCACTCAACACCCAGTTATCCGGATAGGTGTACGTCGAAGTAAGCCCATGGGGTCCGGCGGTAGTTTCGGTCATGTAGGTGAACACACCATTCACCGGATCGGACAGGACGATCGTGGCCGGATACGGTGTGGTCGAGCCGCCAGCACAATCAGGCACACAGTCGTCGTAGGTCCAGGTACCATTTCCCACAGCTTGAGTGGTTGTCCACGACGACCACATGAGATTGGTCACGATATTGCCCTCGTCGACACTGAATCCCATGGTGTTCGGTTCACGGCCTGTCCAAGTGTGTTGACCGTTCGTCGCGACAGCAATAAGCAGCGGCAGAGGGGAAACCGTGGTCGTGGTGGGTGTCGTGGTCGTGGTGGGTGTCGTGGTCGTGGTCTCCGAGCCTGGGGTGATAGTTACCTGAGCAGTGGCGAGCCCAAAGAGGGTCGACATGATGGTGCCGAAGCCAAAGTCGACGGCGAAGGCCGTTGGCTGAACGTCAAAGTGGAACGGCTGTCCACCCGTAACAATTCCATTCCAGGTAAAGGGGCTTTCTTGACAGCTCGCCGAGGGAATCGCAGAAGAGACGGCACCGGCGGCCGCGTATACCGCCTGTGCGAACAATGCACCCGCCAGGATGGCACAAGGGGTAACGTTGGAAGGGTTGCTGATGCCATCAAGCACTGTCTTGAGGGCGCCGTAGCCCGCTTCTGAAACACTGAGGGCTGTCGAGACAGTGTCCACGCCGGGAATGCCGAGCGAAAGCGTGCTCAGCGGACCGGCCACTTCCTGTGTGTCCGAGGGGAGAAAGCTTCCGCTCGGACTGTCTGCATAGATGTAGGAAGGCGAGCCGCCTGCTCCAATGCAGAGTCCACATGAGTTGGAAACATTTACCGTGAATACGTTGAGCTGAATCGATACGTCGTCCTGACCCGCGGGAAGATCGGATGAGGGTACCGTGACGTTTAGGTCTTCGCCTGCCGCGCCTGCAGCGTATCCGTCTGCTTCCACGTACGAACCGCTCAATCCCTCGCCGAGGAGGCCTGCATTATAGAGCTCGGTAGTCCCCAGGACACCAGCGCAAACAAGCAGCGTGCCTTCTGATACACACGGCATCCATGTGCTCGTCAAGGTGTCCAGCGCGGCTGTTTGCGGTGATGCTGCGGTGAAGGCCAAAGTGCCCCCATAGCCGTAGGTCGGATCTCTAGGTGAAGCATTAACTGAGTGTCCAGAGATCGGTGCGCGCGCACGTAATGCGGTTGGTGCGCTGCCTGACTTGGCTTGCACTTCAGATCGCTGAGTGCTGAACAGCGAGTGGGTGAAGACTCCTCGCTTGGCTTCAGCTACGAAAGTCCGTTCCTCGGCTGAGAGTGCCACGAGCAGAGTCCTTCTCTGCGCGGCCGATTGGGATTGCCAAGCACGAACGTTGTTGACGAACACGTTGTGTCCGACACGATGTGTCGCAGTAGAGGACCGCGCTGAGAGAACTCGGGCGTGTACGCCGTTGGCCGTCTGGGAGCGGCCGCAACTAGTGACGAAGACAGCCGTTGGCAGAAGCACGATAAGGCAGGCAACTGCAGTTCGGGACCCCCGCACCAGCGGTCACCCTACCTCTGGGGCACTCGCTTGGACGGGTCCTTAGGCCAGCGCCAGTTCCGCTCGCCCCCTCCCCCCCCTAAGTGCTCGCTCGCCTCGCTCGCTCCGCCCGGCTGGCTGGCTCGTGGCTCCGTCCTTCGCCCGTCGCTCCGGGCTCCGGTCGCCGCCCCTGCGGCGCCGTCGCCCTCTATCCCCGTCCCCGGTCTGCTGTGTCGTTCCC
>Ga0181524_10005075_pt1 | contig 11912 bp, 5 predicted proteins | sample PEATcosm2014_Bin_34_FD_119761 | JGI IMG/M metagenome (GOLD analysis project Ga0181524, IMG submission 119761) | Peatland microbial communities from MTU Mesocosm Facility, Houghton, MI, USA - PEATcosm2014_Bin05_60_metaG | ecosystem: Environmental > Terrestrial > Soil > Wetlands > Peat | place...
CAACCTCTACTGGAATGCGGGCCAGGCCATTCCCCACCAGGCCGGCGACCTTCTGGTCCCCGATCAAGACCCCGCCAGGTGCATTGCCGACCCGCGGCTTCCGAAATTCGATCCGGCCGTCACCCTGCCGCGCTTCGACCCGGTAAAGGGTGAGTTCCCTTCAGGCGAGAGAACTATCCGGAAGGAGTTTGAGCGTCTCGTGGCGCGCTACGCCGCGCTGTGCGAAGGCAGTCCCGCCATGCATAAGGCCGATCCCGGCAACATGCCCGAGGATGACATCCTCGGCCATCCACGCGGCGCTCGCCCGGACATCGGGTGTTTCGAACACGAGTCGAGTTTGAGCACTTCACTGTCTTCCTCCGCCGCTTCGATGGCGCCCGGAGGGCCCGCCGGCGATCCGGCGCGACTGGCGCGGATCCGCGGCGCGAAGATGCCGCCCGTCGCCCACCCGGTGTTGTTCAACACGCCGGAAGCCGATGCCATTCTCGCGGCGCTGGAAGTCTTCCCGGCGGACAATCCCTGGAACCAGCTCGTTACCGACTGGCCGGTCCATCCGAACTCCAAAGCGATGGTCGCCTCGGTGGGCGCAGACAAACCGCTCCGCTACGATGCGGACATGGGTTTCGTGCTCGTGCCGCCGGAGCAGAAGCGTGTCGAGGTGAAAATAGTGGGCTATCCGGGCGAGTCCGACCCAGGGCCGTTCCCCGTGCCGGACAACACCCCGATCGAAGGCTGGCCCGTCGCTTACCGAGGCGACGTGAAAGGGCGCAGCCTGTCGCTCGACGACGTGCAGCGGAACAAGCTGAACGAGGACGCCGACCGGCACGCCATTGTGGTGGACCCGGCAAACCGAATGCTTTACGAGTTCTACCATGCCAGGAAAACGGCCACCGGTTGGGAGGCCGCGCAGGCCTCCACCTTCGACCTGAAGTCCAACGCCCTCCGGCCCACAGGCTGGACGTCCTCGGACGCCGCCGGATTGCCGATCTTTCCCGCCGTGGTCCGCTACGATGAACTGAAGCGCGGCGTGGTGGACCACGCGCTGCGGGTTACGGTGCGCAAGACGCGGCGCGAGTTCGTCGCGCCCGCGACGCATTACGCCAGTCCGCACACCGACCCCAGCTTGCCGCGCATGGGTGAACGCTTCCGCTTGCGGCAGGACTTCGACGTATCCGGCTTTTCGCCCGAGGTCCGCGTCATCCTGACGGCGCTGAAACGCTACGGGATGTTTGTCGCGGACAACGGCATCGAATGGGCGATCTCCGTCGCTCCCGACGAGCGCATTCCGGCGCTGCACGAGGAACTGCGCCGCGTAAAGGGCGCGGATTTCGAAGTGGTGACCCCGCCGCGGTAGCCGGCCCGTTTGAAACCCTCAAGCCATTCGTGGGGTCTGGCAGCACCAGGAGACCGAGGTTCGGGACGAATTGGTCCGTGTTGTTGCCGATGTGGCTGAACCGAGCGCGTGAGTGGCGCCAGCCAAGCGGTTGTGCTGACCATTCAGTCGAACCGCTAATGGACGCTGATGAACGCTAATAAGGAAGGAGTTGAGCCCGGCTCCTGGGGCCTGTTGGCAGGTCGCCAAAGGGTGAGTTTCGCGCTCAGGGCGAAAGTCCAGGAAACCGTTCATATTAGCGTTCATTAGCGTTCATTAGCGGTTTCTATTCTGAATCGACATGGCTGATTTGCCCTGGTTGGCGTTGAGCCTCAAGATATAAGTCTCGCCGCCGGGCACGGTGAAGCTGAGGGGTGAATCGGTTTCCATGGTCAGATTGCGGACACGGCTGAGTTCGAGGCCGGTCGCCAGCTTGAGTTGCTTTTCATTCCTGCGGTCCAGGTTGTTGGCGTAGGCCAGCCAGCCATCGGCGGTCCTGATGGCGCGGCACTCCAGGCCCGGGACATGGGCACCATCGGGTGTCAGGAAGCGAACCGGGCGGGACACGCCGCCGGCAGCGAGCGCGACGTTCCATTGGGAACGATTCGCAACGGCAGCCCCTGCTTCGATGAGACCTTCTGCTGACGTTTCCACCGTACGAGCGACGGCCCCGGCCCAGAGATTCTGCCCGTGGCGGCCCAACGCCGCTCCCGCTCGCCCATGACCCGCAAAAACCCGGTGAAATTTGCCGCTCGACACCCCAGCCGCCCTCTGGCATGATGTCGGCATGCTCAGCGAGACCGAAAACCCATTCCCCCTGGCCCGCGCAGCGTTCAGTACTTGCGGGCGCCCAAGCAGGCAAGTTCTATCAATTCAATCGATTTGACCGACGTGCCGGATGCGTTCCTGACCGCGATACAGTGGCAGTTCTATGACAGCCCGAACAAAGCGGTGGTGATGGCGATGGGCGTAACGTAACACAATTCATCCGGGCTTCCGATCTCAGAGCGCATGAAATCAGAACGCGACTTGGTGGTGGAAGAATTAGCTATCCGAGCCGATTTGGCGGCACTCGCCGAGGAATTGGGGATGCGCGTCCTTGCTCGCGGCTCACGTCAACCCAAGGCCCTGTGCCCCTTTCATGAAGACCGGACACCCTCTTTAGTGTTCTACCCCGGCGGTGGCTCCGTTCGGGGCCAGTATCATTGCTTCGCCTGCGGCGCACACGGCGACGCATACGGCCTCGTCATGAAACTCCGCAACTGCGACTTCCGCAGTGCGTTGGAATGGCTTTCGGCAAGATTGCAGATCCCTCTGCCGCAGTGGGATCGTCGACGCACGGTCGAGCCCCGCGAAATGGGGCTGCAGTTCGCATACGAAGTATTCAGCAACCAGAGCCCCTCGGAACAAGTTCGTCTCAAGGAATTCGCTGCCCAGCGCGGATACGAAGTGGACCAGCTAAAGGGAATGGGAGTTTCTGCGATGGAGCCGCCGAAGCTCTCCTCCGCCGCGGAAGGACGGGGTCGGGAGACCGTCGAGAGTCTTCTGGGCGCAGGCCTGCTCCGCCGTATGCAACTGTCTCCTGCGCGAGGAGGCGTGCTTCCGACAGAACTACCCCCGCGAGACTTCTTCCAGCAACCCCGGATTCTCTTCGCTCTGCGGGAGGACCACGGCCGGTTAGTGGGATTTGCCGGGAGGGCACTCGTGCCAAGCGATGACCCGAAGTATCTTTACTCACCAGGATTCCCCCGGGGCGAAACGCTGTATCGTCTCGATCACGTTCGGTCTGCCATCCGGGCTCGATCAGCGGATAGGCCGCGGCGGGTCGACGTTTTCGCAGTTGAAGGACTGCTCGACGCGCTCCGCATCGAATCACTCGGCCTAAACGCCGTAGGGATCTTCGGAACCCAACTAACAACGCCTCAGGCGCAGCTCTTTGCCCAGCTCGCCAGCGACCTCGATCGGGATGGCTGCCAATTGGTAGTACACCTTTTCCTCGACGCCGATGCACCAGGACGTCACGCGCTTCGTATGGTCGTGCCGCGCCTCCTCGAGGCGGCTGCTTCTGGAAACGCTACAGGATTCCTGGTCGATGTCGTTCTCCCGAACTTAACCGAGACGAAGGGCGACCCCGACCAGTTGCTGCGTGCCTGCCAAAGCCAAGGGCAAGTCCTGTCGCTCGTTGGAGGCTGGACGTGTTCTGTGGTGGAGACTCTTCTAGCGGATGCCCTTCCTTGCGCGGCTGCGGATCTAAACGAGAGGTGCCGGGATTTACCAGAGAGTTACCGGGCGCGCGCGTATCGCGAAATCGAGCGCCACCTCAAACCCGAGGTTTGGCAGCGAGTTATTGAACGCATGGAGCCATTCGCTCGGCACCTGGATTCCCCTCAGCCGGCGCTCTGGCCCGCAGCACGCCGGGAACTTGAAGCATTCCTTCTGTCGAGGCCCATCCCGCCAACCGTCCTCCCACCCGCGATCCCGTTTGGCCCCAGTCGCGACGAACTCAATCAACTTCAACGGGCAATGCAGATCGCTCTCGCCAGCGGCCAGCGACGGGAGTTGCCAGTTGATGAAGGAAGTTGGGAACGGTTGGACGCTGCCGTGGAAATCGCAATCCCGTCCCTATCCGATCGTCTTGGGGCGGGTAGGCACAACAGCGAGCCGTTGATCGCGACGCTAGTGCCGAAGCCACCTCGCGATTTTCGCCCCAAAGCGCTGGCGTGCGCTGAGACGCTCACGATGCAGCAGTACCTTCTCAATGAACTGCTCCGTGAACACCCTGAGGCACCAGGGTTTTCTCAAGCGATTCCGGCGATTCGCTATGCTTCTGGCCGGAACGGCGGACGCCCATGGATGACGGGTGGTTCGCAGGAGAACGGCCCTTCCGAGACGGTGTCTTTCGCCTACCAGGTCGACATGGACGTCCTCGAGGGCCGCGTGGCACCACGGCGCGAGGGGATGTTCCGTCCTTATTACCGTTGCTGGCGCGAGTTCATCCACTTCATTGACCGTCGCGCCGGCGCCAGCCGAGTCCCACTTCTACACGTCGCCCGTTTGGACATCCGCCGGTTCTACGACAGCATCCCTCGCTCCGTCGTTATCAACGCGCTCCTCCCCGGGCTGCGAGATGCGCTCTCCGCGCTTGCGGATACGGCAGAGACCCGCCGGAGCGCGAGGGCCTGCGCACCTCTGTTCGTCCCAAGAGTCGAGCCGCCGGCCGAACGCGCTCAGCGGATAGTTGACTGGCTGTGCGACGAGAGCTTCAACTTCCCCATCGAAGATCCCGGCACAGGCGAAGTGGAGCGGCAGCGCAACGGCATTCCTCAGGGGCCGGACTTGTCCGCCTACTTGGCCAATATTGTGTTATTCCGATTGGATTCCGGTCTGCAGAAAATTGTAAAGGACCTCGACGAGCGCGCACGCGAGGAGCGCGGAGATGATACCGATCGAAGGGCCGTGCGCGGCGGAATATACGCTCGCTACGTCGATGATATAGTGCTGGTTGCCCGAACACCGCCCGATCTTGGCCGCATGCGCTCCGCTGTAGAGAGCCAGCTCACAGCCCTGGGCCTAACTCTAAGCCCAAAAACAGAGCCGCTTCCGCCGATGGATCAGCCTTCTTTTCGGGAATGGCTCACGTCCGAGCGTGGCGTGGCTCTAGGAGTGTCCAGGATTGATGAAGGTCCTCCATCCACGGATTCCCTCAGCGTTCTTGACCCGCTGATCGACGCGGGTGACGTCGACCGCGGGGATTCGCTCCAAATCCTGCACTCGATAAAACTTGAGAATCCGACTACAAGCGCAACCGAGGTTGCGAACGCTGTCCAAACGGCACGTCTTGCCCACGACCTGCGTCACGGTGACCGGGTCAAGGCAGCCCAGCACATCTGGCGTTGCGTCCTTAGGCCCGCGGCCGGGGAGAGTCCTGCCTCGCCCAATGAAGCGGCTAGCAGCTTCTTGAAGATATGGGATGAAACGGGCGGAAAGCTGCCACGGTACCCAGGACGGGAATCGGAACCACGGCCGACCGCCGACCTTTTAGCATGGCTCGAAGGCATTGACAGGCTCCTTGGCTCGCGTAGAGACCGGGACCCCAGTTTTTCAGGTGATCAACACAAAGAGATTCATGCAATGCGCGAGGCACTCGCCCGTCTTGTCCACGACGGGCTTTGCGGAGCGGTCGTGAAGCTCTTTCGCGACGCCGATCTTGCGAGGCATAACCACATGTTACAGCTCCGTTGTATGGCTATTCTTCGGGCTGCAATTCTCGTTGTGCCGGACGGTGGAGTGCCTCAGTGGTTTATCGACGAACAAGCCTCGCGTCCGCCACGCACTGCCGGGCAGAAGCGCTTGGTTATCTCCATAGCCCAAGCAGGCCGGAACCCCGCCCTCCTTGACCGCGCCGCACAGCAAGACGAGGGCGACGATTGGCTAACCCTGCACGAAGCTGCCGCTCGCCTCGAACTCGGGGCGAACCGGCCACCCGTTGACGCCGTCTCGCTCAAAGAGAATCCGCATGTTCAACCACTGGATCCCCTCGCTCCTCTCTCACAGAGGCTTCAGCCCTTACGGCGATTCCGGGAACTGACGGCCAGTGATGACTTCTTCCTCCAGGCGCTTGGGTTCCTGCTGCCCAGTTTCGAGGGTTTCAACCCGGCACGGTCGGAGAACGCGCAGCTGGCTGCACGCGCCGTCGCCCGCATGCTGTCTGCGGTGAGCCCGCAGCACCTCCAGCAGCTCCTCCAACAGCGACCCCAACTCACGAATGCAATCCTGAATGGCGGTAATGCTCATTGGCAAGGAAAGGCCATAGCAACGCCTCCGGGACTTCGTGTGCCCGGCCTAGTTGGCGTAGAGGAGGTCCCCAACACCCGAGAACACCAGGTCGTGCGGGTCGATTTCAAGGCGGGCGAGCCGGTTCGTTTCTGTCCACCTGATCTCCCATGGACACGATGTGAAGGACTCGTTGAAGGCGGACTCCAACCCAGCAAGGCCTCGCTTGGTCCCCTCCAGCTCCTGACTCCGAAGGCCGAGGGCGATCCTCTCCCTCCCGCAGCCTTGGCGTGGCTCGCCGAGGCCTTCACGGCTTTGGCTGGTTCCACACACCATGAGCCCGAGAGGTTCTGCGTGCCGACCGCTGTGAATCTGCTGGGGCGCAACATAGGCGATGCGATAACTCAAACCGTGTGCCACGTCCTGGGATACGAGGTCGAAAGCTCTCGGCTGCGGGGTCTGGCGTTCATCCGTCGTGGGCATGGCCTCATGCTTGAGCCGGTCGCAGATTGGCAGGACCACTTGTGGCGCGCGGGCACGGCCCTTGCCGATTTCCTGGGGCGATTGGATGTGAGCCGGTCGATGCCCAGCCTGCGCCTTTCTGCGAAGGCGAACATGGCCAGCCCTGAGTCCGACTGGGCGGTTGAATCGATGCTCCGTTTCAGTCTGACACGCCTACGAGGCTGGGGCAACCGACCGAGCGGGCCGCTGCCGCCAAGTCAACCTTTCCCAAAGTCCATTGCGCGTCTGCTGACCCGCCTGCGCAACTTTCCCGCTCGCGAGGACGATGATGAACTCAGCCGAAACGGGCGGCTTGCTCACCTCATCGCCACGCTTACCGAAGGGCGAGCCTTACATCTCAGGGGCGAATGTGATTTTGACTTTTCCCTTCCTGGCGGGGCAGCCGCACTCCTGGCCGACGTCACGCGGTCCCTGTTCCGCGTTGATGAAGAACTTGCCACTCGGCTTCCACCAGCTCAGGCCCTTTGGCCCAGGTGGGCGCCAGTTCGGCGGCCGGCCCGTGCATGGTTCGGGCTTGCGCTACGGCTCGACCGCCTGATCAAAGACGACCCCCAGCATGATGACCCTGCGCTGAGGACCGTCGCTGCGGGCACAAGACTCCTGTCGGTACAGTCACAACTCCGTGCCCAAACGCTCGAGCTCTGGTCACTGCTGGACGATGCGGACCGTGAACGGATCCGCCGCGACCCAACATTTGAGGGCGAAGAGCCACTCGATATCACCGCGCTTTTGCACCGAAACCAGGAAACAGACCCTGCGTACACAGGCCCTTGGCAAAACCTGCGCTTCCTCTTCGACATGCTCGCAGAGGCCACCGCGCAGAACCCCGGGGGCCGGTTGACCTTGCTCGCTGGCGTCACCCCTCTTGGATGGGCCATTGCGTTGGCCAGGCTAGTCACCGAGATGATGCTCAAGCAACCCTCCGCTGCGCTTTATGACGTGCGGGGCGCGGTGGAGAGCGCCACTGGAGGGCTTATGGTGAGTACCGATCCAGACGGGGAAGCACCGTGGGACGATCTCGCCCCTCTGGCCGGCGAGCTTACAGAGGACGGGGCAAAGCGCGTGTTCGCCGCGACAGCTCAGCTCGACAAGGCAATGGGGTTCGTGGTCGAATCCCGTAGTTCGGAGCTTTTCAGGCTCCGGTCGGATCCTCGTACCGGCCTGGCCAAGATCGACACTGACTCAGGCAGTTATCAGTTCTCTTCGTGGCGCATCAACTATGCGGGGCTTCCCGACGAGCGGCAGGGTGGGGTCGAGCAGAAGCTGGTCGGGGAGCGCTACCTGCTTCGCTGGTCACAAACATCTGTGAGCGATCGACTGGTGGCCATTGGGGTAGTCCAGCCTCATCTCGCCAGCCTCAGCGCCATGGAATCCTCTGATTCTGAACATCCCGAGCCCACCACTCAGCTCGAGGGCGAGTTACCGTTCGCCCGCAAATTGCAGCCAGTGGCGCCCGACTCGCGATCCGAGGCGCCGTCTCCTCCCAGCCCAGCAGTCGGCACCGCTCCCGCGGAGCGCCCCGCACCGCTTCCTCCGCGGCCTGAGCCAGCGGCAACCGCTGGCGCCACCAGCCTACTGACCATCAAAGATCCCCTGGACCAATTACGGCGGATCCAAGAGAAGTCATGGGCCTCGCGTCCGCCAAAGGCAGCACGACATGCTCGCGTCGCGCTTTTTCAGTGGGATCTCGACGAGACGTACCGCCATCCTATCTTTGACGCGTGTCTTCGTGGGTTCGGAAATAGACCCTGCCTCAACTCGGAGGGGGACAAAATAATACATCCTGAAAGATGGATTGAACCAGGGGAGCTCCCAAGCTGCGCTGAGCACCGGCGACGCGCTTTGCTCAGTGCTGCGCTGTGTGCCTGTCGCGCTTTCAAAGTGGATATTCTGCTCCTGCCAGAATACTCCATCCGACCCGACACGGCGGCGTGGTTAACGACGAGGATCCGAGAATCCGCACCGACAACTTCCGTTTGGGCTGGGACATACAGGCAACCGCCTGAGATGAGTCTGAGGGTCAGCTCGGACGAGGGGCAGCCGCCCCCCTGGAGCGCTGTGATGCCCATAGTCTTAGCTCCAGAGCCGGGCGGCCAGGAGTGGCGCATTAGGTTGCGTCGCAAGAAATACCCAGCCGTGTCGGCGAGCGAGGTTTTCTGGCCTACAACGGCATCCCTGGAACCCACATTTAAGGCGACGTCCGCCACATTCGATCCACGAGCCTTCACGAATGAGCTTATTTGCTCGGAGGCATTCCTGGTCACGAGCCCTGCCAACTTCCTTGGCATGGTGGATGCCTTCCAGCGACTCCTCGTCAACTTTGGCGAGCATCCGCAGCGAAGCTTCGAAGAGCTACTGCAGCAACTAGAACATGATGTCACAACATTCGCCCGTTACACCTCCCTGAGCTACGCGCAGGACCAACCGCGCCTTCTGCTGCTCGTGCCGGCGATGACTACCCGATCTGTGGATTATTCGATTCTCGGCCAAGCGGGCTTTCTTGCCTCGGCCATTACAACCGTTTTCTGCAACGCGGTTGCCGGGCGCTTTGGGTGTGGGGAGAGCTGCATCGTTGGGTACGACAGCTGGGGCAAAGAGGGCGAGGAACCCACCGGGATGCCTGGGCTCGGCCCTTACCACGGCGTCCTCCCCGGCATTTATCACCCCAAACGCCACAACTCGGGACGGCTGGGAAAGGCCGATCAGGCGCTTGTGATTGCCGATGTTGATCCGGTCTATTCTCCCGAAGGAAAGCCTCGTCCGCAAATGCTCCCACCGCCGCTTTCACTGGTGGCGCATTTACCTGTCATCGAATCGTCGAACCAGATCGCTTCGAGGACAAGCTGTCAGTGCCAACGATGGCAACGTGAGGACCGTATGCAGAAAGTTCGTGGTTTTGCCGGCCGACTCCTGCAGCGCTTTTCAGAGGTTCGCGGCAACACCGGCGACGACAGGTCGCCTGAAAAGCTCGCTGGTATCCTCGAGGATCTCGAAAAACTCGTGCTGACCCGCAGCCAACAGGATCAGGGTCAAGGCGACTGGCTGAGGGAGCGGCGTGAGGCCTATTTGCGAGAGCATGCGGCCTGTCCACGGCAGTGGCCTCCGCCAGTCGCTCTGGATTGGCTGTTCGCCGACCTGGTCGGGGACTATCCGAACTTCCCCAAATTAGAGGTGCCCGCCTATTCCCTCGCCGCTGGGGAGACCCGCTTGCCCGATCCATGAGCCTCCAGTGGGCGCGGTGTCAGCGGGGCAGTGACCGGGCTGAGCGGCCAGCAAGTTCCGCTCGATCGCCGTCCGCTGAAACGAATCACCGCACTGATTCGTTCACTGCGAATCCGCTGGAAGTTAGTCCTGGAAGCGTTTGCGAAGGCGCCTCATAGAGAAATCGCTTTGCGCAAAACGCGCCCGCGCAGGCGTGCGAAGCGAAAGGGTCCCGGAACGCTGAAAACCGACTCTGCGCGGGCGTCCGCCAGATCGCCCTCTCCACCCAGGTAAGCCTGTTCCAAACGTTCTTTGAGTCCCTCCAATTCCGCGCCGGGCTGGACCTGCACGCGCCGCATGGCGCGGGTGGCACGAGACTCGTCGCCCATGCGCAATCGTTCACTCACCGGTCGCTGACGCACCGCCGTGTGCCGGCACAGCCGCCACGCCAGCACCTGCTTCTCAGGCGCTCCCTTGCGGCCCTCTGCCAAGGCGCTCTCCTCTAGCCCACCGCCAGCAACCGCTCCGCCCCAGCTTCGCCCTGTTCAGGCTTGGCGCCGCCGTTCAACGACCCACGTCGCGCCTGTGCAACGGCCTCTCCCCCGGGCGCAGCATCCGCGCCCGGAACGCGGTGCCACCGACCTGCCAGCCTAGCCCAACCCCCATCCATTCCTTCCCTGGACCCATTTCATCCCGTCCACCAGGCTCGGCTCGGGCCCCAGCGGGCGCGTGTCTTCGGTTTTGTTCCCGGCCTGCCGGCGCTTGGCTTCGCCCCGTGGCGGGCGGCCTGTTTGCGCGTGGCGTTGGCGGTCTGTCGAGGGGCAGAGCGCCTGTCATGACACCCGGTTTGCTCCTGAAGCAGTTCGCCCAGGGGTTAAAGGCGGGATTTCAGCCGCCCCGGGTCACGGCTCGTATGGAATACGGAAAGCACTACAACTTGGTCGGCGTCGACCAGAAAGTGAATCACAAACGGAAAGCGTCGAACAACGGCGCGCCGTACGTTGCGCCTCACCCTGGGAAACCGTTCCGGATTGTCCGTGATCTGGCGAAGGTGGTCTTCGACCGTCGCGCGAAACTCGCGGCCCAGGCCGGCGCGCTGCCGATCGTACCAAGCGATGGAATCATCGAATTCCTCGGCCGCGATCCGCCGGAGGACCAGGGCGCGGCTCATTTGCTGTACTTGGCGTCTAATCTCGCCTTGACTTGGTCCCAGGCAACAACGTCCTCAGGATGGCCGACATGGTCTTGCAGGCGCTCATCGATCAGCGCCGCCTCGCCGGGCGTCAATTCGTCGGATTCAACGATCCTCTCCCACAGATTCCGGCACAATTCGATCCGCTCGGCCAGCGGCAGTGCGCAGGCTTGCTTTAGAACGACTTCGACGCTCATAGTTTTAGCATAGCTCGGCGCCCCAGGGGCGCAACCACAATTGGACAACTGGTTTTGGACCGCGTCGCCTCCAGGACGAGCCCCCGCCGTCACCGTCGGTCTGGCGCAGGGGCGCCTCACACTGTGCTATGTGGCTCCGGGGCGGAACCCGCTCCGACCAAGAAGTGCGACTCCGGGTTCCAGGGCCGAACCCATGCCGGGTGCTCGTAACCGACCTGAGCCCCGGCCCCTGGCGGGCGGAACGCGCGGGAGCGGCCGGAACGTTGGATGTGGAGGTGACCGCAGAAGCCGGCACCGCCTGGCTGGAAGCGGAAGCCGGCGCCTGGACCTTACGCCGTTGACCTCACGGTGGCTTGGAGGAGGATCTGCTCTCAAGACCTGCAACTGGCAAGGCGGGATCTGCACGCTGGACTGGCCATTTGACCCCAAGACCGGCCTGCTCAAGGACTTTGGCCTGGCGCAGTTGAAGCGAATCGCCACCGCGATAAAAAGTCCATCACCTCACTGAAGCAGCGCGAAGACGCGGCTGGGGCCGCCGGAGGCGCCGGCGATCTTGGGGCCGCCCACGATGAGGGTTGCGCCCTTGGGCGGCAGTTCACCGAGATTGGCCGCGCACTCCAATCCCCACCGATTGCTGCCCAACCACCGCACATGC
>Ga0181524_10005076_pt1 | contig 11911 bp, 12 predicted proteins | sample PEATcosm2014_Bin_34_FD_119761 | JGI IMG/M metagenome (GOLD analysis project Ga0181524, IMG submission 119761) | Peatland microbial communities from MTU Mesocosm Facility, Houghton, MI, USA - PEATcosm2014_Bin05_60_metaG | ecosystem: Environmental > Terrestrial > Soil > Wetlands > Peat | place...
CGCTCAACAAGCTGACCGAGACGTTGAGCAACTAGCGTGGTTTCAAGGTTGATGTACCCAGTACTAGTACCGCCGGGCTGGACGCCCGGCTCCTTTGCGGGGTATACCTTCCGCGAATCTGGTTTAATGACGGAAAGCGCCACCGTCGACCTAGAAGTAGTTGCCGCTAACAAAACCGGCATGACTACTGCACATCCAGGCGATGGTACCGGCGATATCATTGGACCGCGCTATCCGGCGCAGCGCTCGAACCCTTCGTTCAGGATGGAGTTTTACAGGAGCAGATCGTTGCCCGAGCTTCGATCTTTGGTCGCTGCTATTGAGCCTTGCATAATATAGTTACAATGGAAAGAGTTCGGCCTGTTCCCAGAAGGCGCAGACCAGGGTGGGTCGGCGGCGCATCCGCTGGAGGGCATGGCGGGCATGGATGCTCAGTTGCGCAAAGCTCTGCGGACAAAAGTTCGGCAACTCGTGCTGCTTCCAGTGCGACCACAGGTACTCGACCGGGTTCAGTTCTGGCGCATAAGCGGGGAGAAACTCCAGCCGCAGACGCCTTCTCTGCTGCTGGACGAAGTCCCACACGGCGCGGCTGCGGTGGCCGGGCAGCCCGTCCCAGACGATCAGCAGCTTGCCGGGAATGTGCCGTAACAAGTGAGAGAGAAACTCGATGATCTGGGGGCTCCGGATCGCTCCGGGAAACAGCCGGAAGTAGAAGTTCCACCAAGTGACGCCTGCCATCGCCGATAGCGTTTTCCAGTTGAAGTGATATTGCAGCACAGGCGTCTGCCCGCGCGGCGCCCAGGTCCGACAACGGTGCGGGCGCTCGCTCAGTCCGCTTTCGTCGATGAAGACGATCGTACGGCACTCCTGGCGGGCTTTTTTTTAATCTCCGGCCAGCGTTTCTGCTTCCACCGCCGGATCTTCTCTTCGTCCCGCTCCAGAGCTCGCCCGGTCGGCCGCTGACAACTCCATCCCAACTGCCTCAAGATGCGCCAAGCCTGCGAGGGATGGTAGGCAATCCCACTTTCCTGCTCGATCAGGTGGGCAACACGATTGGTAGTCCACAAACCGGTCTCGTAGCCCAAAGCTTCCGGGCCACGTTTCAGTCCCCGCTCGATCTTGCCGAGGTCCTCCGCACTCAGGCGCGATTTGCGGCCGGCACGGCCTGCCCTTTTCAGTCCAGCGCGTCCTTTCTCGCGTAACTCAGCCGCCCACTGACTTACTGATTGCCGATGCGCCCCGACCCGCCTGGCAACCTCGGACTGGCTGTATCCCTTCTCCAGCAGACGCGCTGCCTGCATCCGCCGCCGCTCCAGTGCCGCAAAGTCTCTGCGTACCCCCGCCGGATTTCCCATGCGGCGACTCTATCATGAACAACAAATAATGTCAGTATATTATTCAATACTCAATAATCACCTCGTGTCGGCAAAGACGTGCCGTTGAATGACATTGAAGCAGCTCTGCCGAACAGGTCCCAAATTTTCTTTTCGCCGACATGGAATGTCAAGCGGAATCCAAGATCATTTGTCATGTGCCGCTAGGCTAATTTCATGCCTCAAATGGCAAGTTGCCGCAATATCCGACGAGTCAGTCCCATGACTGTTCTGGGGCGGTTGCGTGAGTGAATTCGCGGTTCTGGACTGAAATCTTTTCGCTTGACACCCAGTAGATTGCGCGTGTAATGTGTCGAATCTTCAAGTCGTGTGGGCTCGCAAGTGCAGAAACCTGAATACTACAGGTCCAGTTGTGCTCGTGGTGATCAGTATCGGTACAAGGAAAGAGCCACTACTTACCTACTAGCGTAGTCACGATCACCGACTGGCCCAGAATGCGAGATGGCACATGGGCATCCTAACTCCCCGGCGCAACCAAATGTTGCTTACCGCGTGGGCGGGGTTCTTCGTAAACTACCTCGATCGAACCAAAACTGCGGCCCTTCTCCCTCTCATTGTTGCTTCGCTGGCGATGACGAAGGAGCAAACCGGGTGGGTGTTATTCGCTTTTTTCATTGGATATGCCGCGGTTCAGCCCATTGCCGGGTTCGTCACCGACCTTGTGGGAGCGAGGAAGACCCTTGCCGTGTCGGTGGCCGCCTTTTCCGTGTTCACTTGGACAATGGCGATGGTCAATAGTTGGGAGGAACTGCTCATCCGAAACGCTATTTTCGGCGTCGCACAGGGATTCGAGCTCACCGCAGGTTGCAGATTGGTTGCTACTTGGTTTCCAGTAAGGACGCGAGGCCGCGCCTTCGCCTTCCATCAGACTGCCTATACCCTCGGTCCGGTTATCGTACCGTTCATTGCGGTGCCCCTCGCTCAGGCGCTCGGCTCTTGGCGCTGGTCATTCATGATCATCGCTTTCTTCGGGCTGCCAGTCTTGGCCGCCATAGACCGCTTTGTCATCGACCGCCCAGAGCGCGACCCGAAGATCAGTCAGGAGGAATTGGACTACATCTTCGGGGCGGAAGAGATGGCAAACAAGCAGGGCACAGTGCTGAATCCGACTAAGGCCCACTCTCAGGATGAGCTGCCGCCTGGAGAACGGCTCGTCAGCTATCGCGAAATCTTCTTGAACCGTAGCGTGTTCTTAATGTTTGTCGCAGGTTTTTTTAACCTGATCTTCCTCTGGGGTATGGCTACCTGGCTTCCCACCTATGGCGTTCGGCAACTCAAGTTGCCACTGCTGTGGGCGGGCAGCTTGTCCTCGATCCTTTATTTGGGCTCTTTCTTCGGTGTGGTCGCCGGAGGTATCCTCTCCGACAAGTTTTTCGGCACTATGCGCACTCCCGTCTGGCTTTTGGGAGGGTTGCTGACCGCCGGTGCGATAGTGTGGGCCATCAGCTTCCAGCCCGGAGTCGCGCTCTGGGAAGCTTACCTGTGCTTTTTTGTTGTTGGGTTCTTCACCTCGTGGACACCAATCGGTCAGCTCTATGCCCCATACTTCGCAGAATTGCTGACTCCGGGCGCGGTGGGACGGGCCGTCGGCGTAGTGAATCTCGGTTCGCAGGTCGGCAGCGCCGTTGCCCAACCGCTGACGGCGATGCTGATTATCCAGACGGCAACAGGCCAGCAGTTCTGGCCCGCCTTTGTGATGTTTGCCGTTTTCGGCGTTCTCACGTCGGCGTGTGTCGCCGGCACGATTGAACCCAAAGTGGGACGTCCCTACTTGGCGTATCTGCTTTCCGGAAAAAAGGCGAAGACGGCCGTCGGGACAAGTGCTGGTCAGGCTTTATAGTGTTCGTCACCCAACGGCAGGCATGGCTTGTCGAGAAAAAGGGTACAAGAATGACATTCATAAGTATCGTCGCTTCGGTGATGGCCGGATTGGTTGTCAACACTGCGAGAGCAGATTTCGGCAATTCCTGGAATCTAGTGTTAGCGCTCGACGTCATCAACACAGTATTCGTCGTGTTCTATCTGTGGCGAATTCTGCGAGAAAAGAGTGGACCAGTTCAGCCGAAGAGGAAGGAGTTGTAGTTCACCCTCACGTGGTGTGTGCGACACCGGTGGCTGATCACCCAACAGGCATGTTGCTCTAGAGAACACGGCACAGGCGGTATGGCTGCCAGACCAGCAAGGAGAAATCAGTGACTCTGATGCCGATTACTTACGTGGGCAAGGATTATGACTACCTGGCTCCCCTCGCCTGCGGTGATGTGACCGCTGAGGGCATTACCCTCAAGGTCGATCGTGTTCCTGAGACCATGGCTGGCGGCGGAGCTCAAATCCGGTTCCTGTCGAACCCTTCTATCGAGGCCGGCGAGTTCTCCTTTAGCCTTTACCTCATAGGATTGTCGCGGGGAGAGCGCAACCTGGTCGGCATTCCCTTCTTTCCTTACCGGGGATTTCGGCACCGCTGCATCTACGTCCGTCGCGACAGCGGCCTGTGTACTGGAAAGGACCTCGAGGGCAAGCGCGTAGGCCTAAATTCATGGAAGGCGACCGGAATGGTTTGGACTCGGGCGGCGCTGCGCGAAGAAGGGGTGCAACTTAACTCGGTCAACTGGATCATAGGGCCGATGGACACCTCTGGTCGTGACGTCGGTCACGGCAAGGCCGACCCGGATTGTCCCAGTTACGTCCAGGCGTCGCCTTCAGGTCGCACGCTCGAGGCCATGCTGATCGCAGGAGAACTGGACGCTATGTTTAGTCCGGCTCCGCCTCGCAGTTACCATGTTGCGGGCAGCCCAGTCGTTAGGCTGTTTGCGGATTACCGCAGAGTCGAAAAGGATTACTACACTCGCACAGGGATCTATCCTGCTCACCATATTGTTGTGCTGCGGCGAGAAGTTTTTGAACGCGATCCTTGTACGGCACGAAGCCTCTACTCGATGCTGGAACGGGCAAAACTACAGTGGCAGGAGCGACGAAGAGGACTGGCGGAAACGACACCGTGGATTGAAGCAGAACTCGAGGAGACCATACAGGTATTCGGTGCCGACTGGCAGCCGAGCGGCGTTGATGCGAATAGCCGACTTATCCGAACCTTATGCGAGGAGGAGTTCGCCCAGGGCTTATTGCAGCGTGCCCTCGATCCCTCTGAGATCTTTGCCGATTTCGAGCGGATCGCTAAAGGACAATCGGTTGGCCGCTAACGCCGCTACCTGTCGCACGTCAAAGGACCCCTAACCCGAGTCGCTGGTCTTGCGAGTATTCATCATCACGCTGAACCCTGTGGTTTGCGACTCAGATACAGATCTGGGCGGGTGGCGCGTTACGAGGATAGGGCTGCTGCGTGCGTGTCATCGAATTTTTGCATGTAAGAGGCAGTGGTGATCGAAGGGAGGTCGTCAGCTATGGCCATGCTGCGGGCAAGCAATACCTTACAGGTACTGGAACAAGTGAGGACCTTCAAGCCTAAGCTGGTGGAAATGAGGCGTCATTTTCATCAGTATCCCGAATTGGCATTCCAGGAGGTAAATTCAGCGGGTTATATTGCAGAGTACTTATCCGAGCTTGGTATGGAGATAAGGTCTGGAATGGCAAAAACCGGGGTGGTTGGTTTGCTGAACGGCAATAGCCCCGGCAAGACCATAGCTCTCCGGGCTGATATGGACGCGCTGCCGATTTCTGAAGAAACGGGAGCGTCGTATGCCTCACAGAACGAAGGAGTCATGCATGCCTGCGGGCATGACGGTCATATGGCCTGTTTGTTGGGCGCAGCAACCATCCTGTCAAAACTTAATCGCGAGTTCTCCGGCAGGGTTAGATTTATCTTTCAACCTGCCGAAGAAGGGCCCGGCGGCGCCAGACCGATGATCGAAGAAGGAGCGCTGGAAGGCGTTGATGCGATCATTGGTTGTCATCTCTGGTTTGATCTGCCGGTTGGCACCATAGGGTTCAAGTACGGCAGCGCAATGGCCTGCCTCGATTCTATCGACGTGACCATTGTCGGGAAGGGGGGCCATGGTGCGAACCCGCACCAGACTGTCGACGCCATTGCGGTTTCATCTCAGGTTATCAGCGCGTTGCAGACTATCGCCAGTAGGGAAGTAAGCCCTGTAGAGCCGGTGGTGGTGACGATTGGCACGATCAGCGGCGGCCACGCTTACAACATCATTGCCGATCGGGTAACCATGAAAGGCACCGTACGTGCAATCAATCCGGACCTCAGATCGACGCTGCCAGAGCGGATCGAACGGATTATCGGCGGCATCGCAAAGGCGATGCGGGCCGACTACGAGTTTAAGTACCATTTTGGGTACCCGCCATTGATTAATCATTATGGCATGACTGCGATGGTTGAAGACGTCGCGCGCAAGATTGTCGGCCCAGACAAAGTCATCCGCGTAGAGAAACCTACTATGGGCGGAGAGGACATGGCTTACTATCTGGAGAAGGTGCCCGGAACTTTTGCTTGGATTGGCATCGAGAACTCAACCAAGGGAATTTGCCACTCACACCATAATGCCAAGTTTGACATTGACGAGGATGCTCTCGTCACCGCCACGCAGCTGCTGGTCCTATCGGCCATAGAGTATCTCGGGCGAGAAAGTTGACGATGAGATATACAAATTGCCGAAATCATATTGACCCATGCTGGAGCTGCGGTTACCTGTAAACTGCGGGATCCGCTTGCTCGAGACAGGAGCACGTCTCCAGGGACGAGCTTAGAGTTCACGTCCGCGGCGCAAATCCGTATTTGCGACCATCCACCTCGCAAGCTTCTGGCCAAGCGATCAACGCGAATTCTCAGAAGTTAATTGATGTAAGCTCCTCCATTGACGTTGATCATCTCACCGGTGATGAACATGGGAGAAGCTGTCGCAAGGAAGACAACGACCTCCGCTATGTCTTCCGGTGTTCCGAGCCGTGCCAGCGGGGTACGCTGTATGATGGTGTCTTTCAGGGAAACCCATTTGGCCCTTGTAAGGTCTGTTTCAATGGCTCCCGGACAGATGGCATTGACTGTGACCGCTGGAGCAAGTTCCTTGGCAAGACCGCGAGTGAGTCCCAATATGCCTGCTTTCGCCGCACAATAAGCAAACTTGCTGACCGCGTCTTTGTCGGCGCCATTATTAGCGCTTACGGAAGAGATGTTCACGATTCGTCCGCTGCCTTGCCGCACCATGCCCGCCGCCACCGCCTTACACCAATTGAAGCATCCCTTCAAATCCACGGCGATGACCACATCCCATTCAGCCTCCGTGATCTCCAGAATGCCCTTCGGCTGTGCAATACCGGCGTTATTCACCAGCACATCGATGTGCCCCCAGCGTTCGAGAACCGTGGCTGCGTGCTTCTGAACGCCAGCAAAATCTGACACGTCGCCCAGCAAAGGCATGCATTCGCCACCCAATTGACTGATCATGGAGACAGTAGTGTCCAATTCTTGAGCGAGCCTGTCAGCCAATGCAACCGCGTAACCCCGGTTCGACAATTCACGTGCGATCGCTCGGCCAATCCCTCTGGCTCCTCCCGTAACTACGGCAACTTTAGCCTGCTTGTCATTCATAGCTTCCTCCTGAAGCGCCGAAGAGTTAGTAAGCGGTCAATAGCCGCGAGCACAGGCAAGCTTAGCCGGCGCTGAGCGGCTACGAGCAGACGGAGCTTTTGCCCACCACGAACGCCTGTTTTGGTGAGAAGTGCGGGCTAATAGCTTGCGATGCCCAGGGTGAATCCTCCATCCACAAATAGAGTCGCTCCTGTAATGTACTTTGCCTCGCTGGAAACAAGGAACGCGACGGCAGAGGCTATCTCCTCGGGCTCTCCCAAGCGGCCCAAAGGAATATGCTTGAGTTTGGCGGCGTTTTCCGCTTTGAGCTCCGGTCTCTTGCTCATTGCCAGTACCGTCTCGGTGCCAATCACACCCGGACAAACCGCGTTGACGGTAATGCCGTGTGGCGCCAGTTCAATGGCCAACACCCGCGTAAGCATGCTGACGCCTGCCTTCGACGAGGCGTAATGAGCTACTCCTGGGCGGGCGAGCACACTCGCGGTCGAACTCACGTTGACGATCCGCCCGGGTATTCCCTTCTGCACCATGGCGGTCGAAAACGTGCGTGCGCACAGGAAGGTGCCAGTCAGGTTCGTGTTAATCACCGTCTCCCACTCAGTGAGCGAGAGTTTGGCAAGCGGAGTAACCGGATACAGTCCCGCGTTGTTGACGAGGATGTCGACGGCACCAAACTCCTGAGCAGCCTTATCAGCCATGCGGCACACATCGGGCTCTGACCTGACATCAGCCACCATCCCGACGCAACCAGGTTTGATGGCGTTCAGTTTGGCGAGAGCCGGTCCCAGTTCCGGTTCATCTTTGGTGACGATCAGTACCCGGGCCCCTTCTTTCGCGAAACGAAGAGCAATGGCTTGGCCAATTCCCCTCGACCCTCCAGTAACCACAGCGTGCTTGCCTTCGAGGTTGCAGTTGATTGGCATTTCGTTCTCCCATTCCGCCCAGAGCTTGTGGCAGAAACCAGGCTTGAACAACCCTGTTTAAGGCAGCTAGGTAAGCATCCGTACCGCATAGAGAGCAAAAATTTTGGCGACGTCCTCCAGCATGTCCAGAGGCACGTGCTCCTTATTGGTATGGGCTACGGCAAGGTCTCCCGGTCCGTAAAACACGGCGGGAATGCCGTCGGAAATGGTCCAGTAAGCATCGCCGGCCGAGAGTACGCCACTGAAGCCGACCTGGCGGCCGATTACCTGTTCGGTCAAAGCCTTCAGCGCTTGCAAGTAGCGGTTATCCGGCGTCACCTCCACCGGTTCACGGCGCTCGAATACAGTGAACTCAGCCATTACGACCTGCGGATCGGACATCGCAACTCTGGCGATGGCCTCCTTCACCCTTGCTTCGATCTGGGCCGATGTTTGTGGGGCAACATAGCGGTAGTCCACGGTGAAGACGCAGTGATCAGGCACGACGTTGGTCTGGGTTCCACCCTGCATGGTGCCGATGTTGATCGTATCGGTGCCCATGAGAGGATGCGAAAGCCGATCCAGCTTCACAATTTCCGGAATGACGGCCATTGCTTTCAGGATGGCATTGATGCCAGCCTGGGGATTCCCACCATGTGCCGGGCGTCCTTTGAACGCGATCCGCAGCCACATGCGGCCCTTGAACGCTATGTACAGGTCCAGTTTGCTGGATTCTCCCAGAATGTGGAAGGTCGGCTTTGCCCAGCCGATACTCTTGAGGCCTTCCTGAATGACATACTTCAGCCCAAACTGGCCGGCAATCTCATCGTCGACCGTGGTAAACAGATAGAGGTCTCCCTTAAGACGAACCCCAGCCTTGCGGAGAGCCTTGTAAGCGAACAACTGGGCGGCCAGTGCGCCCTTCATGTCGGCAGTGCCTCGCCCGTGCAAAGCGCCGTCACGGACAACAGCGTCAAATGGATTTGGAATCGACCATCCCTCTCCGCCCGGAACTACATCCATGTGTCCACTGAGAAGCAGTATCTCGTTGCTGCCACCCTCGCCTTTCCACCGCCCAACAATGTTGGGCTTGCCTTGCTGACCTTCGAGCTTCTTCACTTCCAGGCCGGCAGCTTCAAATTCTTTTGCGATGAACTGGGAGATGGCGGTGTAATCGCACGGCGGATTTTCCGTCTTGAACGCCACCAGCCGGCGAGTGAAGTCAATGATTTCATCGATCGAAATATTGGCAATGACGGCCTTTTCCAGGTCCGCCGTTGGCATGGTGATCCCCATCCCACTCATTGCAATTCTCCTTTAGCTTTCGCTGGTAAGAAGGCCAGCGATCAACGCGGCGCGCGGCGCCATGGCTGCCAACACAACATGTTCGTGCAGAGCGTGCGCCCCATCGCCTACCACCCCGATCCCATCCAATGTGGGAACGCCCAAAGCGGATGTGAAATTGCCGTCGCTGACGCTTCCCACATGTACTCCAGGCAGATCGTAGCCGAGTTCCGCTGCAATCTTCTTCGCCTTCTGGTACAGAGCGCAGTTCCCCGGTGTAGCCTCAAGCGGCGGTCTGTTTAGGTCGCCGGTTACGCTCACGGTTGTCCCTTTTAGAAGCGGGGCTAAGCCCAGGATCTTGGCTTGCGCAGAGAGCAACTCCGACTGCGTGCTTGCGCGCAGGTCAACTTTCAGGGTTGCTTTATCAGGTACGACGTTGTAACCCATTCCGCCACGGACTTCGCCGACGCTGATTGTGGTTCCGGTGCCGTAATCGGTCATGGCCTGCAGCTTGAGTATCTGGTGCGCCATTTCCTCGACGGCGTTAATTCCCTTCGCATGGTCGATTCCAGCATGCGCGGAACGTCCGGTCACATTAACGTCGAACATTCCCCAGCCGTTACGCGTAAGCTTGACCGCACCCTGAGCTCCCGAGGTTGGCTCGGGTACCAATACATACGCGCTCTTCTTCGCTTCCTCCTCGATCAGCTCACGCGAGGCAGCGCTGCCGATCTCCTCGTCGGTGGTGCACAGGAAAACGACTTTGCGCGGCATCTTCCTCTTTGCAGCCATGATGGCCTGCAGCGCGAAGATGGCTTGCACAATGCCGCCTTTCATGTCGTAAACTCCTGGACCGAAGGCCTTGCCGTCTTCGATCCGGAAAGGCCGCCTCTCCAGTTCTCCAATGGGCCAAACGGTATCGACATGGCACAGTACCAGTACCTGCTCGGACCCATTGCCAAAACTGGAGCGCACGATGTTGCCGGCACTTGGGCGCTCAAACGTCGTCACCTCACCGCCAAGCTGGCCGAAGAGGTCCGCCAAGTAGGCAGTGAACCGGTCGACAGCAGCCTTGTCGCGCGACGGAGTTTCGTACTCAACAAAAGCGCGTAGCATGCCAGTCATTGCTTCCTGGTGTTCCGCTAGAAATCCAAGGAATGACACTTTCTCCTCCTTCACTTCAGCGGCTTGTTATAAGTTTCTGGCAGCGTAAGGATCGCAATCCCCGAAACGATCGCTGCAATCACCACGTAAAAAGCCGGCGCGACGTTATTGCCTGTCACCTTGATAAGGTAGGTAGCTATGAACGGCGCCATGCCACCGGCGGCAGCGACCATGATGTTGTAGCCGATCGACAAAGTGGAAACACGAACGGCAGTCGGAAATATTTCCGCGCTGAACGCAATACCGGCACCGGAGAACATCGCCAAAAATATGCCAAGTATTAGCTGCGCAACCACAAGCTTCATGAAGTTGCCGTCACCAATCCAGACAAACAATGGATACGTACAAATGGCAAACCCAAGACAGGAGGTAAGCAGGACGGGCTTACGGCCAATCTTGTCGGACAGATGGCCAAAGACTGGCATCAGCGCCAGCAGCAGAATGAACGAGAAAAAGTTTGAAAGCAGCGACCGGTTCAAGGGAAGATGTAGCATCTTATTGATGTAGGTCGGCATGAAAATCAACAAAATGTAATAGGAAACGGTCCAGATCGCCGTCAATCCCATTGCCTTGATGATGCCCACGTAGTTGTTTGCAAAAGCAGTTTTGACCGGACTCTTTTCAATCTGCTTCGAGGCCTCAACCTTCTTGTAAGCCGGTGTATCTTCGAGTTTGGTTCTCATGTACCAGCCAACACCGCCCAGCGTGATGCCGAAAATGAAGGGCAGCCGCCAACCCCAAGAATAAAGAGATTGCTGGCTCAGGGAGTAGGTCAGGATCACAGCTGTCATTGATCCGAACATCACGCCGCCGATGTTGCTGACCTGCTGGAAGCTACCATAAAATCCGCGGCGGTTCTCCGGGGCATACTCAACGATGAACGCCGTGGCGCCACCCCATTCGCCTCCCGTCGAGAAGCCTTGCAGCAATCGGGACGCGGCCAACATAAGCGGAGCGATCACGCCAATACGGGCGAAGGGCGGAATCAGCCCCATGACGAATGTGGAACCAGCCATGATGATGATGGTCCAGGACAGGGCAATTTTCCGGCCGTACTTATCCGCAATGTGGCCAAAAAACATTCCGCCCACCGGGCGCATGACGAAGCCCACGCCGAAAACCACGAACGTAAAGAGCAAACTTGTCAGCGGATCTTTACTGGGGAAAAATACGGCGGAGATAACCGCGGCCAATTGTCCGTAAATTCCGTAGTCGAACCATTCCAATATATTGCCCACCGTACCGGCGCCAACTGCGAACACGCGTTTGTGGTGCTGGGCAGACTCTGCCAAAGCTGAGGTGGGTGATTGCTGCGTTCCAGAGGAGGAGGTATTCATATTTCACACCTTGTCGAGCTGTGCTTGCTCTTGAGAGGTTCTATTACCCGGGGAAGAACCCGAATCGTCTCCAATTTCAGGGAGAAATGCAAGCCCAAACAGTGCCGACCCGTCTTTGCGCCTGGCACATGCGGAGTCATCCGCATGGATTGGTTCATGCCATCCAAATTGAACAAAACACACAATGAGTTCGCTGCGCCTCCGAAGCGGAGGCTCAGCGAGTCGGAACCTCCCGCGACCGCAGTGGCTATTGCTACGCGGAAGCGGCGC
>Ga0181524_10005077_pt1 | contig 11910 bp, 5 predicted proteins | sample PEATcosm2014_Bin_34_FD_119761 | JGI IMG/M metagenome (GOLD analysis project Ga0181524, IMG submission 119761) | Peatland microbial communities from MTU Mesocosm Facility, Houghton, MI, USA - PEATcosm2014_Bin05_60_metaG | ecosystem: Environmental > Terrestrial > Soil > Wetlands > Peat | place...
AAATCAGTCCCTGCCGGCGCCCCTTTAGGCAGCACTGCCGGATGGGCGCCGACTCTCACCAGGAGAGTATTCTCGCCCTCCCAATCCAGGCTTTCCGTTAAATTGAAATATCCCGCGCTAAAGCAGCCCAAATGTTCGCCGATCTTCTTGCTGTTGAGCCAGACTTGGGTTCCGAACTGCGCCTTGCTGATTTTGAGGAGGGCAACCTCCTTCCGTACCGGAACAGAAAAGGTCTTTCGGTACCAGAAGTAGTTTCGCTCCTGGCCCGAAATCCCCACACCATCATCGCCAAGAGTCTTCCAGGTGGATTCGGCAACCTCGCCCAGACTCACCATATTCGCAAGGTATTCCCGGCTTTGAAAGACATCCACGGCTGGAAAATCAGGCTTGGCGAGGTGCGCCAACCCCGGTACCGAAACCCTGTGATGAAAAGCCGGAGGGATTTGATCCGGTGAGACACCATCCTCTATTTCCCATTCCCCATTGAGAGAAACCGTGAGCCTTCCTGCCGTGCCGTTCGATCCAGCATGCGGATCGTGTGCCCACAGCTTAACCCCGTCGCCCATCAGCAAAGCTGTCCCCAGCGATGCAGCCGAGTCGCGCAAGCATTCGCGGCGTTCAAGTAGTTCCCAGGTTTTCATAACGCCCCCTTGTTCGTGAGCCCTCAGGTTGTAAGGGCACAGCTTGCCGTCCCCTGGCTGGGCAAGGGACTGTTAGCACAGGGCGGCCACAAAGGCCGCCTCTACATGGGAATCAACTCAACTTATTCACGATCGAAACCTTGCGGCGACTGAGGGTCGGGTCCCGATCTTCCCTTCCCACCCGGTAAGCTGCCGCCTTGAGCAAATAATCGCCAGCAGCGTCCGGGATCACCAGATCAAACCTGTAGGTCTGCTGGCCCAAGGGAGGAATGGCAAATGCTGACTCTCGGCGCAGCACCTCTTTCCCATCCACTCCTTCCAGGGAAAGCGCGAGACTGCCTTTCGTCTCCGTATACTCGTCATTGAGCATCATCACAGATAACCGCCGCTTCTCGCCCGACTTGAGCGTGGGCTGCCAGAAATTGATATACACACCCAGCGGCTTGAAAGCCTGTCGCATGTACGTTTCAAAATGCGGGTCGAGAATCAGGTTTTGAATATCTTTGAAGTGGTCCGCCGTGTACACCCCTGGATAATTGGAGGAGAGATAGACGAAGTGCAGGACGCCTGCGAAATTCCGGTGCGCCCTCCAGAATTCGGTCAGACCACCGAGCAAGTAGGCGTTGAGTTCGAGCCGCTGCTCGCCCGTCGCATCGGGTCCGAGTATTTGGTTGTAGACTTCTATCGAGACATTGGTGGGAGTACCGTCGCGCAAGAGCCAGAGCCAGCCGTATTCATTGAGGATGCGAGCGTGGGCGGTGGTCAAGACTCCGGAATCAGAAGGCGTTTCAGCCCCGCTCATTTTTTCCAAGTCGGTCATCTGGAATTTTGGCGGCCGGCCCGGCCAGGAGATAAAAAGATAGGGATGGCATTCCGCAGGATCGTCGGGACCTGAGGGGACATTCCAACTGTTCTCCCAAGGCCGATTAGAGAGGTCGAGCGAGCGGACTGCCGGAATGATCTCGTCCCCGAAGGCATCCGCAACGGTCTCGTTGGTTGCGTCCCATATGGCCACGCTCGGATGGTTCCAGTTGTCGCGCATCCATTCTCTGTACTCCCGAATCAACTCGTCTTTGCTCCAGCGCTTCTCTTGCCCTTGGCCCAAGGTCCAGATGAAATACTCGTTCTGGATCAGCAAGCCGGCCTCGTCGGCAAGGTCCAGCCATTGGTCCGGCACCGGCCCGATGCAAAAGCGGAAGCTGTTCCAGTTCATGTGCTTCGGGATGTCGATGAGAAGCTTTCGCAGCCAGGCTTCGTCCCACGGCAGGGCTTGGCATTGCGGATCATCAAAGAAGCGGTGCAAAGTAATGTTTGAGCCCCGCATAAAGTAAACCTTGCCGTTCAAAAAGGCGCGCTTCGTGGCGGTATCAAAACGAAACTCGCGCACGCCAAAGCGGGTTGCGAACGAGTCGCCACCAGTGCTTGCGGTCAGCTTATAAAGGAAAGGGCTTTCAGGACTCCAGAGCCTGGCATCGGGCAGCGGAATGGTTTCCGTGACCGTCCTCTCCTCACCCGCGCCCAGACTGAGAGATCGCGGTTTGGACTCGGCAACGTGGCGCTGGCTTTTCCATTCCTCCACTTGGTGTTGAAGGGTGAAAGAACGTGAACCGCCATAATTCCTGATCTTCGTTTGCACCACAATCTCGCGGGGGTTGATTCGCGGCGCCACCTGGAGGGTTTCGATCACCGGATTGTCTGAGAGAAGTAACGGAATTCGATCGTAGATTCCCGGAGTCCATCGGTTTTTCTCGAAATCGATTCCTGTAGGAACCCCTGGGGGGACCACGTCCGGATGCGCGCCGATTCGGACCAGCAACCGATTCTCCCCTTTCCAATTCATCGCGCCCGTTAAGTTAAAATAGCCGGCTGTAAAGCAGCTATAATGCTCGCCGATCTTCTTCCCGTTCAGCCAAACGGCCGTGCCGAACTGGGCCTTATTGACCTTCAGAATGGCAACTTTCTTCGTGGCAGGAGCTTTAAAGGTCTTCTGGTACCAAAAGTAGTTGCGCTTCTGCTTCGGGCCAGGGACGAGCTTGGCAAGTTCGGATTCCGGCTGCATTTTGAATTCGCGGCGATCCAATATGTTTTCCGCGCTGAGGTAGGCGTCCACGTCGGGGAAAGGTGGAGTGGCAAGGTTTGCCATGCCCGGCACAGGCCCGGTGTGCTCGAAGGCGTCAGGAATATCGTCTGGCGACACGCTATCCGCTATCTGCCAATCGCCATCGAGCGACACTGTCAATCGGCCCCGACCCGGAACTGACGGAATGCCTTGCGGAGAGGCACTCGCATGCCCACTCCCTTCCCGCGAAACTCCGCTTTCAGCAAGCAAGGAGCTTGTGGCAAGGATGGCGGCCGATTCCTGGAGAAACTGCCGGCGTGCTAGGATGTTGCGATTATTCATAATGTTCTCTGAAAGGTGGATTTTTCACTTTGTTGGATGGTGGCCTTGCTGCGCGCCCCAGGCAACCGCGAGTGCTGCGTTGCTGTTCTCATGCTGAAACACGCACGCTGACATCGCCGCTGCTAAGGAGTTCCTGCCTCAAGGCCGTTCCCAATCCCGGTCTGGTGGGAACTTGAGCGAAGCCTTCGCGGATTACGACGTTGTCCGTGTACGCTTCCGAATACCAGCCCTCGTAAAACCCTCGCACGGTTTCGAGGATCATGGCATTCATCGCTGACGCGCAAACGTGGAGATTGGCGAGGATGGTAACCAGCCCGCTGCAATCGTGGGGCGCAATGGGCAGATGGAACGTATCAGCCAGAACCGCTATCTTGCGGCCCTCCGTGATGCCGCCCGTCCAAATCAGGTCGGGCATGACCACGCGCGAGGCGTGAGCTTCCAAGATTGCTCGAAAGGCGTACCGCGTAAACAGCCGCTCGCTGACGCAATGCGGCACGCGGCTTTCCACCGCCAGGCGCGCCAGGTCGTCGGCGCTGTCGGGCTTGATCATGTCTTCCATCCAAAGCACGTCGTAGGGCTCGAGTGCCCGGGCAATACGCAACGCGCAGTTCAGGTCCCACCGGGAGTGTCCCTCCACCATGATCTCCATCTTGATCCCGAGCGCCTCGCGAATCTTCTTCACGCACTGGAGCCCGGACTCCAGGTCTTCGCCGGATAGATAGGTGCCTGATGGCCCAAGTTCGGACCACGGTGTTGGCCGCGGCGGACCGCCGTCCGGCAGTCGTGGGGCAAACTGATCCCACGGCCAGATCTTCATGGCCTTAATTCCGTGTTCGTAAAGACTCCGCGCCAGCTCCGCAGGCCGCTCGAGAAAGTCCGTGTAATCCGTGTAACGTCCGCCATTCACGCAAGTGTTGTAGATGCGCATACGGTCGCGGCACATCCCTCCGAGCAGGTCGTAGATCGGCTGCCCCAGGTACTGGCCCCGAATATCCCACAGCGCAATATCCACCGCGGACAGCGCGCGCATTTCAGCGCCCGCGTAGCCAAAGAAATTCGCCCAGCTGAAGACGTGGTCCCAGATGCGCTCGACATCGAGAGGGCTCGACCCCAGGAGGAAATGTGCCACGAGATCGTGGACCACGGCCTCCACCGCTCCCGGCAGATAATAGGTCTCGCCCAGACCGATTATGTCGTCATCAGTGTGAACGCGTACCCAGAGAATGCTCGGCTCGAGTCTGTAACGGACCGTCTCAACTTTGGTGATTTTCATGAAAGCCTCGATAAAGCGGGAAAAGGGAGAACTTCAACGTACCAGTCCCTGCGAAGGTTTATAAGAAATCAACCGGCATTCCTTTGGCGAGCGTAATTATACTACGCGCGCCGAGCCGGCCAACTTAAATCTCCTTCCGCTGGCCGATTTGCCACCATGTATCGATAAGAAAGAGAACTTCAGCCGAATCACTCCCATGCCCCGCTGCCTTGACATCGGTATGTGTCCAAGACAATATTTAGTTCGACGCCGCGCCCTTGCGCAAGAGATGCGGGGAGGCGCGTTCAAAGGGCTCGTGGCGGGGGTTGGAAGTCCACAGTCCGCATCATGGCTGCGGGTCTCACTCAGGAAACGAAGATCCCAGTGCGGCCAAGCAAATCGCATTTCTTGAAAAGCGGGAGAGTATTTATGCGCGTGCATTTTTCCTCAAACCGGCCGAATCGAGGCGCCGCGATTGCGATGTACAAACTTCTCGGAAAGCGGATCGGGTTGTTACTTACGATGGTGACATTGGCCGCTCCTGGCCTGTGGCCTCAAGCAGATCTTTCCAAAGCGAGCGAGATCCAAGCGCATCTACAAAAGGCGCAGGAGGCACTCCGGTCGAACGATTTCGCTGCCGCCGAACGCGAATTCAGGGCCGTGGTGACTCTGGATCCCAACGATCTCGACGCCCGAGCCAACGTAGGAGTGATGCGCTTCTTTCAAAATGACTGGGCGGGTGCCGCGGCGCAGTTTCGCAAGGTGCTGGAGGTGCAGCCCAAAGTGTGGAAAGTCCAGGCATCTCTGGGAATGTGCGAAGCTCGCCTCGGGCATGTCGCCGAAGCTCGGAAACTGTTGGAAACAGCTCTGCCCCACCTTACGAACGGGCCGTTCGCGACTCAAGCCGGCCTCGACTTGGCGGAGATTGATTATCAACTTGGCGACCTTGATGGAGCCGTCGAGGTGGTTCGCATCCTGCTCCCGAACAATCCGACGAATGTGGACGTGCTTTATACTACCGCCCGGGTCTACGCGGACCTTGCCAATCGGTCGCGCGACGCTCTCCTGCTGACCGCACCGGAGTCGGGCCGCACGCACCAACTCATGGCGGAGGTGTTGATCAATCGGGGAGACTCCCATGCCGCTACGCTTCAGTACCGGAAGGCCTTGGAGGTCGACCCTAGACTCCGCGGTGTGCATTACGAGTTGGGGGAAGCGATTCTTCAAGGTTCGCGCCAGGCGCCAGATTTGGAAGCGGCGGAAAAGGAGTTCCAGGCGGCGTTAGCAGAGAATTCCGGCGATGCGAATGCCGAGTACTGGATCGGCATCATATACTCGCTGCGGGGCGATTATCAGACAGCCATTGAGCATTACTCTCGCGCCGTGCAACTCTCCCCCAATGACGCCTATGCCCACCAAGCCTTAGGCGCGGCGTGGATCAAGTTGCGCAAGCCGGAAAAGGCGCTGGAGCATCTCTTGGCGGCCACTCGTCTCGACCCGCTTTATCCTAACGCCCACTATCAACTCGGCACGCTGTACCGGCAACTCGGACGCGAATCCGACGCCCGCGTTGAGCTCGCCGCGTTCGAAAAGCTGGAGAAAGCAAGAAAAGAAACCAGCCAGGTGTACTCCCGAACGCGCGGAGGATTTTCCGATATCGATCCTAACCCGGCGGACACTCCAAACAACCAGCCCCAGTAAGGCTGGGATGGTACTTTGGCGACGGCCAAGATCCCGAAACTCAACTACTGATAAGCTCTGATATCCCAAACCTGAACCTGCTTGGCCGGAATCCGGTTGGAGAAGGTCAGGACGTTGCCGTCTGAACGTTTGCGCGCTGTGTGTTTGCTCAGAATCTCGCTCAAGGCAAATTCCCCTTCCCGCCCCACATTCAGATTCACACTCACAAGCCTCTCGGCTTCGCCGTGGTTGATCAGGTAAAGAAGATAGCCACCGGAATTCTTGTGCAGACGCGCCTCCAGCGGCTTCTCGGAATCGACGCCGTCCTGCGAAGTCGTGAAGGGGCGGGAAACCTTCGCCCAATTAAGGAGCCCGAGCAAAAACTGGTTGTTGTTCGTGTCGGACGGCTGGTTGGCGAGACCGAGGAAAGTTCCTATCAACATCGTCTGGCCCTTGCCGTACGTCGAAACCGTCATGCCCGGGGTGCCGTCGAAGAGGCGGCCGAGGACCTTGGCGTCGCGGTTCGACAGGAGTTCGAGGGACTCCGCAAACTGAGCGCCCTTGAGGCTGTCGCCGCGCTTCAACCCGGCCAGGGCCGGATTGGAATTGTCCACGATCTCGATCTTGACGTCGTTTCGAGTAAGGACCTTAGTTTCCCGGACGCCGAATACTTCGCTTAGTCCCATGCCTGGAATTACGTCCGCTGTATAGGCGTGTTCGCTGTTCCAGGCAAGGCGGGCCTCGGCAACCAACGAACCGCCCCCCTCGACATATCGTTTCAATCCGGCTGCGGCTTCGGGGGTAAGGATCACCGGGCAAGGAATGATGACCAGTTTATAGCGCGACAAGTCACCGGATTCGACTTCCAGGCGGTGGATAAAATCGACGGGAACGTTGTTTTCGGCGAAGGCACGGTAATATCCGCTTAAAGAGGCTTGGTAGTACGCTCCCGCCTGTCCGCGGCCCTCCCCTGTGGGTGTTGTGGTGGATGGCGTACCGCGCGCGCCGCCCACCGCCTGCGCAGCGGGGTTATAGACGATTGCGACCTGAGCGTCCACCGGAGTAGATTTCACCAGCAGAGCCTTGTTCTCCTCAATCGAGCGCGCTACCTGCCCCAGGGCGACCGCCCTTTCGGTCGGCTTGCCGTCGAGGCTGATCAAACCAAAGCCGCCCGATTCCACCCCGGAGGACATGACGTAATAGGCGTAGATGTTGACGCCTCGGGCACCCTTGGCGATCAGCGACCAAATCCAGGTGCGCTGGTCGTCGGGAGTGACCGGGTCGCCGACTGACATGCCATTGGTCGAGAATCCGGCCTGGAATTCGCCCACATAGAAACCGCCGTTCTTGCGATTGGCGCAGCGCTCGAAATCCGCGCCCATGAGCAAGCGCCACAAGTTGGGCTCGCCGACGTAGCGGGGATAAACGGACAGCCCGTAATAATCCAATGAGCCGGCTTCCAGGAAGTCGTCCAACTGGCCGCCAAAGACCGAGGGTGGCGAGGCGTGCGACGTGATCCAGTGGGTTTTGTCGACCTAGCGGATGGCGGCGTATTGAGTGGCCATATCCTCGGCGCCTTTTTCCGCGATGAAATCCCGCCAATCGAGATCCATGGCATAAGTTCCGATTCCACCCGTGCGCTGGGCGTCGACATCGTCGAAGCTGGCGTAGGTTTCGTACCATTCAAGGTTTAGGGCGTCGATGCTTTTGTACTTATTCTTCAGCCACTGGCGATACCGCACGCGGGTTTCTGGGCCCACCAGGCGCATGGCGCGCGGCTCGCTCCACAGGTCCCAGCCATAGAAATTGGGATAAGAGACGGCCACTCTGGCGGTCTCCGTCAGAAAGCGCAGAATGGTCGCCTGGATGCCCTTGTGATCGGAATAAAACGAGGACGAGGGAGGGGCGGACACATCATTGATCGGCGCCTGCACAAACGCATCTGCAAACTTCTTGTGCGCCCAATCCGGCGCGAATCCGAACCCGTCCCACCCGTCGTAGATCTGGATAACGACCCGCAATCCCTCATCGCGGGCCAGTTCGCAGAGCAGGCGCAGATTGTCGAAGTTGTACTTGCCTTCCTGCGGCTCGTTGTGCGACCAATCCGCCCACCCGCGCACGGTATTGAAGCCCAATGACTTGATCTGCCGCAGGTCGCGCCGCCACTCCTCCCGGGAATTGGGAGTGATCGGGGAGAGCATAGGCGCCCGCGCCTTTCCGCCGTTGTACCAGACGGAAACCATCAGGTCCGGCGGCTGCGCCAAGCGCTCAACCCCCTGGGCGCGGGCCAAGCACGCGACGAAGAGCATGATTGCGGCGATCGCAGCGACTCGTTTCATGCCCCTATAGACCTCAAGTTGCCTGGCCCGCACCGGGGAAAAGACGAAAACAAGAACAACAAAACGAAGACTTCATCCGTTCTCTCGCCAACGCCTCGCCCGGTAGCGGTTACTCCCCATCCGGCATCAGCGAGAGAACGGGCTGGCGGAACGGTCGGGTCAGAAATTCAGGCGCGCGCCCAGCTGGAATTGCCTGCTGGTATTCGCGGATGAGATAACTCCTACTCCGAAGGTCCCGATGCTGGAGTTGGGGAAGCCAAAATTCGGGCTGTTGAACAAATCCGTTGCGTCCGCCCGGAATTCAAACGCCGCGCCCTCGCCTAGTTTAGAAATGGGGAAACGCTTGGTCAGCGCAAGGTCAAGGTTTTTGAAGCTTGGGCCAAGCAGAATGTTGCGTCCCGAGTTCCCGAATGTGTATGCCTCGGGTTGAACGAATGCCGAGGTGTCAAACCATTCGTTGATCGAGGCGTTCGAGATAGATCCATTCCCTACCCGATTGGGGTACCAGTTATTCCCGAGTGATCCGCTCAGGTTGCCCGTTCCCATCGTCGGAGTGAAGGGCGATCCCGAATGCACTTGCAGGACAGAGGAAAGCTGCCATCCCCCTATCACTGCGTTAAGGGCGCCTCCTTGATTCACGAAGTGCCTACCCTTTCCAACCGGGAGTTGGTAAACAACGTAGGCATTAAAGATATTGGGCATTTCCAGGTTTGCAAAGCCGTAATTGTCTCTAGGGTTGGCAGTGATTTGGATAAGACCGGAATCACCGCCTGACCAATTGGAGACCGTCTGCGTGTCCATTGACTTGGACCAGGTGTAGTTCACAGCGAACAAAAGGCCCTGCGAGAATTCGCGCTTCAGGGTGAATACGAAGGCGTTGTAATTCGATACCCCGTTTTCCAGATTTTCATTAATCGACTGGTACTGTGGGTACGGCCGCCGCAGTTGGGCGTTTCCAGGACCCAGGAGAGCAGCAGGAACCTGGTTGGCATCACCGAAAACGCTCAGATGCACACCTCGCGTCCACACATAGCCGGCGTCAAAGAAAAGGTTGTGCGGTAGTTGGTGCTGGATATCAAAGTGAGCTTGTTGAATGTATGGGATCGGGGCGTTCTGCTGATAATACGAGATCGGCTGGCCGTTTAAAAGTGATGCCGATGGCGTCCCGTGCGGATAAACAGGGAGCGACGGCCCCTGCGCCAAGGAGGGGTAAGCCGCCTGCACGTCCGCTTGAGGAGGGGACATGCTGAAGATGGGTGTGACCAGATCGGTCGAGGTTTGGTAGCCTTGAATCTCCCACCCTTGGCCATATCCACCACCATAATTGGCCCCCGCCCAGACCTGGTCGAACACGCCGAATGCCCCGCGAACCGTCCAGTTGTCGCGGGGCGACCACGAAAATCCCAGCCGCGGCTGAACGCCGTGAAAATCAGTTCTTTCAAGCGTAGTCCGTCCGTCTTGCCCACCAAACCACAGCGCGCCTGGCGTATTCGTGGCAGGATTCACGATGGCGGGATCGAAATCCGAAATCCGGTTTTTCACCTCACCCCAACCTCCCAGAAGCGTGTACCGTACACCTAGGTTCAAGGTGAGATTCTTGCGCATCTTATAATCATCCTGGACAAACATGTGCCCGGCTGACGCCCTCTGCCCGTACACCGGTTGCTCCGCCACGGACCATGTCTGAGGCAGGCCATAGAGGAAATCCGCGTATCCGAGGCCGGTGCTCGTGGGATTAGCGGGGTTGCGCGAGAAAATCCCGCTAAAAGTGAAGTTGCCCGTGTTGGTGGTTCCCCATCCGTCCAAGTTGTCGGAGAGTCTGTCGTACTCACCACCCACGCTGAGAATGTTCTTTCCTTTAATGATCGTCAGCGCGTCCGAGGGAGAGACTGAGCCCTGGCCCATGGTGCAGGTAGCGCCAGGACCCAAGCTGGCCGATATCGCACCGTTAATCGACACCGATGGGAACAGGCTTGACATGGGGTTGAGTTCGCCTAACTGCGCAGGATAGTTCGTGCCCGCGTTCGCAGGAAGGCAATGTTCGTGAACACGCAGGAACCCCATATGAAAGTCGTTGACGATATTCGGACTGATGGACCAGGAGTCTGAGACGCTGTGCTGCTGCTCGAGATAATGGTCAGCATAGGATTGGACGGGAAAGATGTTGGCCTCTGGAAGGAACGACTGAGAAAACATCACGGAAACCGAAAGCTGATTCGACGTGGAAACGTGGTACTGCACGCTTCCGCTGTACCAGGCGTTGGTATTCGGATTGACCACATTAGCGAAATAGTTGTTGTACAAACCGGGCTTATTCGGCTGCGGCCAGAATTGCTGAGCTTTGCTCGCCCAGGGAGAAATCTCAGCGGAAGAAATCGTGTTGTTGGCCAAGGGAGTTCGGATACCGTTGGCGAGGCTCGCGGGATCGTACACGGTTGGGAACGCCGGGTTCGAAAAGTTGCCGGCTTCCTCGTCCGCAGTCGGAACCGTGGTGGTCTGAGGAGAGTAGGTGACCTGCCGCGCATCCTGGTAGGAGAAGAAAAAGAACGCCTTGTTGCGTTTGATGGGGCCGCCTACGGTACCGCCAAACTCATTCCAATGGAAAGGAGAAGTTTGAGCTTCAAAGAAGTTTCGGGCGTTAAAAACCGTGTTCCGCACGTATTCAAACACAGTGCCGTGGAACTGGTTGGTGCCCGTCTTTGTCATCACATTGAACACCGAAGATCCGTTCCCGTACGCCGCACTGTAGCTATTGGTGTCCGCCTTCACCTCGGCAATGCTGTCCAAGGGAACGTCGCCGACCACGTCGGGGTTATTGTTGTCTGCGGTGAACATTGCCGTGGCCCCGTTAATAAGCCAACTCGACGTGTAGGGAGCGGAGCCGTTGACACTCATGGAATTTCCACCATAATTATTGATGCCCCCCGGGGCAACGCCGGGAAGCAGATTGGCAAGGTTGTACCACTGCATGCTCACGTTGGGCAGTTCGTAAACCGCTCCGCCCGAGAGCGTCGCACTGGTCTCCGAGGTTTCAGTTTGAACAAGGGGCGTGGGTGCGGTAACGGTGATCTCTTGGGTTACCGCTCCCACGTTGAGCGATGCGTTCTCTTCGATCACTTGCACTCCCAGTGTGACGCCGTTCTTAACGAAACTGGTAAATCCAGATTTCGCGAAGGTTATTGAGTAGGTTCCCGGCATGAGCGTAGGCGCGTCATACGTTCCGCTTGAATTCGTCGTAACTTTCGTGCTGACGCCGGTCAGTACGTTGGCGAAGGTCACGGTCACATCGGGCATCGCCGCCCCCGAGGTGTCGGTCACAAAACCACGAATCTCGCCGGTATTTGAATTCTGGCCGACTAGGAGGCTGCACGAGCCAGCCACCAGGAATAATATCGTCAAAGTGACTATTCTTGACGTCGAGAAACCCTTCATTTTCTTCTCCTCCCAAATCAAGTGTTGACCCTCTCCCAAACGCAACACCACTTGCCCCTGAAAGCAGTGGTGTGAACCGCTGTTGTCTTTCGTAGATGTTTTTGGACTCAGATCACCATGGTCACTGGCAAGAATGCCCCTAACCCGCACGGTTGAGTCTTCCCA
>Ga0181524_10005078_pt1 | contig 11906 bp, 8 predicted proteins | sample PEATcosm2014_Bin_34_FD_119761 | JGI IMG/M metagenome (GOLD analysis project Ga0181524, IMG submission 119761) | Peatland microbial communities from MTU Mesocosm Facility, Houghton, MI, USA - PEATcosm2014_Bin05_60_metaG | ecosystem: Environmental > Terrestrial > Soil > Wetlands > Peat | place...
CCACTGATTCGCCCATCAGTGTCTCGGTGGGCCGCTATACTCTAAGCTTGCTGGAGACAAGGCGGAATTTGTGTGCACCATGTGTGCAACGCAGAGGCACAGTCCTAGCAGGATGGCACTTCGTGCGCCTGCTCGAGCGCTTTGTAAGCGTGTACTATGTCCGCGCCCCCCTTCGTTTGGATCCAGTGCGCCGTGCTATTTGGGACTAAACGCTCTGCCTATCGCCGGGAGCCAATGAAGATCGGCGGCATCTCCGGCCAGGAAGAACCTGCCGACACGGTATTGGTCGGCACGACGGCTGCTGTCCGAGGGATGTGTAATCCAGACTGGGTCGCGAGTCGGAAGATCGTCCAGATCAATCTCGCCACGAACCGCCTCCTATAACTCGCCCAGAGGCTTCGGTGCGTGGAGATCAATTGCGGCTTGATCCCATTCAATTACCGCCACTCGATAGACGTCAGATAGCAAAGGGAACGATGGCGAAGTTGCTGGTTTTGGTTCGGGCAATGCCGAACGCGCGCCCTCCGAGTTCGGGAAGACTTGTTTTCAGCCGTTCGCGTGCAGCTTCACATCTCCCAAACGCCCGACGACGATTGGCCCCACTCCCGGAAATAACATGCCCGACTGCTTCCGCAACACAGTCGCCCCCGTCACATCCGACCGGGTATCGTGCCGGTCGTGTTCAACCCACAGGGGCCCCGATGGCTCTCCTCGGGGAGCCTCGGAACAATTTCGCACGGACCCGGATACCGGTCAGATCAATCCACAAGAATTCAGAGACTAACTTCGATCCACTCCACAGGCAAACCTTGATCGTCGCGTTCGCGAAACGGAATAGCCAATAGTCCGCGCTGAACAGAAACTCCAGGCTTCTTTCCCGTGCGATCTCCCCAAATATGCTCGATGATCTCCGCTTGCTTCCCTTCCTCGGCGGGCCGCTTGATTCGCACTTCCCCATCGCCGTAAGGAACGATTGCGATTTTTGAAGCGCGTTGGAGACCTTCGACAGTGCGCGATGCGATAACCACGGAGGCTGAGGCTTGGGCAAAATCGCCAGACTCCTCGTGCCTCTCGTTCTGCCCAGTACCGCCGTGCCGCAACGCCAGCAGTACTACCTCACCATTCTCGAGTCGGGCCCAGGAAGGCGTGCGAGCGCCTCGCGTGGGGCTGACGTAGTCGGCGCCGATGGGACGGATGCTGAAGGTGTTCGAGGGTCGTAAGGCTTGCGCCAACCCGTTGTATTTCGCCACCCGCTCAGGGGTTGCCGCCTCATTCTCTTCATCGCCGGAAAAGCTGTTCAAGGAACCCAGGGTGCCGACCGCAGCGGAGTCGAACCAGATCTGGGGCATGGTACTCCAATCGTATCCACCGGACCCATAGGTAGGCATCCCGATCTCTCCCAGCAGTCCGCTGAAGAAGAAGCGCCGGTTAGCCTCAAGGTCATATTCCATACCACACATGAACAGGTCGTCGGGACTGTGCAGATCAAAATAATCGTTGAACAGCGGAGACAGCGAGTAATACATCACTACCAGGTCCGGGTTCTCTTCCCGCATGGCGTTAACAACAACGTCAAGGCCTTTCACCAGGAGCTTCTCGCCTGCCCAATTCATGTCCTTGGGCGCACCCGCGTCGAGAGAAGGAAGTTCGTATCCGAAATCAAACTTCACCAAGTCCGGGCGATAACGTTTCATGAATGCTTTGGCACTCCTTCTCAGGACCTGCTGAACTTCTGGTTGGGTGAAGTCGAACAGATAATACTGCGTGGGACCTTCACTGATCCTGATGGGTTCTCCGTCAGGCCGACAAAGCATCTGGGCAGTGGTCAGCCCCACTAGTTTTGGATCCTCACAACGCATAAAGGCTGCCCACATCCCCAGGAAGTGGCCGTCCGAACGGACACGGGCCAGGACATCCTCAAAGTGGGGAAACCTCACGGCGGAGTGTTCCAACAGCCCATATTTGCCCTCCCACTTCGCGTCGATTACGAAGGTGCCGGCCTTCATGCCGGACGACTTCAATCCCTCATAAATCGAAACCAGAAGTGGTTCATCATACTGCGCCCATTCCTTGCCGCTGGCGACTTCCGCACCCCAAGTATTGAACTGAGGAGTTAGGAGGACCTTGTTCTTGCGAGGGGAGTTCACCTTTCTGCGAACCCGATCGGCTTGAACGAGAGCCAAATAGTAATGGCGGATGGCTTCGTAGAAATTGGGTCCGAAAGACCAACGCCACGCGCATCCCAGAACCATTCGCCCCGGACCCTGCATGTGCCGCCAAATGTCCCCCCGATAGTTCACTATTGGGCCATGGTTTCCCCGTCGGGTCTCGAACATGAGGTCTCCAGCGGGGAGCTCGGCAGCCCCGCAGCAGAAAGCCTCAGACAGACCTTCCTGCATCGCGCTCTTAACGTTGAACGAGGACGTGTGAAATCCGCAAAAGTAATCCGAGGGAAGCCCCCATTGCTGCAGGAGGTCTGGTGTCGATGAACCATGTCCAAGCCACCCCCTGAAGGTCAAGTTCATTGCTGGAGGCACGATCGGACTGATGGCCGATGACTCGCTGATTCCAGGAAGGACCAGATGGCTGTTCTCAAGCGAGGGCTCGGGCTTTCCCTCCTTGCATGTGGCAAAGTAATGCAAGGCCACAATGTCTTCCGGTCGTGTGGTTTCGTACGTGAACGGCTCGAGCCATAGTCCATCCTGATCGCCATGCCATCTTGCCGTAAGGCGCGCGCCTTCGTTCACGCCTTCGTAAGTAACCGTCAACCCATTGCTATCGGCTTGATAGTCTGCAATCGTTCCAGATGAACAGAAGGCCCCTTGGTCGACTGGACGACGAGCGATAGCAACGGCGGGCTGCATGTTGCCGGAAGTTATCATTCTTCCCTTTTTGTCCCGAAGCGTGAATCGATCGTCCTTTGGGGACCACTCCAGCATGTATTGGGCGCCGGTGATGCGGACTTTGCCATCCTCTTCGTTGGCCATTGCTCCTCGACCGTCGGTAGCGACCAAAGGTGAGATTTCGGCGCCCCGCGCGAGTACTGGCCACAAACCGGCCAATGCTGGGGCGAGCAGGAAGGTTCTGCGGTCTACCTTTGTGGTTGGCATGGAGTCTCCTGTTTCGTGATTTTTCACCATTTCTCAAGACGCTTGAGGATATCGGGCTGAATCTGCTCATCTGCCGCTATACACAGGTAAAGGCCGTCAGGTTGCATGGCCGAAATGAAAGGTTCCAGTTCGCTTAATTGCAGATCGACCACAATCCCTTTGCCCGCGGCTTGGACCCGCTTGATGACATGCAGCCACTGCATGATGGGCAAATCATCACCAACGCCTTGCACCCACTGGATGGCCTGGATCTGCGGCAGACCCAGGATGTAATCGAGATGGCGAAGTACTCCCACGCCGTCAACGGGGAAAATGTTGTGGGTCATGTGGCACACTTCACATTGGAGAGTCGGAGAGTAGAATTTGCAAAAGATGTCTGATGCGGTCAGTGCGGAAAAGTCACAACTTGGGATGTGCATCTTACCGCGCGACGGGATGCCCATCCAGGTGACGGAAAGCTGACCGTGGGCTTTGAGCCGCTGGTCGTAGTGATCAAATACCGGCAAGAAGCGTTCGTTGGCGATTCGCAACATCGCGCGGACTTTTTCCGGGTTTTCCATCACATCCAGGCAGAGCTGTTGAGGGTCACACCAATCAGCCACACAGTCGAGGCTGCCATGCAAATCGGTGTAGCCAACCATGAATTTGCCGGAACACTTCTCGAGCGCGACTCGTGTCAGTTCTTCGATGCCGCGAAAGTATTCGTTCTGCTGGTCGAATACTAACCGGTCGAGGTCATCCCAGTCGCGAACGGAATGCCGGATCCACGAGGTGACCTCACCGAACTCCAGTTCCACGCCGTGGAACGCGGCGTACACATTAGGGCCTAAGTTTGGCCAGAAGACAGGAAATGTCTCGCCGTAGAACCTGCGGCCGCGTATGGATTCCAGAAAGAAGTCCACCTGAAACTCCGCGTCGAACCAGCGAGCCTTCAGGTTCGGCCAACTTCGCCCGGCCAGGGAGTGCGCACTTGAGAAAGCTGCATTGTGCTCGGAGAAGCGGACCAGGGGGCGAGCCAGTCGCTCGTGGTTGAACCACGCCTCGACGCGCTGCACGGCGTCCTCAAAATCGGGTTTGCCTTCGAGTTCCATTACACCCTCCGCTATTCCAACCATACAACCTGGAACGGTTTCAATCGCGTTCGACCGCTCATCTGGGTGTCAAAGAATCGGTCCGACGCAGCCTTCGACAGCACGATGGCCATTTCCTTGCCCGTCGTATTCACAATGAACATGCTGTTGTCCATGTGTGGAACCGCCAGTACGCCAGCAGGCAGCGGCGTGCTGAGAAAGGCGCTGCCATCCGGCATCATTTGCCGAACCAGAGACAGGAAGCTGTCATCTCCTGGCCAGAAAGCTAATTTCACCACATTTCCCCGTCCCAGTTTCCGCCGCGTCGCGGCAGGCCGGCCATCCAGAATGCTTTGGTCGGTCTTGAAAGTGGCGATCACCTCAGCTTCGGGTCCTAACCCGAGGAACTCGCAGTAGCCTCCCAAACCCACTGGAGAGGTGCCGGTCATTCCTTCGCTTCGCCATTCGGCTTCTGGACATCTCCGGTTAGACCCGCTTCTGCCACGCTACCTCGCTGCCCGCTTAGGCGCCACGCCTCAGGAAAGCTCCGCGATCAGAAAAGTGCTGATGGTGGCTGACCGTTCAAATTCTAAAAAAGATTCCCTTTTTGTACAGCCAATAGCAGACGTACCAGAGCATCAGCCAGACGGCGAGGCTGGTGGTGATTTCCCCTGTGAGATGGCCAGCCCAGGCAAACGCCGCCATGGTGAAGGGCTGGGCGATTCGGTGGAACCATTCCTCTCCGTGGCTGTTGGTCAGCAGGTAGATAAAGATCGAATTCATTCCCACGATGCTGAAGAAGAAGGTCCATTTCTTGAAGCCTTTCATATCGATCAGCCAGTAAGAAAAGGCCAGGGCCAGCAGGCAGAAGCCCCCGCTGACAATCACAAACGAGGCGGTGCAAATCCGTTTGATGATGGGGTCGATGGGATTCAGGGAGAAACCCGCGATGACACTGATGATGCCGGGGATGACCAGCATCTTAATCTTCTGCCAGGGATTGCGGGCGCTCTTCAGAACTGTGCCGGCCAGCACGCCCCAAATGGTGTGTGCGGTGGTGGGCACCGCGTTGAAGGCTACCCAGTGCCCCTCGGAAAGCTGGGGCATGATGTGCAGATCCACCCAGGAGCCGAAGTTATGGTCCGGCACGAAGGGTTGGTTGAAGCCCGGAACCGGCCACGCTCGGTACAACACCTCGGTGAGGATCAGCAACCCGAACGTGAAAGCAATCTGCATTCGGCCGGATTTGCGCATCATCAGGAATGCCACGAGGTAGGTAAAGGAGAGTTGCGCCAGCACGTTCCAAAGCTCAAAGGTGAGGTGGCCAGGTTCAATGCAATAGAGCGCCCAGCCAAAAAACAGAAGCAGCCCGGAGCGCCTGAGGACGTGGCGAAGGCTCGTGCGCCAGCTATCTCCGCGCGCCCACCGCTTGCCGAAGGAAAACGGCATGGCCACTCCCACGATAAACATAAAAAAGGGCTGGATGAGGTCCCAGAAGTGGAGGCCGTTCCAAGGATGGTGATCGAATTCCATGCCAATAAAGCCGAGAATAGTGCCATGCAGGGCCGGGCTCCGAAGCAGCTCATAAAGCCCGGTCGATTCCCCGATCAGCAGAAACATCGTCAGGTCGCGGAAAAAATCGAGCGACGACAGACGACTCTCGATGTACGACGATGGTGCCGGTGCCAGGGGCTTCCCAAGGGCCGGCTTCGCCTCAGTTTCGGATTGCAATTGCATAAGATTACCTCTCCTTGGTTAAATTCCAGTACCAAGTTGCGACCTAGGATTTTCCACAACCTTGTGTTGAGCACTTAGCTTCCGAGTTTAGGCTACTTCCGGGCCGCGCCCCATCCTCGAAATGGTCCGAATCGGGCGCAAGCACTCCGGTCTTCGCCGAATCGGCGGATTGTTTCCGTTTAACCTTTGACCGTTGCCAGGGGCACCAACTCGCGAATGCCGCGGGCCTTCAAGTATTCCTCGTCTTGGGCGCGGCTCTCCAGAACGATGGTTGGCCTCTTCCCCTGTACGACCAAATCCATGTAAGGCTTTCCGTACGTCCAGTCAGGTGGCCATGTTTTGTGGGATAACCCATAGTCGGGTATCACCAGGGCCACGGGGTGATCGGGAGTTTCCGGCGGCGTGCGGCGATATTCCTCGGCCAGCACAGCGAACTTCCGTCCCGTGGCTTTCGGCTTGTTCTGAAGGTCCAGCAATCCGAGCGTGTATTCCACCGAGTCGAAACCCTTGATGTTCGAGTCGATGTCGTGTGATGACCACCAGGTAACACCGCAGGACTTTCCCGTGTTCACGATGTTCCGCACCGTGTGCTCCATAAACTCGGGAAGGTAACTCCCCGGCATCCACTCCGCGGACGCGCCCACTTCCTCCACCCACACGCGGCGGCGCAGGTCTTTTTGATAGGCGCAGGCCAGGTCCACCATGTACGCCGCCAGATGCAGGGAGCCGGGGTCAGAGTACTTGTAGTGGTCGAGCGCGCCGGTAAACAAAACGTAGCAGTGGACGACTGTCGCCGCGCCCGTGTTGGCAAGGTTTTGCCGGCTGAATCCAAAGTCGGCGAACCAATGGGAATCATCCGCGCCGTTGACGTGGAACTTTCCCGGCGCAATCTGGTCGCAGTAGGCAAGGATTTCCGTTCCCCAGGCGTCGGCCTCAGGTGTGGTGACAGGGTTACCCAATCCCTGTAACACCCCGAGTTCATTGCCGATGTCGAATCCCAAGAAGCGCTTGTGCCTGCCCACAGCGTTAACCAGTTGGGAAAAAAGCAGCTTTTCAGCTTCGATCACTTCTCGGTCAGTGAATATGTTGCCTTTCCCCGGGCGGTCGTGCGAAGTCACTTTCAAAGGAGCTACCCAGGCCGGCAGGTACTGGAGGCCGCTCATCCAACCGTTCAGCACGGTGACTTCCACGTCCAGGTCGGCTTTATCAGCAGCTTCGAGTAGCAGTTGCATATTTTGCAGGACCGACTCGCTGATGCTGTCCACTCCCGGCTGAAAAATCGGCCACAGGCATTGAATGCGAACATGGTCCAGGCCTAGCTCCCGGACGGCACTTAGATCCTCCATGACAGCTCGGTTGTCCCAATCCTGCCAGCAATACCACCAGCGCTTGCGGGGCACATAGTTTGCCCCGAAGCGAAGCCTACGGGCTCGCATAGTCGAGGGGACAGCATCTATGGCCCTGGCTGGCAAGTGTGGCGAAGCGAAGACTGCCGCGCCTCCCAACACGGAGTCCTTTACAAATTTGCGTCTTGAAATACGATTGAGAGTATCCATCGAGGCTCCCTTGCTCAGTTGTGTGGGGACCGGATTAGTCCACCAGCTTGAAGAAATTGCCCGCATTCTGTCAGTCGCCGGCGCGCAAATTGCCCTGATCAATCAGGCGGCACGCCGCCCCGCGACCTCCCAGGCGAAATTATTTGCTCAAGGCATCAACAAGGCGCACTTCGTAAGGTGTCATCGAAAGGTCGTTGCCATCCAGCCGAACCATAACCTTCGCATCTCGCTTGTTAATAAGCAGCGTCTTGGTCGCGGAAGCCAGGGCTTCGACGTCCGGTGACGACGAGGTCGCCATGAATAACAGCGTTCCGGCGCCGAAATCATCATTGAAGATCTTTACAACCTGGTAGTGCGGGCTCGGCTGGCCTCCCTCCGCAGTTTTGGTAGTGGTGAACAAGTAATTCCATCTCTGATATTCCGCGTCCCATAAAAGCACCACGGAAACTCCGCTGAGCAGTGCATGCAGATAGCAGGACGCATGGTTTGCGGCGGTGAATTGTGGGTTGCTGCTCCAGCCTCCGTAGAATTCGGAAATCCAAATGGGAAGCTGAGTACGGGCGCGGAACTGGCGGGCGATCTGGCCGAAGTAATCGGTCAAGGTCATTTTCCGGGCCTCTTCGGCCGTGTCGCGGGTGGGGGGCTCACCGGCCACCCAGCCGTCGAAACAGACGAAGTCCGCGCCGTGTCTGTGCTGAAACCAGTAATCGATCACGTCCCAGTCTTTGGGTTTGGGACCGTCGAAGGGGTAGTAGGGGCCGCCGAGTTGGGCATCCGGGCGCACAGTTTTCAAGGCATCGTACACGCGGTTGTAGAAATCCGTGAAGCGCACGGAGTCCCAGTTGTTCGCGCCTTTATCCCAATAACCTTTGTACTCATTCCAGATTTGGAAATACTTAACATCTGAATAGCGGAGTACAACCTTACGGCATAATTCCACGAAGTCTCCGACATGATTGTCGGCCACGCGGTCGTCCGCCCAGCTATCGGGTCCGGTCTGGCGGGGGAAGTCTTCGCCGCTGGTCTTCATCCATCCGGGAGCGGTGCAGAGAGTGATCACGGAGGTAGCGTGCATGGAGCGCATCAGGGCGACGCGATGGTCGAGGCTGGCCCAGTTATAAACGCCGGGCCGGGGCTCAGGATTCTCAGTGCCCCAGTCCATCAGGTGTTGGTTCTGGAACTTCAATCCTTCGGCCAGCAGGGTCTTGGCACGGGCGACGGCCGCCGGATCGCCGTTTTCCCATTTGGGTTGGGTGTGGGTGACGCCAATGCTGAAACTGCTGGTTCCGTCTGGGGCGGAGCGGTCAACGGTGACCGTAATAACCTCATCGGCCAAGAGAGGGGAGACAACCAAGGACAAAAACAGCAGATAACGCATTAGGTGCATGGGTTCTCCTTCTCGAGCCGTGGTGCGGGCGTCTCGCGACTTAGAACTATAGCTAGTGTCTCAGTTTGAATTAGAGGCAGCTTTACGCCGCCATTTGGCGAGGCAAACTCGCCGCTACGAATTCAAACTGAGACACTACCCCGAACTGTATTGACCGCCCGCTCCGCGTATATTCCGTTCAACAACATGGCCACTTATCAGAGCCCGAGAAGCCCCAATCTTCCCTCCAGAGCTCAACTTCCCGCCAGGCCCGGCAACCTGATCGTTCCGGTGGCCTCGAAGATCATGTCCTGCTACTGCCATAACCGGCTCAGTGGTTAACCTCGGGTGTCCAGTCTAACCACCAAAGAGCGGGAGAAGTCCGGCAGTAAGATCTTGCCTTCTATGAGCTTGACGGCAGTCCATTTCCCGGACCACGGATCGTATACACGGCCTGACCCCTCCCTGCCGAGATCGACGGTAATACCCGCAAGCACCTCCGGCTCCTCACTCCTCTCGAGTTCAGACCGCCAGTCATTGCGCGAATCGCGGCACCAGACAAGCCATGTGCGCTTACCCTTTAGAAGGTAAACCCGCAACCTTGGATGTTCTATGATGGTGGGTTCAAATGCCTCGGCCGGGGGGTCGAGATCCCGCACTGCCTCGGCAAAGCGGCCAAAGTGATACCAGAGATTATTCGCGTCTACGTATTCTTCCCAGTGCCAAATCTGGCCGCCCCCGGCCGCCCCAGCAAAGAATGGCGCGAAAAGGATGTCGTGCAGGATGATGCCCGCCCGGTCTTTGGCATAGAGGTGGGATGGCCCGGAGTGGTTAGGCTCGACCGCGCCCGACTCGGCAAGGATGATGGGGCGCCCCGGCTTGTAACTCCGTAACTCACGAACCGCGTCCACAGCCAGGATGTCCACGGTACCGTGGCAGACCGACAACTCGGCGCCGAGGTCCAGGTACCGATGCACTTGGGCAACATCGTTGCCCGGCATCAGGCTGACCGGGCGGTAAAACATCTCGCGGTACCGGTCGCGGTCGAAACTGCCGAGGCTCTGCATGGCCAGGTTTTTCGGAAAGGCTTTATGCAGTTCGGGCAGCATGGCTTCTGTCCACCCGAGGACGTCGCCCCCCTGCACGGCATTGATTTCGTTCCACAGTTCCCATCCATAGATGATCGGGTTGTCCCCATAGCGTTGGGAATACCATTGAATCTTCTTTCGGAACTGGGCACGCGATTCCTCGCCATCGAAGAAATCGGTGATGGAGGTGGCTGGTCCTCCATGAGTGATGCTGTAGAGGGGGTTGTCCGCCCAGGGTTGTGGCCCGCCGCCAATCGAGCGAAAGTGTTCCATGGTCAACTTGACGCGGATCTGGTAGCGGCGGCATAGCTCCAGCAGGCGATCGATCCGGCGCGCCTTCACGGGGTCATAGACGCCGCACTTCTCGTGCTCGACATTCCAAAATGGGACGCTTAGCCATACACGGATGTAATTGCCGCCATTGTGGGCCAGCTTCTCCAGCCAGTTCCCGAAGGCATTTAGTCCCGCTTCGTCGTCGCGGGCACCCTCTGGCGGCGAAATCATGTTCAGCCCAATGGGAATATAGGGTGAGCCATCCGTAAGCTCAAGATAACGCTGATCGCGTGGGCTGACGCGAACAAATTGGGTATGCTCCTCCTCGCTGTCGCCCGGAGCTGACAGGACACTGCACGGTGCGGCGAGCGAAATCGCCAGGAATGATCGACGGCTAAGCATCTTCAGTCCTCCCTAGGTTGGCGACGCTTCAGGAGAGTAGCAATTCCTTCTTAGTTTCTCCAGGGCGATTCAGTATGCTGAGATGGGCCCGCGTAGCGATACGCCGGATTCTCAAGCTTTATGGGTTCAGCGGATCAGCTAACATCCGCGCAAGATCAAGGGTGAATTAAGCCGCATCGGCGGCCTCGAATTCCTCAGGCCGGTGCTCCCGCGCATACCGCATCATGGCATGCAGGTTCTCAGGCGGAGTCAAGGGTGAAACCTCGCACCCCGTGCCGACAATGTGGTACTTCCCACAGATTTGATGACAGGTTTTACAGGCTTCGTAGACTTTCTCGGGTGTTCCCTCCAACATGTCAGTAATCGTTGATACGTTGCCGAGAATCACACGGTCTGGTCCCAGGACGGCGTGCGCCGCAACCAGGTTAGTAGCCGAGTCCAATTCGAAAATTTGGACGGGGAGTTGCTTCATTTGTGCAATCAATGGATCGGGATCAATACGGCCATTAGGACAATCCACTTCATAGTCGAGTGTCGATCCGAATCAAAACCCTCATCCTGGAGGTGAGACATCCGTGGGCAGGGTCTGGAGCTGGCTCCGGGTTGTCTTGCGCTTAATGTGGGTCAAATTGTTCATTTGTCACAAAAATGCCCCATTTGCACAGAATCCCCTCCCCTGCTTCGAGCTCTTGTTGGACGTGAGGAGAGCCTCTGCACACATACATCAGGCCTCGGGAGGCGGCCCTGTTGATTTCCTGATTCGAAGTGTCGACTTTAAGACGACCTGCTTGGGTTGGCGCTCGCCTTCCTCCTCTTCCGCCTCGATGTACTGTACAAGCAATTCCACGGCGCTTTTGCCCATCTGATATGTCGGCTGCGCGATGGCGGTTATGCTGGGGTTGAACACCTCAGCCCAGTCAGTATCATCGAAGCTTATAAGACTAACGCGCCCAGGGCAGGCGATTCCCAATTCGCTAAACGCACGCAAGACTCCTAATGTCATGCGATTGTTCAGTGCAAAGATGGCCGTGGGCGGTTCGGATGACTGAAGTAATTTGACTCCGTAGGTGTAGCCGCTCTCGATGTGGGAATCGCCAGGCCAAGTAAACTCCTCTCGCAGCGGCAGGCCGGCTTCTCGGATCGCCTTTTGGCAACCCTCGATTCTATCGAGGGTTGTGGAATAGACCCGTCTACCTGAGATTACTGCTATTCTCTGGTGTCCCAGACCGATCAAATACTTAGTTGCTTCGTAGGCGGCCTCTAAATTGTCGCTGCTCACGCAACCGCAACTTACTTCTGCCCCG
>Ga0181524_10005080_pt1 | contig 11906 bp, 5 predicted proteins | sample PEATcosm2014_Bin_34_FD_119761 | JGI IMG/M metagenome (GOLD analysis project Ga0181524, IMG submission 119761) | Peatland microbial communities from MTU Mesocosm Facility, Houghton, MI, USA - PEATcosm2014_Bin05_60_metaG | ecosystem: Environmental > Terrestrial > Soil > Wetlands > Peat | place...
AACGCGCTGTGGCTGGCCATCGGGGGGACGACACTGGTGATTGGCCCGGGTATCACGGTGCGGGGACAGAATGGGACGATCGGATGTAGCAGCGTCTATGGCGGGCCTCAGGATGTCAGCGTGGTCAACCAGGGCGCCATTTCGGCCGATGTGAACGGGGGAACGATTGCGATCAACGCGCAGCCGTTCACCAACGATGGCTTGGCGGAGGCGCTGAATGGCGGCACCCTCGACGTCGATGGCACGTTCGACAACAACGGCTCCATCGGCGTCTCAGGCACTGTCAATCTCCCCGGCCCCTCTGGCGGCGTTACCCTCAGCTTCGGCCCGCCGCCCGCCTACTTTTTCGGCCCCGGCCTGATACGGTTGACGCAGCCCGCGATCACCGCGCAGCCGCAAAGCCTGGTCGCCGGCAATGGCGGGACAGCCGCTTTCAGCGTCACGGCCACCGGCTCCGCCCTTTCCTATCAATGGCAGTTGGACGGGACGAACCTCGCGGGCGCGACGAACAGCACCCTTTCGTTCGGCAACGTCAATAATACCCTGGCCGGCTCTTATTCCGTCGTCGTGACCAATTTGCTCGGTTCCACCAACAGCGCGGCGGCCACGCTCACGGTGCTGGGCACGGGGGTGACGCCGGCGAACATCAATTCCACCTGGACGGCGGCCAATTCCCCTTACGTGGCGGGAACAAATTTCACGGTCAGTAATCTCATCATCCAACCCGGCGTGAGCGTGCTGTTCAACGGCGGCTGCGGCTTGACGGTGGCGGGTTTGTTGCAAGCGGTTGGAACCTCCAATGATCCCATCACCTTCGCGGGGGCAAGCCCCGGGGCCGGCTGGCAGGGAATCCGTTTTGTGTCCGCGGACACGAACAGCGCGATGAACTGGTGCGTGGTGCGCGGGGCGGCGGCGGGCGGGATTCGATTCACCAACACCCCGTTCGCGCTGGCCAATTGCATTGTTGACTCAAATACCGGCGTCAGCGGCGGCGGCCTTTACACCGATTCGCCGCTCCTGCTGCAAAACTGCAGCCTTATCAACAACGCGGCGGTTTATGGCCAACAGAGCAGCCCTTATTTTGTGCAAGGCGGGGGACTCTTTGTTGCAGGCGGGAATGTGACGCTCCAATCGTGCGTGATTTCCAACAACACGGCGGTGATGCCCAACATTGCCGTGACCAACGAGACGAGCACCGGCGGGGGGATCGACTGCGAGGCGGGAACGCTGACGCTGAACAATTGCACGGTGGTCAACAACCTGGCCGCGGGCGCGGGAAGCTCCTCCACGGAGGCCGGCGGCGGTGTCTATCTTGGCAACGCCGCGGCGTCGCTGGGCGCCAGCGGTTCGGTTTTCCAGGGCAACGGCGCACCGGGCGGCTTTGGCGGCGCGGCGGCGCTGGGAAACGGCGCGTTGAACAATTGCGTTTTTTCCTCCAACGCCGCCACGTTTGGAGGGGCGTTATGGATTGGCGGCAACGGCCAGACGAAGGCCGCGAATTGCCTCATGGCGGGAAACAGCGCGTCCCTGGGCGGGGCCGTCTATTCGAGCGTCGCCGCAGTGGCGGGAGATTTCGAGAACTGCACGATTGCGCACAACTCGCCGGACGGTTTCAACGGCTACACCGGCGTCATCCACGACTCGATTGTGTATTCCAACGGGAATGAGATTGTGCTGGGGCTGGTGGCCAGCCCGGTGGTTTCCTACTGCGACGTGCAGGGCGGCTTCAGCGGGCCGGGCACGAATAACCTCGATGTGGATCCGCATTTTGCCAATACGGCGAATTTCGAGCTGTCGGGGACCTCGCCCCTGATCGATGCCGGCGATCCGGCGCCGCAGTTCAACGACGAGGCGTTTCCGCCGTCGCAGGGCTTCGATCAAAACGACATCGGCGCGTACGGCGGGCCGGGGGCTGGATACTGGCCGGCGTTTGCGCCGTTGCTGCCGGTGGTCATGGTCAACGGCCAGGCGGTGGCGCCGTTCCAGGTGGTTGCGCTTCCGGACAGCAGTCCGCCAACGATTTCATTTGGAAACGGATTTCCCGGGGGGACATTCCAATACACTCTCGACGGCTCGAATCCACTGGAGTTCCCCGCCTACGATAGCGCGCCGTTTGTCCTGACCAACTCGGCCCGAATTCGCGTGATCGCCTTCTCCGCTGATTTCCTGTCGTATGCGATCAGCCCGCCGGTAACGGTTGACGTGCTGCCCACTTATGGCGTGACCGCGGGCGCAACGGGAGGAGGCGGGGTCACGCCGCCGACCAGCGGGTTTCTGAGCAACGCTGTGGCCACGCTGACGGCGACGAACGCGCCGGGCTGGACGTTCCTGCACTGGGCCGGCGACGCGGCGGGCACGAATAATCCGCTGGTACTGGCGGTGAACCGGTCGTTGAACGTTCAGGCGGTTTTCGGGACGCCGATTGTGGTGAGCGTCGTGGGCGACGGGAGTGTGCAAACCAATCCGGCATTGGCTCTGTATCCGTATGGTTCGACGGCGCAGTTGGCCGCGGTCCCGGGAAACACGAACACTTACTTTCGAGTCTGGAGCGGCGCGGGTGGCAGTAACACCAACAGTCCGCTCAATTTTGTGGTGACGAATGCCTCGCCAGTGGTGGGGGCGCTTTTTGGCGGATTGCCGGTTGGCGAGCGGACGTTGAACCTGCTGGTCAATGGCGCGGGAACCGTGAGCAGAAACCCGCAGGCCAGTTATTACGCAGTCGGCTCGGTTGTAACGATCTCCGCCGCGCCTGCGGCCGGCAACGTTTTCATGGGGTGGAGCGGCGGGATCGCCGGCACGGACGCGTCCACCAACGTGACGCTCAATTCAAGTTTGACGATCACGGCCAATTTCCTTTCTACCAACGCGCCCCCGCCACAGCCGCCCATCGTCGCTATCACTAACCCGTTGGACGGAGCGGTGTTCACGGCAGGGTCAAGCATCGCCCTTGCGGCCAGCGCGAGCGATACAAACGCGGGCGGGACGGTTGTGCAGGTTGCGTTCTTTGCCGGGACCAACCAGATCGCCTTGCTCACCAACAGCCCGCTCAGTTTCGCCTGGACCAACGCTCCGGTCGGGACGAATGTGCTTGAGGCTGAGGCTGTCAATAATTTTGGGCTTTCCACTGTTTCCGCGCCGGTGAATGTCGTGGTGAATCCCCCCCCGCCGGGGCCGGCGGTCTTCTCGCTAAGCAGCGCCGCTTATTCGGTGCTGGAGAACGGCGGCTCTGTCACCATCACTGTGCAAAAGAGCCTCAACAGCACCAATGGCAGTGTCAACTACACCACCGCCAACGGCTCGGCGATCGCGGTGGCGGCGGGACAGGCGGTGGGTAATTACCAGGCCGTTTCAGGGTCGCTCACGTTTGCGGCAGGGCAGACGAGCATCAATGTCACCATTCCCATCATCTACAACCAGGTGTATGAGGGGAACACGACGTTCAGCTTCTTGCTCACTCCCTCCGGCGACGGCAGCAGCGTGGGGACGCCAGGCAGCGCGTTGGTGACGATTGTGGATGTCAACCAGCCTTCCACGACCAATTCGGTGCTGGTCAACATCTTTCCCGCTCCGGTGCCCGAGAGCGACGCCAGCCTGCGCGTCTTCACCGAGCCGGACGACGCCGGCGGCCAGTGGAAACTGGTCTGGGAAGCGGCCTGGCACAACAGCGGCGACACCCTCCCCGCGTTGCCCCAGGGAAACTATCCAGTCCAGTTCAGCCCGGTGGCGGGTTTCATCGCCCCGCCCACCACCACCAATGTCGTCCTGGCCGGCGCGCTCAGGGTCGTAACCAACCAGTACGCGGTTTCCGGAGAGGTTTCTTTCGGCTCGCTCTCGGTGGATATTGAGCCCTCCTCCCTGGCGTCCTCCTCTGACCCTTCCACGCAGGCGCAATGGCAGTTGCAGGGAGACACCAGTTGGTATGACAGTGATTTCGTGCTGACGGACCTGGTGGCCGGCGAACACATTGTTGTTTTCAAGGAGGTGGCCGGATGGGTTACGCCCGGGCCGCGGGTGGTCTATGTCGGGGCCAACGAACAAAACTCCGTTGCCGTGACGTATCTGGTGGCCGAGCAATCCAGTGGAACTCCGCCCAGCGTGTTGCAATTCGGCGACGCCACCAGTCCGGCGTTCGGCCTGCCCTATGTCTATAACGGGCAATTACTCACAGACGCGGGCTACGGCAGCGGGTGCGTGGTGCAACCCCGGGTGGTCCTGACCGCCGCGCACGTGGTTTTCAACGACGCGGCGCTAATCTATGTGCAGAACGTGAATTGGTTTTTCCAGGAATTCTCCGGTGATTACAATCCGCCCGCGCAAGTCCCGGCTGGATGGTATGCTTTCAGCGGCTACGCCGCGGCCCGGACTAATGACAACAGTCCGGGCGTGGAATCTCCGGTCTCGCAGGACCTGGACGTGGCGGCGCTCTACTTTCTGGAAGACGCCGGCCGTGGCGGTTCCAGCGGGTATTTGGTTTCCGAGCCAAGCGGGACACAATGGCTGGAGGCGACGGCGCTCAAGACGCTGGTGGGTTATCCGGTGGACGGGGTTGCGGCGATCAATATCGGGCGGATGCACGCCACGACACCGGGGAACGTCATCTTCAGCCAGGTGACCAACGAGGTTTTTGCCACCACCGCCATTACCGGGTATCCGGGCAACAGCGGTGGGCCGCTTTGTGTGCAGTACACCAACGGCAATTATTACCCGGCGGGGGTCTATCTTGGGGGGACGGCCAACACGGTCGTGCGCGCCATTGACGGTTCGGTGGCCGAGTTGATCAACTGGGCCAACGTCAGCGCCAATACGGGCGCCAACCATGTTGGGGGCGGGGTGGTCAACCTCAGCAGCGGGGGTGGGGGGGGGTTGCTGGAGCCGGGCAGTTTTCAGATCCTCATCAGCCCGGCGGCGGCCATAGCCGCCGGGGCGGCCTGGCAGATCGCGGCCCTGAGCGCCTCCAGCTATTACAGCAACAATAGCGCAGTCTATGAACTGCCGGCGGGCAATTACACGGTGGTGTTCCGCGCCGCCGCCGGCTACGTCACGCCGGCCAATGCGACGCTGAATGTCGTGGGCGGCCAGACGGTGACGCTGAACATCACCTACGCCGCGGCAACCGGTCCAACTGTCCCTGGGTTATTGGCGCCGGCCATTGCCAAGGGGATGTTGCAGTTCATCATAACCGGATCGGCGAACGAGAGGATCGCCATCGAGCGGAGCACGGATCTCGAGAGCTGGACGACTGTGATCACCAACACAGTCGGCGCGGGCGGTTCGGTTAGCTTCTCCGATGCCCTTTCCACCAACCGCGCCCGTGCCTTCTATCGTGCGCAGGTTGTTCCGTGAGTCTTGGCAAAAACTCCCTCTGCTGGCAACGCGAACCTTGCCTCCGTCTCGATTCCGAACCCCGGAGTTTCCCCTGGGTCAAATTCAGGCCCATCCCCAATAGTATTGACTGTCGGTTCATGCCATTATGACGCCATGTTTAGGGCATCAATGGTTGGCGCAGACTCAAGGGAGTCGCCGATAAACAGGAAATCGCACCCTTTGCCTACGGACTCCTCGCCGGTCCGAAAAGAGGACGACCATGGCCTAAAAGGGGATAGACGATTCGGAGTTCTCTGTGCTATAAGCCGTTGCAATCCTCCATTCGGACCGCCGGAGCGGGATCATCACAGCATCGTCACCGTGCTCAGCAGCCGATGGGGGTCGCTACAGCGTGTGGGTCAAGCTGCAGGTGTGCAGACATTCCCAGGCTTGGGATGAAGACGTTAGCATCGCAAACCCTGGACAGCCGGATGATCCGGCGGGCGGCGCAATTCCTTTACGAACGCCGCGCCAAGGCGAAAGGTCCGGAAACGGTTGAGGTAGGGATCGTCGAGAGTGACGACAAGGCGCGTCAATTCATGGCCGCCATTGTCGGCGGGACACCGGGCCTGAGCGTGCTCTGTGCCGCCGCCAGCGGCAGGGATGCCCTTTGGCACTTCGTCCAGCACCGCCCCGGTTTGTTCATCGTCAGCCTCTTCCTGCGCGATATGGCCGGCACGGAGTTCATCCGGCGCGCCAGGGCGCACTGGCCCGGCGTATCGCCCATCCTCCTGATTCCGGATGATCAGCCCCACCTCATGCTTGAGGCGCTGGAATCCGGCGCCTGCGCCTATCTGCCCAGGCCCTGTGGGGCCGACGAGCTGATCCGGGCCATCTGGACCGTCCACCGGGGCGGGGCGACCGTTTCCAGCCCCGTCGCCAAGGCCGTAGTGGATTACTTTCAAGCTCGTGGCGCCGCCCTTGATCGCCTCACCGAACGAGAGCGAGAGGTCTTGCGTTGCCTGTCACGGGGACTCCGCCAGGAGGCCATCACCGCCGTTCTCGGCATTGATAAGGCGACCGTCCGAACTCATGTGCATAACCTGCTGGCAAAACTCGACGTCCGTTCCGCCACGGAGGCGGTCGCGTTCTACCTGAATCCAAGACTGTCCTCGACCGCGAAGGAGCGGCTCTTGCCAGTTGAGGCCGAACCGCTCCCCCGCCTCCCTGGCGGCCCGCCACGTTCTATTCTGGCTCAGGCGCGGAAACCTGCTCGGCGGTTATCCTCGGCTGTCCCCTTGCCTCCTGAGAGGGAGGGTCCGGCGCGCGCGAGGGAATTGACCCAGCTCGAAAGCTCCCCCCAAGGCAAGGCCTGAAGCGCATTTTACCCTTCGTAGCTCAGCGGAATCCCCAGTAAAACCAGGGTCTTCTCGGTGCTTCTACACCTTATGAGGTAGAAACGTGGCATTTTTCGCCTTAATCCGTGCCCAATATACGCCTTAAGGTGGATGCGCGTTTCATTCCGACCACTTACAGTCACCACCCGGAATCCTGTTGGTCCTGGAATCGTTTTCCAGGTCTTCTCGAGCCGGCGCGATTCCGGTTCTTTTGAGTGTCTGTGATGCCTTTAAGAGGGCTTGTAGGTTCGCCAAAGCCCAAGGGTCCTGCGAACTGACCGGCACGGAGTGCGTCAACCTCTTGGCTAATCCCGCCGCCGGCCCGTTGCCGGCCCTTACAACCGAAAAGGGAACGATACGGCAGAGTCATGGATGACCTGTGGCCAATTATTCCCCCGATATCAGCATCCGCGTCGCGGTGATTGAGGAAAACGCGGTCGAACGCGAGTACTTGCTCGCCCTGGTCTCTCGAGCCCCCGGCGTGAAGGTCTTGGCCGCCTACGGCAGCCTTACCGGGACCGTGGCGGAGCTGGAGCAGGAACCGCCGGACCTGGTGATCGCCGATCTCCGGGTCCTCGACGATTTCACGGTGAGCTGGCTGCGAAACTTCCGCACCGTTCTGCCGCATACCGCCATGCTGGTCCTCTCGGACGAGAAAGAGCGCGAGCCGGTCTTCCAGGCCCTGGAGGCCGGCGTTTCCGGGTGGCTGCAAAAACCGTGTACGGGGGACCAGATCGTGCGCGCCATCCTGGTGCTCCACGACGGCGGGGCGGTGTTGTCGAGCCCCGTCGCCCGGCAAATCCTCAAGTACTTCCACGCCCGAGGCACGTCGGTGGATTGCCTCAGCCACCGCGAGCGCGAGGTCCTGAACCTGCTGGGCCGCGGACTCCAAGCCGCGGACATCGCCGCAAGACTCGGCCTCACCCCCTCCACCATCCGCACCCACGTGCGGAACCTGCTGCAGAAACTCAAGGTCACCTCCCGCACCGAAGCGGTGGCCAAGTACCTGAACCCGGTCTCTTGAACTGGATACCATGCGCTCCACACTCCTCCTCCTTTTCGTCAGCCTCCTTGCCGCGCCCACACAGGCGGCCGACACCTCCACCCCCGCAGCAGACCCACACGCGGCCGATCCCCAGGCCCGGGTCCGGTCATTGGCCGCCCAGTGGGCAGCCGGCCTCAGTTCCAATTCCCTCGTTCGGACGACGAATTCCCAACCGGCGACCCCAGGTTCTCCTCCTGACGCACACGCTTCGAGTGCCCCGGCGATGGTCACCGACTCCCCTGGCTGCGCCGGAGGCTTCGCCGAGGCGAGCGCCCTCCGCCCCCCGCCCTCGACCCTCGACCCACTCCGCACTCCCTCGTCCGCCGTAGCTTCAGCGAAGGCGGAGCAATCCGCACTTGCTTCCGCCGGCCTCCGCCCTCCGCCCTCCGCGCTCGACGCCTCGAACGCCTTCTCGACCATGGACACCCTGGACGACAAGCACAAACTCATCCTGGGCGACCTCGTTAGCTTCCGCATCGTCGAGGACCAGGAGGACCCGCGCGAAACCATTGACCCCAGGCTCGCCCTTCTCCCCATCCCCGTCACCGACTCGGGCGACCTCGAAGTCCCCTACATCGGCCGCTTCCCGGCCCTGGGCAAGACGTGCAAACAGTTGGCAGGTGAAATCAAGGTCGCCCTTGAGAAAAAATACTATTACCAGGCCACGGTCATCATCGGCCTGTTCCAGGTCACCAAGAGCGGCGGCCGGGTCTATCTCGTCGGCCAGCTCCGCACCGGCGGCGCCGTTGAGATCCCCGGCGACGAAGTCTTCACGCTCAGCAAAGCCATCCTCCGCGCCGGCGGTTTCACCGATTTTGCCGACAAACGCCACGTGAAACTGACCCGCAGGAGCGGCGACGCCGGGGCCCAGACCACGAATGTCACCGTCGACGTGAGCGACATCTTGGAGAGGGGAAAAACCGAGGGCGACCTGAAGCTCGAGCCCGGCGACCTCATTTTCGTCCCCAGCCGCACCTTCAACTTCTGACCTCTGACCTCCGACCCCTGACCCCCCATGCCCTCCCCTCCCGCCCCCGCTCCCCCTCCCGACGGCGCTCCCGTCCCGTACGCCGGCTACCCAGGCGCCCCCGCCTACCCGGCCAATCTGCCACCTGGCGCGGCGCCTTGGCACTTCCGGCGGTATCTCACGTTCCTGCGCCGGGAATGGTGGCTTGTCCTGCTGTCCGTCCTCGTCTTCGCCGGTCTGGCCGCCGCCTACATCGTGCAGTGGCCCGCCAGCTACGCCTCGACCGCCCACCTATGGGCCGCCGGCAGAACCGGCCTCCGCCTCAACGAAGGGGCCACTTACGATGAAGACGCTCAGACCTTCGCGGGCACCCAAATCGAATTGCTCCAGAGCGACGTCATCCTTGGGCGCGCCTTCAATCGGGTTCACGATACCCTCCACCTGAGCTTTCCCACGAATTCCGAAGGCAAACCTCTCCTCCCCACTATCAGGGTCTCCCAACTCCCCAAGAGCGCCGTCCTCGAGCTCAGGGCCAAAGGCCCGTCCCGGAAGCTTGTGCCCGCCTTCCTGAGCGCCGTCATGGACGAGTTCCTTGCCTACAAAAAGGAAGTGCGCTCGGCCACCTCCGGCGGCTCCTATGCCTCCGTCTCCGAGCAGACAGCCAAGCAGGAGGCCGAACTCAAGGCCGAGCAGGACAAGCTCAACGCCTATATGCGCGAGAACAACGTGGCCGTCCTTGAAGAGCGGGCCAAGGCCGCCAGCGCCTACCTCATCCAACTCCTGGCCCAATCCTCCGAACTCAAGCTCCAACTCCAGCTCCTGGAAGCCGCCGCCGCCGAAGGGCCCTGGGCCATCGGCGCCTTTACCAACGCCCTCGCCGGCGCCCCCGACCCCCGCCAACTCGCCAACCCAGCCCTCCCCTTCGCCAGCCCGCCCCCTGAATTCCTGAGCGCCCAACAGGAACTCGAAAAAGTCCGCATCCTCCGCACCCGGCTCAGCAAATATCTCCGCCCCGAGCACCCCAAAATCGTCAAGCTCGATGAACAAATCGCCCAGGACGAAAAGCTCGTCGAATACTTTAGCCGCCAGAGCCGCGAGCAGCTCGCCAGCGCCAGGCAGACCGTCAGAATGAGGACCGACCGCGTCCAGGAAACCATCAAGGAATGGGAGACCAAGGTCAATGACGCCAGCGAACGCATCGCCGAATACGAACGCCTCAAACTCAACGTCGACCGCCTCCAGGCCCTCCACGCCAGCCTCCGCAGCCTCCTCCAAACCGTCGATGTCTCCCACAGCCTCGACCAGGAGCAGATCACCATCCTCGACCGCCCTTCCGAGGCCAAAGACGCCAAAAAGTCCGCCCTCGTCACCGCCTTCCTCCTCTTCCTCGGCCTCGGCGCCGGCCTTGGCCTCGTCTTCCTCGTCGAACAATCCGACGACCGGGTCAGGTCCCTCGAAGAGCTGACCGGCCGCTTCGACGAATGGGTTGTCGGCCAGGTCCCCGAAGTCCCCAAAGCGAGAAAGAAGAAGCGGCCCGCCTTGCTCGAGGCGAATGACGGCCGCCATGCCTTTGCCGAGTCCTACCGCAGCCTCCGCTCCGCCCTCGCGTTCGCGGCGGGCTTCAACGGCGAAGACAAGCCCAAGCTCCTCCTGGTCACCAGCTCCGTTCCCAATGAAGGCAAGTCCACCGTGGCGGCCAACCTCGCCCGCACCCTCGCCTTCGCAGGCGCCCGCGTCCTCCTGGTGGACGGCGATATGCGCCGCGGCGTCCTTCACCACCTTTTCGGCCTGCCCCAGGAACCCGGCCTCTCCGACCTCCTTTCCGACGACGGCGACCTCCCCAAATCCGTCAGAGACATCCCCCTGGCCCCCGTCAATGGCGCCCCTCGCCCCCCTCCCTCGTCCGCCGTAGCTTCAGCGAAGGCGGAGCACCCCGACACTCCCTCGTCCGCCGTAGCTTCAGCGAAGGCGGAGCACTCCCCGCTGCTCGGCACCCTCCACCTCCTCCCCCGTGGCAGATTGGTGGACGCCCCCGGCGAGCTCCTCCTCGGGCCCAACTGCAGCCGGTTGCTGGAACGCGTCCGCCAGGAATACGACTGCGTCATCCTCGACAGCATCCCCGTCTTCGCCGCCGACGACACCACCAGCCTGGCGCCCAAATTGGATGGCATCCTCTTCGTCGTCCGCAGCTCCTTTACCAGCGCCGACACCGCCCGGAGCGCCCTGGAACTCCTTTACGAACGCCAGGCCAAAGTCCTGGGCCTCGTCTTCAACCGCGCAAACGGCCGCTCCGGCTCCTACAAATACTACAAATACGCCAGTTATTACCAAAACCCGAAAAACGGAAAATAGAAAGCTGAGAATACAAAGTAGAAAGCAGAAAACAGAAAGCAGAAATTAATTTCAGTTTTCAACTTTCCCAATTTCTGCTTTCCCCATCTGTGCTTTTTGATGAACGGCCGCCTTCCAGGCGAATTCCGGGACCGCACCAAGCGCTATGCCGCCGCGGCGATTCGGCTTTTTGTCAAACTGCCCAAACAGAAGGAAGAGGTGAGAGTGCTTGGAAAGCAGTTGCTGCGCTCGGGCACATCCGTCGCTGCCCATGTCCGCGAAGCCTCTCGCGCCCGATCCCATGAAGAGTTCGTCTCCAAGCTCGGCGGCGCTCTTCAGGAAGCCGACGAATCCGCCCTCTGGCTGGAACTCCTGCGTGAACACTGTGCCATCCCCTCTGCCGACACGTTGCCAATGGAAAAGGAAGCCGATGAACTCATCGCGATCATGACCACGATGATCAACCGAACGAAGGGAAAAAGCTGAAAGTTGAAAGCTGAAAGTTGAAAGCTGAAAGTTGAAAGCTGAAAGTTGAAAGCTGAAAGGGGAAAGGGGAAAGGGGAAAAGTTGAAAGTTGAAAGTTGAAAGTTGAAAAACTGAAACCAATTCCTGCTCTCGGTTTTGTGTCCGCTGATTTCCGCTTTCAACTTTCCCAATTTCTGCTTTTCCCTTGCCCATTTCTGCTTTCTGCTTTCCCAATTTCTGCTTTTCCCTTGGCGCTTTCCAAATTTCCGCTTTGAAATGATCGCCCCCGTGGTATAATTGAACTATGACGCTGACTGATTTTCCAGAAGTGCGGGCCCTGTCGGCCCGAAAGAAACTGCAATTGGTGGACGAGCTCTAGGCGTCTGTGGCGCCGGAA
>Ga0181524_10005086_pt1 | contig 11895 bp, 11 predicted proteins | sample PEATcosm2014_Bin_34_FD_119761 | JGI IMG/M metagenome (GOLD analysis project Ga0181524, IMG submission 119761) | Peatland microbial communities from MTU Mesocosm Facility, Houghton, MI, USA - PEATcosm2014_Bin05_60_metaG | ecosystem: Environmental > Terrestrial > Soil > Wetlands > Peat | place...
CGGCAAATCTATGCGGATCTGGTATCGCGAATGTCCAATGAAACGTGAAAACTTTTCATGCGAGAAGAGGTCCTGGTAGGCACGTCCCCAGAAATACAAATAAGTCTGAGCGATCGAGTCCTGGGCGGAAAACCGATTCCAGGCTCTAGTCACCTCAATCGCGTGCTCCATCCTATGGTCAGTGAATAGGTTCTTCCCACGGGTGCAGGCCGCGACCAGGAGAGGGACGATGACGTCCGCCGGGACGACGTAAGTGTCGAAAGCCATCTCCTTGACCTCGTCCAATGTGAAGGTCCTCTTCTCACTCAGCAACTTGAGGAGCCTTTCGCCTCGCGGGTTGAGGTTTTTCTCCCCATCATCAGGCTGGGGTTTCTCCATCTGAAAGTAGGCTGCCGGCTGCATGGGATTGAGTCCTGAATCTACCGTGGAAAACCAGGGCGGATTGTTGCAGTTTTGTATGAATCCAGATGCTGGGTTCAAGAGTTGGGGCATCTTCTCCAGGGGGAAATACGGTCCCCAGTCGGTCGCCTTCGTCCAGCCCGGAACGGGCTTGCGCCAATCGTAGCCGGGGGCGCGTTCCGCAACAACGGCATTGTCGAGCCAATAAAGAGTGTTCTTGTCGGTATACAGGAAATTCCAGCGAGGTATGAGGTGGGCCGCAAAGACACCCTTGAATTCCTCCAGGTGTTGTGACTTCATGATTCGATAAAGGCCGGTTGAGTAATTGACTCCCTCGAAATTGGGAAGTTTAACCGAGTAGGCTCGGTGTCTTTCGCGATCAATCTGCACAATGGGGCCGTGGTGGGTGTAGTAGCAGGGAAGCGTGATCGATTCCATTCCTTTCGGCCCCTTGACCTTGAAGGTTTCGTACTCTACCGCGATGCTTCTCCACTCATCTTCATATCGGTATTGAAGCGGATTTTGCAGATTAATCTTCTCTTCATAAACGTCAGAGATATTGGGGAAATTCCAGGTGGCTGACCAAGTGATCATGTCGTTGAACCCGTCCAGGAAAAACGGACTCCCCAACCAACTGATCCCGCCCGCATTGAGCTTGCCGGGTGTGATGAGGTGCGCTTCGTAGTTCTGAAAGCGGTTATCCCAGGGCATGTGGGTTTCTTCGAAATGGATCACTCGCCCGTTGGCCGATTTGAGCGCTGAAATCGCAAACTGGTCTGAACCCAAATTCGGGAATTCCTGAGGGAGGTTCGTCAACTTGATCAAGGCCTCATTGATGCTGTAAAAGCGGAAATAGTGGCTTCGTTCCTGCGCCTCGACATCCTCAGGTGTGATGGACTCGATCCAACGTGGTATCTGAGCGCGACGTTCTTCGATATAGGCGTTGACTCCCCGCGCGAACCCGCTCAACGCTTTGTAAGTCTGAGGGTCAATCTGGTCTCGGTTCTCGGCAACGGCTTTCTTTGTACGCAGCAGACGTTGCAGGTAGTCTCCATCCCAGCGATACTCATAGGGAATGAAGTGGAGATAGCCCTGGCCGAGTGCGTTGAAGCCACGAACCTCTGCCAGCCGGCCCTGCGCGTCCAGGTAGTGGATCATCATCTTCTCGAGGTGGTCCTGCGCCTGAGCGTAACCGTAACCAAAGAATGTCGCTTCCTCGGTTTCACCGACGATGTGAGGGACGCCGAAATTATCCCGATAGATACTCGCCTGATCCGCTAACGGATCGGCTGACTTGCTCACCGAAGAGCGCTGCATCTTGCTTGCAGCCGGAACTGCCACGGCGGTTGCCAGCATTCCCCGTAGGAAGCTTCTGCGGTGCATCAATCATCTCCGAGAGTAAGACGTTGTTGGTGAATTCCCCGTGGGAGCCTTGTCCTCCCTTACGGCCCGATTAGCATACAATGAGCACCGTCCAAATAAAACCGTGCCATCACAGTCTGCCGGGAATCAATCCAAACTATCGGACTCGTCGCTAATTTCGCTTGACCACGCCTCCTTCAATCCCCATCATACTTTCTCATACAGGGAGCGAAAATGAGTTTCTGCCTTATCGCGAGATGAATCTGGGTAATGGGCGTCGTGGGTGCTCGACAAGCAGAGTGACGAGTGCCGTCAAGGACCAAAATAGATGCGCCCAGGAGAAAAGGCGTCCGTCGAAAGCAAAGGAGGGTTTTTCTTATGGGACGTGGATGCGTTTCGTTCAAACATTGGCTGCTGCTAAACTTCCTCGCTGTGATTGTTCTGTTATTTATGGGACAATCGACTCTCATGGGCCAGACCGCCCAGATCACCAGCTTGGTGACCGATTCGAAGGGCGCCAGCGTTCCCCGCGCCACGAGCAGGCCTCCTTCAGCGGCGCGCCCGGCAAGTATTAATCTCGTAGTAAGTACTTCCCAGACCTTTGGGCCGATCGATCTTACCCGGTATGCGCTGGGTCAGGGCGGCTTAAGCGAGAAGCCCATGATCGGTGATCGCGTCGATCAAATCGGCCAGCTTCACCCCCAGACGATCCGCCTTTTTGTGCAGGAGTACTTTGATCTTTACCCCGCGCACCATCAGTATCACTGGGTGACGCTCGACAGGGCGATCGAAGCGATCCTGGCCACGGGCGCCAAACCCATCATGAATCTATGCTTCAAACCCCGTGTCCTCTACCCGCAGATCAACCATGAAATTGTTGATCCCACCGATTACACGGAATGGGAGGAGTTGATCTATCAGTTGGTCAAGCACTGCAATCAAGACCGGAAGTTTGGAATTGAATACTGGGAGGTGGGGAACGAGGGTGACATTGGTGAATCGGGCGGATGCCCCTACAAATTCACGCCTCAGAACTATGTCTCCTACTACGGGCATACGGTTCGTGCGATTCGCCGCGCTGACTCGCATGCCAAAGTCGGAGGACCCGCACTCGCAGACTACCAAAGCCCTCTCGCGGACGCCCTGATCGAATCTGCCGGCCAGGGTCAGACGCCTCTGGATTTTCTCTCCTGGCATCTTTATCACAGTGACCCCAGGGAATTTTGGAAGACCATCGATTACATGAAGGCCAAGCTCGCAAAGTATCCGCAATTGAACCAAGTGGAGACAATTCTCGACGAATGGAACATGTCACTCGGAAACCCGGTGCAGAATCCCTACTTCCAGCCGGCATTCATCCTCGAAACCACTCGAGGCTTCCACAAGAAGGGACTCAGCCGATCCGCCTATTACCATATTCGTGACTATTTCGTTGACGGCGCGACATTTTCCAGGTTCATGTCTGAACCTGGCACTGCCTTCGCGGCACACTGGTGGAACGAAATGCCACAATATGACGGCCTCTTCGACAACCAGGGTCGGGTGCGGCCGGCTTACTACGCTTTCAAGCTTCTGAGTCTTATCAAGGGCCAGGAATTGCCTGTGACCGGCACAAATCCTGACCTCAATGCACTTGCGGCACGTGCCGAACCGTGGGTCAACGTGGTCCTGTGGAATTTTCCGTTGCAGGGTGCTGGAAGGCGGTACGATGTGTCCGTGCAGTTTCCCTCGGAGAGAAAGGGGGATGTACGGGTGGTGCGGCTCAACCCTGAAAGCCCCATGAATACCCTCGTGCAGATTCGTAATGGAGATGTCTCGGACCTTGAACGTCACCCGCTTCGAATAACCATTCGTCCCTATGAGATCTACTGGATTGAGGTTACTGAATAATCCCAAGAAAAATCCGGGCAGGGTCTTGACTGGGCAAAGCATCTATGCTATGGAATAGATATGGAGAATCACTACGTTACCCGCTTGCAAGGTATCCGGCGTCAGGGTGGGACCGTGCAGGTCTATGCCAACCTACCCCTGCCGCTGGCCGCAGCGCTGGACCTGGAAGCAGGCGAGAAGGTGACCTGGAAGGTGCTCGACCGGACGCATTTGCTGTTGCTCCGCCTGCCGGAGCGCAAGAAACTGAAGGGTGAAGCGGCGCCCCGGCGTCAGGCGGTGAAGAAGGCGCGAGTATCCCCGGAGCAGAAGCCATGATGGGAAGACGTTCCCCGCAAGCGCGGATATTTGCGGCTGACCGCTTATACCAGGATCAGGTGGGCCGAGACACCCTGTACGGGCATCTGACTGAGCACCGGGAGGAGTTGCTTCAGGATGAGGACTTTGCCGTCTTGGTTTGTCCGGATAAGGGACGAACCTCGGTTCCCACCAGTTTGACGGTGAGCCTGCCGTTGCTGCCATTAAAATGGCTACCCTCCTCGGCTGAGGAGGGGGTTAGGGGGCGGTTGGGTACGGGACAAATCGAACCAGGCAATCCGTCGGCTGACGGACCCACTCCTTATCAAGGAGGGGAATCCCCCAGAGCATTTTCATGCACAGTGGCGGGCCGAAGGCTCGTGACATCTGCGCTCCTATAAGGGGATGAGTTTTGTGGAGGCTGTAGAGGTCGACATTCGACTGATCAGTGGGGTCGAGATGCTGGCGGGGAAGGGCGGGAACCGGGAAGAGGATCTCCCCTTAATGGTAGCGCCGACCCCGCCCCGCGGGGCCAAAGCTACAACACGCCGTCAACGCGGTCAGAAGCCACGAGCGGATTTTTCATTAACATGGTGGACGGAGCCAGCGGGTTCATCCCGCAAAGCGGAACCAAGGCTCAAAGACTCGCAAAGAAGAACTGCTTTGTTTTCTTTGCGCCTTCTCCTAATTTGTCCCGCCTCGCGGGATGAAATGCTGTCGCTCATCCAGGGATTATTTCACGGCTTCTGTTCCTTGGTGTCCACACCACTGGTCGTTTGGGCTGCGGGTTCTGGTGTGGGCATGTGGCACTGGCCGTCGAAGAAGCCACCGGGATCAACGATGAGGCACGGCGTGTAAATGTCTCCGAGGACGGCGCCGTGTTCTTTAATCTCCAGCCGCTCGGAGGCATGAATGTTTCCTTTTATTTTTCCGGTGACGCTGATGACCCGCGTTCGGATCTCCCCATCCACTTCACCTTGATCGTGGACCACGACGGTGCCTTCACTGCTAATCTCACCCTTGAAGCGCGTGTTGACGCGGATCAGGCCGGACGCGACCTGCATCTTTCCCTCAACCTCCACGCCAGGGTCCAGCCATCCGACCCAGTCACCGGAGAGATCAGCCAGTTGACGCCGCCTGGACTTTCCAAAGCCGAATGGCATCGTTGCCTCCCACTGGAGTCATTGGATACCCCGTCTATATTCGAGAGATAGAGTATAGCGGAAATAGTTAAATGTGTATCCGCAGTTCTACTGCCTGACCATCAAGTCGTATATCCTGGTCAGATCTTGCGCCGAAAAATAGCTGATTTCTATCTTGCCGCGTCGTCCATCGCCGAGGATCTTGACGCGCGTCCCCAGCGTTCGTTCCAGTTCCAGTGTGGCAGCGCGAACATTAGGATCGATAGGAGCTTCGGAGGTGGTTTTCTGCGCAGCCGGTTTTACACCTCGAGAGGCCACCAAGTTCTCAACCTGCCGCACCGAGAGTCCTTGCTTGGCAATCCTCAAGGCAAGCTGCACTTGGGCGGCTTCCGAATCCAGACCCAGGAGCGCCCGTGCGTGGCCGTAGGTGATTTCGTCCTTGGAAAGCATCTCCTGGACGGCCGGCGGCAACCGCAACAGGCGCAAGGTGTTGGTGACCGAAGAACGATTGATGCCCAGCCGTTCTGCGACCTGCTCGTGGCTGAGGTAGTATTTTTCCTGGAGTGCCTGATAGGCGCGGGCCACGTCGAGCGGATTCAAGTCTTGACGAAGCAGGTTTTCAGTTAGAGCGAGCTCAAGTGCGTCCTGATCCGAAAGCTCGCGGATAATGGCGGGTACGGTTTCGAGGCCGGCCAAGCGGGCCGCACGCCATCGACGTTCACCTACGACGAGCTGGTAACGGCCCCCGGCTGGCGCGCTGCGGCGCACAAGAATGGGTTGGACAACCCCGCTTGTGCGGATGGAATTGGCAAGTTCTGCCAGCGAGTCTTCAGGAAAGTCGCGGCGCGGCTGAAACGGGCTAGGATCAATGCGGTCGAGCCCTACCTGCTCGAGGCCTGAGGTCGTGGACTCAACGGTCTGCAGCAGGGCGTTCAGCCCTCGACCCAACGCCTTTCTGGTCATGGTTGATGACCTCCTGTGCCAATTCAAGATAACTTGCGGCTCCCTTGCAATCGGGGTCGTAGAGCAAAATGGGTTTGCCGAAACTTGGCGCTTCGGCCAAGCGAATGTTCCGAGGTATCACCGTGGAGAAAACCTGGTCACCGAAGAAATCCCTCAAATCGTCCCGAACCTGGTGAGAGAGATTGGTGCGCTCGTCGAACATGGTGAGAAGGATTCCCTCCACCGCCAAGTTGCGGTTGTGGAAGCGGCGGATCCGAATCAGCGTGTCGAGAAGCTCCGAGACGCCCTCCAGGGCGAAGTACTCGCATTGCACCGGGACGATGACGGAATCCGCCGCTACGAGGGCGTTCAGGGTGAGCAGGTCAAGGGCTGGAGGACAATCAAGGAGGATGTAGTTAAAGTCGTCGCGGAAACTCTCCATCGATTTTCGTAAAGTTTTTTCGCGCTCGGGGCGATCCACAAGTTCGATGGTTGCTCCAACCAAGCCCTTGTCCGAGGGGATGAGGTGGAGTCCCTCGAGCGCGGATTTCTGGACGAGTTCCTTAAGGGGCACATCTAGCATAAGCGCGTGGTATATCGTCCTGCGCGAAGGATCTTTGGGGAAGCCCAAGCCTCCGGTGGTGTTGGCCTGGGGGTCGCAATCGATGATCAAAGTCCACATGTCACGGCTGGCAAGGGCTGCCCCCAGATTGATGGCAGTGGTTGTCTTACCGACCCCACCCTTTTGATTGGCGATGGCGATGACTCGTCCCAAAGGCTCCAACCCAACGGAAACTCAAACCAAACTTACCAAAGGCCAGGAAGTTGCGCAAGTGAAAGTCGTCGGGTGTTTCACGTGGAACATACCCTAGCACATCCTCAAGGGGTTTTCTTCCCCCACCAGATTTCCCCTCCCCCGCCACCGGGCACCCTGATGCCCCGCGCCTCCCTCATCCCACCTTGAATGTAGCCTAGCTCACTTGTCTGTCGCCGGCTCAGCCAGAGGAAGAGATCACCCCCGGGCTTCAGGCAGCGCGAAGCAAGCGGAATAACTTCCTCCAGATGCCCGACCGCTCGCGCCGTGGCTGCGTCAAAAAGCGGCGGCGACGCCAGGCAAGCAAAATCCTCCAGGCGTTCCCCGCGCACTTCAACGAAATTCATTCCACAAACCCGCGCCGCCTCCTTGAGGAACCCACGCTTCTTGGCCACCGGCTCGAGCAGCGTCACCCACAAGTTCGGAAAGATGATCTTCAAACACAAGCCGGGAAACCCCGCCCCGCTTCCGATATCCAATAGCCTGCCGTTCAACTCCACCCAACGGCCCAGATAAAGGCTTTCCCCAAAATGTCGGCTCACGCAGCTCTGCGCGTCACGAATGCCTGTCAAGTTAATCTTCTTATTCCAGCGCAGAAGCAATTCAAGATAAGCGATCAACTGGCCGATTTGATCGGGGCTAAGGCTGAGCCCGAACGGTTCGAGCAACTGGCGGACGGTGGCTTCGTCCAACATCGCCAACCGATTCTAGAGGGTTTGCAGTGACTGCGCAAGGGGGGCCAGTTGTGCGAGACGCAACAAACACCACGCACCGGCCACCATGGCAGCGCGAGCGAAACCCTAAAGATTGCTGTCCCTTCAGAACTGATTGGTGCGGAGGGCGGGAATCGAACCCGCACAGTCCTTGCGGACCGAGGGATTTTAAGTCCCTTGCGTCTACCAATTCCGCCACCCCCGCAGGCGCAACAGAAAGAACTTAGCAGGCTACCCTATTTCACTCAAGTGCCCAGTGTCCATCTGAGCCTACTTTACAAACTTGATGATCCCAAAACAGGAGGGTTGGTGGAAGGACCCATTGTGGCCGGGGGGTAAGGGGCTCCAAGCCATGTACCGCTTCTGAGTGTCGTCATCCGGGCCTTCGACGCGGTAATTATTCAAGCGCCATTCATCTCCCGGGTGGATGGCGTTCACCTGCATGGATCTGACGGGGATACGCAGCTCCAGCACAAAGACCTTATGCTCTGCGTCGATTTTTGCAACATGATCGAGGTGAGAGTCCCACTGAAGGTCATTCCCCTTGACGAGGTCGATCTCAATGTCCCACCACTGATTGTTCGGTGAGAATTCGAACTCATAGTAGTGGGGAAAACGCTCCGGCTGAGGATTGATAAATATTTCCACCACGTCACGAAGGCAGAGGTTCGGCCGCTCTTTGGCGGGGTCTTCGCCGGTGAAAACGTTCAGGGATCGATATCGGCACCAGTAGGCGAAGTACACGTAACCAGGGGTCCAGAGACTTGCAACCTGCGTTTCATTATCAGGGAAGCGTCTGTCCCCCAAGCGCTCCCGATCGAACGCAACGCGGCGAGCATCCTTCCAGACCTTCTTTGAGAGGTCACCATCCGGAGTGAAATCGGCGGCCAAAACCTTCGAGATCATGGTGAGATTCCGAATGTAATGATCCTTCTCCGGCACGACCTCCGCACCCCCTTTTCCACGCAAGAAGTGTGAAGAGGCGAGCACCAGCACCGACGCAATTAGCAAATGATACCCAACCAGACGCTTCATGATAGCCCTCCTCTGTGCCCCGTGAACAATTGCCACGAATCTGGCAGGTGCAAAGCCTACTTTACGAACTTGATGATCCCGAAAGATGCGGGTTGGTGGAATGACCCATCGTGGCCGGCAGGTAAGGCGCTCCAAGACATGAACCGCCTCTGCTCGTCGTGTCCAGGGCCATCGCAGCGGTAGAGATTCAAGCGCCATTCATCTCCCGGCTGGATGGGGTTCGCGTTCATGGATTTGACGGGAATACGCATCTCCATCACCCAGACTTTATGCTCGGCGTCGACTTTTGTAGCATGCTCGAAGTGGGAGTCCCAGGCAGCGTCAGCCATCGGCTTCTTGGTGAGGTCGATCTCCAGGTCGATCCACTGATTGTTGGGTGCGACCTCGAACTCATAATAGTGGCGGAAACGCTCCGGCTGAGGGTTGATAAAAGCTTCCACCACGTCACGATCCCAGAGTTCCCAACGCTCTTTGGCGGGGTCTTCGCCGGCGTAAATGTTCAGGGATTGGTATCGGCACCGGTAGGCGAAGTACACGTAACCTGGGGTCCATAGGCTTGCCACCTGCACTTCAAAATCAGGCAAGCGTGTTTCGCCGAAGCGGTCGCGATCCAACGTAATGTGGACAGCATCCTTCCAGACCTTCTTGGAGAGGTTACCATCCGGAACAAAATCGGCGGCTAAAAACTTCGAAGTCATGGTGAGATTCCGGATGTATGGGCTGCTCTCCGGCATAGGCTGCGCACCCCCTTTTCCTCGCAGGAAATATGAACAAGCAAGCACTAGCAATGACGCAATTAGCAAATGATATCGAACCGAACACCTAATCATAGCTCTCCTCTGGTCCCTGTGCATAATTGCCAGGAATTTGCCAGCCGGAATATAGCAATATGAGGCGAAAAAAACAAGCTCGTTGATCCTTTGGCCTGAGAAAGTGTAACCTTGGCCACGCAAGATTTTATTGACGGACGCTTGTGGCCAGGGGGCAAGATGGAGAAAGAATCTGGAGGATACATGAGCGGTGTAAATCGCAGGCAATGGTTGAGCCGTGTAGGCGCCGCAGGGGTTGCAGCCGTGGCAGGCACTGGATCATCGGCCAAGGGCCAGGAACCAAGCAAGCGACCGCAGCCCGTCAAGCCGGAGCGCCTTGCACTGGAGGACTTCCAACCCAAGAGCATGCTTCACGTTCCGGAAACGAAGGTGAGCCAGTCGCGCTTCCCCGTAATTGACGTCCACACTCATCTCACCTTTTGTGCGCAGGGCAAAAACGGTATCCCGTTCGGAGAAGAGATAAAGGCCCTCACCTCTCCAGGCGACATTCTGCCGGTGATGGACGCGAAAAATATTCGGATGATGGTCAATCTCACGGGTAACCGTGGCAAGGGCCTCGAGGAAGCCATTCAACGCTTTCAGCAGCCTTATCCTGACAGGTTCATGGTTTTCACCGAGCCGGGGTATGACCACTTTAACCGTCCGGATTACGCGCGATGGCAGGCGGACGAGATCGCACGCGCGCATCAGGCAGGCGCCAAAGGATTGAAAGTGCTGAAGGTTCTGGGCCTCTATCTACGGGAAGGCTTTACTTCGGGCCCACTGGTGAAAATTGACGATCCCCATTTCGACCTCATGTGGGAATCGTGCGCAGCCTTCAAGATGCCGGTGGCCATTCACATCTCAGATCCCGAAGCTTTCTTCCTGCCCATTGATAGATTTAACGAACGGTTCGAGGAACTGAACAATCACCTCGACTGGTCGTTTCATGACCGGGATTTTCCCAGCAACAGGCAACTGCTGGAGGCGCGAAATCGCATGTTCGCGCGCCATCCCAAGGTGGCATTTATTGCCCTCCACATGGGAAACAACGCAGAGAACCTGGCTTCTGTTTCCGAATGCTTAGACCGTTTCCCGAACATGTATGTCGACCTCGCGGCGCGCATCGGGGAACTCGGCCGCCAACCTCGCACGGCGCGCAAGTTCTTTGAAAAATACCAGGACCGCATCATGTTTGGGACTGACGCCGTGCCCAACGGCACGATGACTCCCCAGCAGGTTCTCTCCGCCAAACTTTATGAGATTTATTACCGCTTTTTGGAGACGGAAGATGAGTATTTCGACTATGCGCCGGCGACCAGGCCGCCACAGGGAAGATGGCAGATTTACGGAGTCGGTTTGCCTGAAAGCATCCTTCGCAAAGTCTATTACGAGAACGCGGAGCGAGTGCTGGGGATAACGTAAGCTGTAAGCTGTCAGCTCTCAGCAAACAAGCGCCAGCCCGGTGTCATTCCGAGCGGAGCGAGGAATCTCGCTCTGCGCCCAGGCGGATGGCGAGCTCGAGGCCGACGAAAGGATATGGGGAAGAAAGAATCAGAGCAAGATTCCTCGCTCCGCTCGGAATGACACGTTGCATGGAGTTTCTGGAGAGCTTTCTCAATCGACGATCGTCCATCGACAATTCCTTCTATCGCGCCTTGATTTCGGTCCAGTACCGATCGTAAAGCTGGGCGGCGGGGCCGATATCGCGCATGAACTCGCAATGGACCAGGGACGCGGGGTTGGGAAAGACGGCAGGGTTGCGGAGGAGCCAGGGTTCGATATCTTTCAGATCGTAACGATTTGGAGTGTTAAAACCCGAATCGTTCACAAAGAGCGCGGCCACGTGCGGACGATGGCAATAGTCGATGAAAGCCTCCGCCAGCTCCTTGTGCGGAGCGGTTCGCGGGATGCAAGCGCAATCGACCGAAATCGTGCCGCCTTCCTTGGGAATAACGTAGCGGATATTCGGCTCATCGCGCATCACGAAGGTCATGTTGCCGTTGTAAGCCTGGGCGATCCAGGCGTCGCCGGCAGCGAGGTCCTCCTGGAAATTGGAGCTGTTATACCCTTTCACCAGAGGTTTCTCCCCCAGAAGCAGATCGCGCGCCTGCCTGATTTCATCGGGGTTGGTGGAATTGAGCGAATAGCCAAGCTTCTTGAGGGCCATGCCGAAGACTTCGCGCGTGTCGTCGAGCAGAAGGATGTGGCGGGCGTACCGAGAATCGAATAACACCGACCAGCTCTCCACATTTTCCTTAACCAGGTCGGCGCGGTAGGCGAGGCCCGTGGTCCCCCAAGCGTAGGGCACCGAAAAGTTGTTGTGGGGATCGAAGGGAAGGCCCAGGAAGCGGGGGTCGATGTTCGCCCAGGCGGTGGGCAGCTTTGATTTGTCGAGCGAGGCCAGCAATCCCTGCCGGATGAGGATCTCGACCATGTAATCGCTGGGGACCACCAAGTCATAGCTGACGTTGCCTCCCTGGAGTTTTGCCAGC
>Ga0181524_10005090_pt1 | contig 11886 bp, 5 predicted proteins | sample PEATcosm2014_Bin_34_FD_119761 | JGI IMG/M metagenome (GOLD analysis project Ga0181524, IMG submission 119761) | Peatland microbial communities from MTU Mesocosm Facility, Houghton, MI, USA - PEATcosm2014_Bin05_60_metaG | ecosystem: Environmental > Terrestrial > Soil > Wetlands > Peat | place...
CCGCTGCATTACCTTCGAATAGTGAGCGAAGGCCCAATACTGGCCGCACCGAGTGATCTTCTGCGTCTTGGAATGAATCGTCATGATGCCTCCGGACTGACCTGGCCCCATATTCGGCTTTCCCTCTTCGTCCAGCGCAAGGTTCCAACCGACAATCGAGCATCCCCAATTTTTGAGTACTCCAGTGAAGACTGCTGACCATTTACTCCAATCGGTCTCGAAATCAGGGCTGGTTATGACGGCTCCGCCTTCGGTCCATTGCGCATGTTTATTCGGGAAGGCGTCGTGTACGCGTGTCATGGCATCGACGGTGCCGTTATAGGCATGCCATGCCACGCTGTCCACATACCGGTTCACCCCCGGCTCGCTTAGCTGGTCAAGCGCGCGGCCCCACAGGTTATAGTTGTGATCGAGAATCCAGATCTTCGTGTCGAGGGAGGCGCGCTCCAGCGCAGGGCCCAAGTAGTTGGCGACAAACCTCGACTCATCTTCCTGTGACCACAGGCACGCCGGCATCAGGCTGTTTTGGTTGGTATCGACCTCGTTCTGAACCGTCGTCGCGTTGATCTTGACTCCCTCGGCAGCGTAACTCTGTAGAAATCGTACGAAGTATTCGGCATAGGAAGCAAAGTACTTTCTCTCCATGGAGCCACCCAACATTGAGCGATTGGGTTTCATCCATGCCGGAGGGCTCCAGGGAGCCGAAAAAAGAAATATATCTGGGTTCAGCGCACGTGCCATCCGCAAGGAGGGCAAAATGTAGGCACGATCGTGCTCGATGCTGAACCGCTTCAGGTCCGGGTCTGGATCGGGACAGTCGTCGAAGCTGTAAATGCTGGTGGTGTAGTCGCTCGACCCGATGCACGTTCGTCCCATCGAGAAGCGCAGTCCCTCAGGCCCAAACAATTCGCCGAAGAGCGACTTACGATCCTCAGGACTCAACTGGTAAAACAAGTAGCAGGAAGCATCGGTAAAAGCCCCCCCGAAACCAAGGATTTCCTGGTACCAGGTTGTGGGGTCGATATGAACGCTCTCGCTGTCCTTGCTCGCGGTGGCGGTCCATTTAGGGGCTTCGACCGGCGCAAATTTCTGCGCGTCAGAAGTGATCCACACTTTCAGCGGACGGGGAGCTGCTGTAGTTTCGCTCCACAAGGGAGAGCTTTTTGCCAAGGTGGCCGCGGCAGCCGCAGAAACGGAAAGCTGCAGGAATTCGCGGCGGGTTTTTGGGAGCATGTCGACCGTCCTATATGCGGAATATGAAATGCCTTGATCAGCGAGATTCATTGATGCCAAGTTCTTCTAAACAGAAGAAGAGACGTACGTATTTTATTCAGCACTTTTACATGTGCCCGTACCGTCAGTACTCGTACCCATTCTTCCAAACAGCGAACTCGCCCGAAAGACGAACATATAGTTACTTCCAGCATCAGGCCGAACACAATTTGGTCAAAGACAGAAAGAGCAGGGACCGCGGACACTCCGGCTTGCGTCTGGCTACGCGGTTTCAGCATTTGAATCCCAAAATCGGAGAAGTCATTTCGAGAGCCTGCCTTTCTTCCCTGTCAGGGTTATTCTGCATTTTGCATTGGGTGTCGAAAATCATGGTGGGACAACTCTCCGCCGAGAAAGCCGGCCAGTTGGGGATGTCACCGTGATTGGGGTTTCCGCTGCGCGCGAAGTGAATCCAAGCTTCACTGACGTTGGCGGCGAGGGCGCGTGGTCCTGGGCCGCCGCCCGTCAGGTTTTCGGAGCGGTCGGTATTGTCGAAACAGAAAGGCAGGTCGCAGCAATGAATGGAGCGCGGCCTGCCGTCCAGGACTGGCGTTTTCCAGGTGAACCAATAGAGATAAGCCGACGTTCCTTGCGCGGTCTTGAGCCTGGCTTGAATCACCGCCCCCTGCCGGACCTGCGTGGTCATGGCCAGAGAGAAAATGTCAAAGGGCTTCGCGCCCGGATGTGAAGTGCGGAATACTTCGATGATGTGCTCCGGGTTGTTGCCATACATATTTCCCAGCCGCTTCTGCACCTCCGCCTCGGTCATCGATTCGTATTCAGGATGATTGAGGGAGGTGGTGAATTCGTTGAGCGTAGTGCCGATCAACATAGGGACCTGCGCGGAGATGGCAGGTGCGGTTGGTTCAAAGGGATGGTGAGGCAGAAGCTTGCCATCCACGACCGGCCCCCACCCCAACTGATCAGCCACGCGGCTCCAGACGAGCGGAGCGTGAGGATGGGTTTTCAGTAGGGCCGTATCGCCAGCCTCAATCAATTTCTGGAGAGGCACGGTTTGAAGTTGATCGACTTGTGAGTCGTTTAGATTGAGTTCGTCGAGCAGGGCCTGGGTCAAGATCGCCGATCTGTCCGGCACGACGGCGCGCAGAAACGATCCGCTTTGCACGATGGCGCGGTGAAACAAGCCTTTCGCTGCCGGCATCGCCATCAGGGTTCCAACCTTGCCGCCGCCGCCGGACTGGCCGAAGATCGTGACATTGCCGGGATCACCGCCGAAATTGGCGATATTGTCGCGCACCCACTCCAGGGCCATAATGATGTCGAGCATTCCCAGGTGGGGGGAACTTGCGTATTTCTCGCCGTAGGGAGCCAGATTCAAATATCCCAGAGGGCCCAGGCGGTGATTGAGCGAGACCACGACCACGTCGCCGCGGCGGCTCAATCTTTCTCCGTCATAGGAACGATGTTCCTGGCTGGAGCCTGACACGAAGCCGCCGCCGTGCAGCCAAACCATAACTGGCCGCTTCTGGTGGTCGTTCATTCCCGGTGTCCAAATGTTTACCCGCAGGCAGTCCTCCCCCTGAACCCCGTCGTCGTAGCAGAAAAGCCAGGATTCTTCATCGTAGTTCCAGGTCCCGCGTGGACCCTGCGGACATACTCGGCCGTATTGCATGGAGCTGCGAACTCCGGTCCAGGGTTTGGCTTTTTGGGGAGGCTGAAAACGCCCGCTTCCTTCCGTGGTCTCGCCGTAGGGAATACCCTTGTAGGTGTAGATCCCGTTACTGGTATAGCCGCGGACCTTTCCCGTGGTGGTTTCCGCAATCGCGTTTTCGTCGGACGCGACAATCGTGGGTTTGCCAGCCGGTGCGGGGCGAATGACATCTTGCTTGGCCGGAGCAACCTGGGCAGGGGCCGTCTCCAGGCCGGAAGCAGCTGTTGTTCCCAGCAGAGCTGCTGCACGCTGCAGCAGTCCACGGCGGTTGATTGGTTTCTGTATTGCCAGCTGCGCCCGGTCAGTTCGAAGGTTCTGCCGCCCGTTGCTCATTTCCCATCCTCCATTTGCATTGACAGCGTGATTTGAAACCCATCCTGGCGGCTCCATGCCAGACCCCGTATGACTCTTCCGTTCTGACCTCTAAATTTAACTGGCATGATGCGCCGATTGCGTCTCCCTGACGAACGAGCTATTAATTTGGTTAGCGGCACTTAGGATCATCAGAAGAATCCGTGACTATTTGGTTCCAAGGTGCGCGTCAAAAAAGTCAGCCATGATCTTATTGGCTTCTCGGGATTCAGGCAGATTGGGGTTGTACCAGAAGCAATGGTTGAGACCCTCAAAGACGACGAGCCGCGCGTCCACACCGGCGCTCAGAAAGGCGCGGTGCAGTATGGTGGTGTCGCTCAACAACATGTCGCGTGTACTGGTCATGAACAGCGTTGGCGGCATGCTATGCAGATCGGCAAAAAATGGTGAGAGTACGGGGTCTTTAGGATCGGTAGAGCCAACATAGACGGCCAGCCACTGCACCCCTTTCGGCCTTGTATCGGGATGTCCGGAGAGTCCCTGGACTCCGTATATCTGTTGCGAATCACCGGTCTGAGTGAAGTCGCCTCCGCCGGAAAATATACCAAGTGCGCTGGGCAGCGGCAGACCGAGCTGCTTGATTTTGACCGCGACTTCCGGAGTGAGCACGGCTCCAGCGGATGAACCATAGATGGCGATATTCCGGGGCTCGTAGGTTTTGAGCAGCTCTCTGTAAACCCCTACGACATCCTCGACCGCGGCAGGAAACGGATGTTCGGGAGCCAGGCGATAAATCACCGACACTACTTTGGTTTGCGCCAGGTTGGCGACGGGGATGGACTCGGTGAGTGAACCCGAGTCAGAAGTGAACCCGCCGCCATGAAGGTTGATGAGCACGCGATTAGCCCTGTTGGCGGGAATAACTAGCGGCGTGACCACGGTAATGGGCACTCCGGCAATGGTGGGGGAGGTGTCGATATTCACCGGGTAGGCAGCGCGATACTCATCGGATGACATCTGCCTGGACTGCCTTAGTTGCTTCTTGGGCAGAGGTGGGGCCTCATGATGTGCGTCGTCGGAGGCTTGTCGAGCAAGTGACTTCTGCGCTTCAGTGCTGATGGTTTGCGGAACCGGAACAATACGGGTGATGTATGCCGTGCCCTGCGCATCGACATAGCTTGAGACTTGCTCCCGAGTGGAATTGCAGGGTGGCGTGAGTTGACCGGCATCCCCCTTCGTGGGGGCATCCTGGGCAACGACCGTCGCCGGGTCGGGAGCAGCTATTGTCCCCAGCAAGGCCGCTGCACTCTGCAACAATCCACGACGGCTCATTGGTTTCTGTAATGCGAGCTGCTGTAAGTCAGTTCGTAGGTTCTCCCGCCTGTCGCTCATCCCCGATGCTCCATTTGCATTGACTGCGTGATTTGAAATCCATCTGTGCCTCAAGGGCGCATAGACTACGTTAAGATGACAGCCACGCGATACGGCACGCGCATGGGCAGTGGCAGTCCGTTCAATTAGTACACCGGAGAAAAGTGGGGCCCAATTACGGAATGCCCGTTGCTCCGCTCTGCTTCTTGGGCCTGAACGCTCATTGTCTCAAAAAGCTTCCGCAGCTTCTCCGATTCCTGGTTATAAGTTTGGAATTTTTGGAGCTCCTGCTTCGCCTCGGCTGGTTTGCCCATTTGCCGGTAAAGCACGCTCAGGCGATAGTGGGCAACAGCGCTAGTTGGGTCCAGTTCGAGGGAGCGTTCCAAGAGCGCAATCGCCTTCTGGGGCTGGTTGAGAGAGATTAAGACTTTTGCATAATCCGTCATCGCTTCAGAATCGTTGGGTTCCAACTTCAAGGCCCGCGAATAGTCATCCGTTGCCGTTTTCAAGTCGCCGGCCTGGGCCGCTAATTCCCCCAAGCGGCGTTCCGCCTTCTCATCAAATGGGTTCAAGGTCAAGGCAGCCTCATATTCGCTCTTCGCTTGCGCGTGGAGGGCGGGATTTGAAGAGCTATTCAGTAGTTCTGCCAGTTCAATATGCACGCCCGGAAGGTTCGGATTGAGTTTCAAAGCAAGGCGATACTGTTCGATTGCGCCGGCAGAGTGTTCGTGGAGCTCCAATTCATGCGCCATGACTCGGTGCATGATCGCGGATGCGGGAGCCACCAAGGCCAGGCTCAGCATCGCTTGCTCGGCAAGATCGGAATGAATTCTATAGGAAGAGTAGAGGACCTGTGGATTCGTGGGATAAAGATCATCGAGCTCATCTACGACAGTCGCACCTTTGTCGAGATCACCTGCACTAGTGTACATTTCGATCAGTTCCATGCCTGCTTCGGTCTTGATTTTCTCTTCGCGGGTCTTTGAAAAAGCCCTTTCCAGGTCCGCGAGCGCCCCGCTGGTGTCGCCTGTACGTTTCTCCGCCATTCCAAGGAGCATCTGAATTTTCCATAGCTCAGGCTGGAGTTTCAGTGCCGCCCGAAGGGGTGAAATCGCCCCGGCATAGTCGCCTTGAAAGAATAGCAGCACGCCCAGGTTTCCCAGGGCATCAACATTGTCTCGGTCGAGCGCCAAGATTGCGCGAAATTCCGGTATGGCCAGATCAGGGCGTTTCTCATTTAGGAATTTCTGAGCTTGATGGCTGTGAGACTCGATTTGCTCTTGGCGGCTTGCGGCCGATTGGGAGACGCACTGCAGTGAGCCGAGAAAGATAAAGAAGAAGATAGTCCCAAGCAAGCCAATGGCTTCTTTTATTTTCATCTGTTTTCATCCTACGCGGATTGGAAGTAAGAAAGGGCAGCGTCAGACGCTGCCCTTTCACTTTCAAGAAATCCTGCACGATGCTCCTTGTTTAGAAGGAGAATCTGGCAGAAAGCTGAATAACCCGACCGGTAACCGTAGTGCCCGTGATCGCTCCCACGCTTGGATCGGGTGTTCCCGATGCAAGCGCCGTCGGATTGAGGTTGTTGTTGGGTGCGTTGAAGCTTGGATGGTTGAAAAAGTTGGTAGCATCCATTCTAATCTGAAGTTTGCCTTGTTCCCACCGGGGGATATTGAAACTCTTGGCCAGTGAAAAATCAACATTCGTCAGATCAGGTCCACGGATCGAGTTTCTTGGGTTATTGCCGTAGGTATCCGTTGTTGGCGTTGCGTATGCGAGCTGATTGAACCACTCGCTGATCGAGGGATTCGACACTTTGGGATTACCGGTGAGGTTGGGATACCAAGCATTCTGTCCATCCAGCGTACCGGAATTGTGAGACGAGTTCATAACCAGAGTGATCGGAGCTCCCGATTGGGCTACGAATATAGTTGACGCTTGCCAGCCGCCAAGCGCCGCATTCCCCGCAGCCGAACTCAGGAATTTGTGTCCTTTTCCAAGCGGTATGGCATAGACTAGGGACCCTTTCAACGCTTTCGGCGTATCGAAATTCGAGAGTGCATAGTTTGCTGCCATATCATCAGCATTCTGATAGTAATTGTTGCCGAATTGGTTGCCCCAACCCGAAGTATCCATGTCATCTTTCATCTGCGAATAGGTGAAATTGACATCAAGAGTCAACCCATAGCTGAATGGTTTTTTAAGAGTGAACTGCGCCGAATTGTAGTTGGAAATGCCGGTGTACAGGCCGGTTCGCGCGCCGCCCGAGCCGATGCCGATGTTTAAATACTGCGGATACGGCCTCTCGGCCGCCGTCCCTCCGAGTTTGTCCGCAGGCAAGTCGTTGATATCCTCCTCGAACATTAAGTTATTCCAGTGGCTGCCGACGTAGGCTGCCTCTAACACCATATTGCCAGGCAGACGCCGCTGGACGCTTCCCGACCACTGCCAGCCTAGCATAGCAGGGAGATTATAGGGCATATAGGGGGGTGCCTGACCGTTGTAGAAGCCAGGGTTGCGATTTGGAAGGACCAAGGGCAGATTCGCGCCAGTACCATCAAGCTGTACCACTGGCGGCTGGCCGGGATTACCTATGGCAGCGCCAGTGGTGGCAGTGCCAAAGCCAATGTTACCGCCCGCAGTGTCACCGCTCCACTCGGAGGAGTATAGGCCAACACCGCCCCGCACCACCCACTTATCCGTCGGCGACCACGCGATTCCGAGGCGAGGCATCACAGCGCTCTTCGTCTGGAACGCCTCGGTTCGCGCCCCGTTCAGACCCGCGAACCAAATGGATCCTGGAGTGTTGGTGATGGGGTTTGTGAGGGTCGGATCAAAGCCCCCCGCTTCGTTAAATTGGTTACTAAACCCCTGATGGATTTCCCAACGGACCCCGAGGTTCAAGGTCAGGTTTGGCCGTACCTTGATATCGTCTTGGGCGAAGAACGATGGATTCTTGTCCCGCGTGCCTGCTTCCGGTTGGTTCAGGGCGCTCCACTGCTGCACATCCCCCAGCAAGAAGTCGGCATAACCAACATCGCCACCTCCGCCGGCGGTGTACTGGCCGTTGAAGGTTAATGTTGCGCCATGCAGGTTGCCCCAGGGAGTAGAGTTGTTTTGGTTGAACAGAAGCTCACCTCCGAAGTGCAGGATGTGCTTCCCGCGAATCATCGTCAGTGTATCCGCGTAGTTGAAGGTGTTTTCAACAAAGTCCGCGTTCGTGTCGTTGCCCAGGTTGAAGCTATTGTTACCACCGGTGCCGCCGATGCTGATATCCGGAAACTCATCCACAATCGAGTACTGCAATCCTAACTTGGCCGGGTAGCCTTTGCCCAAGCTTGCCGGAGTAAACCAATTCCCCTGCCGGACAGTCGAAAACCGGAATTCGTTCACCATGGTCGGACTGAAGGTGTACACGTCCGTAACCTGCCCTGATTGCCCTCTTGTGTCCGAGAATTGGCATTGGATAGGGCACGTTGCGCTGTAACCTTCGTGCTTCGGGTTGGGGTGCTTCAGAAGCGTGAGGTTTATGCGGTTCTTGTCGCTCAGGTTGAAGTCCATCCGCCCAAAATATTTCCTGTCAGGGTTGGTACTGGTTTGCAGAAATCTGTAGTTGTTGGCGATTAGATTTTGATTGCTTGCCGTCACATAATAGCTTTGAATTTTTAGGGCCACCGGATCCATATCGGCCGTCGGAATAGCCAGGTCAGCGCCCTCGTTATTGTCAAAGGCCCCGCATTGGGCGACATTGGTAGTTAATGGCGCGCTACCATGCGCCGCATCAAGCGTAAGCTTGCTTCCGAAGACCGCGGGATCGAAGCAACCAGCCTTCATGGCATCGGTCGGCATAGTGTAGACGGTGGTCCCAGTGCTTGGGTTAATCAAGTTTTCGAAGTTGAAATAGAAGAACACCTTGTTCTTCTTGATCGGCCCCCCTACCGCCCCGCCCATGTAGTTGTACCGCTGCTTCGCCTTGGCACCGGTAGAGTTGAAGAAGTCTCTCGCATCCAAGGCGTCATTCTGTATGTAGTCGTAGGCGGCGCCGTGCCACTGGTTTGTACCGGTTTTACTGATGAGGTTGAAAACATTGCCACCGCCGCCGTATTGTGCCGAAGCGTTCTCAGCTATCACCTGTAGTTCGGCTACGGACACGGTAACCTGCTCGTCAATGTTGGCGCTGGCCGGCAACCGAATCGAGCCACCGTCAATGAGATAGCTCGAGAAGTACGGCGAGGTTCCGTCGATCTGCTGATCGACTCCAGGATTGGCTGCATTTCCTTGACCAGGGGTGCCGGCAGCGCCGGGAAGCAGCACCAGGAAATTTTCCCAGCCGTTCGCGGGACCAACGCTCGGTAGGTTGGCCAATTGGTAAGCTGCCATAGTGGTTGACTGCTCGGCATCCTCAGTCTTCAACGGCTGCAGGGTGGATGTGACGGTGACCTCCTGAGTGGTTGCGCCGACGGTCAACTGACCGTCAACCGTGATGATAGCGACCTGCAAAACGATCGACTTCTTCACCAGTTTCTCGAAACCCACCTTGCTAAAGGTAACAGTGTAGGTTCCTGGCAGAATTGAATTGGTATCGTAGAGGCCATCACTGTCGGTGACGAATTGGCGGACCACGCCTGTCTCGTCGTTTGTGACTGTGACGGTCGCGGCTGGCACGACGGCTCCCGACGGATCGGTCACCGTGCCACGGATAACGCCGGAATTTGTATTCTGGCAATAAGCTGGCTTGGCCAAGAAGAGAACCAGGCTAAACAAAAACACTAAGCCAAGCAAGCTCTTGGTTATGACTCCACTAAAAGAGGATAGATGCACGTTTTTCACCTCCAGGAAGATTGCCCAAGACGCCAAATCTTGCCAAATGCAGTGAAACAAGCCGAGACCCAATGACCCGACGAAGACAAGTCGTCAAGTGGGAATACGCATCGCGGCACGAGGCGTACCGCCTCCGGCCCGCGTTGGACGGCTCGCTCTGAACCGACCGGAGGAGAGATTGAGCTTCACTAAGCCCACACTGTGATCATAACGCGCAGTCATAGTCTGTTCGTATGGCTATCCCGTCAAGGCTAAAGGAGTTACCGTACGCTAACTCCAGCTAACCCCTTCAAATCAAGGGGGGCTAACGCAAATCCCTACTGGGGCTAACGCAAATCCCTAGCGGGCTAACGCGAAATTGGTAAGTGGCTGAATTTGAATCTTAGTTTCAGCCACTACCAACAGAACAGACCCGAGTCGGCACACAAGCATTCAGCCTTCACGCGGGGTTGCCGGCGTTCCGCCATTTGGCTAGCAGGTCTAGCAGCCGATGGTAGCTCTCTCTGGGCGTGCCATCTGCCCGGATAAAGCCATCGGTGCCAGCGCCGTTAAAGTCCCAATAGGTGATCGCCTCCACGTAGGGCTTGCTGTAAGCAAGGGTGTAGACCGACTCGACATAATCCGCTTGAATAGTTTCGGTGAATTCGCCGTGCCAGGCCATGGCCTCGCCGCCGACTCCGCCTCCCCAATACGCATATTGCTCTTGACCCGGGTAGGGGGCGAGCGAGGACGGGAAACCCATCTCGGTAATGTGGATAGCCTTGCCAAAATGGTTGAAGCTCTCGAGGTCGCGCTCCCACTCCAGCAGGTCGCGGCCGGAGTGGTAGTATTGCAGGCCGATCACGTCGTATTGGCCCTTGGCATCGCGCAGCATGGCGAGGTAATCGTAAGGGCTCTGTTGCCACGGGGCGGGGCGGCGTTGCCACTGGCTCCCGGCCGGGTGCTCGCCCATGTAATAATCGGCCCATGTGCCGGTGATGTTGACGCAGCGGAAGCACGTAGGGTCGGCCTCGTGGGCCGTCCGCAGAGCAGCGACCGTGAGGTCCACCATCTGCTCACGCGTGAAACCAGCCATGCCGCGGTCTACCTCCGGCTGCACGTGCGCCTCGTTGACCACGTCCCAAATATGAACGCGGTGGCGGTAGCGCGTAATCGCCTGGCGCACATGCGCAAGGCAATACCGCTTGGTCTCGTCATAGGGAAGGTTCTGCAGCCATTTCGGGGTATTCTCCGGCTCAAGCCAAATCCCCGGATGACCTTTGGGCAGTATCGTGGTTCCGATGAGGGTGTTGAGAGCTGCCTCAAAGGCCGAGTAATCCGGATGTCCCTTTTGGCGTTCCACCCATCCCTCATAGATCGGAAGCGTGGTGTAATTGAACAACGCTTGGAATTGATTGAGAGCCTCAGGATAGCCAGCAGCCAGGCCGAAGCCGTTGCAGCCGAACAGGAATCCGTTCCGGGCCGGCTGGTGGGCGATGGCGTGCTGGGCGCGGGCAACTACCAGCATTTCGCCCGCGTACAGCGAATCCCGCAAGGACTCCATCGAAGCCCGCACCTGTGCGGTCCGGTCGGCGCCCGCCGCCCCCGCGCGGTCAAGGGACGCTTGCGCGGAGTCGATGCGGTGTTGCGTTTCGGGCGAGATGGCAACTCCCATCTGCCCACACTCCGTGACCAGCTTCCGCACCGTGGCCATACGGTCGCGGGCAAAGGCATAATTCAGCACCAGCGGGTTCGTATGCGCCAGGGAGCGGTCGGTGTACCCCGCTCCGCCGTCATCCGCATAGACGAACACTTGGCCGAAACCGGGCACTGAGAGAGGCATCCCGATTCGGAACGGCTGATCGGCGGGCGGCGTGAACCGAACTTCCCCCGACGCCGCCTCGAACGGCGTCGTGAAAGGACGCATAAGAAGGTCGCACAGGTGAAAGCGATCGAACCCCGCCGCCGCTAAGGGCTGGCCCTTATCGTCGTACACCAGGCATTGGGCGGAGGCGGGCGCTTCCGCTGCTGAAATCGCGGGAACAGCGAGTGCAGCGCTTGCTAGAGCAAGAAACTCACGACGATTGCAATTAAGCTCAGTCATAACCTTTCCTCCTCCTGATAAAATAGTAAGATTGGGACAGTCTACGACGGTGACACGGCTGTCAAATCACCCCCGTAACTGAACTGACAGCTCAAACGATTTATCCTCGTCCGTGACATACACTCGAACGGGAGCCACGGTCAGTGATTTTCTGATTTCGCGGCCTTTTCCCCAGTTACAAACCCACGGTCAATTCTCAGGGAGAATTGACCGTGGCTAGGGCCCGGATTTCGGCTATGGCCATAGCTGGTCTCTGCTTTGCAGGGACGCAATCTGGCGCAGAGCGTTTCTTTGATCCCTGCACGTTAAGCGGGCCATTTGTTCAACTTTTATCCTCCCAGAACCGGCCCAAAGG
>Ga0181524_10005094_pt1 | contig 11882 bp, 16 predicted proteins | sample PEATcosm2014_Bin_34_FD_119761 | JGI IMG/M metagenome (GOLD analysis project Ga0181524, IMG submission 119761) | Peatland microbial communities from MTU Mesocosm Facility, Houghton, MI, USA - PEATcosm2014_Bin05_60_metaG | ecosystem: Environmental > Terrestrial > Soil > Wetlands > Peat | place...
CTGCCGTGCGACGCAAGCCCTTCGTAGCGCCGCAGATTCCGGTTGAACCCGCGCGGTCGCGCCGTGTAGATACTGAGCCATTGCCCGTGTGGCGGAACTGGTAGACGCGCACGACTCAAAATCCGACTATACAACATTTTATTGTTGATTTTTCAGTTAGTTACGCATATAGTGCCTCTTACACAACTATTACACAAAATCGCATTTTTCGGGCGATTTTGGAGGCAGGCACGTCATGGCCGAGCATCACGAACTCATGGGAGGCAAACTCCACGTCTACAAGCGCGAGAACAGTAGCCATTGGCAGGCTTCCACCTATCTCGCCGGCAGAAACTGGCGCAAGAGCACCAAAGAAGAAAGCCTCTCGCACGCCAAGGAGATCGCGGAGGATTGGTTCATAGAATTACGCGGTAAGGCGCGCGCAGGCGTGCTCAAGGGCGGCAAGACCTTCCGCGAGGCCACCAAACACTTCTTGGCTGAATACCTCACGCTTGTCGCGCCCGAGCGAAATCCGCATTACATGAAAAACTGTCAGATGCGCCTCCGTGCGCATCTGCTTCCCTTCTTCGGCGACAAGGTGTTGTCCGAGATCACGCCGGGACTCGTTCAGCAATACCGCGCTCAGCGAATGACGGTCCGGCGTCCAAGGCCGATTAAGCACGAACTGAAACCGGGAGAAGCAGAACCGCTTTACCCTGTTCCTGCACGAAGCACACTACATCAGGAAATCGTCGCGCTCAGGCAAGTGCTTAAGGCCGCTAACCGGCAAGGTTGGTTGGAATATGTCCCTGATCTTTCGCCACCCTACAAGGCATCGGGCAAGATCACGCACCGGGCGTGGTTCTCCCCGGAGGAATATCAACAGCTTTACGGGGCGACGCGCCGCAGGGCGCAAAAGCCGCTGAACAATCGCCATCGATGGACGTGCGAGCAGATGCACGACTACGTTCTCTTTATGGCGAATACCGGGCTCAGGCCTGACGAGGCCGCCCGACTCGAATTCCGCGACGTGAAGATCGTCAAGGACGCTGGCAGCAAAGAAACCATTCTTGAAATCGAGGTGCGCGGCAAGCGTGGCATCGGCTGGTGCAAAAGCACGGCCAACGCTGTGCTGCCGTTCCAGCGGCTGCGCGACCGCGAACGCCTGCAACCCGAAATCGAGAACGGCAGTACTCCTGGAGCGCACCCCGCATCAGATCGGACGAAGAAGGAAGCGGGGAAAGTTAAGCCGGGTCCGACGGACAAGCTATTCCCCTCAAGCCAGCGCGAGCTGTTCAATGCGCTTCTCGGTGAACTGAACCTTAAGCACGATCGCGACGGGAATGTTCGGACGACCTACAGCCTCCGTCACACCTATATCTGCTTTCGGCTCATGGAGGGCGCAGACATCTACCAGATCGCTAAGAACTGTCGCACGAGCGTCGAGATGATCGAGAAATTCTACGCCGCTCACATCAAGACTATGCTCGATGCGACCGCGATCAACGTCCGAAAGGGTGTCATTCAACAGGAACGGAAGGCCCGTGAAGGCGGCCACGAGGATACGGTCCGCACGGATCGTCAAGACCGCGAAGGCGGCGACGAAAGAACGCTCCGAAGGGAGCGCAGAACCCGCGAAGGCGGACAGACCACCTCGGTCCGAACGGTCCGGAAGACGCGCAAAGGCGCGCAATATCGGCGCTGATCTGCATCGGCAGATTTTCGTTGGCCGAAGAAGGAGCCGACGCTATAAGCACTGATGTGCCCCTGTGGCGGAATCGGTAGACGCGGCAGACTCAGACCAAAAACTTGAGTGCCCCGGTGGAAACGCCGGGAGTAGAACTGCTCAAATTCGGGGAAGGCTTCACTGCTAATCCCGAGCCAAGCCCGGAAACGGGAAGGTGTAGAGACTAGACGGGCAGCACCTAACGGCATCCGCCTATGGTGAAGGGATAGTCCAGACCACGAACCCTCAACGGGGCGGTGAAAGCCGAAGTGGTACGAAAATCTGTTGTCCGAGAGGATGTGGGAGTTCGAGTCTCCCCGGGGGCACCACTTAGTTACGAAGGGATAGTCCAGACCCCAAACGAGCAGAATGCGCGAACGCGTCCAGGCGAGGCGGCTGAAGCCGAGGTGGTACGAAAATCCTTCGGGCTCAAAAGTGCTGTGCCGGTTCAAGTCCGGCCGCCCGCACCAGACTCGATTGTGCGACCTCGTTATGCCGCGAAACACGCGTTCATAATTCTACATCACCTTCACGCAGCTGAATATTCTTATTTGGTAGCCGCTAGCTCGCGCCGCGCTCGCAAAGTTTCAGTCTCTGGACCAAGCGCCAACAGTTGCTCCGCGTGGTGTCATTGAATGTAGGCTCAACGACATGAATGGTAAGAGGTGCAGATCGTCTACCCTACAGTTGGCGCGCTACAAGCGATGCGCGAACTACTTATGTCTTGCTACTAAGCGCCGTGCCGATCTAGAATTGTGCAATGGTGCGGTGCAGCTGCGGACACTCGGCTCGACCGATGGGGGGTACCTGTGAGATCAACATCGAAGACGGTTGGCGTGGTTGCCGCTGTCGTTGTCGTCGCGATTGCAGGCGCGATTTATTTCGCCAAATTTTCAGGCCGGGCTGCGAATGAACTAAATCTTCGCCTTGAGTGGTTCGTGCAAGCCCAATTTGCCGGTTACATTGTAGCGGATCGACTCGGCTACTACGCGGATGAGGGCTTAAAAGTAAACATCCGGCCCGCAGGGCCGGACCTCAAGCCGATGACCACGGTCGCGGCTGGAACGGACGACATTGGTGTCGGCGTTTCGAACCAAGTTGCCTTGGCCCGCGCCAATGACGTCCCGATTAAAATCATTGCACAGATTTTCCAAGATTCGGCGAACCGTTACGTCCTGTTAGCGAAAAATCGGGTCGACAATCTTATGAACTTGCGGGGCAAGAAGGTTGGTCTGTGGCTCGGCGGCGACGAAGCCGAATTCGTTGCGATGCTCGCTACCGCGGGAATGCAAATGTCCGACGTGCAGGTTGTGCCGCAGGGCTTCTCCGTCGCTCCCTTCCTGAATGGCGATTATGTGCTATCCGAAGTCACCGTCTACAATGAGTTACTCGAAATCGATGACACGATCCGTGGCAAGGACACTCTGCAAGTCCTATCGCCTGCTGACTACAAGTGCGCGATCGTCGGCGACATGCTTGCAGCGACAGAAAAGACCATACGTGATCGCCATGATCAAATCGTTCGGTTCCTGCGCGCTTCGTTTCGCGGGTGGAAATACGCGATTGAGAATCCAGAAAAGGCAGTCGATATTGTGATGGCGGCCAATCCCGAGTTGAAGCGCGATGAGCAAGTATCCCAGCTTCGGGCAATTCTCGCGCTTATTACTACCAAGGGTGTCTCGACGGATGATATCGGCGTCATGAAGACTGAGGATTATGATACGACGATTCGCGTTCTAAGGCAGTCGGGACAATTGAAGGCCGAGCTTCATGGACAAGATTTGTATGACGACAGCATGTGGAATGCAGCGAGGCGCTAATTCTCTATCAGCACGAACTCGCTTGACGGCCTAGCTTGATGATGAACCTCAGAGACGCTCTACAATGTGCACTCAATTCGTGCGAAGGTGAATGATGCACATTTGGTCCTATGGACTCGCCGAGTTTTTGCGCCACTCGAACGAAGATGCTATCTGTAGCAACTTCATTGGAAGACTAATTTCGCGCGCCTCGCGGCAAATGTGGCCCGATTGCAAAACTTTCATTCGCGTTGCGGACATCGGCTGCGGACCAGGATCGAAGGCCGTAGGAATTGCTCAACGTTTGCGTAGTGACGGACTCAAAACGCATTGGGATTTGATAGATATCGACGAGAACTGGAAAGATATACTCGCCGAAAATGTCCGCCTCGCCGGTAACATGAACGACATACGCTTTGATGTGCGTTGCCCACTATCGGCCGGTTTATGGGCGCAATCGTTGCCCGCCGCCCCGCATGTGGCTCAGTTCATTCAAGTACCGTATGACGACGAAACGGAAGAAATGGTCTACAGGCTGACATTGGACCTTGCGGCGAGACGGTCGTTCATCCTGATTTCAGCCGAACATCCAAGATCCGATCTCAATCGTATCCGAGAAAGATTCGCCGGACTTGGATATCGCGATGTGCCCTCGGGACGAGCGATTTCACTAGCAAAGCGGTTTAGGGATCGCGGCTTACTCGTCAAACATTATACACTCGGAAAGCAATTTCTCGACATTAAATGCGCCCGCCTAAACGGGGACTCGGAGTGGCTGTGGGACCTAATACTCGGATCGAAGCGCAATAAACCGGACCCCTGCAAACTGACAGAGATTATTGAAGAATACTGCGCCAGTTCGCCCGTACCAAGCCTTAACGAATTTATCTTGAGTGTCCCTGATGTCCTTCTTACCGTGAGGCAGCGTGCGTGATCGCGGCTGATGCCATCTCATTTGCATTCGGCAGAGAGAAAGTCCTCTCGAAAGTCTCTTTTCGAATTGATCGCGCGGAAATCGTGGCTGTACTTGGTCCTTCCGGGGTCGGCAAAACCACGCTTTTGCGCTGTATTGCAGGCCTGCTTCGGCCGGAGACCGGCAAAATTGAGATTGACGGATCGGCACCTGAAGTCGCGGCGAGCGAACAGAAGATTGGATATCTGTTTCAACAGGACAGCCTGTTGGAATGGCGCAGCGTCCAAGAGAACGTCAGGTTGCCGTTCGAGGCGGCTAGCGTTAAGCTATCTAGTGACGAAATTGACCAACGAATATTTAAATCATTGCAGTTGGTAGGCTTGGTTGACGCAAGTACAAAGTTTCCCCACGAGTTGTCCGGCGGAATGCGTCAAAGAGTTGCCCTGGCGAGAGCGCTTGCTCCCGATCCCCGCGTCTTGTTGCTTGACGAACCATTTGCGGCAATCGACCTAATAACCCGCGAAAGAATAATGATTGAGCTTCACGCAATACTGCGCGAAGCTGAGACGCCGACGGTTTTCGTCACGCACCATATCGAAGAAGCGGTATTTCTCAGCGATAGGCTCTTATTACTCGGGGGAAAGCCCGCAATCATCGTGGACACATGGGAAATCACGCTTGGGCTCACCCGGACCGACGCTATTCTTTCGCAGCCTGAGTTTTTAGACATTGTCCTCAAGCTCAAGCAGAAACTGCGCTCCGGCGAATGGAGTCGACAATGAACCGCGCGTCTCTGCTCGCGTTCATTGTTGCCTGCATCGTTTGGGAAGTCGTAACCAGATATTTCGATATTCCGCGATACATCTTTCCATCGCTCACGGTCATTCTAATAGAAATGTGGAATAATGCAGGGGTGTTCATTCACAACACCGCAATAACCGCGACCGAGTCGTTGCTTGGTGCGGTCGTAGGATGCGCCATCGGACTGGCGGTCGGCTATTTGATGGCTTTGAGACGATTGGCAGAGAATATTCTCCTGCCGTATGTCATAGGCTCCAACTCTGTGCCCGTAGTTGCGATTGCGCCCTTGCTTGCACTTTGGTTTGGCCATGGACTTCTGTCGAAAGTACTGGTGGCGGCCTTTCTTTGCTTTTTTCCGATTGCCATAAACGCCTATGACGGTTTGCGAGATCGAGGTGGCGTATTCAAGGAGTTGTTTTCGGTGATCGGCGCCTCTTCTGATTTTTATTTTTGGAATCTGCGGGTGCCTCTCGCTATTCCATTCCTCCTGGCGGGCGCCAAAGTCAGCGTAGTATTGGCAGTGATCGGGGCCGTGGTTGCAGAATTTGTAGGGTCGGATGCAGGCCTCGGCTTCGGGATGTTGCAGGCGAGCTATAGTCTGAATACGCCCCGGCTATTTGGCTACATGTTCGTTTCTTGCATTCTGGGTCTGATTTTTTACGGCTCAATAATGCTCATTGAGTTGCTGCTCAAAAGATCGCGCCGGTGGGAATGGGCCTTCGGCTGATCGTGCGGCAGATTATAGCTGGTTGACGACAAACGGACTGATGCCGCAAACAAACTGCTACTTTACGCCGAACCTCGATAACAATAGTCCTACGGCTACGCCGATTGCCTAGTTCGGATTAGGTCGGAAGCCGGGCAGACATGCAAAGCAACTGCGTGTTGCAATTAAAATAATTGCTGCTGGCGGCGGGTATTAAAGCGTTTTTGTCCATCGTTCCACGGCGCACTACATTGCACCTCACAGCACTGAGTTTTGTCCACCAAAATGAACCAATTTGAAAAATATCTCAGACCACGGAAGTGTTTTGTACTGGTAGACAAGATCGCCAAAACCCCACACAAGTGTTCCGACGAAAATAATTGAGCCTTGAAATATCAATATTACTAGTTCGGTGAGTTTGCTATCCAATTCAACCTGTTCGTCGATAAACCGCAGTTCAATTCTGGCTTCCTCCTCCGACAGTTTCATTGCCGCAATCGTACTTCGCACCTTCTCGCCAATTGTCTTCTGATTTTCGGCTAGGATTCGTCCATATTGAAAAAACAGAAATGCAACTGAAATAGCGGTGACGAAAGCCCCAGAACGAGCGAAAGGCATGCCATCGCCACCAAGATGCCAGCCCCAGTAGAGCACGGCGACCGAGGCGCTGGCGGTGGCGACTGAAATGGGGATCAGGTAGACTAGCATCTATGAGATTCCCGCTATGAGGTGACGCGATCCCATTTGGAGCGGAACCACCTTATGATCGGATCGTAGTGATCTGGCGTGGTAAGCTGAATGTCGTACTCAAACTTCGCCTTGCGCACGAATCGCCTGAGCCTTCTAAGCAATGGCCCGTACTGCCGTTCGGCAATAATAGCCTCGACGGCAGTTACCGTGCGTTTGGTTGTTATAGGCGATACGCTCATGACCGCGAAGGTTTTCCGATCATCCGATGAGGGCTGTTTTATATCGGCGAGAGTTTCGACATAGACGACGAGATCAGTCGGGATTGGAAGATATGCCCAATCCCCCAGTGGCGGCGGCGACAGCAACGAAACATTATTTGCATGCCAGAGAGCGTTTTCCGAAGCTTTTTCGTCTTTCGTGAGAAACAAAATACTTAGCCGATTAGCGTCTTGTATCTGATGTTCCTTGGCTTCGTCGATTAAATGCTTTGCGTAACGAACGGCAGACGCAGCATCGTCAGGGACCAAATTAGAGTAGACGATGTAGCAATATTTCTTCGTGGTGCTATTCAATAAGTCTGCAAAAATCTTGGGCCTATGATCGAATGCCCATTTAAGGTTTGGCGTGATGCACAAGACTTCTTTGGCCGCGACTTCGTAATCTTGGGATTCTTCCCACGAAATCAAATGCCGATTGATTTCGTTTCTTAAACGCCAGATGTTTGTTAGAGACAGCATCGGGACTTCGTGGCCAATAAGTGAAAATTAGCAGCTTCAGCGAAAACTCAATCAGCCTGGACTTACACTTTCCGGCTCATCCCTTGCCCATGCACGGGTAAAAATATATCCGGAACCACTACTAAGTGTTGCGATTCATAGCTTCTACACCCGATGCCGTCTAGCGCCTTTGCGAGACCTGATGCCAGGTTACATGATCAATCGCCCGACTATCGGTACAGCTCGGGTAAGAGCCGCAGCCGTCCTGACCATATCGCAGCGCCGCTATCGTAAGAAATCGCCGCCGCTGTAGTCACCACACTCCGCCGTCCGCCGCGCCGCCTTGGTGCCAATTGCGCCGCTTTCGCGGTTACCTGCCCCATTATCGTTGCGTCCATTCGACGTGATTCCAGGCCGTCATCGTCCTTTCGAGACCAACTAGCCCACCAACCAAGGCGTCCTCTCTTTGTGCCCGGTTCTGCCGCGGCGCGCGGTTCTGTCAAAGCCGCTCGCTTCCGCACTGCGTTTGTGCAGCTCCGCGCCATGGGTGTCCTTCGGACAGCTTGTGACAGTCCCGCTTTTCCGCCTCGGCCTTGAAACGGGCATCGAGGCCGCCATTGGGGCGGGCTCACAATCGAAAGGACAGTACCATGACGAAAGAAACCACCAAGGCCCGCCCGACGCATCGCGTCTATGCCGTGACCAAGAACGGCGAGAAGAAGTTCTGGCAGCCGATCGGAGCCATGTGGGCTCACGCCGATGCCAACGGCTTCAATCTGCGCATCGACTACCTGCCGCTCAACGACGCCGAGATCGTCGTCCGGGTCGCCGGCGACAAGCAGGCCGAGAGCACCGGAGACGCTCAGTGAGCGATCCGGCTAACGCCGAAAGGGCCGCGTCAGCCGACGCGGCCCTCAAGGCGTACATGTCCCGCACGTCGTGCGACTGCGAGGACTGTCTGGCAGATTTACTCTGCGACTTGATACACTGGGCCGACAAATGCGGACTTGGTTTCGAGGGCGAGCTGTTCCGCGCCCGTTGCCACTATGCCGCCGAGCTGGCGCAGGACGGTGCGCCATGAGAGCCTTGCACCCGGCGCGTCGGTCAAACCGGCTGGTCGCCGTCCGTCTGCCGACGCGGGGCCAGAAGCGCGCCGGTGCCGAGATCGTCTTCGAGCGGCTTCACAACGGCCGCATGGAAGTGATTTGCGCTGCCCGCTGCTACGAAGGCTGGCAGCAATGGGGCGCAAACCGCGACGCGCTCTTCGCCAATGTCGAACTCGTAGAACGCTGGCGGTGCGGCGGCCTTCCCGGTTTCATGCCGAAAGGGGCCTGTGCTGAGTCCTGACTTCGCTTGCGCCCCTGCCGGCGCAGACCGGCAGGGGCATTGCGCGACTAGGGAGAGAAATCGCGCCGCGCCAGGACCCAGCGAATGTTGCGCAGGTTCGAGAGCGCGTTGTCCCGTTCGGGCGAGCCTTCGGGAAATGTCGCCAGCTCGTTGGCGATTTGTGTGAAGAGACCGCAAAGCTCGGTCCGCGTCAGGCGCATTAGTTCGTTGATTGTCAGCACTCGCATTGTTTCCTCCATCGTTTTCCGGCCGCGCCAATCGCGGCCTTCTGGCGGAGGCCCCAGCGACGGAGGAGGCGGGTGCATCGCCTGCGACCGAAACGTCAGAGGAGGAGTGCGCAGCACTTGCGCCCATGAGCCGAGGAACGGTGTTCTTTGGCCGACAAGAAGGGCGGGTTTGGTGTGGTGGGGATGGAGGAAGCGGGTACTGACAGGGAGCTGATGTGCCTGGAAATGCGAGACACTTGGTAGTCGCGCGCTGTCTGATTGCCAAACTTGTTTAAGCTCATCATGGCGCGCTAAACTGGCGGTTGCGTATCGTTATTGCTGAGCACCACCCCGCGCCGGAGCAGTCAATGCCCAATGAAAAACTCGGGCAAAGTCCAAACTTTTCCGAGAAAGTCGTTCACCTTCGTTACTGTCGGGTCGTTGCCGCTAGCGAGACGATGGTCCTCCGTTTTGATGGTGTCGACTACACACTGTCTTTCGTTGATGCACGGTTCGTCCCTCAGAAAGGCTTTACGGTGATCCGTGCAAGCGAGGGCCTTATTTCTCCTGATTTTCTGCTGTGGCTTTCACTGTATATCGGCGAAGACGCCATCGACCCATTTCAGGAAGTAGACACACGGTTTGTAAACACGCGTGGCGATTTTCGCATCGACCAAAAATCACTACAGCGGTTTCTTGCGGCGGCGGAGCGCGCGAAGCGGCGGCGATGGCCGCGCTGGAAAAGGGAGCTTTTCGATAACGCACTAATCTACTTTTCTGCGGCCGTCCGTTCCGGTGTCAATATGATGCCTCTCAACTTAGGTTTCTTCGCGCTATCTCTGGAGTGCCTTGGTAATGTCCGTTATGGCAAGCGGGATAAGCATTTCACTTTCGGAGATCAACATTTTCTAGGCAGCTTAACCGCTCGCCTCGCTAAGCTCAAAACTGATCCTGTTAAGAAGCCTGGCGTCAGAGCCTTCGAAAAGCGCCTCAAGGCGGATGTCCAGTTGCTCATGAATCTGCGCAATGCGTTTTACGGCCACTCGCTGCTTCACTTGCAGAAAGATCGCAGCCGAGTTGTGACGGAGCTTCGCACATGGGCAATGCGGTACGGCTACGAGCGAAAACTTGCCAATGTGACATTCAAATCCGACAACCTTAAGAACGGTATCGTTCAGAAGGCATTTGCTCTCTACAAGCTGGGTCTCCGGTTGAACCGATTATTTTTGTTTTTCTCTCTCGGCTTATCGCGAAATGTTCCGTTTGCAACACACGACTTTCATATCCTCGCCGATCATCGAAATGATGAGGAATCCGAATTCCGCGGTATCCGCTGGAAATTCAACTTCAGCCAGGTTCCGGAAAAGCCGGGTGCCATAAACATGCAGTTCGAAATAACCGCACCCGAGGGCAGTGTGCCGCCAAAAGAATCCTGAACCCGGCACAGGCACGCCTGGCATTACCGCACCCGGTGCTATTCGCTGCGCAATTCGGTGACGATCCCTCGCGCCGCTTTTTCGTCTTCGGCGGCGGTAATTTCTGCTAGTGTCTTCGTTGTCTTCCCAGACGATGGGCTGCCATGGATACCAGTAATTTTCAGCGTATCGGCTCGGTGAGCAACGCTCATGCGGGCAATGACTTTGAGGCAATCGCCCGCGCGTTTTTTGCACAGCGGGGCATTTCGCTGGTCAAAAACTTTAGCGCACCCGTCGGAGTGGGTGAGCTGAAGAAAATGCACCGTTTTGATCTTGGCAACGAGAACCCGCCCGTCCTAGTCGAGTGCAAGTCGCACACCTGGACCCAGGGCGGTAACATGCCCAGCGCGAAAATGACGGTCTGGAATGAAGCGATGTACTATTTTCACGTCGCCCCGGCAAACTACAGAAAAATACTCTTCGTTTTGAAACACAGTCGCCGCGACGTGAGCCTCGCCGCCTATTACCTCAAGACGCATGGCCACCTTGTGCCAGACAGCGTTGAAATCTGGGAATACGACACTTCGTCAAGCACCGCCGAACGCCTCCGGTAACTTTTCCTTTCAGGTTCGGAATTTTGGGCGCGTCCGGCTGCGCCGGATCGGGCTCTAATCGCTGCGCTCACCAAGCCCCGAAGATCCCGCAAGCGGGATGACGGGTCTTGGCCATTCGGTGACGATCCCTCGCGCAAGAGATTCTGTACCCCCGCGCCGGGGGCAGTCGGTCCCGCGTGCCGCCTGCGGCGTCGCTATGCTCACGCTCCTGCGGCTGCCCTTTTAACCGGTCGCGGGGCTGGCGAATGGTCTCCGCTGCGCTCCCGCCCATACGCCCATTTTTTGTTTCGATGACAGCCTCGGGCTGACTTTGTTTGTTTCAGTTCGGGCCTGCGGCCATTTTTCTGAGGAAGGGGGTTTGCAACCCCCAGGCCGTCAAGGCGACCCTTCGGGCAAAAAACGCGGGCCGTGTAGTCGCCCCAAGAAAGAGGGGCTCCGGCCCGCACCACCCCACGTTTTTTGGCCTGTGACGGCCACCCCCCGCCGCTCATTGGCGCGGGCCTAGTCGGTTGCATGCGCAACCCGAAGACTAGGAAGGACCAGCCAATGAGAACCGATGTTTATCAGAAGATCACCGATCAAATCGTTGCGGCGTTGGAGCAAGGCGTCCGGCCTTGGCATCAGCCGTGGAAGGCGGAGCATAGCGCGGGACGCATCACGCGGCCCTTGCGCGGCAACGGCATTCCTTATCAGGGCATCAATGTCCTGATGCTGTGGTCGGCGGCGACCTTGAACGGCTACGCTGCGCCCGTCTGGATGACCTTCAAACAGGCCAAAGAGCTTGGCGCGCATGTTCGCAAGGGCGAGGAAGGGAGTCTTGTCGTTTACGCCGACAAGATCATCCGCACCGAAACCGACGGCGAGACCGGCGAGGAAGCCGAACGCGCTATTCCCTTCATGAAGGGCTACACCGTCTTTAACACCGAGCAGATCGAGGGTTTGCCCGAGCATTATTACGCGAAACCCGCTC
>Ga0181524_10005097_pt1 | contig 11878 bp, 7 predicted proteins | sample PEATcosm2014_Bin_34_FD_119761 | JGI IMG/M metagenome (GOLD analysis project Ga0181524, IMG submission 119761) | Peatland microbial communities from MTU Mesocosm Facility, Houghton, MI, USA - PEATcosm2014_Bin05_60_metaG | ecosystem: Environmental > Terrestrial > Soil > Wetlands > Peat | place...
CGCGGAGTTGATCAAACTCCTTTGCAGGCATTTCGATTACCGCCGGGTTAATCAGGAGGGCAGCCACGTGATTCTGCAGACGGACTCTCCGCGCTCGCACCGGTTGGCGGTTCCCGACCATAACCCATTGCGCACTGGCACGCTCAACGCGATCTTGCGCGCCGTGGCCGAGGCCAAGTCCGTCGGCAAGGACACCATCCTGAGGCGGCGTTAGGCCCTTCCACGACCCGGCACCGGTGGGTGGCTGGGGTGAAGCCGTGGGATGGCAACGCCCGTCGCGCCATGGCCCGAGGCCCCCATTTGCGTCAAGCGGTGGGGGCTCGTGGGGTGGGAGTGGAGCATGCTGGCACCACTACCTGCGCAAGGGCTGCGAGGTGGCCCAAATTGTCGCCTAAGATTTCATGTGAAACCGCGGAAAGCGCGAAATACGCGGAAAACAAAGGGTTTTCCGTATTCCGCGGTTTCACAGGAGCTCTTAGCTGAGGGCTCGGGGGCGAGTTCGGGTCTTGCCGTTCGCGGCCATGACGTGCTAGATTCCGGTCATGAGCAGAATCGCGGAAATTGAAAATGCCAATGAGGAGCTGGCCCCTCCGCTTCATTCTCGCCACCGTCCACCCCAAATCGCTATTCTTGGCGCAGCGAAGTTCCCTTTATCGCGTTTCCTGAGAATCACCGCGAGAGAGGAACAACACGCTTTTACTCATGCCGACCGAGGCCGACACTTGCCGCACTTATGTTCTGCCGAAACTGCTTTCGGCGGGATGGAGTGACGAACAGATTTGCGAACAGCGCACCATAACGGATGGTCGCATCGTGCCTGTCGGCAGGGGTTTTGTCCGCAAGGCGCCCCGCCGGGTTGATTACCTCCTCCGATGCGCCCGCAATTTCCCTCTCGCCGTCGTGGAGGCAAAAGCCGCCTACAAGAGGGCTGGGGACGGCCTGCAACAAGCCAAGGAATACGCCGAGATGCTCTGCCTGAAATTCGCCTACGCAACCAACGGCCCTGAGATCCTCGAATTCGACTACTTCACCGGAAAGGAAACCCTCCGCCCCGGGTTCCCGTCCCCAGCGCACCTCTGGTCCCGCTACCGCTCCGGCGAAAAGCTCACCGACGACACGGTCGCCACACGCCTGCTCGCGCCAATGAATCACGCCGTCGGCAAGGGCGAGCGCTATTATCAGGAAATCGCCGTCAATCTCGCCATCCAGGCGATTCTCACCGGCCACCCTCGCCTCCTGCTCACGATGGCCACCGGCACCGGGAAGACGGCCGTCGCCTTTCAGATCTGCTGGAAGCTCTGGAACTGCCGCTGGAATCCAACCGCTGAATATCGCCGGCCCAGAATCCTCTACCTCGCGGACCGCAATGTACTCATCGATCAGCCCAAGGATGGCATTTTCGCCGCTTTCGGCGATGCTCGCTGGAAGATCGAAAATGGCGTCGTAAACCTCGGCCGTGAAATGTATTTCGCCATTTACCAAGCCATCGCTAAGGACGAGCGCCGGCCCGGCCTCTACAAAGAATTTCCTCGTGACTTTTTCGATCTCGTCATCGTTGACGAGTGCCACCGGGGCAGCGCCCGCGACGATTCCAACTGGCGCGAAATCCTCGAATGGTTCCAGCCCGCCTGCCAGCTCGGTATGACCGCCACGCCGCTGCGCGACGACAATCGCGACACCTACCTGTATTTCGGCAATCCCCTCTACACCTACTCGCTGCGCCAAGGCATCGACGACGGCTTCCTCGCGCCTTACCGCGTCCACCGCGTCATTTCCGAATGGGATGCCGCCGGCTGGCGCCCGAGCAAAGCCGACCTCGACCGCTACGGTCGCACCATCCCTGACGAGGAATATCAGACCCAGGACTTCGAGCGGGTCGTTGCCTTGCGGGCCCGCACAGAGGCCATTGCCCGCCACCTGACGGACTTCCTCAAGAAGACCGATCGCTTTGCCAAAACCATCGTCTTTTGCGTGGATCAGGAGCACGCCGACGAAATGCGCCGGGCCATCAACAACCTCAACTCAGACCTGGCCGCCGGGAACCCCGATTACGTCTGCCGCGTGACCGCCGACGAGGCCGACATAGGCCGCGGCCACCTCAGCCGCTTTCAAGATGTCGAAACCCGCACCCCCGCGGTTCTGACGACCTCACAGCTCTTGACAACGGGCGTGGACGCCCCGACCTGCAAAAACATCGTCCTCGCCCGCGTGGTCGGGTCCATGAGCGAATTCAAGCAGATGATCGGTCGTGGCACGCGCGTCCGCGATGACTACGGCAAACTCTGGTTCAACATCATTGATTACACCGGCTCTGCCACCCGCCTCTTTGCCGATCCGACCTTCGACGGCGACCCCGTCAGGGTGACGCAAGAGGAAATTGACGCCGCCGGTGAGGTGATCGATTCCGAACTCCTCGTGCCCGAGCCGCCAGAATCCGAAACCGGCGAAATCCACGACGGCGAAGGGAATCTCGTTGAACCCCCATCCGAGGAGCGCCGCAAGTTTTACTTCGATGGTGGCCGGGTCGAGATCGCGGCGCACCTGGTTTACGAACTCGACCCCGACGGCAAACAGCTTCGCGTTGTCCGCTACACCGACTACGCCGGAGAGAAGGTCCGCAGTCTCGTTCCGTCCGCGCCCGAATTGCGCGCCAAGTGGGCGGACCCGCAGCAGCGCTCGGAGATCATCGCCAGCCTCGCCGAGCGCGGCGTCAGTTTCGAGGAGCTGGCGGCCACCGCCCAGCAGCCGGAAGCCGATCCCTTTGACCTGCTCTGCCACTTCGCTTTCAATGCCCCGCTCCGCACCCGCCGCGAGCGCGCTCAACGCCTGAAGGCCGAGCGCAAGGACTTCTTTGACCGCTTCAGCCTCGATGCCCGCAAGGTGCTCGACGAACTCCTCGAGAAATATGCCGAACATGGGGACGCTCAATTCGTCCTGCCCGATGTTTTGCATATCCCGCCGCTTTCCTCACACGGCCAGCCGAGAGAGATCATCAAGCTCTTTGGCTCCGCCCAAAAGCTTCGCCAGGCCGTGACAGAACTGCAAAACCTCCTCTATGCCGCGTGATTCCACCAAAGCAACCGTTGCCCCCACCACCGCCCAGTCTCTCGGCAGCCTGCTCAAGTCCGCCCGTGACATTATGCGCAAGGACAAGGGCCTCAATGGCGACCTCGACCGCCTGCCGATGCTGACCTGGATCATGTTCCTGAAATTCCTCGATGACCTCGAACTCCAGCGTAAGGACGAGGCCGAGCTCGCCGGGAAAAGGTTTAAGGCGGCTATCGAAGCCCCCTATCGCTGGCGCGACTGGGCCGCCAAGCCGGATGGCATCACCGGCAATGAATTGCTCGCCTTCATCAGCCAGGAGGAATGCACCCGTCCCGATGGCACCAGGGGCCAAGGGCTCTTCGCCTGCCTGCGCAGCCTCACCAGCAGCAACGGCGACGACCGCCGCGACGTGATCGCCACCGTGTTTCGCGGCGTGGATAATCGGATGCGCTCCGGCTACCTCCTGCGCGATGTCATAAACAAGGTCGCCGGCATTCACTTCACCTCAACCGACGAGCTGCACACGCTTGGCGCCCTCTATGAATCCATGCTTCGGGAAATGCGCGATGCCGCCGGGGATTCCGGGGAGTTCTACACGCCGCGCCCGGTCGTCCGTCTCATGGTCCAGGTCACCGACCCTCAGCTCGGAGAGACCGTGCTCGATCCGGCTAGCGGCACCGGCGGGTTCATGGTCGAGGCGTTCAACCACCTGAGCAAGCAAGTCAAAACCGTTGCCGACCGCCGCACGCTCCAAACGCGCTCCCTTTTTGGTTACGAGCCGAAACCGCTCCCGCTGCTCCTCTGCCAAATGAACCTCCTCTTGCACGGCCTTGATGCCCCGCAAATCGATGCCGGCAATGCCCTGCGTTACAAACTCTCCGAAATCGGGGAGAAAGACCGCGTTGATATTATCGTCACCAATCCGCCTTTCGGCGGAGAGGAGGAGAGAGGCATCCAGGGCAATTTCCCCGAAGACAAACAGACGGCCGAAACCGCCCTCCTGTTCCTCCAACTCATCATGCGGAAACTCCGCCGCCAGCTTACGCCGGCTGGCCGTCCAGCCCGCGCCGCCGTAGTCGTGCCCAACGGAACGCTTTTTGGCGACAACGTTTGCGCCCGGATCAAAGAGGAGCTGCTCAAGGAATTCAACCTCCACACGATTGTCAGGTTGCCCAATGGCGTCTTCTCGCCCTACACCGGCATTCCCACGAATTTGCTTTTCTTCGATCGCTCCAGCCCAGCCCGGGACATCTGGTATTACGAGCACCCGCTCCCGGAAGGCCGGAAAAACTACACCAAGACCCAGCCTATTCAGTTTGAGGAATTTGCGCCGCTCTTCGCATGGTGGCCGAAGCGCAAGGAGAACGACTTCGCTTGGAAGGCCCCAGTCACCGAAATCCTGGCCAATGGCTGTAATCTCGACCGCAAGAACCCCCGCGCGAAAGAGGACATCGCGCACCTGCCGCCGGAACAGCTTGCTGCGAGCATGGAGGAAAAGGAGCGCCGGATCCTGGAAATCATGGGCCGCATCCGGAGCCTACTCGAAAAGGCCGAGGCATGAGCAGGACGTGGCCAATGGCGAGACTCGGGGACCTCATGAGCCGCTCCGAAGAGACCGTCCTTTTGCAGCCTGAAGTCGAGTACCGTGAGGTGACCGTCAAGCTCTGGGGGAAAGGAGTTGTCCTTCGCGGAGCTGCAACCGGCGCCAGCATCGCGGCGTCGAGGCGGTTTGTCGCCCGAACCGGCCAATTCATTCTCTCACGGATTGATGCCCGCAACGGTGCCAGCGGGATCGTGCCTCCAGAACTCGATGGCGCAGTTGTCACGAGTGACTTCCCCCTCTTTAATCTCAACCCGCAGCGAGTTGATCCCCAATTCTTTGGCTGGCTCACTAAAACGAGAAGTTTCGTCGGTCTGTGCCTGCGAGCAAGCGAGGGCACCACCAACCGCGTCCGGCTGCAAGCGGACCTCTTCCTAAGGCTCGAAGCTCCGCTGCCACCACTTCCGGAACAGCGCCGAATCGTGCCGCGGATTGAAGAGCTGGTGGCGAACCTTCGAGAAGCCAAAGCCCTTCGCCACCAAGCCACCGAAGAAGCCGGGGCGCTCCTTAGCACCAGGAGGCGTGGCCTCATTTCCGAATGCCTCACAAAAACCGTCGCGCTTGAGACCGCGTGTACGGCAATCATCGACAATCTTCACAGCAACCCACGCCTCTCCGAAACAGGTATCCCGTGCATCCGCTCGCCCGATGTCGGCTACGGCACGCTAGACCTGGAAACTGCTCAGCGAACGGATCAAAAAGAATATAGCCGGCGAACGGCTCGCGGTGAGCCGACAGCGGGCGACATCGTTTTGGTTCGCGAGGGTGGGGGCACAGGGAAGTGCGCGGTTGTCGAGCCCAGTCAGCGGTTCAGCCTTGGTCAACGCGTGATGCTGCTCCGCCCAAAAACCGCCCTCATACTGCCGCGCTTTTTCCTCCACCAGCTTCTCTCGCCGCAGATTCAAGAAGAGCAAATTGAACAACTGTCGAAGGGCTCAGCCTCACCCCACCTCAACATCGCAGCACTACGGCGATTCAATCTCAAATTGCCCCCGCTGCCGGTGCAGTGTCGCATCGTGGCCGAGTTGGATGCGTTGCAGTTGGAGGTTGACGCCCTCAAGCGCCTCCAAGCCCAGTCGGCCGCCCAACTGGAGGCCCTCCTTCCCGCCATCCTCAACAAAGCCTTCAAAGGAGAGCTCTAATGCCCCATGAACGAGAAACTAATCGTCAAAGTCGAGTCTCTCAAGAACATGCTCGTTTCCCATGCAACTGGAGGAGCAGCTTGCGACGCTATGGCATACGCTGCATTACGCCAGGAATTGATCGCCATTCCCCGGGTTTCCCAAAAGCTTCCTCGCCTTGTCCATACCTGTCGTACTCCGTCTGAATTCTGGGGGTTCATCAAGTCGAAGTTCGCACACTACTCCGAGCGCCGAGAATTCCTCCGGCAGGAGTTCAATCCCCTGCTTGAAATGCTCGAACTGGAAGCGCAGTCTCCCAGCGATGCTACCGTATCCGCCGCTGTCAGGAACGTCAACTCAGAATACGTCCGCGAGGTCTGGCAGAAAGCCCTGGACCGTCGGGCAACCGACCCGGAAGGAGCCATAACTGCGGCACGGACCCTCTTGGAGTCGGTCTGCAAGCATATTCTGGACGAAGGCGCCATCAGCCACAAAGACACCGAGGATCTGCCCAAGCTTTATGGCCTGACGGCCGCCCAGCTTAACCTCTCCCCAAGCCAACACGCCGAACAAGTGTTCAAGCAAATCCTCGGTAGCTGCCAGAGTGTTGTCGAAGGACTCGGCGCACTCCGGAATCGGCTTAGCGATGCTCACGGGAAGGGTAAAGCCCCCGTCCGGCCAGCCTCGCGTCATGCGGAATTGGCGGTGAACCTGGCCGGCTCTATGGCGGTTTTTCTTCTTGAAACCTCTGAAGCCCGCAAGAGAGCATCCTCACCGACAAATTAATCCGGACCTCCTTGTGCTTTCTCTGATGCGCCGCCAATGCATAATTTTTCCCATTGACCGCAGCCGGCGCGGGCGGCATCGGCGGGGTCGGGCCTTGGCCCCGGCCCGGGTCACCGCCTGGGAGAATACCCCCGGGCACCCTGGCTATGGCCCCGGTCCGTGTGCGCCCCCCGGAAATGCCGGGCCGGCTTCAGGCTCCCCGCCGAGGCGGCCATTGCTTGCGTTTACAAACCCGGTATCGACGCGGAATCAGTCAGTGCCCATACCGGCGCGCGACTGAGGCGGTCTTATGGCTAGGCCTTTTAGCGAGCGGACCGGTAGGGTGAGGACGTTCGTCCGCGCCGCCAGGCCACGCCGGGCACGGAGCCGCAATACGAATCCCCTTATCCGCAGCATCTCGCTCAAATATCAGCCTCTATTCTGTCGCTCGTCATGATGGCCGTAGTCACCAATGTCGCGTCCCGTGAGTTATAAAGCTTTTGGAGCCGTTCCACCAATCGAAGAATGTGGCTATCATCAGGGACTATCAAATATTGAATATCGTCGGGGGAGACGCGCAGTACGTGTTTTCGCTTGAACTTCCAATGCAGCGCCCTTAGTTTAGGCACGTTCGTATAGTCGGCCCTACCCAAAAAGAGCGCATCACCCGCATCCACAATCGGCACGTATCTCCACTCTCTCTCGTCATAGAAAACCACTGTCTTAACGCTGTCATTTCTCCATGCCGGTCCTCTAAACGGCTTAGTATAAGCCGCCAACAGCCTCATATCATCCAATGTTGTCGCGTCATTGCTCTTGTTCGCCGCGGCGGTCAGACGGCTAATGGGGGGACGAGTTTGTGCCATGGCGTGTGTATAAAACACGGGCGTTACCCCCATCTTCAGCCCCCATTTCTTGTCAAGACCAATGCCGTAGTGGCCGTATTCTTCGAGGTGACTCCAAATCAGCGATAGAGGCAGGTCGCAGAAGCACACTAGGGGCGCTGCCTGCGTTGGTGGCATGTGCTTTGAGGCTGCCTCTCTGTCAATAGCGTCAAGCGTATACTCGGGACAATAATGCGGGAAGAAGCCATCTGTGAGGATGCTGACAAGGTTCTTCATCGCCCCCGTAAAATGGAAGAGGACGCTCGAACTGACATTTTCCGACATACCGTCTCCTATGGTTGTTCAAACCGCCCATTGCGGTCCTGATTTGCTCTCGTTCCCGTGCCCATCCAGTGATAAAAAGCACATGCGGCAAGTGCAAGCAACCAAAAACGCTTAGCGGGTCACTGCGGGCCCAGAGGTAGAAACACCGCCCGCCCGGAGGGAACGACCCGGCGGTATCCGCCAATTTGCACTGCCGCTGGGAGGGGGCAGGGGTCAACGCATAACATGGCGCGTTTTCTTTCATATTCCGAGGCGACCCAGGGCCGGGTCCGCAGACGCGCTTGCTCTCATCGCGGCGTGCAAGCGGATGCCCAGGCCGGTGGCCTCGCCCGTGCTGCGCTCCCGCGGGCGTAGCCTTCGTCTGGCATGGCGCTGCCCCTTTGGGGCGGAAGGCTGCGCCGCTCCGCCGATGGCCTCGTGAATCCGCCGGGCGAGGGTTTCCCAATCGTCGTTGCGAGTACAGAGGATAATTCCGTGGTGCGAGTGGCCGGCCTTGTGGAGCCGCCAGAAATGAGAGCGGTTCAGGGTGACGACCGCCCTTTCCAGGCCGGCGGCGTAGCGAAGGACCTCGACATCGGGAACACCGCGGCTGACAAGGCCGGCTTCCTTGGTTGTGAGGACGTCGTACCCCAGGAAACGCAACGCGACAGTACAGCGCAGGGCGATATGTTCGTTGGTGTAGAGTTTAATCATCGCGCATCGCTGCGTCCTGGTCGGCGAGATTGCGCTCAATCTCATCCCGGTTGCGCTCGTAGTAGTCCCAGGCCAGGTTGAGGTGTTCCTGCGTCAGTTGGGGATAATCCCGCAGCAACTCGGCATCGGTACCGCCCAGCTTGCGGAATTCCACGAGCATCCAGACAGCGATGCGGGTCTCGCCAATGCAGGCGTCGCCCCCGATGACCCCGGGGGTCTTCTGAATCGATAGGGCGACTTTGTCACCGGCTTCTCGCATCACTGCCAATCTACTACGAATCTCGTTCTTTGCATCCCAAGGGTCCCGGATTTCCAGGAATGCCCAACGGCCCAAGGCGCCGTCGTTATTGACGGCGGGGACCCAGAGCGCTTGGGCGGTGGCCACCTTTGCCTCTTTGTCCTTCGTTTTTTGGCCGGTGCATTCGAGGATGAGGGTCAGCGGGTCCGCTCGCCCGTGGCCGTCGTCGATGCGGACGAGAAAATCCGGGTAGTAGTCGTGCTCCTCGCCGTTGAAGGTGTAAGGGATGGCGAAGCCCAGGTTCTGGTTCTTCGCGTAGGCGACGACCTCCGGCATTTCCTCGAGTGTCTGGGCGAGCTTCTGCTCCCAGGATTTGGTGTCAGCCACTACGTGGGAGATGTGGCACTTGTCGGCCCTGGTCGCGTAGGTGGCGCGGGTGGTGTCAAAATCCACGTTGCGGGTGCTGCCGAGCGTGTCGTAGGGGCGGAGAATCGGTTTGAGGGCTTTTACACCGGGCGTGGAGGCGACGATGGCTTTGTAGATGCGGTCGGCGGCATCGTGGGCGAACTGGAGGAGCAGAAGCAGTTGGGGGAAAGTGTTGTCCTTGCAGCGGACACAGGAGGCGAGCCATTCCCGAGTAATGTCAAGGAGACGGGGGAAGCGCCACACCTGGACCTCGGGGTCGAATTTATGCTGCTCGGTTTTCTCGGGGCGTCTGTCGCCGTCCTGCCGAAAGGACTTCTCGAGCGTAAGCTTGGCGAGCAGGTAGGCGACCTCATTCAGCCGCCGTTTCCGGAGCTCCTGCAGGTCGTGGATGACGGATTCGCCGACGATGGGCGCGTTGGTCGTTTTAGTTGGCAGGTCGGCGGCGGAGAGGGTGATCTGGGATTCGGGGGTGAACCTCACCTCGAGAGGCGCCTCGGATAGCTCGTAGCGGTAACCGGCCAGGCGCGGAAAGGTTATCTCGACACCGGCGCGGTCCTCGAGGGCGCGAACGCGGGTGGGCATAGGGCCGGGTTTGGGGTCGGAGGTAGAGCCGCTGCACGGGATGAAGGAGAACGGCACGCCATATACCTCCGCGTACTCTACCGGAAAGGCTTCGATCTCGACCAGTTGGCCGTTCACAGGGAAGCTGCGCGTTTCGGTGGAGTGGCTCATGCGGCGCAAGCCGCGCCCGACAACCTGCTCACAGAGTAACTGCGTGCCGAACGCGCGGACACCGAGGATATGCGTGACGGTGTTGGCGTCCCAACCTTCGGTGAGCATGGAGACCGAGACAACGCACCGGATTTGCTCGCCGAGTTTGCCGAGTTTCCCGACCGTGTTCATTACCTCGCGCAAAAGGTCCTCGTCGGACAGCGCGTCCGCATCGCGTCCGGGGAATCGGCGGCGGTATTCGCCCTTGAACTCCTCGACCTCGCGCGCGGCGATCTGCTTGAAATCGTCGCTCATGCCCTCGCCGGATTCGAGCTGCTCGCTATCCACCAGAATGGTCCGCGGGCGGGCCCTCCAGCCGCCGTTTTCCTCGTTATTGAACAAGGCGAGCTTGCCGGGGACGGCGATGGTCTGGCCGCCAGCGAGTGGCTTCTCCCAGCCGGCAATGTAATCGTAAACAAGTTTCGAGACGTTGGTGTTGTTGCAAACGACAATGAACACGGGCGGGGTCAGGCCGCGCTGGTGCGCCTCCCCGTTCTGTTCCCAACGGCGGTAATATTTCTCGTAATTGCTGTAGAGGCTTTGAAGGGCGCCTTCGAGTTGAACGGGGAGCTTAGGCTCACCGGTCACGGCGTCGGTGCCCCGGCCTTTCTTGGGCAGGTGTTGCCGGATCAGGGGCCAGATGTCCCGATAGACAGGCGCGTCGTGCAGCATGTTGTCGTCAACGACTGGGACGCGGGGCACCTTGACAACGCCGGATTCGATGGCGTCGATGAGGGAGAAGTCAGAAACCACCCACCGGAACAGCGTGCCCTCGGGATAGCCCGAGCCGCGCAGGAAGAACGGCGTGGCCGAAAGGTCATAGACGCACTTGACGCCGGTTTTCGCCTTGACCGCCTCCAGGCCGGAGATCCAGACCCGGGCCTCCTCCTCGCGCTTCTCGGCGGCCTTGCGCTCGTCCCCGGTCAAATCCTCATCTTCCGCGCCGACGCGGCGGCGGTAGCAATGGTGGGCCTCGTCATTGAGGACAATGATGTTTTTCCTGGAGCCTAGCTCACGGCAAACGCGGCGGACCATCTCGTCTGGGGATTCCGTAAAGGGGCTGGGGCCGTCCGCGCTGCCGGTGAGCAGGGCTTTGGTGAGCTTGCCGGCGCTGGTGCGCTCGCGCTGCTGGAAGGCATGAAAGTTGGTGATGACGATCTTGGCCCTGCCGAGCTGGGGCAGGAGGTCTCCGGGCACCAGGTCCAGCTTGCGGAAGTAGTTCTCTGGGTCGTTGGGAAAGAGCACGCGGAGCCGGTCGCGGATGGTGATGCCGGGAGTGACAACGAGAAAGGCGTCGGTGAAACGGCCGTCTTTGGGGTTGGCGAGCTTGTTGAGCGTTTGCCAGGCGATGAGCATGGCCATGACCACGGTCTTCCCGCTGCCGGTGGCCATCTTGCACGCGATGCGGAACAGGAGGGGGTTGGCGTCGGCGGCGGCGGCGCGGAGTTCGTTCTCGATCCAGGTATCGCCGTGTTGCCTGGCCACCTCGGCGAGATAAATGAACGTCTCCAGGGCTTCGATCTGGCAGAAGAAGAGGCGCTGCTCGCGGTCCGGCCGGGTCCAGTACCTCAGGAGCAGTTCCGTGGTGCGGCTCGCGCCGAAGTGGCGGTTGTCGCGCCAGAGCTTCACGCGGGAGCGAACCTGGTTGATAAACCTGTTCTCCTCGATCCGATCCTGGGTCCACTCAGTCTCAAATTGAAGATCCTGCTTGTTCCTCTTGCGCGGCGCGGCGATCGGGATGAAATACGAACTGACGCGGCGGCCTGCCACGATCAAGTTAGTGATCCCTTCGTCGGTGAACCGGAAGTGCCGTTTCGGCTCGTCGAAGGGTGAATTGATAACCGGGTTTTCGATGACAACCTGTTTCATCCCATCCGTCAACCAGCGGCGATATTAGCGAAGGACCTTCGCACATGCACGCAGAAAAGGAACATGCAGCCCGTACCGGGCGCATTCGCGAGTGCTTGGTGGAGCGCCGACTTGCAGTCGGCTTTGCGCGTACCCCGTCTTCGAATTCGTTGCTCTTGGTTCGGTCTAAGCCGACTGC
>Ga0181524_10005102_pt1 | contig 11873 bp, 10 predicted proteins | sample PEATcosm2014_Bin_34_FD_119761 | JGI IMG/M metagenome (GOLD analysis project Ga0181524, IMG submission 119761) | Peatland microbial communities from MTU Mesocosm Facility, Houghton, MI, USA - PEATcosm2014_Bin05_60_metaG | ecosystem: Environmental > Terrestrial > Soil > Wetlands > Peat | place...
ACTCCAATCAGGGGAAAGGTGTGGTTAGGGATATCCACGCCAGCCCCAGACACGGATCAGGGCGTCAGCCTCCGAAGCTGAAGACCGAGGGTTCGAATCCCTCCGGGCCCGCTCAAGATAAGCTCAGAATAGCCTCCGTCTGTCTGTGTTAGCTAGATTCTAGCTGTTTGCGCGACTGGTCGTGAGGCCCGTTCGGACTGTTGACTCCAAAAGCCGGGCGCGTGCGCGCGCGCCTGAAGCGGCTCTGGGACCCAAGGGCTGCAAATATCGCAAAAGGGCTGATGGCCGCGCCAGCAAGGCGGCGCCTATTTCTTGAGTTTCTGCACTTCGCTGTAGACCCGCTCATAGTCGGGCTCTACTTTCGGATCATCTGAAACCCACTTGAACCTCACGATTCCGTCTTCATCAAGAATGAAGATGGACCTCTTCGCAGCGGTGTAACCTCTGAGGCCCACGAAGTCGTGAAGAGCAACGTCATATGCATCCACGGCTTCTCTGCTGTAGTCGCTCAGTAGCGGAAATGGTATGCTGTACTTATCCTTGAACGCTTTCTGGCTGAACGGTAGGTCCACGCTGATTCCAACAATACTGGCCCCCAGGTCGTTGAGTCTAGATAGTCCGTCTCTAAACATGCACATTTCCTTTGTGCATACACCAGTGAAAGCGCCGGGGAAGAAAGCAAGAACCGTCAACTTACCTTGATAGTCGGAGATTTTCGTCTGCTTCCTATCACTGTCGATAAGCTGGACATCGGGAGCTTTGTCGCCAACTTTCACCACCCTAGAACACCGAAGATCACTCAGTTTCAGGAGATATTTATCTTACTCTGTGAGCGCGTGCGCCAACTTCGCAACCTACATCCTGACATCCCACATACGAATACGCCGCGCGCGCTACTTGTTAGGGTACTTCGTCGGAATTGGCACCGGAGTAAGAATCACATAGGCCCTAGACAGTTAGTCTCTGTTCCACTTTCGTCCTGGCCACGATCCTCCCGCCCTTGACGACATAGAGTCTAGGTGCCTGCAGGCGCAGCGCCTCGTGGACACTCACCGCATCGAAGACGACCAGGTCGGCTCTATTCCCTAGCTTTATCCCGTATCCTTCGATGCCCATCCCTTTTGCCCCGTTGTAGGTTATCATGTCAAAGGCCGCGTCCAGCTCCTCGGATGACGAGAGATGGGCGGCATGGGCCATCACAAACGCAAGCTCCAGCATGTCTCCCCTTCCGAAAGGATAGTACGGGTCGTCGATGTCGTCCTGCCCAATGGCTATGTTGACGCCACCCTTGAGAAACTCATGGATCCGGGTGACGCCTCGCCGTACCGGGTGGGAATCAGTCCTTCCGTACATGAAAAGGCTGACATGGGCGTTCTCCACGACTGTCACGCCCGCCTGCCTCGCCAGTCGGACAATTCTCCTGGCATACTCCTCGTCAGGAGAGTCCAGCGCCCCCCTGCAGTGGCTCGCGGCGACCTTCCCCTGGTAACCTTCTTTGATTGTCTTCTGCAGGAGGTACAGAATGTTCCGCGCCTCCGGGTCAGAGGTGTCGTCGACCAGCACGTGGATATTCTTTCCATACTCCTTTGCGAGGTCAAAGACTATGTCGGTATGCCTCTTCGCGTCGTCGGTGTTCCTTTCATACCACGGAATGCCCCCCACAACATCTGCACCCAGCTCCAGCGCCTTGTGCAAGAGCTCGTCTGTTCCCTGTTCTCTGACGATGCCTTCTTGAGGAAATGCCACGATCTGAATGTCTGCGGCCCGCGAGAACCGTTTCTTTACCTCAATCAGGCTCTTCACTGCCAGCAGGCCCCCTGTTGAGTCAACGTCAGCGAACGCTCTGATTGCCGTGGTTCCGAAGAGGATGGAGCTCTCTACTGCGGCGCTGGCCCTACTCACGATGTCGGTCTTGGTGAAATTCCTCTTCACACCCGTTGCCGAAGGGATGACGTCGGAGCTGCCGGCATTCACTCCCTGTTCCGTCTTCATCCAAGCATGCGTCAGGCACTTATCAAGATGACAGTGGATGTTAACGAAACCTGGAGTGACAAGCCTACCTCCTGCGTCAATCTCTTGGTCTGCGCCACTTCTCACCTTGCTGGCGACGAGAGTAATCTTTCCGCCATCTATGGCTATGTCCCGCGTCTTGCTCACGCCCCTGAGGGAGGCGTTTCTAATCACGAGCCTCAATACACCCTCGGCCGGCGCACTCTGATTCTTAAGTTTGGAATGGCGCGTGGCCAAGCGCAAGGATGGGAGGGGAGAAATCTAGCGCGCGCGGTCCAAGGCGGTACCCACTACCGTGGGGTCACCGTGGGACCATTCAGCTGTGTGCCTAAACCAGCCGTAATCGGAGCTTGGGTTCGAATCCAGAAGGGCATGTTCCGCTGGTTTCGAAATGGTCGTCTGAATTCTGCAAGGACCGTCACCAGTCGGTGGCAAGTCTCTTTCACGTCCCTTCGAATTTGTGAGTTTGTGGGAGGGTGGAAGAGTTGCTGACTGTTCATATGCAGTCGCCGGGCCGTATCTCGCTATCTCAGGCGGAGATTCCGTTAGGAAGCGATGCCAATATCGTCTTACGGGACGTATGATCTTGTTGGTGCGCGCGCGCGCGGTTCAAATCCCAAAGGGTTTTGCAAATTTCGACCATCTCACATGAAGAGGATGCGGTCGTCGGGACTTCCACCCAAGCTCCAGTGTTAGGGCGCCTACACGAACCGAAACGAACCGACAAGGCCCGGCCCGGGCGCCTGTGCACATTAAACCAACGCTACCGTCTCATGGAATTCACTTTCAGAACCATTTTGGGAGCGGGCCCCACCGGGCCCATTTGTTTGCTCTCGAATGGGCAGACAAGCCCCAATCTGATGCATGTTCCTCAACGATTGTACGTGTATCGCTTCGTAACGTAATGGTAGACCCTCCTCCAGACGGTCAGGTTGAACGCGACAATCAGAACCGTCATCGACACCACTGCCAGGGTCAGCGTAAGATAGTCGGCAGGTTTCGCGTTAGTCGCTATGACGATTATCTTGCCGATCCCCGCTCCTGTCTGGGTCAGAAGGGTCGTCGTGCCGTTGGGGTTCGTGACTGTGAAGTACTCAGCGATGATCAGCGCGTTCCAGGCGCCCCCGATTGCGGTGATTGAACCGGTTACGAATCCAGTCAGGGCGCCTGGGATGTACACGTTCCTCCACGCCGATAGTCTGCCGACCTTGAAGATGCGCGGCAGTTCCTTGATTTCGGCAGGCAGCGTCCTGACGCCCGCCATGACGTTGAATATGATGTACCAGATTGACGCGAGCATTATGACGATGACCGCGACCCCCTCGCCGGCGTGCCCCAGGATAGGGATAAGGACAATCGCAGGCAGGAGGATCGGCGCTGGCATCGACGATATCACTTCGAGGAGTGGGGAGACGGTGTCATACAGCCTGAAGTTGAGGGAGATCACGATCCCCAGGGGGAGCCCGATAGCGACCATGATCGCGTAGACGTACCAGATCCTGACGAACGAAGCTGCTAGGTTGTACAGGACATTGCCCTCGACCGAACCAATCGTCGACACGGAGGGGAGATGTTCGAGGCTAAGGGTGCCAGCTCTCGCTACACTCTCGAGCACCAGGAGGAAGAAGAGCCCGAGGGAGATCAGGACGGCGTACTTGATACCTCTCCTGAACCTCGATATCGCAGAAGTGAATCGGTTGACCCCCCGCCCCTGAGTCAGGAGGAAGAGCTTCGAAATGCTGTGCTGGTTTACCCAGGAGTAGATTCTCATTATCGGGTCTCGGTGCTGTTCGCGCGGCTCCTCCATCATTTTGTACTTCTCGGACCACAGCGCGAACTCTCTCAGGAAGACGAACCTCCATACGACTACGGCGAGAATCAGGCCGACAATCAAGAGAGTGTAGTCGGCATAGTCTCCATTGCTGAAGAAGGCGGTCGCACCGATGCCTATGCCGTAGTGGACGGGGACCGCCGTCTTTCCCACCGCGATTATTTCGCTCGCCACCAGGAAGAAGAGGCCGACCGCCCACGAAGTCTGCGTGTTGTATGCTATCCGGCTGAGCGAGGCAGGTATGTACAGCGACTTCGTCCTCTGCCATCCACTGGCGCTCGACATGTCGAGAAGGTCGGCGTAGTCCTGCGGTATCGCCTTGACGGCCTCGTAGACTCCAAAGGCGATGTTCCAGGACATGCTGGTGAAGATGAGAATGATAACCGCCAGGTTTGCGCCGATTGCGTTCGGCATTACCCCGTAGATCGCTATGATAACAAACGGGAAGAACCCCAGGATTGGAATCGACTGAAGGATGTCAAGAAGAGGAAGGATCACCGCCTCTGCCCTTCTGTTCCTCGCCGCGAAGATTCCGATGGCGAGGGCGAAGAGGATGCTCAGCCCGAGGGCGAGTATCATCCTAATCCATGAAGCGACGATGTCAACGGCGATCAGGCCAAACTCGAAGGACGCCGTGAGCTTTCGAAAGGCGCGTCGACCCGTTCCCGTATTTACGGATTCTTGGGTCAGCCGATGTATGGGGTACTTGACGAGTCGAACCTGCGCACGGTCTCGTATTCTCCCTTATCCCTGAATGCTGTGAACTTCGGCAGGTCTGGGAAGAACAGGTCAAGGGGCTTGACTGCCATGTTGCCCACGAGGTGCCTCCCCCCAAAGAACCTTCTCGATATCTGTTGACTCAGGTCTCTCACCTGCTTGTCGCTTTCGAATCCAAGCGTGTGCAGGTACTCATGAAGCAGGATCATGAAGACGTACGAGTTCACCCTGGCTTTCGACTTCGAGAGCTTCTGAACTATCCTAAGGAGGTTCCGGTTCATCACGATGGTGTTCGACCCCATCTGGTGGTACGCTCCGACGGTGTTGGGGATGTCTCCCAAGACCAGCGTGAGACCGGCCCTGTGTATGCCGAGGCTCTCCTCGGTCGCCGCCTTCACCATCTCAAAGATCACGTCGAAATCTTCGGCGTGGGCGAGGACCCTTCTGTTGGCGGACTGATTCACTCTCCACAAACTGCGGTCGGTGGTAGATAAATCCCTCTGAGAGGCGCAGATGGGGATGGTTCGCCGCTCAGAATGTCTTCTGAAGCGTGGCGCTCAGAACGCCGTTGATGTAGGCGCTTGCCAGGCTCGACCCGTCGACGGAAGCATGAAGCGGTCTGCGCGTCGTAAAGTCAGGGGCGGTCACGACTATGTCATCTCCGAGAAGCGAGACCTTCAGCTGACCGCTCCTGTAACCCGGGGCATGCATTATGAAGGTGACGTGGGTCGACGATTCAATCAGCTCGCCGTCGTCGATTCGTTTCTCCGCTGCTCCTTGCTCATCAACTGCATGGACCATACGCCCCTCCAGGAGCGTTACTGCATCGTCAACAAGGTCGTCCAAGGCCCTCTGAAAGCCGTCCCGACTATCCGAACCACTCATCATCCAGACCCTCTTCGATGTTGTCAAGTTCGAACCCCAAGTCTTCCCATCGGAATTTCCTTGGCATCAAATGATGCAGCTCAGCGAGCGAAGCCATGTTAGAACCTACGTGCTAACGTTCCTTGATATCGGCTATGGACCGTTAAACTTGACCCGTGCTTTGCGTTCCGTTCACTAAACTAAGGTTAAATCATCGTTAGAACTGGAGTTCGACCGTGCCTGTCATATTCCGGGTCACTCTTGGCAAGACCGGGAACAGCCTCAGGATAACGATCCCGAATCCTGTCGTCGAAGGCTTCGGGTGGAAGAGGAAGGACCAGATACTACTGATTGTGACAGAGAGCGAGATAACCCTGAGAAAGCTTGAGAGTGGTAAGAAGGAGAGGCCACGCAAGGGCTCAGGGCATTAGTGGCAGGGCGCCGAGGCTACTCTTTGGGGCCGAATAGAAACACGGAAAAAGAGGTAGTTGTGTACGCCAGACCATGGTATCGAGAAGTTTCAGCGTCGCACTGATGGTCACCAACGCGAAGAAGTCTGCAAAGTGGTACGAGGAGAAACTCGGATTCGCAACCGAGGGTTCCGGGCACTGGATTACGGTCTGGCCCAAGGGGTCGAACGCGAAGTTCCACCTTTGCGAGGGCAAGTTAGAGCCTGGAAACACTGGAATTAGCCTCTACTGTGAGAGCGTGGAGAAGACGGCCGCGGCACTCGAGAAGAAGGGGGTCAAATTCGCGACACCCGTCACGAACAAGGAGTGGGGCACGTTCGCCATGATCGCCGACCCAGACGGAAATGCGATTTGGCTGAGCGAAGGCGGCCCGTAGGCTAGAGGTCTTGCCGCGGGTGGCGCGTCGGCGGTCACACCTATGATGGAGCGATATTTGGCGCTCGGGTAGCAGAGGCCCTTTGCGAACCTGCTGAAACCGCTGCCCACTACTGGTTAGAAACTCCTAGGTTTCCTCCTGCCTTATCGAAGTCCAGGGTTTTGGTATGATGTGAGAGACCTTTTTGGCCGTAGGCAACTTCGCGGTCCTCCCTCTCTGACCTACGAGAGCGCGCGCGCACGGTCGCACATTGGAACGAGGCCGGGGAGATTCTTGAAGAGAGACTCTTCTACGACCTCGTAGGACTGATGAAGCAAATCGGTCTTGGGTAGTCGAGCTCAGAATCTCACAGAGAGCAGATGGGCCACTCGACGAAGAGCCAAGTGCATCGGCGCATCTTTCCTCTGCTTAGCACGGGAGTTGCTAAGCAGCGTAGCCGGGGCTAAACCTTCGAAGAGAGTTCGTAGGTTGGGGCGCCTGAATCCGATCAAAATGGGCTAGTCCTGTATACAACGGGCTCTGAGCGAAGTTTAGTCTGGACCTTCTGGGGCTCAATTTCGAGAAGCATAACGTTTTATCGCTGCCATTGACGATTTGTCAAGATGGGCTTTGGCAGTTCGGTGAGCAACTACTGGCGCCTGACCAAACCAAGGATCTGGGGCCTTCTCGTCTTCACAGGCCTGGTGGCGATGGTGGTGGCATACCGCGAGACGCCTGGGTCGACTCTGTCCCCCATGCTGATACTCATCACAGGGATCGCCTTGAGTCTAGGGAGCGCCTCTGCCGACGTCCTCACCAACTACCACGACAGGGACATTGACACCATGATGAAGCGCACGGTGAAGAGGCCGATACCCGCAGGCGACATATCGCCAGACGCGGCCCTCGCCTTCGGCCTTCCGATGGCCGCTCTTTCGGTCATCATTCCCCTTTTCCTGATCAATGCCCTGGCTGCCGGTTTTATGCTGCTGGGACTGCTTGACAACGTGGTGGTCTATTCCCTCCTCCTGAAGAGGCGGAGCTGGCTCAACATCGTCTTGGGAGGCTTCTCAGGGGGGATGCCTGTCCTGGTGGGCTATTCGGCTGTCGGGAACCCCTTCTCTCCGATAGCCCTCTACATGTCCGCAATGGTCATGATCTGGATCCCGGCTCACATCTGGAGCCTGGCGATCTTCAGCAGGGAGGATTACGAGGCCGCCAAGGTGCCCATGCTACCAGTGGTCTTCGGCGACAGGATTGCTTCAGTCTGCGTGGCCGCCACAAGTGCCATGCTGACGGTCTTATCAGTCCTCATCTTCCTGTTCACCCCGGTGAGCATATTCTACGTCATCGCTGCCCTCGCCCTCGGAGGCCTGGTCCTGAGCTACAGCGCCAAGCTGGCAGTCGATCGGACCCGGAGTACCGCCTGGACTCTCTTCAAGATCACCAGTCCGTACTTGATGCTGCTCTTCCTTGTCCTCGGCGTGACCGTCTGGATCTGATTTCAGCCGCGCGCCTCGACGTGGGCTAGCTCATCGCACAGCTAAGTGCATCTTAGCGCATCTTTGCACGACTGGGAAGAGAGGCCAAAGGCCGGACAAGGATCGACTTGTAGTCTGTTAAAACAATAATACCAAACCCTCTGCCACATTTGAGCAGTTCTCTTGTAAGTGGCCGAGGCCCCTTCGATGCTGAGCAGAATGGAGTCCGCACCCCAGCTGCGAAGGCCACTGGACATCATGTCCAAAACGAACGAGTACATGGTGATAGCGAGTCTGCCGAAGAACAGCACTTCGCTCGCTGTCAAGGCTCAAGAGGCCGGTGCCGACGCTGTGATGCTGAACATCGAGGGAGACGAAGACTCCACACAGAGCCACTACGGGAGTTACGACCTCCACGACGTGTACATCAACGACGTCATCTCCACGGTCTCTGTTCCCTGCGGTCTGTTTGTCGGCGGAGGCAGACATCTCACCGAAGAATACTGGGAGAGGATAATGTCGAGTTCCTTTGGTTTTGTCGAGATGTACGCCCACCTGATGCCGCTCTTCGTGCTCTCTGACGCTAGGGTGAGGAAGATCTGCGCCATATCGACGGGCTACATTCTTGAGCAGGTCAGCCAGCTCTCCAGGATGGAAGGGGTCGAGGCCGTCGATGTCGCAACGGTGCCCCCGCAGGCCAGGGGGACTCCGTTCAGTGCCCTCGACTACGCGACACTCGGCATAATCTCGAAACTCTCAACCAAGCCCCTGCTCCTCAGGACCCAGAAGAGACTCACCCGTTCGGACATCGGAAAGGTGGTAGAGCTGGGCGTGAAGGGTCTAGTCGCTGACCCCTGCATCTTCTCAGGGACTGACGAAGCGTATAAGGACGAGCTGGCCAGCCTGAGCCCAAGGCGACTCGTGGCTGAAGAACGATAAGATCCAAGCTGTGATTCTCGCGGGGGGACTAGGGACCCGGCTGAGACCGTATACCTTCCTCCTTCCGAAGCCGATGCTCCCGGTCGGCACGAAGCCGATTCTAGCGCACATCCTCGAGTGGCTGAAGGCCAAGGGCGTCACGGAGGTCATCGTCTCTACGGGCTATCTCGGGAAAATGATTGAGGAGTACTTCGGGAACGGCGCGGAATGGGGGGTCGACATCACGTACGCGGCCTCTCATCTTCCACTCGGGACCGCCGGACAGCTCAAGGCCGCGGAGGGAAGAATCAGGGGCAGGTTCGTCTGTCTCTACGGTGATGCCCTGCTGGACTTCGAGCTTCAGGAGGCGATCGACTTCCACGACAGGAAGAAGGCTGTTGCGACTATGGTCCTGATGAAGCACACCGTCGAAATGAAGTACGGTTTCATGAAGACGGACAAAGAAGGAAGGCTGACCGAATGGAGGGAGAAACCCAGGATTTCGGGGTACATCAACGTCGGGTGCTATGTCATGGAGAAGAGCTTCCTCAGGTACATCCCGGCGGGGCAGGTTTACGGCATGAAGGAGACCTTCGAGGAGGCAAGGGCTGACGGCGCGAGGCTCTACGCGGTGAAGTTGGCCGGAGAGTTCATCGACATCGGGGACAGGAAGTCGTACAAGGAGGCCAACGACGTCTACATGAAGAAGATTGGAAAGGTAGTCTAGCGGATTGGCGACAGTCGTCTTCGAGGATGACGCCAACGTAGGCTTCGGTCCCCTGACAATGCTCAGGCACACGTGCCAGCTGAACAGGGGCACGAAGACCCTCCTAGACGCGGTCCACGAGAGCATCGCCGATGCTGCCGACCTGATGGTGTGGGGCAGAGCCGTGCTGAAGGAAGTCTGCAAAGAGTCGCTGGGGAAGCGCTACAACGAGAAGGCCAACGGCCTGACGACCTTCGTCAACGCCAGGGCAAGGCCAGGGAGGCTGCTCTTGAACCTTACTTCTAGGGATGCCCCTTTCGTAGCCGTGGCCGGGGGACAGGTGGTTGTGGCCAGGGTCAAGGGGACCGGGATGACGCCGGGTCCGATTGGCAGGAAGGACTCGGTCAAACTCGGCAAGAGCGTCGAGAAACTGGAGGCCCCGACCGACAGCCTCTTCGCCGGATACTGGGATTTGGTTCAAAGCAACGGACTGGCGATCGCTGCGCGGGCGAAGCACTTCGAGGACCCACTTTCGCTCCCTGGCACTGTCGAGGTCAGAGGCCCGCGTTCTAGCCTGATGATCGACGGCCGAGCCGACGTCGAGTTGCACGTCACGTTCGACACCAGGCTGGGACCAGTTATCGTCGGAGAGGGAGCTTCGGTGGAGAGCTTCTCTAGGGTGATGGGACCGTGCTACATCGGGCCAAAGGCCAGGGTCTACTCTGCTCTGGTGGGGGGCGGAACGTCCATCTTCGCGGGTTGCAAGGTGGGGGGGCAGGTCGAGAATTCGATAATCATGTCTCACACCAACAAGGCGCACCACGGATACGTGGGCGACTCGTACGTCGGAGAGTGGGTCAACCTTGGGGCCGGCAGCACCTTCAGCAATCTGAAGAATACCTACGGGAACGTCCGGTTGGACATTGGCGGAGGTACGGTGGATTCCGGGATGCTCAAGCTGGGCCCGGTCGTGGGCGACCTGTCCAAGTTGTCAATTGGCGCTCTGGTCTACTCAGGCAAGCTGCTCGGGACCGGTTGCCATGTCGCCGGTTTAGCCGGCAAGAACGTTCCGAGTTTCACCTACTCCGACGGCTCAGGTAGAATGGTGGAACTCCTAATTGAATCAGTCGTTGAGACACAACGGAGGATGGTGGAGAGGCGCGGGAAGACCCTGACCAGGGCAGAGGAGGCCCTGATCCGGAGGGCATTCGAGAACACGTCTGAAGAAAGAAGGAGGGCCGGCGTGAAGAAGGGACGCCTTTCGTGACCGCACCCCGCGCGCGCTGAACCCCACAGAAGTCAGGGGGAGGGGCAAGTCGAACCTCGCCCAGCTCGTCACCATGGTGTACAGGCTCGACATGACTTCGTACTACGTCGCGATCGGGATTGGCCGGGACCCATTCCCGACCAGACTGATGGACCGCATCAAGAAAAGGGCGTAGTCGCTACTTTATTCCGACGAGCTGTGCCAGCTCCTTCCTCGAGCTCGCGCCTAGGACCTGTGCGGCGCCTTCGGGAGAGACATCGCTGACGTAGATGCCGCCACCCAGCTCTAGCCCGGACCAGGTGGGCCTCCTCGGGTACACTTCTATGTGCCAGTGGATCTGCTTGGTCGTTTTCTTCTCCGAGGAGCTGTGGAAGACCACGGTGAAGCTCGGGGTGTCGAGCACCTTCGAGAGCCCGCCAAGCGTTGACCTGAGCATCAGTGCTAGGTCCATCATCTCCTTCTGCGACAACTTCAGAAAGCTGGTCATGTGCCTCTTGGGATAGATCCAGAACTCGAAGGAATGCGTGGAGACCCAAGGAGCGAAGGCGATGAAGAAATCCGTCGCCAGGATCTGGCGTGGGCCCCCCGTCTCTGTCCCCACGACCTGACACATCGGGCAGACGCCCAGGTCGTTCAGGGAGGTCTGAACGGTGTCGGCCTCCTCCTCTACGGCGGGGGGGACCCGAGGGGTAGTCACAATCTGGATATTCGGGTGGACGGTCGTGGAGCTACCGTCCCTCTCTGAGTTGGCGTAGACCAGGACATAGCTTACCCCCTTCTGCGAGTACAGCCATCTCACCTTGTCCTGCAGAGATGCCAGGATGTTCGTCCACTGCTCGATGTCAATCTTTGGAAAGGGCTGGTCGTGTTTGGGAGTGGCCACGAGGACGTAGTGATACCCTACGGCCGGCTCGCTGTAGTGCGGGGGCTCCCCATATGAGGGAGGGGCGTTGGGAGTCACGACCGGGTTCTTCGCTGGGAAGATTCTCACGGACCAGTTCTTGATTGTGTCTCCCTCGGAGTCTATCTGCTTCAGGAGCGTGTCACCCCGTCTCACCAGCACCAGGTCGGCCGGGGGCGTCATCTCTTCGTTCCCCGGGCAGTAGTTACACTTCTCTGCTTTCTGCGGGATGACTTGGCCCGGCTTGAGCCCTCTGTCCGGGAGGATTATGGAGAGCCTATCCGTGAAGTAGTCCTTCCTGATTTCCATCATCGGCGCGGGCGGAGAACGCCCTCCCGATATTAGGGTTTGGA
>Ga0181524_10005103_pt1 | contig 11872 bp, 10 predicted proteins | sample PEATcosm2014_Bin_34_FD_119761 | JGI IMG/M metagenome (GOLD analysis project Ga0181524, IMG submission 119761) | Peatland microbial communities from MTU Mesocosm Facility, Houghton, MI, USA - PEATcosm2014_Bin05_60_metaG | ecosystem: Environmental > Terrestrial > Soil > Wetlands > Peat | place...
TGCTGCTGCTCGGCCTGCTGCTGCTCGAAGAGTTGCTCCTCCGTCAAGTGACGCCGGTGGTGGTGCGGGTGCATCCCGAACTGGTTGCCGTCGCCGAACTGGTTGTACTGGCGGCCGCGACCGAACTGACGCGCTTCGTGATGACCGAAGGGTTGCTCGTGCCCACGACCGCGCTGTTCATGCCCACGACCGAACTGTTCGTGTCCTTGTGCGCGCCCGCGGTGTTCGCGCTGCTCGGGTTCGTGGCGCTCGCGCATCCCGGTGAAGTAGCTCCACGGGTCGCGCTCCCAGGCATGGGACCGCCCAGCGTATCCGTGCTCCCAAGGGTGGGACCACCCGCCCGAACCGTAGTACGGGTGACCATAGTACGGGTAGCCGTAGTGCAGGTGACCGTAGAATCCCGTCGCGACGGGACCGCTCGAGCCCGTCGCGAGCGGACCCCAACCGGCTGCGTGGAGCTGGGTCGACCCGAGCGCCTGCATGCGAAGCGCCTTCGCGGTCTCCTCGTCCATCACCCCGGACGGGGAGAGGTGCACTTCGGCTTGGAAGATCCGAATGAGGTGCGACGTGTCCGCGTCGAACACGTTCGTGATCGGGAGGGGCACCTGAACTCCTTCGACGTCGAAGTGTCCCTGCCTCGAAGTGAGCGCGTTGAGGAGCACCTGCGCCTCGCACGCGGTCATCGGCGCATCGAACGGCACGGGCGAACCCTCCGGGGCCTCGCGAGCGGCCTCGATCTGTTTCGAGTGGATGTCGACGTCGCTCGCTCCCAGCGCTTTCGCGTCGCCGACGGCTTTCGCCTTCGCTGCGAGCGCGAGCGCGCTCGACTCGTGCCCTGCGGCGCCGAGGGCGATCGCGTGGGCCGCGATCCTCTTCGGGTCCGTCTCGATCGAGAGCGTCCGGTTGACCTGTTTCACCTGGTCGGTCGTCATGTGCGGATCGAGCGCGACCGTCGGGCTCGGCGTCGGCACGCTCGTGACCTTCACCTTCTCGAGCGCGACCACCTTGTCGACCGGCGTCGCGAGGAGGGACTTGAAGGGGGACCACGCGGGGTTCTTCTCCTTCTCGTAGATGTAGTAGGCGACGCCGCCGACGAGGATGATGGCGAGGGGACCCATGGCTTCTCAGCGCCTCCCGTGGTGCTGCGGGTGGTGCTGCGGGTGATGGGGCTGATGGTGCGGCGGCCAGGGTGGCTGCTGCGCGTCGGGATCGCCGGGCATCCCGCTCCCGTCGTCCTGCTGCTCCTGCTGCTGTTGCTGCTGCTGCGGATGGTAATGCCTTCCGCCGCCTCCACCACCACCGCGCCCGACGGCCATGTAGCCGGCGTACGGCGGCCGGATCGCGCCCGGCACGTTGCACGGGCATTTGTAGACCGGGAGCGTCGGGTCGAGCGGGTCGAGGCTCTGCGGACAGAGGCAGTTGCGCGGGTCGGGCGGCTGCGGCGGCTTGGCTTGGCCGGCGTAGTAGTAGTTCCCGGCGTAGTCCATCCCGACGATGGCCGGTCCTGACTGGATGCCCGTGAAGTAACCGGTCACGTGCGCGTCATGGAGGTTCTGCTTCTCCCTCCGGCGCCAGTGGTCCCCCTTCTTCTTGTCTTCCTCCCACCAGCGGTAGAGGGCGTACCCTCCGACGCCGACTCCGGCGACTACGAGGAACGTTGCGAGGGCTGATCCCATGGTCTCTTCTCTTTCCTTCTCAGCCGCGGAGCTGCTCGTAGGTGACGTGCTGCGGCATCCCGAGGATCGCGGACGGGTCCTCGATCTCCTCGTGTTTACGGACTTGGATGTGATAGACGGTCATCGGCGGCTCGACGCCGCGCGGGTCGGGGTGGTAGGTGACCTTGATGTGCGGGTAGACGTCGTCGAAGCCCTGCTGGCGCAGCTCGGCGATCCTCCAGCACGCGAAGTCCTTGCAGTCCCCCGAGCCGAGCGCGATCGTCTGCGGGATGTCCTGCCACGAGTCGAGGCCCGACGGGCGCACCTTGAGGATGTACTGCGGCGCGAAGTCGTAAAGCGACGGCAGCCCGGGGTTCTCGATGATGTAGTTCCAGTCGGCGACGATCAGGAACTCGAGCGCCGCGCGAAGCACGATCTGCTTGCGCTGCACGGGGAGCGACGAGAAAGAAAGCAGCTCGAACTTCGGCATGTACATGGGGCGACCTATTTCTCCTCGGCGGGGTTCGAGGCCGAGGTCTGGGCCGCTTCCGCTTGGGCCTTTGCCCGCGCCGCCGCTTCCTCCTCGTACTTCTTGTGGAGGGCGAGAAGCTCGTCCTCGACGTTCTCGAAGACGACCCCTCCGCTGAGGATCACTTCCTCCTCCGAATGGTTCGAGATGCTCGCCGTCACGATGATTCCCGGGATGACGATGTCGGGGATCTCGAGCGCTCCCGGCGCCGAGACCACAGAAAACGGGATGGGTGCGCTCGACAGGAAGAGCGAGTCCTTGCCGAAGCGGAACTCGTTCAGGTGGAGCGCGTCCTTGTTTCCGACGATCTCGATCGCGAACCTCTTGAAACGGCTCGCCACCTCGGGCTGCCACTGAACGATCACCGTCGTGCGGGGCGCGATCGTGAGCGTGCTCGCAACTTGCTCCCTCACGATGCGTGCGCCCATCGGAAGCTTCCACTGCGGGCTCGGTCCACCACCGTAACCGGCCCTCTCAGACGCCACGATCGTGAGGATGCCGCAAGCGATCGCCTGGAGGTCTGCCTGAGAAGAAGAGATCTTCTTGGCGACGGACTCCGGGATCTCGAGCCGCACGTACTGTCCCGGGAGGACGTTCTCGGGACTTTCAACCGTGAACATCTCGCCGCCCACATAAAACCCGGTCGCCTTACACGGCATCTGGGGCATCCCCTGGACGTAGAGCCGGGCGTCTGCTCGCTCATTCTCCCGCGTCGCGAACGGCAGGAGGTGTTCGCCCTTCGCCTTGCGCGCGGGACCGAGCACAGCATTCGAGCAGATCTCGCGAACCTCTGGGCTTGTGTCGTTCGGGTACATCCCCACCACTCTGCCGTTGCTCATGAAACCTCTCTGGGTTCGAACCGGGAAACGAGAACCGGAAAAACCGAGAACGCCCGCCTCCTCATCCCACGATGAGGGGGAGAGGAGGCGGGCGTTTCGGGCCAGTCATCCGGGCCCCTGGCCGGGCTAGGTGGGCGGAGAAAGAGTAGAGAAAGCCGCCAACCGGATTCCTTCGCTCGACTCGCGTCGATCCGGGGGCCAAGGGCGCCCCCGATTCGTCACTGCATCGAGGTGCCGATGAGCGCCGCCGAGAACGTCTGCTGCGCAGCCGTCGTGTTCGAGACGCTGATCGTGATGATGATGCCGGGGGTCGCGGTGTCGAGCCCGAGGTTCACGCCGACGGCCAGCTCCGAGAACGCCGCCGCGGGGATCGGGTTCGCAGAGACGGCCTGCGAGTCCTTGCCGACGCGGATGTCGTTGATGGAGAAGTTGTTCGCGAGCGCGCTCGGGACGATGAGGCGCGATCCGCGGAAGATGAGCTGCGGCTGCGCCTGGAAGATCGCCGTCGAGTTCGCCATGATGACCGTCGGGCCGAAGCCGATGACGAACTCGCGCACCTGCGTCGGGGGCGTGTTCACGACGTGCGGGTAACCGCTGTACGGGTACGGCGTCGAGGCCGCGTAGCCGTACGGGCCGTAGCCGATGCCCGACCACGGGAAGCCCGGGGGCGCCCAGGGGTTGCGGAGGTGGTGTGGAGCGCCCATCGGACCCATCGGTCCACGGGGACCTGCATGGCCCATGGGGCCGACTCCGCCTGCGGGACCCATCGGCCCTGCGAGCGGGCCTGCAGCTCCGACGATGGCCGGACCCGACTGCACGCCGACGAGCTGCGGACCAAAGCCGACGCGGTCATAGCCGCCCGGCGCTGCTCCGTTGCCCACGCGATCCAAATTTGCGAATTCGTACATGATGCCGCGCTTCCTTCTTCTCGAACGCGCACGACCACAATGACCGTCGCGTTGAAATCTCGGAAAGCTTCAGCGGCACCTATTCCGCGTTCACCTTCACTGGTTGTGGACTCTTTCGATTACGCTTGGGGGGATTTCCTCGTAGAGGTTTCGTGTGTGAGGGGGAGAGTCATGCCCACGAATAGCCGGCTGTTTGGGCTTGCGGCTGCGGTTGATGGGTGTACGGGGAGCCGGACGGAGCGAACGCGCCGCGAACCGCGCCGGAGAGCGCCTGATCTTTCGCGTCTCGCGCGGCTGCGCCCCACATCGTGCCCATGCGGCACGCGTAGGCGGCGAGGAATCCCGACCCGACGTTGTTCACGTGGTTCGCCTGTTCGCCGAAGTACCCCGTGAACGTCGCGAGCCCCGAGAAAAGCAGGCCGAGCGCGAGATCCGCTGGGACGCCGGCGACCTCGTAGGCGTGGCGCCCCGCGGCCGCGTGGCGCGAGTTCAGGTAGCTCATCGTACCTGCGACACCGACGACCTCGATCGCTTCGAGGATGTTGCCGAACACCTTCTCGCCGCCCTTGGTGGACGTGACATGCGAGAGGCGCGGGAAACGCGACTGCCAATCGTTGATGGTGCTGTCGGACAGGATCATCGAGATGCTTCCTCAGACGTATCACAAGGATCAGAGTCCACAAAAATAGGGAAAATCTTGTGAGATCCTCCAAAAACCCCTGAGAAACCGATGAAATTCGTCATGTCCACCAGGAGTCGTATGGGTCCGTGGGCAGCACCCACGCCCCGTAGCTGTCCGTGTAGTGGACCTGAGGGGAGTACATCGACGTGCTCTGGGCCCCCGTGCGGAAGACGCCTGCCGGGCCGCCCGTCCGAACTCCGGAAAGCAGAAATTCTGGGTCCTGGCGGCGCCGGCCGAAGAGGAAGAGGAGCAGTGCTGCAGCGCCAGCACCGACAGCCAGCGGGACTTTGTTCCTGCCCACCCAGTTCCTGATTTCCCGCCCACGGTCGAACCCGCGCTCGAACTCGGGCGACCTCACGAACCTGACCATCCTGTCCTTCTCCACCGGCGTCATGACTTCACCACATCCCGTAGTAGGGGTTCGGCCAGAAGCCCGACGTCGCGGTGTCTTGGGCATGGATCCGGGAGATGAGCCAGCTCGAGTCTGACGTCGGATCGTCTCCGCCGGGCTGCAGGCCCCCTTGCTGTCCTGCTCGCTCCGCGAGCCTGCTGGCGAGCGCGGTCCGCGTCGCGGGATCAATGTCCCCCGTCTCGGGGAGCCCGTTCTGCTTCTGAAACCACTTCAGGATCCGGTGGGTCTCGTTGCCCATGATGCCGTCCTCCTTGAGGACCTGGGTCGCGTAGTACTGGTTGAGCACCTGCTGCGCGGCCCGGACGTACTCGTCGGGCGCCTTCGCGGTCGTGGCCCCCGGGCCGCCCATCATCTTCGACACGAACTTGCCGACCTTACCGGGCTTGAGGTTATCGTCCGGGTGGCTGACCGTGATCGGACCGACCTCCATCGCCCAGGCTGACCATTTCTTCTGGTCGACGGGTTGGGCCTGAGTCTGCGCCTGCCTCGCGGGCTGGGGCTGCGCCTGCCGGGTGGGCTGGGGCTGCGGCATCGGGTAAGACTGGTACGACACCGGCGGCTGGCCCTGCGGCGTCGGAGCCTGGTATCCTTGGTAATCAGAATAACCAGGGAGCGGCTGCGGAGCGTATTGGTGTTGCGGCTGCGCGTACTGGCGCTGCGGCGGTGCGTACTGCTGCTGCGGCGCGCTGTAGCCCCGGCCGGGCGAGTGTGCTGGGTACGTGGGGTTGAAATGGATGCTCGGGAGCTGGATGCTCGGGAGCTGGAGGCCGAAGTCCGGGCTTCGCCGCTGGTAAGAACGCGAGATCGGGGGATGCGAGAACGCGCGGCCGAGCGACGCGCTCGCGTCACCGAGGAGATCGCCGAGGTCACCGGCGTAGTATCCCGTCGTCGCGGTCGCCGTTCCGCTGGAAGTTCCGCTCGGGGCCATCATCTTTTGCACGAACGAACCGACGTCTGCGAGCGTGCCGCCGCTGCCGGCGCCACCGACACCACCGGCGGGCGGCTGCATGCCGTACTTTCTGCCCAAGCTCGTGAGCATCGAGCCGAGGCGGGCTTTCGGATCCGCCGAAGTCTGCCTTGCGTGCTGGGGTTGCGCTGCTGGGTGCTGCGCTGGTGGATGCTGCGCCGCTGGGTGCTGCGCTGCCGGGTGTTGCGCTGGCGGCTGGGCCGGCGCTTGGGTTTGCGCCTGGGCTTGCGCCTGGGGATGCGGCTGCGCCGCGCTCGAGATCGCCTGCGCGGCGACCGGCGCCGCTGCTTTTGCGACCTGCCCGAAGATGTTCGCGATCTGGGAGCCCGTGTCGCCTCCCCCGCCCCCTCCCTGGCCGCTCCCGCCGAACGCGCTGCCGAAGGAGCTTGCGAGCGATCCGAAATCGAATCCCCCGCCGCCTCCTCCGCCTCCACCTCCGCCGGCCCCGCCGCTACCGCCAAGCGCGCTTCCGAGCGCGCTGCCGATCGAACCGAGCGCGCTTCCGAAATCATCCTGCCCGACGTAGTAACCAGGATAGAAGCCGGGATATCCGCCGTAATAACCCGGATAGGCGCCCGGGTATCCGTAGCCCACGAGTGCCTCCATCGGGTCTCCGGCGACTGCCGGTCCGTCGCCCTCGTCGTCGTTCAGAGTCCCGTCATGTCCGACCCAGATAGTCATCAGCGGGTTCCCTTCGCGGTGCGGCTCATATGACCGCCCACTCCGTGGGAGTTTTGAAGTTCATGAGGAACGTACTCGAACCCTTGATCCCGGGGATGGGCACGCCCATGACGTACGTCGCGTTCCCGTCGATGGTCTTGCCCGTGGACCCTTCGACTGTGATCGTGAAGCCGCCCCCGAGCGAACCGTCTTCGTCTTTGACGATGACCTGCGAGCCGGAGGGCATCGTGTCGGGCAGCGTGACCGTGATGTTCCCTGTCAAGCCCGAGATGCCGACGTACCAGATGCCGGCCGTGATCGGAACGAACTGGGCGGCCGTGACGCTCGCGTTGACGGACTCGATGCCGAACGTCTCGACGCTGTTGGTCCCCGCCGGGCCGTTGGCGTTCCCTGCGAGCGTGACGCCGGCGCCCGTGATCGTCACGACGCCCGTGTCGGTCATCGTCGCGTCGCCGCTGAGGACGAACTGCCGCCAGTGGCCCGTCGCCGAGTCGTAGATGGGGATCGCGGCGTCCGTCAGCTCGCCGAGGTCGAACGAGTTGGCGACCGCCCCCGTGAGGAGCGGGACGTTGTCCCATTTGATGACCGTGTTCGCTCCAGCCGGGCCCGTGACGTCCCCGCCAAGCGTGACCCCGGCTCCCGTGACCGTGACGACGCCGGCGTTCGTCATCGTCGCGTCGCCGCTGAGCACGAAAGTGCGCCACTCGTTGGCTCCGAGATCGTAGATGGCGATCGCACCGTCCGAGGGGGCGCTGAATCCTGGGGCGGCCCCGGCGAGGAGCGAGACGTTCTGCCACTTCACGACGGTGTTGGCGTTCGATGGGCCCGTGACATCCCCGCCGAGCGTGATGACGGTGCTGGGGTTGATCGTGACCACGCCCGCGTCCGTCATGGTCGCGCCGCCGCTGATCGCGAGCGCGAACCACTTGTTGAGGCCGGCGTTGTAAATGGGGATCGCGGCGTCCACGGGTCCCGCGAAGGAGCCCGCGCCGGCACGGTTCAGGAGAATGTTGCTCCAGCCGACGTCGGTGTTGGCACCCGACGGTCCGATGACGTCACCCCCGAGGATGATGGACCCACCCGACGTGAACGAGACGCTGTACGTCACGCCGGTGAGCGTCACGCTGAGCTGGCCGCCCGAGTCGTTCGTCACACTGACGAGGTACTGCGTCGCGACCGGGAGCCTGAGCTGGCGGAAGACCGAAGCGATGTCGTTGTTCTTGCCCGTCATGTTGACGGACTCGACGATCGCGACGACAGAGGCTCCCCCGCAGCTCGCCGTCACGGTTACCGTGACGGGCGGCAGGTTCGACTGGTCGATCGCCACATCCATGAACTGCGCGTAGCCGTTGAACGCGGTGAGCGTCCCAGTGGCGCTGGGGAGGAGGACGAAGGTCTGCCCGGTATTTTGGTTCGCGGCCGTGTCGAACGCGTCGACGCCCGCGATGGTCACCGTGACGGGGGTCCGCGCGATCTGGCTCGCCACCCGCGATAGGTCGATGACCGTCACCGTGTAGCTCGTGCCCCCGGCGTCGATCAGCTCCGTCTGGCCGGCGCCGCCGCTGCCGCCCCCGAGGACCCCGATGCCGGTGTCCCAGTCGACGATCGTCGCGGTGCTCGATCCCATGACGCGCGCCTGCGCGACCCGCGTCTGGAACCCTCCGACTTCGGTGTAAAGCGCGTACTCGAGCTGGCCTCCGCCCCCGCCGGTGCCGCCCTGCACGTACACGGTGACGTTGTCGAGCGGGCCGCCGGGCGCGATCGTCGCGACCGTCGTCTCGACGCCAACGAGCGGGGTGACTGTTCCAGTGTTCGAGAGTACCGCCATGTGCTCACTCCGTTAGAGAAATTGGCGGGCGAACGTCGCCCGCAAAAACCCTAAGAGAGATTCCCGCACCTATTCGGCAATCACCCTCAAGTCATCTGCGCTGCCAGGTCACGACTTCATCAGTCCTCGAAGCCTACCATGATCACCACCCGGGGAAGAAAGACGGGGAATAGTCGAAGCCGGTCGCATGGGGCGCGGGGTGGGGCGGTGGCGGCACCGGGGGTCCCGGCAGCGAGGGCACCACGATCGGCTTGCACGACTGCGAGAGCGAATCCCACCACTCGCCGTGCTGGCACCCGAGGGCGGGAAAGGTGTAGTCCGGCGCCCCGCCCACGTGCTCGATCGGCGGACCCGAGGGGAAACACCAGTTTTTCGGAGAACCAGAAATATGAGCGGTGCCGGCCGGACATGGCGGGTAGTCCCACTCACTGCATACGAACGCTCCGCGTTCGTCGGTGAAGCCAGCGAGGCACGGGGCTTTTTTCCTGTACGCGCACGCGATCTGGTGGTCGGTCGCGACGATGGCGTAGCCCTCGGGGCAACCGAAGCCGACGGCGTACCTCTCGAGGCTGTAGCGGGGCCTGAGGACGGTCTCCACGAAGACCTCTAGGTCCGCGTGCGGGTCTGCGGGCACGAAGATCTGCCCTGTAAACGCGCCGCTCACGACGGAGCCGCCCTTCTGCGCCTTCGTGACGTAGCCGATCCCCATCCCGAGGAGGGCGATGTTGATGATCCGCGGGTCCCCGAACACGGACCATCCCTGGAGGATCTTGGCGATGCCTTTCAGGGCTTTCATGTCGAGAAACTTGCCGGCCAGGTATCCCTGCACGAAGACGTGGCCAGCTGGGCTACCCTGTCCACCAGGTCCCCCGAGCATGTGGGCGATCGCGGCCGCCTCGTCGTCGCCGAGCTTGCCGTAGCTCTGGGCCTTCTTCGCCACCTCGGCCCAGATGTCGCCGAAGTCGAGCTTCTTCTTCTGACCGGCCGCGACGTCATTCGAGATGGCGGTCACGGTCCCGCTGAGCGCCTTCAGCGCGGCTGGCGGGATGTTGAACCCCCCAGCGCTCGCACCCTTACCTGCGGCGCTGATCGCGGCCTGGGCGATCGCGGGCCCGAGGTTCGCGAGCGCGGCCCCAAAGTCCCCGGCGTGGAGGGCTGTGTCCGTCGCGTTGATCGCCGCGATGATGAACGGCGTAGCGATCCCGAGCGGCACGCCGATGACCGCGCCGACACCCGTCGCGTCGAGCACGGCCGAGACGAGCGCGAGGATCGCTCCGGTGATGCTCCCGATGACCCCGGTTCCCGCGACGTCCTTGTCCCACGTGAACTGCTCGTTCGACCAATCGCCCGCGCTCCCGGAGTCCATGTCGGAGAGCCACGGGTATTTGCCCTTGAGGGTCTGCTTCTTCTGCTTCGTCGTCCACCCGGGGTTCTCGCGCTCGACCTGAATCTTCTTCGGCTCCCCCGTCTCACGCGTATGAACGTCGTCGAGGCCCGCAGCCTTGCCTGCATCGCTCGAGTCGCCGCCGATGGCTGGCGCCCACCAGCGGACGTTGTGCGGGTCGAGAGCCTGCGGGACGGCGGAAAGCGGGTACGTGATCCGCTTCATCTTGTCGTTGTCGTAGTAGTAGATGACGATCGGGTTCGTGTCGTACGACGACTTCGGGAGCGGCCCGAGCTTCCTTCGGTGCGCGATGGCCTGCTGAACGGCCTTATCCATGTCGGCCCAGTGCATCCCCGTCCCCTGGCACTGCCACACCTGGTGCTTCGGGTTCTCGTAGGCCGCGATGAGCAAGAGTGGGTCGTGGTTCTCCTTGCGCGGGTCGCTTCCGCCGATGAAGCAGCGCTTGACCGCCTCGTTGTCCGACCAGTAGCGGAGCGGGTCGTCGTGATAGTAGTCGTAGAGCACCGCCCGCGCCTGATCGCGCTTACTCGCCCTCGGATCGAAGCTCACGACGACATCCGCCGGACGCGGCGGCTGCGACCAGCCCACGAACGTCCCGGGGTATATCGGCCGCGGCGGGGGCGGGGGCAGGCTCCGGAGAACGAGATCCCACACGACGTTCTCGATTGCCGCGTAGAGGTCCTCGTAGGGCGAGCCGCAGAAGCCGTAGGTCTCGTCCCAGTCGTAACCGTTCATTGGGGCCACCATGGTCCGTACGCCCCGTACGCCCCGTACGCCTCCGGGGACCAGCCGAAGTAAGGATCCGAGAAATACCCGAACCCGGTTGTCGCTGTGCCACCGGCCTTCACGAGCACCGCGGCCGCCGCCTTGGGAAACCCGGCGTCGCCGAGCATCTTCCCGACGCGCTTGACGATGCCTTGGTTCGATTCCGACGAGATGACCTTGGCGATCACGTCTTGGTCGAACTGCCCGAGGCTCTGCGTCTCGGCTTTCCAGTCCCCGTCCCCCACGCCGGTCTTGTGGAGCCACGACAAGATCCCGCCCGGCGACGGACTGTCTCCTCCCGAGGTTCGCTTCGCGAGCAGATCGTGCGTCGCGCTGTCCATGCGGCCCGTCGGCTCGAGCCCCTCGGCCTTCTGGAACTCGGTGATGGCGCCCGTCGTGTGCGGGCCCGCGATCCCGTCTTCCTCGATAACGTGCCCCTTGAAGTACGCGTTGAGCATCTGCTGAGTCTTCCGGAGGCCCTCGTCCGGTCCTGTCGCGGGGGTGGACGGCGGTCCGCCGAAAGTCTTCGAAACGACGTTCGCGGCTTCTTTCGTTGGCGTCGCCGGCGCTGATAGCCTCGTGCGCGCCGGGGCTGCGTGCACCCCGATCCCGAGCTGCTGGAGAACTCTCGCGTCGGGGAATCCAGTCTGCGGCAGGCCGAGCTGCGCTTGCAGTCCCTTGATGGCCTGCTGCATCTCGGGCGTGATGAGTCCATTCGTGCGGAGGTTCAGGCGCGCGGCGATCTGGCTGACCACGTCGGGCGTGACCGAGACCGGCGGCGTGGCCGAGCGCGCTTGCGGCGCGCGGGGAGCGACGCGAGGGAGCGGGGGTCCCATCTGTGTGGACGATGCCGCGGGCGCTGTTCGCACTTGGGCACCCGCGGGAAGCCCGCGATCCCTCCTCGGGCGAGGTGTCGTCTCAGGAAGATTTTCGCGGCTCGCGAGCTTCGCTTTGATCTTGTCGAACATCGACGTCCCGGGGTCCGAAAACGCTTGGTCGACGGCGAGCACGCCCACGCCCGCGACGAGCAGGCCAAGAACGATCGCGCCCGTGGTGTCCTCTTCAGCCATCACCATCTCCCGTGGTGGCCGAGGTGGCCGTGGAGCCCGCGACCGATCCACTCGTGTCTGTAGCCGCGGCCGAAGAGGGGCCTCTCGAGCATCCAGTGGTAACGGTGACGATGCGGGTGACCTGGCGGGAA
>Ga0181524_10005109_pt1 | contig 11858 bp, 10 predicted proteins | sample PEATcosm2014_Bin_34_FD_119761 | JGI IMG/M metagenome (GOLD analysis project Ga0181524, IMG submission 119761) | Peatland microbial communities from MTU Mesocosm Facility, Houghton, MI, USA - PEATcosm2014_Bin05_60_metaG | ecosystem: Environmental > Terrestrial > Soil > Wetlands > Peat | place...
CTGCTCACCGGCATCGCCTCGGTCTCGGGCGTGCTCTTCAGTTGGAACGTCGACCTTCGCACCAATCAATTTTTCGCGTTCTATCTCGCGCTCATCGGCGGCGTATACGGCGTCTTCCTGAGCGGCGACCTCTTCCTGCTCTTCGTCTTTTACGAAATCGCCATCGTTCCCAAATATTTCCTCATCGCCATCTGGGGCTCCACGCGCCGCGAGTACGGGGCCATGAAGCTTGCACTCTACTCCTTCGCCGGCTCGGCCATGGTGCTCGTCGGTTTGCTTGCCGCTTACGTATCCGCCGGCTCGAATTCCACCACGTTCGCCCATTTCGCGCAGGCGAGCATGCCCGACACTCTTCAAATGTGGTGTTTCCCGCTGGTTTTCGTGGGCTTCGGGATTCTTGCCGGCATGTGGCCCTTCCATACCTGGGCGCCTACCGGCCACGTCGCCGCGCCTACCGCCGCTTCCATGCTTCTGGCCGGCGTGGTCATGAAGCTCGGGGCATATGGTTGTCTCAGAGTCGGCATCGGCCTCTTCCCGCGCGGTCTCGATCCCTGGGGATTCTCTTTGCTCGGCATGGGCTCCTGGCGCGACGTCTTTGCCTGGCTCGCGGTCATCGGCATCGCTTATGGCGCGCTGGTCGCTCTCGCGCAAACCGATTTCAAATTCGTCATCGGCTACTCGAGCGTCAGCCACATGGGCTTTGTGCTGCTCGGCCTCATGACGCTGAACCAGATCGGTGTCGACGGCGCGGTGCTGCAAATGTTCTCGCACGGCATCATTGCCGGCCTTTTGTTCGCCATTGTGGGCCGCGTGGTCTACGACCGCACGCACACGCGCCAGTTCGCCGAGCTTGAGCCCATGCACCTCTCGCGGCGCCTGCCCTTCGCCGCGTGGGCCTTCGTGTTTGCCGGCATCGCGTCGATGGGTTTACCTGGCTTCTCCGGCTTTGTCGCCGAGCTGCAGGTGCTGGTTGGCGCATGGCGTGCCAACCCCTGGTGGACTATCGTCTCCGGCATCGGCATCATCGTCGGTGTTGCCTACATCTGGCGCGCACTGCAAAAGGCCTTCTTCAGCGACGTGCTGCCCACCGCGCACGAGCTTGAAGCAGAGCAGGAACACAAATTCGCGCCCATCACCTGGCCTGAGTACGCCGGCGTCGCGCTGCTCGGCTTCTGCACGCTTGCCGTGGGCCTCTATCCGCGCATTCTGCTCGACCAGATCGAACCGGCCGTGAAAACGCTGCTAGCGGGAGGCGCGCAATGAACTACATTGACCTCTTCCGCGCCACGCTGCCTGAAACGGCCCTTGAAATCGCCGCGCTGCTCGTTCTCGTCGTCGATCTCGGCTTCCTGCGCAAGGCCGCGCTTTCGGCACGCGCCGCCGTGGCTGTTCTGATTGGCGTCGCCGGCTGTGTCGCGGCGCTCTGGGCCGTTTCGATTGCAGGTTCCCTCAGCTTCGGCGACGATATCCTCCTCGCCGCGGGCGGCTCCGCCGGCATTGCACAGTACGGCCTCCTCGTCCTCACCATCCTCACGCTCCTGCTCTTCATCGATACCGGGTTCACGCGCAATCCAGGCGAGTACGTTTCCGTGGTGCTGATGGCGGCTGCGGGCGGCATGATCATTGCCGCCGCACAGGATCTGCTCGTTATCTTTGTCGGCCTCGAGTTGCTCTCGCTCGGCCTCTACATCCTGACCGCCTTCGCCAAGAAATCCGAGAAGAGCGCTGAAGCCGCCCTCAAGTATTACCTCTTCGGCGGCATGTCCACGGCGTTTCTGCTTTTCGGTTTCAGCTACCTCTACGGCATCTCCGGTTCAACCAGCCTGGCGCGCGTGGTGCTCGGCACCTACATGCTGTCGCAGTACGACAGATTCCCGCTGCTTTTGGTGGCGCTGGTCATGATCGCCGTGGGCCTCGGCTTCAAGGTCGCGGCGGTCCCGTTCCATTTCTGGGCACCCGATACCTACGAGGGCGCGCCCGCTCCGGCCGCCGCGTTCATCGCATCGGTTTCCAAGGTTGCCAGCTTCGCACTGCTCATTTCCATCAGCTACACGACACTCTGGTACGCAAAAATACTGTACAAGCCGGGCCATGTGGAGGCCATCTTACCTCCTCCAGGCATCCCGCTTCCGCGCTGGACTCCCGGAATGATCAACCTATGGCCACTGATTCTCATGGTGCTGTCGGTTGCATCCATGCTCTTCGGCAACCTGGCCGCGCTGGCGCAGACCAGCGTTCGCCGTCTGCTTGCCTACTCCGCCATCGCGCATGCCGGCTATATTCTCATCGGCCTGACGTTCTTTTCCCTGACCAACGCGAGCGCCCAGGCGATTCTCTATTACATCCTCACCTATGGCCTCACCACCATCGGCGCCTTCGGCGTGGTCGGTGTCGTGGAGCGCGCCACTGGCTCCGACAAGTTCGACGCCTTCCTCGGCCTGCAGAAGCGCAACCCGTTGCTCGCCGCCGTCCTGCTCGTGCTCTTCCTCTCGCTGGCCGGAATCCCGCCACTGGTCGGCTTCTGGGCCAAGTTCAATCTCTTCGCCGCCGTGCTCGGACGGGGTTACACGCCCACGTTCGCGTCGCAAGTCGAGGCGCTGGCCATGGTCGCTCTCGCCATCGCACTCAGCGCCGTCTCGCTCTACTACTATTTGCAGGTGCTCAAGCGCGCCTACGTGATGCCCGCGACCGACGAGTCGCCCATCAAAGCGCATCCCGTCACGTTGGCCGTGCTGTTGCTCATTGCCGCCGCCGTGGTCGTTCTCGGCTGCTTCCCGGCGCTGCTGCAAAGCTGGATTGCCGGTTTCTACCCGGCGATATAATTGCAGCCGCGTCTCTATGACGCCAGGACGAGAACGTGAAAATCAAGATATGGCTTGCAGGAATACTGGCCTGTGGAATTTTCTCCACTACAGCATTAGGACAGCAGAGCGCGACGCCCCGACCCGCTGACAGCGGGCCGTCTCTGGCGGCGACCATGCAGTTCATACAGAAGACGCTGCGTGAAAGGGGCAAGCTCACGTTTGTCGTGCATACGAACAACGGCGCGGGCGGCGACACGGCAATCCAGCAGACCTCCGAGATCAGCAACGTGGTCGCCGATCCCACCGCGTGCACCATCAGTTATCACTTAAAGAAGACGGGGCAGGGAAATGTCCTGGAAGACGACTACGTGATAAGTCTTCACGACGTGCACAGCGTGGTGGTGATCGCATTCGAGAAATATGCCATCGAGGAGCATGAGAGGGAGAAGTCTTACATCGGCGATGAACCGGGCTGGTACGCAAAATTCGATCCGCCCATCTTTCTGGTACTGGCGCGCGGCCCCGGAGATGAGGAGCGAGGCTTCGATTATGCCGATGAGAAGATGGCCCACCGCGTCGCCGATGCGCTCAGCCACGCGGTCGAACTTTGCGGCGGCAGCAGAGGTTCGCTCTAGGCAGACTGAAACGCAATGAGAGGTGCCGCGTGGTCTACGGCACTTTTCCTTCAAACGTAGCCATTTCAGCGAACGTGCGAGGTTGCGATTTCTTGAGGAAATCGCAACTTGAGAGTCGAGGCTTCAGGACACATCTGAAGGAGAAATGCTTTAGACCACGCGCCGCACCCCCGGCAGCCGCACCAGCGGGTCGGCGACCAGCCAGGTTGCAGCGCATGCTAACAGGCCAACGACGCCGAACTTGACCAGCGCGGGAGCCGCCCAGCCGTGCAATAGCAATGCGATCCCCACCAGCACCGGGGGATGGATGATGTAGACCGCGTAGGCGCGCCGGTTGAGCCACGACCATACCGCTGAAGGCCGATTCATCCGTTCGCGGAAGACCAGGAGCCACGCGGCGATCAGGCCCCAGGCGACAAACGGCTCCCATAGAGCGTAAAAAATAGCCTCCCACGATAGCCCGCTGGGCGCGCCGGAACTCCCGCCGTGTTGAAAAGCGCGTGCGACCGCGATGCCCACGGGAAGACTGGGCCATGCGATCAAGAGCGTAATCACCCAGGGCCGCGCCTGCTTCCAGTTGAGCTGCGCCAGCCAGTCATGGCGCCATGCTGCAATGCCGACTGCAAAGAGAAATACATAGCCGGGAAAATAGGCGAGTTGCAGGCCGAAGACATTCACACCGACGGGAACGAATTGCCGGATGCCGAGCGCCACGGCGCCAACTGCGAGAGCGCTGACAAGCCACCAGCGGTATGCGGGAACGGCCTTGGGCGTGCGCTCGGATGCCGCCAGCGGCGAACCAAAAATCGCGCGCCACGCACAATATCCGAGACTGAACATCAACAGCGCCTGCGCAAACCACAGGGGTCCGTTGATGAACTCTTGGTGCCGCCAGATCCAGCGCATGGCCGGCCAGAAACCGTCACCCACCGCAGAATTCACAATTCCCGCGGTAAGCGGTCCAAGAATCAGCCCGAACGCCAGCAGCGGCAAGCCGAGCCGCAGAAATCGGTCGCCGATGAAGCGCGCATAACCTTTGCGCTCCAGCGAAGCCGGAGTGAAATAACCGGCCAGCAGGAAAAAGAGACCCATGAAGTAGGCCTGGTTGGTGGTGCAGAACAGCATGAGCAGAATGCCGGACGGCGAGCGGGAAGGCTCAACTTCGCGCCAGAACCAGCCGCCAATCGCGCCGTATGTGATCGCGGTATGGTGAAGGATCACCAGTGCGACCATCACCGAGCGAAGACGGTCAATATAGAACTCGCGCTGAGGCATGAGTCATTGTACGCGGGGCCGGAGCGCGCGGTTCCGGCCCCGAAACGCCAAAAACCGCCCGAAGCTCCTCGCTCCGAGCGGTTTTTATTGGTTGCGGACTAATATTTCACGATGGCCGCAAACGAATCCGGCTTCAGACTTGCGCCGCCCACCAAGGCTCCGTCAATCTCTTCCTGTCCGATGAGTGCCGTTGCGTTGTCCGGCTTCACGCTGCCGCCGTAGAGAATGCGCACCGCCGCGGCTACGTTGGCTCCCAGCAGCTTGGCCACTTCGGCGCGAATGATGCGGTGCGCATCGACGGCAATCTCCGGCGTCGCCGTCTTGCCCGTCCCGATGGCCCACACCGGCTCATAGGCAATCACAATCGGAGCGGCAGCCTCCGGCGTAATCCCAGCAAACGCGCCCGCCACCTGCGTCTCGAGCACGCTCGCCGTTTTGCCGGCCTCGCGCTCCGCCAGCACCTCGCCCACGCACACCACTGGGACGATTCCATGTTTGAGCGCCGTATGCAGCTTCTTGTTCACAATCTCATCGGTCTCGGCAAAGTACTGCCGCCGCTCCGAGTGGCCGATGAGCGTATGCGTGCCGCCCACGGCGATCAACTGCCCCACGGAGGTTTCGCCCGTGTAGGCGCCCTCCTCGGCAAAGTGGATGTTCTGTGCGCCCACAGCCACGTTCGAACCCGTGCAGGCCGGAATCACCGTGGGCAGCAGCACCGGAGAAGGGAACAGCGCGATCTCGTCGCGCGTGTGCCCGGCAACCAGCGGCAAAAAGGCATCGACAAAGGCCTTGGCTTCCGCCGGCGTCTTGTACATCTTCCAATTGGCAGCAATCAGTGCTTTACGAGACATGTTTTTGAGTTCCTCAGATGGGTAGGTATTCCGTACTTCAATTCTAGAAGATCGGCCTCGCAGCGCCGGGTGACGCCGGGCACAACAAGCAAATTGCGCTGCATAGGGATTTCAATCATCGAGGCTGGCACGCGCCGTGGCTGTCTCTGCGGCAGGCTATCTGCCGCTGGAACAGGTTGCCGAGTCGATGCATTCTGCCGCGTCTTCCTCCTCGCTGCAAACGTCAAGAGCCGTGAAGCGCAGCTCCATCTCGTTGCGTAGGCAATTCAGCGCTGCCTCGGGCAGCGGAATCGCGGCCACATCACATTCGGCGGCCAGCCCCGCAAGCCACTTCTGCTCGCTGGCGGCCAGTTTCGCCTTTTGGCTTTCGTTTTCCGGGCTGAGCGCATGCGCATAGGCTCTGGACAATACGATATCTGCAAGCCCAAGCTGGGCGTCGGAGCAGATCGCTCTCTCCAAAAGCGTTTGCGCTTTGTTGCAGTCAAAGCTGGCTTTGAGCGCGGCATGATCGTTCGCCTCCGGATTCACCGCAAATCTTGCCGCCACATCCGCCTGGCACAACGACGCCGCCGATCTGTACAGGGTCCCTCTGCGCCGTGAGTATTCGTAGCCGCACAATTGCAGCTCGGTCCTGTAGTTGCCCTTGCCCGCAGCGGACAGCTTGCTTAGGAACTCGGCCTCGCATTTTTCAATTACGATCGGTGCAAATCCAGTATCGGCGGTCGCTCCCCAGGCGCATTTGTGCAGCAGAGCTGCCGCCGCGCTGCACGATGTTTGCGCACGCAACGCATTCTTGACCGTATCCGCCGCATTGCCGGCGCCAAGGTGGCATTCATCCTGCGCGCACGCTGAGCCAACTGCCACAAGCAGGAGGAAGATCGAGAGTTGCATCCGCTGCATAGCCACCCCCAATTCGATGCCGGAGCCATTGAAAGCTAGGAATTGCACAGAGCATAGCACCGAAGGCCGCGGAGATCGATTTGGCCTGCTGATCGGCGCGAGACGCAAACAGAAAATGGCATTCGGCTTTGTCGCCGGGAAAAGGAGGTCGTGCTGGACCTACGAACCCGATCCGAGCGTCGAGGTCAAATCGTCGGGCACCGAGCCTTCAAGAAATGCGGCGCGATGATCCGGATCGCCCAGATCCATCGAGAAGTGGCGCCAGACATCATCCTGCAGCACGCCCATGTTCCATGGGCCTGAGACCGAATCGGAAAACTGCCAGACGATGTGGTAACCCTCCTCATTCGTGAACCCCTCACCGTCGGCCTGCAGAATCGCGTCTCCGCGTTCCCACAGCCTGGTGCGCAGCGCTTGGAGCGCGTTGCTGCCTTCTTCGAATTCGTCTCCCTGCAGATGCTGAAAGGCATAAATCGTTTTCACGGAGGCCAGAAACTCATGGAGCCAAGCGACGCCGCTCTCCGGCTTCGCATCCTGGGTGTCCTCAATGAAATCGGCAATCTCATCCTGACCGAGTGAGCCATCTGTGACCGGATTGCGCTCGATCACCGCGACTTCAACGTCGTCATTTCCTGAGAGGAGCAGGCTTTCCCACTCGTCTTCCGTGCCCTCTTCGAGAGCCAGTTTGAAGTGAGGGTGCTCGGCGCGAACGAACTGCGCAAGTTCGTCAAAGGAAGGAAACTCCTCGTCCTTCGACAATACGCGCGTATAGTAGCCCATGGTTTTCTGCCTCAGCTTCAAGTGTATGCAATGTCACGGAGGCATCGGGCAACAAAAAATCGCATCCGGCGCTCTCCTGCCGGATGCGATTTTGCTGTGAACTACGAACTGTGAACTGACAGCTCCTTTACTTGTCCGTCAGCGCTTCGACTCCCGGCAGCTTCTTGCCTTCGAGAAACTCCAGGCTGGCTCCGCCGCCGGTCGAGATGTGCGTGATCTGGTCGGCCACGCCGGCCTTGTTGACCGCGCTCACCGAATCGCCGCCGCCGACGATCGAGGTCGCCGTGCGGTTGGCCGCGATGGCTCGCGCAATCGCATTGGTGCCCACGGCAAAGCGCGGAAACTCGAAGACGCCCGCCGGCCCGTTCCACACGATGGTCTTCGCGGTCGCAACCACCTGCTCGATCGCAGCCACCGACTGCGGGCCGATGTCGAGCCCCTGCCAGTCTTCGGGAAAATCTTTGGAGCTGTCCCATACCTGGGTGTTGGCGTCGTTCGAAAAGCTGTCGGCAATCACGTTGTCCACGGGCAAGAGCAAATTCACGCCCTTGGCCTTCGCCTTGGCCAGCGTCTCTTTGGCGAGGTCAATCTTGTCCTCTTCCACGAGCGACTTGGCGGTCTTGACGCCCAGCGCGCGATAGAAGGTGTAGGCCATGCCGCCCACGATCACCAGCGTGTCGACCTTGTCGAGAAGGTTCTGAATCACGTCGATCTTGCCCGAAATCTTCGATCCGCCGATGATGGCCACAAACGGATGCTCCGGTGACTCGAGCGCTTTGCCGAGATAGGTGATTTCCTTTTCCATCAGCAGTCCGGCCACGGCGGGCTGGAGGTAGTGCGTAATGCCCTCCGTGGAGGCGTGCGCGCGATGCGCCGAGCCGAAGGCGTCGTTCACATAAACCTCGGCCAGCGACGCCAGCGCCTTTGAGAAGGCAGGATCGTTGGCTTCCTCCTCGGCGTGGAAGCGCAGGTTCTCGAGCAGCAGCACCTGGCCCGATTCGAGCTGGCGCGCCATCTCTTCGGCAATCTCGCCCACGCAGTCCGGGGAGAAGGCCACATTCACGCTCTCGCCCAGCTTTTTGTCGAGCAGTTCGCGCAGCCGGTCCACCACCGGCCGCAGCGAATACTTCGGATTCGGCTTGCCCTTGGGCCGGCCCAGGTGCGAGGCCAGAATCACCTTGGCCCGGTGCCGCAACGCATATTCGACGGTGGGCAGCGTGGCCACAATGCGCGTGTCGTCGGTAATTGTTTGTCCGTCTTCAGTGAGCGGAACGTTGAAGTCAACGCGGATAAACACCCGCTTGTTGGTCAGGTCAATGTCTTTAATCGAGAGCTTGGCCATAACTTTGCTTTGCGCCTTTCGTGAAAACAGTAGTCAATTACCGGAGAGAATTCGGTCGTTGCTTTGTGCGGCGTGCTGCTTGCCTGCACGGTGTGGAAGAAACCTGGGTTGGTTCAAAAGGAGATCCGCCTTGCATGATCCGCTGCATCTTGACCTCAGCTTTGCTCCTATCCGTTACGCCAAAATTGTTGTGCCCGCTCTGGATCGGGTTATGGTACTCAGAGATGATAGAAATCCGCGATTGCCGCGATGGAAACGATAAACGATGGAAGCGCCTCGACCAGAGCGGCGATCATGGCTGACACGCCGAGCCATCGCGCCGTCGATTTGCGCGCCGTCCTTCCCGCAAAGTACACAGCCAAAGCGAGAGGGAAGCTCAAAACAGGGAGGAGAAACCACGCGAATGGCACTGCAACCGCGAGCCCGATGGCCAGGAGAGCGTGGATGGTCCGTGAGGGAAGCAATTCAGGGACGCTCGCTTTTTCTGTGATCTCATCGACGAAAAAGCCGATGATCCGGCCGCTCAGCCACGCGGAGGCCCTGCGCCCGGGCCAGCTGAACATGATCGGGGGCATCCAGTCCCGGGCGAATTCCGCAGAACGGTTGGTTCGAGTGACAGGAACAGCGAACCCTTGCGGCATTTTCTGGCGCCTGGCGCCAGCGGCGATCAGAAGCTGTGCCATTGCGCGGTGACCCAGCGAGCCGGCAAGCAGCAGAGGAGTGAGGCCATTGCGATCCCGGGCCTCGAGATCCGCCCCCCTGGCGACAAGAACCTTTACCGGCTCGAGGAGCGTCGCATCGCTGACTGCGGTGTGCAATGCGGTCCATCCCTTCTGATCGGCGGCGTTGATGCGCGCGCCGTTTTTCAGCAGGACCTCGATCACTTCTCCCTTGCCCGACCGCGCACCGTAATGGAGCAGAGTCTCGCCTCCAGGCAATGGCTCCTGAACGGTTGCCCCGCCGGCAATGAGGAGAGCAGCAATCTGTGAAAGGCCGTGCCGAACCGCGGTTCTCAAAACGGATTCGCCTTGATCATCCTTTGCATCGACCGCTGCGCCGGACGCGAGCAGGAACTCCGAAGCCTCGAGATGACCCTTTGCCACGGCCCAATGCAACGGCGTCGCCCCTTCAGAATCGGTACTTTCCAGCAGGCTCGGATCGCCAGCCAAAAACGCCTTGATTTCCTCGACGTCGCCCTTGGCTGCCGCCACATGAATGGTAGGGCTCGATTCCTCAACGAAGTCGCGCGGACCGCTGATGCCAAACAGAGCCCGCTTCTTTCCGTGCAGCGATGTGAGAGCCATGCGTCACCATCCGATCTTGCCCGCCCCCATGGGAATGAGGGCGGGCAGTCGAATATTTGAATCGCTGGTTTACAGCCCCTTCTTGGCCAGGAAGCCGATGAGGTCGACGACGCGGTTCGAGTAGCCCCACTCGTTGTCGTACCAGCTCAGCACCTTCACGCTCTGGCCGACCACCTTGGTCAGCGGCGTGTCCACAATCGAGCTGCGCTTATCGCCCTTGAAGTCCGAGCTCACGAGCAGATTATCGTCGACGCCCAGGATGCCCTTGAGCGAACCCTCCGAGGCCTCCTTGAACGCCGCGTTCAGAGCCTCGGCCGTAATCGGCTTCTCGGCGATGAACGTCAGGTCCACGATGGACACGTTGGGCGTGGGCACGCGGATGGCGAAGCCGTCGAGCTTGCCGGCGGTCTCAGGGATGACCAGCTTCAGCGCCTTGGCGGCGCCGGTCGACGTAGGAATCATGCTCAGCGCTGCAGCCCGGGCGCGGCGCAGGTCCTTGTGCGGAAAGTCCAGAATCACCTGATCGTTGGTGTAGCTGTGGATGGTTGTCATGATGCCGCTAACGATGCCGCATGTGGCCAGAACCACCTTCACTACCGGGGCCAGGCAGTTGGTGGTGCAGCTGGCATTGGAGAGGATATTGTGCTTGGCCGGATCGTACTTGTCGTCGTTCACGCCCATCACGATCGTCAGGTCTTCGTTCTTGGCCGGGGCTGAGATGATGACCTTCTTCACGGTCGCGCCAAGGTGCGCCTTGGCCTTGTCCGCGTCGGTAAAGTGGCCGGTCGACTCCACCACTATCTGCGCGCCCACATCGGCCCAGGGCAGCTTGGCGGGGTCACGCTCGGCCCACACCTTGATCTTCTTGCCGTCGACCGAGATAAAGTCCTCGCCGGCCTTGATGTCGTTGGGCAAATTGCCCAGGATCGAGTCGTACTTGAGCAGGTGGGCCAGCGTCGCCGGGCTGGTCAAGTCGTTGACGGCGACAAAATCGATTTCCGGATTGCCGAGCGCGGCGCGCAAAACATTGCGTCCAATGCGGCCGAAGCCGTTAATTCCAACCTTTACTGCCATGTGTCATTTCTCCTTCGCTTTGGATGAGCCTTTTGGGTTCAAAACTTGAGTTTTTGGGCGTCTGGATGAATTCCACCAAACCCTTGATCGTACCATTGTGGGCGGCGGCAAAGAAGTGCAAGCAGCTCCACCTCGCGCACACGATCCCCTACCGTAAGGATGAGGTTCCTCGAATGGGACTGTATGTGACGTAGTGCACACAATTTGCAGCGCCCTCGCCCGATATGGTATTCCGAGTAAAAGACAAAGTGATTGGCAAGGGTTGAAAGAAACATGAGAAGACGCTCCAGACGTGGTCCCAATACTTCAGAATCCACAGGCAAGACGGGTGCGGAAGTTCCATCGAATCAGCCGGCTCCGCTGGTGCCGCTCTATCCCGACGAAATCCCGGCGCGGTCTGCGGCTGCGCCGCGAGCGCAGGAATCCCGGCAAGCTCAGGAACCGCGGCAGGGGCAGCAGCCGCGTCCGCAACGTGGCGACCGGCCACCGCGACCTCAATCGCCCGCCAAGCCGCAATGGAATGAGCCGGCGGGCTCGGGCCGCCTCGAGGTGGAAACCCAGCCCGAGATGCCGACCATTCCGTCGCCCAAGCCCAATGCCCAGGGGCAAACGCCCAAGGGCTACGTGGTGCTGGCCATCGGCCTTCCCGGCTCCGGCAAAACCACCTGGTTCGGGAGGCGCGGCATCACCCCGTTATCCAGTGATTTGTTGCGCGGCATCCTCTTCGACGATGTTGAGGAGCAGCGCTACCAGGGGCTGGTCTTCTCCACGCTGCGCTCGCTTTTGCGCGCCCGGCTCATCGCCAAAATGCCCATGAACTATGTGGACGCGACGAATCTCTCCATCCACGAGCGCCGCCAGTGGATCAAGATGTCCAAGAGCTTCGGCTACGA
>Ga0181524_10005111_pt1 | contig 11847 bp, 11 predicted proteins | sample PEATcosm2014_Bin_34_FD_119761 | JGI IMG/M metagenome (GOLD analysis project Ga0181524, IMG submission 119761) | Peatland microbial communities from MTU Mesocosm Facility, Houghton, MI, USA - PEATcosm2014_Bin05_60_metaG | ecosystem: Environmental > Terrestrial > Soil > Wetlands > Peat | place...
GGGCGCGTTCTCCGCCTGGCTCGCCTGGCCGCTGTCGGGCGTTGTGGCCTGGCTCGGCTGGATCGTGGCGCTCGCGATCCTCGCTTACCGTTGGAAGACAAGGCGCTCCTACGTGGTCCTGCTGGCGTTGTCGGTCGCCTTCTGCGTGTACGGGGGGTTCCCCGAGGCGTACTTCTTCGTCGCCGCGGCGCTGGTGACCTTCTTCGCCGTGTTGGTGGCGCTGGCACTTGTAGGCAGGCGCCGGCTCTCGCTCCCAGGAGTAGTGCGCGTCGCCGTCGGGGTCCTCGCGGGAGGCGTGCTCTCGTCCCCGTTGTGGTTACCCGGACTACAGGTCGTGGGCGGCAGCCACCGCGCGACGTCGTCCGGCTTCCCCGGCGCCGATGCGGGCTCCCTCGGCCTTCTCGTCGCGCCGGGGTACTACGGGCTGCCCATCAAGGGAAGTGCCTGGTTCTTCCCCCACGGCAACTACTACGAGACGGTCGTGTATGTCGGGGTCATCGCGCTCGTCCTGGCCGGGGCCGCAGTGCTGCGCTGGTGGCGGCACCCGACGGTCATCGCCCTGGTCGCGACGGTCGTGGTCACGATGTTGATCTCCTACCAGACCAAGTCGTTCCATGTCGTGTTCGACCTCTTGAGACACTCGAGCGTCGACACCGTGCCGATCAGGCGGATGCGCGCGATCCTCGGCCTGCCCCTCGGCGTGCTGTCGGCCTTGGGGCTCGAGACTCTGCTTCGCGCGCGGGGCGAGCGTCGCATGTTGATCGCGTACTGGGCCTTGAGCGCGATCGTCGCCGCATTCGTCGCCGTTCTGTGGTACCGGGCTCTCAAGGGCGCGTCCCCGACAACCCTTCGCGAACTCAAGCTCGACAGCCTCTGGTGGCCAATCGGGCTCGTCGCGGCGTGCATTGTTGCCGGCATCCTGTTCCTCTTGGTGCGCAAGCTCGCACACCGTCGCTCCGCCCGGCAGATCGTTGTCGCGGGAGCAGTCGTGCTCTTCGGCGCAGAGACGGCCTTCCTTCTGTTCTCCGGGGTCGGGATCAGCTCCTACAGCCAGAGCTTCTTCCCCGTCACGCCGGCGATCGCACGGCTCGAGGCGGTCGTGGGCTCTGGTCTTATCGGGATCGACACAGGAAAGCCGTCACAGCCGCAGAAGATCGCGCATGCCGGCATCTTCCCGGAAGCCAACCTCGGCTACGGGCTCGCCGAGTTCGGAGGATACGACCCCTTGATCCCGCAGGTGTACTTCAAGACCCGGGGCGGCGCGCCGCATGTCGAGCCCGACATCGACTCCGCCGCGCTCGCCCGCAGGTTCGGGATCGAGTGGATCTTGCAGGTGCCCAAGCGTCACTTGCCACGACCGCCCGGCACCCGCTATGTCGGGTCGTTCGCGGGTGAATCTCTGTACGCGGTTCCCGGCGCGACACGTTTCTCCGTGATCGCCAAGAACGGCCTGGGCGCCTCGGAGCCTGCGTCTTCCATAAGACATCCCGTGGCAAGCAGTTGGACCTTCACGACCGACGCCTCTACACCAAGCCGGCTAGTCATGCGCGTGACCGACTACCCGGGCTGGCACGCCTCGATCGACGGCCGCGCATTGCCGCTGTCGCGTTACGAGGGCCTCATGTTGCAGGCGACGGTCCCTGTCGGCCGTCATGTCATCCACCTCTGGTACCTACCAGAGCGGCTCGTCATCGGGGCGTTGCTTGCTCTTGCCATCCTCGTCGCACTGCTCGCGTGGGCTGGGTGGCCTCTTGTGTGGCGCAGGTCGCGACCTTCGCCCGAGCCCGCGGAGTTCGGCGAATCGTTCGCCCCGGCGCTGGAGGCGGCCGAGACCGCAAGCCGCGGGCGGACAGCGGCGGTGAGGTCGGGGCCTTAGGCCTGTGACCGAAGGCGACGTCGGTGGCCTGACCCCCTAGCCCCGACGGAAGCAGGACGCGCACGCCTGCGACCTGTTGCGATCCCGGCGGCCACTCCGCCGCTTTCGCCGCTCTGGTGGCTCTCCTCTGTGCCACGCCGGTCCACACCGGCTGTGGCGACTCGGACAAGGCGACGACGATCCTCGTGCTCGGGGCGATTGGCGGCGGCCACCTCCTGCTTCACGGCCGGATCCTGTCGCCGGGCGGCTACCGGACCAGGGACCCATTCTCTTGCGCTCTTCAGCTCCGGCCCGGCGGCAGGTGTTTCCATGTCGCCGCGGCTCTGTGCGCGCTCGCTGGACTTGGAGCGCTGCGGCGGGGGCGTCTTGGCCGGGGCTGGGCTCTGGCGCTGGCCCAGTTCGCTCCCGGGATTCCAGGCGAGCCGATGATCGTCGAATTTCGAGCAGCACCACAGTCGGTTGCCGGCCTCGCAGGAATGCTGCGCAAGCGAAGCTGGCACAGCGCGGCGAGAATCGCCCGATCCACCCTGCGCTGGCGCACAGGTCCGTGGGCCCGGCGCGCAAGGATCCGCACCTCGTGGCGGAGCAGCATCAGCTCGATGTCCTTGTCGAGCTCATCTCGGCGTGACGAGCGCGCCGGGCCGAGGAGCCGGCAGAGGGCGAGGTAGCAGAGCCAAAGGGCCACGGCCGATGATCCCCCACGGCGCCGAGGAGAACCAGCTCACCGGGCTGATCGAGGTTCTCCCGCCGGGAGCCGGATCTGGCGTGTCGCAGGGGGACGCCGCGGATCTGCGACTGGTGACGGAGCATGCGCAGATGGGCCGACACCGGACGATGCTCCTAGGTCGTCAAGGCCTGCGACGGCAACGTTCGCTGCATCGGGTCCCGGCATGCCGGGACGCCAGCGACCGGAGGCGCACCAGCGGTCGGTAGTGTGCGACGGCGGGGGCCGATGATTCCTGAAGTTGCGTCCCTCGAGTCGAGTCAGATCAACACCCGAGAGACCGAGAAGGAGCCCGCAATGCCAACCCGTGACGCCGCGCCGCTGGGATCACCCTGTTGGACCGACCTGTGGACCTCTGACGTGGAGGCGAGCCGCAGGTTCTACGAGGAGCTCTTCGGATGGAAAGCTCAGGAGCCGAGCCCAGAATTCGGCGGCTACTTCATGTTCACCCGCAACGGCGTGCCCGTCGCCGGCTGCATGGGCGAGATGGGCGGCATCCCAGCCAACAACAGCTGGAAGGTCTACCTGGCCTGCGACGATATCGAGGCAACGGTGAAGAGCGCGGTGTCCGCCGGGGCCGAGATCGTGTTCCCGCCGATGGCCGTCGCCGACCTGGGCGTCCAGTCGGTCATCGTCGATCCGACCGGGGCGACCGTCGGCCTTTGGAAGTGCGGGACCTTCTCTGGCTTCACGGTTCTGGGCGAGCCCGGCGCGCCGAGCTGGTTCGAGTTGCACACACGCGACTGTGCGAGCGCCGTCGACTTCTACCGCTCCGCGCTTGGGTGGGAGACCGACGTGATGAGCGACACGGACTCGTTGCGTTACACCACGATGCGTGACCCCGGCGGCGAGGGGCAGCTGGCCGGCATCATGGATGCGACCGGATTCCTGCCGGAGGGTGCGCCGGCAACATGGTCCGTTTACTGGGCCACCGATGATGTCGACACGTCCGTCGCGAAGGTACTGAAGCTCGGCGGCTCGGTCGTGATCGAAGCCAGTGACACCGCCTACGGTCGGGTTGCGCTCGTCGCCGATCCGACCGGAGCACAGTCCAATCTGCACGCGCCGAACCGGTAGAAGGCCCGAATGAATCCCATCACGCCCTGTCTCTGGTTCGAGGCGCAAGCAGACGAGGCAGTCGATTTCTATCTGTCCGTCTTCCCGAATTCGCGGCGGGTCACGGACGCAAAGTTCGGTCCCGACGCGCCGGGTGAGGAAGGCACCACCATGGTGGTGCACTTCGAGCTCGACGGGAGGCCGTTCATGGCGATCAACGGAGGCCCGATGTTCCAGTTCACGCCGGCGGTCTCCTTCGTCGTCAACTGCGCGACCCAGGCGGACCTCGACCACTACTGGGAGTCCCTGCTCGCGGGGGGATCGGCCATGCAGTGCGGCTGGCTGACGGATCGCTTCGGCGTGTCGTGGCAGATCGTTCCCGAACGCCTCGGAGAGCTCATGGGCGAGCTCGACCCCGAACGAGGAAAGCGGGTGATGCAGGCGATGCTGCAGATGGTGAAGCTCGACATCGCCGGACTTGAGGCCGCGGCAGCCGGCTGAACGGTCGCAGCTGCGTCGTCGGTGCCCGGTCCGCCGACCGGCTTGGTTCAATTGAGCCCGCCGCGTCCGGTGGCGCTCAAAGCGACCGGGCGGTCGCGGGTAAACATCATCAACAGCGAGGCGCGTGCCGGGTCGAGACAAGCAGAGCACGCAGCAATGGCAAGCATGGGTCGCGAGGGCTGCACGCGGCGGGCGCGTTCCCTTTGACGGCTCTTCGCGTTGAACTGGGGAGCGTCACGTAGGCAAGTGTCTGGCCATCCGAACCACAGCGGGATCTCCGGGGGTTCCAAGGCCCAAGTACGCTTGACAACGCCCCTGTCTCCCAAACAACGCGCTGCCCGATGAAAAGCCTGTCCGCTACCGCCGGGTCGGCGGGTGCCCCCGTCCCGACTAGGGGGCGACAAATATGCAGAACGGATGCCCTGATGGATCCGTAAACACGTAGAGGGGTTCGTTCGGATCGTCGAAGCGGTCGTATGCAAGTACTGCGCCCAGGGATAGCGCCCTGTCACGTTGGTCGAGTAGCGACTCGACATCGGATACGGTGAGGTCGAGGTGCAACTGCTGAGGCACGCCGACTTGCGGCCAGGTCGACTGTGGTAGTTCATCGACCTGCTGAAAAGCGAGCCTCGCTCGACCGGCCGGATCTTCAAGGACTAGCCAATCTCGACCGCGAGCGTCCGGCTCGCCAGCTGTGGGCGGCTCGTCGCCAGGGCGGTACTCATAGGCCAATAGCTCTCTATAGAACTCCGCCAGGCTCCGAGCATCGGTCGTGTCGAGCACGATGGAGCAAAGAACAGGGTACTTCGCGCTCACCCAGCGATGATGCCACATACGGGTCACTCAACCCGAACGATGGGCGTCCCGGAACGCCGGGCCGGCGCGACACCTTCCTGCCAACACCACGGATCGGGTGCTCACTTTCGCGAGCGGCCGACAGCGCTCGTACCGTCGCCGGTCGGTCAGGACCGGAGCGGGGCGGCGGCAAGCTCGACGAGCGTAGCGAAGTCGCACTCGCCGGAGCACCCGCACCGTGCTCCGTCCGTCAGGTCGTGCGGGCTGAAGGGAGCCCGTAGGCGTGTGCTGGAAGGCGTCTGAGGGCCGCTCTTGGTCCGTCGATCAAATGAGCTGGCGCGGGTTCCTCCGCTCAGATCCCTGCCAAATCGGTGCTTGTGCCCGTAAACCCGGCGGCTTACTCTGGCCGCGCAGAATGTCCAGCTACGTCTCGTCCTCCGAGTGGTCGGTCGTGATGCCCCATCGGCTCGGCCGCGGTGGCTTTTACCTGTTTGCCATGGCGATCGTTGGCGGGATCTTCGCTTTTGGCCGTGGGATGAACTCATGGCCAGGCCTGCTCGTTGTCCTTGCGATCACTGTGGTCTTGCTTTTTCGAACGGCACAGCTGCGAGTTGAGCTGCGAGGAGAGGTGTTCTTGTGTCACCGTCTCCTGCCGACTCGTAAGATCGAGTTCGCCGACCTCCTTCGTCTGGAGATCGATGGGTCGCCGAGGCGGCACCGCATCACTCGCGTGGTAGCAGTCCTGCGCGAGGGTGGGCGCATCCCGATCACCTACGACCAGGCCTTCTTCCAGCCACACGCTGACTATGCGGAGTTCACACTCCGGGTGAATGACCGCATCCGAGAGGCGCAAGGATTAGGGGCTCGCCGTTATTGATGGGACTGGCAGGATTCTCCGATGCGGATCGAATTTCTCCTCAAGTGCCGTCGGTTCGGCACGACCGCGCCCCGCAGGGGCTCCGCCAGTTCCTTTGACCGACGGACCATTCCGTGGGGGGTCGGTCGCTTGCGACCGAGCGGGGGGATTCCGCTGCACTACTGAGGCCTGGTGGCGGGGTTGGGGGCCGCAGTCCCGTCTATCGGGTCAGGAACGTGGCGGCCCGGTCGAGTACGTCGGTTTCCATGGGCTCTAGGTAGCTTCGCATCGTGGTCGCGGGGTCGGAGTGCCCCAGTACCTTCTGGATGTCGAGTAGGTCGAAGTGGTGCGCTCCGTGTTCGTCGGTCGCCCGGTGGAGGATCCCGGCTGTAGCTCGTCGCAGGTCGTGCGGTGTCACGTGGCCGAGTCCGGCCTGGTGGGCGCGGTTGTTGACGATGTGGAAGATTGTCCCGACGTGGGCTGGTTGGCCCCATGCGAGACGTGCAGAACGTCCGTGGTTCTTCGCGCCGGAAACCTGCTTGCAGATCACGGGCATGGTCGCGGCGATCTCGGTGACGGAGTCGGCGTAGCTGCCGAGGTATTTCGTGAGAGTTGTGACGAGTGCGGCTCCTGCGGTGGCCCGTGGGGCTTACGTCCCTTGCCCGTCCACGTGATGGTGGGCAGCTGTCGCAGGTTGTCGATCGCGAGGGCCGCGATCTCTGCGACTCGCATACCCATGAGACCGAGGCAGATCACGACCTCGTCTCGCAGGCCGACGGCGGTCCCGTCTTGGCAGGCGGTTCGCAGCTGTCCGTACGCTTCCTCGTGTGTCAGCCATCGTCCCCGCACCTTCCTGCACTCGTCATGCAGATGCCTCGCGGGTGGTCGAGGTGTTCGACCGGATGTGGTCTGGCCTTGGCGACACCGACGAGCGGCCGCGCCGTCCTTATCGGGTGGCTCGACCGTTCGCGTCACCGTGCGCAAGAAGAGTGGCCCGGGATTACCCTCGCGCCCCCGGGCCATCTTCTTCTCTGCCGGGATCGACTCACCGTTCGCCCCGGGCTCCTTGTCTTCCCCCGCTAGGAGGTATCGCAGGCCTATGACCTGGTCCCGGTCCCCCCAGTCCGGTACCGATGCGCCGTATTGCGGGTGCACGGCCCCTTCCTCCTGGCGGACAAAACAAGGCCACGTGGCGACTTATTCCTGTCTCGCCCTTGAAGGCGCGACCCGGCCGGTCGGTTCCGCCGTATACCGTAGCCGTTACACGGCCCCCCGCTTCCCTCGCAAGGCAACAGGGGTCGTGTAGATTGCCTCCCCCCCGGCAATCCGGCGCCGCCGCCTCAAGGGGTGGCGGCGCCGTCGCGAGTACGAGGTGTGCCTGGCTTAGGTGGGCCCGGCTTCAAGTTGATCTACCCACCAGCGCTGAGCGTGATCGGAGCTGACCTCGAAAATTCGTCCGGCCTCGGAACACTGACGGCGAGCGGTTAAGACGTCGCGATGGGATGACAGTGAGGGCGCTTGTCCGTGGTAGGGCGCGGCGAGTCAGAGGTTCGTGCTCTTGTGGGATGTCACGCCCTTGGGAGACTCACCGTTGCCGGGTCGGGCGCCGGACCCAGCGCGTCACGGGAACGCGTTCCGCAACCTGAGGAATGCCATCCTGAGCGCAGCGGTCCACGGCCAGGCCTCGTCCAGTCGCAAGATGAGCCGTCGCCCGTGCCGCACGAAGGTGGCGGCGACATGGAGCAGCCGGTAGCGGATCGTCTTCGACTCGGCCTTCTTGAGCTCGCCGTCGAGGCAGGTCATCTGCGCCCAAGCGATGAGAGCCCCGGCAATGAGACTGGTAGCCACCCAGGCGAGGTTCTGGGTGAAGCTCGCGAACGGCAGGTTCTGTAACCCGCAGTCCTTCCAGCACCGGACCCGGTCCTCGACGCGGGCATGGCGGCGGTGGCGAAGCTCCAAAGCCGCGGTGTCGATCTGAAGCGCGTCGGCGTTGGTGAGAAAGCACGTGTGCCTCCAGCCCTTTGATATGTCGAACATCGAGAGCTGGGCGCCGGGATGGGGGCGCTCTCTCCTGCAGATGAGCCGTGCATCTTCACCCCAAGCCGACAAGTCCATGAGATCGGTGAGCTCTGCCACTTGAGCCGGCAGGCAGGTGGCACTCGGGACCTACTCGGCCCGAAAAGAAGCTCTCGACGCGACCGCACGGGCGAAGAGTGGCGCCACGAGTGGCCGTTGCGTGGCCCCCACGGAAAGTCGCACCTTTGTCGAAGCGATCGTCGAGGCGCGCTGGCAGACAGTTCACCGAGATCGAGGCCTGAGGTTCACATCCTTTGGCGCAGATCGCGTTGTGACGAGATAGGGAACACCAGCATGTATCACGTTCGTGTGGCTGGCTGTTCGCGATGGGATAATGGGCGTTGTGAGCCTCGACACATTAGGCGCCGTCGAGTTGGCCCCGCGGATCTGGTGGGTGGGTGCGCTGCTCCCCGGAGACCAGTTCCAGTGTCACGTGTACCTGGTGGAGCAGGGCGACGAGTCGGTCCTGATCGACCCTGGCTCCGCTCTGACCGCCGGTGACGTAGTCCGCAAGGTCGATGACGTGATCGGCGTCAAGAACGTGCGATGGCTCGTCTGTTCGCACACGGACCCGGACATCATCTCGGCGATGCCGGCGCTCGTCGCGCATGGACTTCATCCAGACGCGGCCATCGTGACGCATTGGCGCGACAGGGCGCTCATCCGCCACGGTGGAGTCGACCTGCCGTACTGGCTGGTCGAGGAGCACGACTGGCGGCTTCAGCTCGAGGACCGGGCTCTCCGGTTCCTGTTCACGCCCTACGCCCACTTCGCGGGCGCGTTCTGCAGCTTCGACGAGACCTCGGGCACGCTGTTCTCATCCGATCTGTTCGGCGGCTTCGCCGACGACCACACGTTGTTCGCCACCTCGATGGACTACTTCGAACAGATGCGTGCTTTTCACGAGCACTACATGCCTAGCGGGGAGATCCTCGCTCACGCGCTCGAGGAGATCCGTCGCCTCCCCATACGTCGAGTCGCGCCGCAGCACGGCCTGGTGATCCCAGAGGATCTCGTCATGCCTTTGGCGGATCGGCTCGCTGAGCTCGAGTGCGGCATCTATTTGCTCGCCCGTGAGGATCCCGGCTTGGAGTTCCTGCTGAACGCCAACCGCACGATGCGCGAGATCGTCGACACGCTCGTGCGCGAAGGGGACTTTTCCGTCGTCGTCGCCCATCTCGCCGAGACAGCCGAGGAGCTCGTCGGTGCCGAGCGCCTGGAGCTGTGGGCCCGTGCGGGCAGCACGATGCTGAGCTTCGACGAGGACGACGGGTTCGCCGGACGGGTCGCCGAGCCACCGGCTGACGTTGTCGACGCGCTCTCTGGGGCCACCCCTACCTTGGGACGGCGCCTTCTGTTGCCGCTGCGGTCACCGTCCTCAGGTCTGGTGAGCAGCGCGGTCGTGTTGGAATTCCGTGACACTCCCACTCTGAGCGGACCGACACGAGTCCTCGTGGAGAAGATCTTCGGCCTCGTGGAAGTGGGTCTCGAGCGGGAGCTGTTCCGGCAAGTCGCCAGCTTCGACCTCGCCACGTTCTACGAGCAGGCCGTGCACGATCAGCTGACGGGGCTGTACAACCGGCAGTACCTCGTCGACGTGGCGCGGCGGCTGTGCGCGCGTGACGACCGGAACTCGAGCCCGGCAGTCGCCGCACTCATGATCGACCTCGACTACTTCAAAGCAGTAAACGACACCTTCGGCCATTCCGTCGGCGACCAGGTCCTGCAACACGTCGCGCAGTCAATACTCGACGGAGCGCGGCTGGGTGACATCGTCGTCCGTTATGGCGGAGAGGAGTTCGTCGTGCTCCTCTCCGGAGTCGACCTCGCTACCGCCCAGGCTGTGGCAGAGCGAATCCGGATATCGGTAGCCTCGCCTGACGACGACCGCCCGAGCGTCACCGCCAGCGTGGGCGTGGCGCTGCGGAATCAGGGGGAAAGCTTCGAGCGATTGGTGGAACGCGCCGACGAGGTGATGTACCGCGCGAAAGCTGGCGGACGGGACCGAGTCGAGGTAGCCAGCTGACCTCTCTGAGCAGATCGTTGGTAAAGCGAAGCGACACTCAACCCACGAGCGGGACGACTGCCTCCGGCAGCAGGGGGCGAGCGAAGAGGAACCCTTGACTTGGTCGCAGTCCAGCTCGGCAAGCGTGTCGAGTTGATGGCTCGTTTCGATGCCCTCGCCAACCCCGCCGCCGGACGCTGCTACCAGCACCCGGCCAGAGACCGGGACCGCGCAATCGCCGCCGGTCTGGACGTCATCCTCCGGGGCCTCCAGAACAGCGACGCGCGATTCGGTCCTCCACGTCGCAAGCTGCCGGGAACGCCCTTCTGGCGCGTCATCGACCCGACTCACTGTTCTTCGGACGATGCTCGGCTGCCAGTGAGGGGAACCCGGCGATTTCGCATGGTCTGAGCTCCCGTGAAGGCGGCCAGTAGCTCGCTCGTGCCGCACCTGCGCTACTTACAAGGGCTCGCTCGGTCGGTAGATCCGCGGGACTCTGTCTTACGGCGCCCGCAGTAGCCGTGCCGGATTGGTTCGTGCTGCCGCCAGCGCGGGTGCGACAGCGAGGAGGTTTGCCACGACGATGACGCATGCGACCAGTCCCACAACCAGCCAGATCGGTACCACCGGGACAGGGACAACCCCCAGGTTGGTGGCGAACGCCTTCCACACGAGGCGACCGGCCACTATCCCCACCGGAACGCCGATGACGATCCCGATGAGCGCCAAGGTTGTGGCTTGCCAGGCTACGGCGGAGGCAATCTGGCCTTTCACGAAGCCGAGTGCCTTCAACAGACCGGTTTCCCGTCTGCGGCGCGACACGCTCACCACGAGCAGATGAAGCAGCGTCGCCGCACCGAACAGAGCCAGCATTGCGCCGAAGATGAGTGGGAAGTTGACCGCCTCGCCGAAGTTGACCAGAGACACCGGCGCGCTCGGAAGTGCGGTGATCGATTGGAACGTGTCGAGATAGTGGCGGATTGCCGCCTGTCCGCGCGGACCGGACACGACGCTGACCAGGAGCCCACCGCCACCTGTTTCCTCCAGCGCCTCCTGTCTGCACGTCGCTTGGCCGGGGCCCGGAGGGCACATCGCGTCTTGGTAGCCGGCAATGGTGAGCACCGCGCCAATGCCCAGGCCCACGACACCACCGAGCACCGGAAAGGAGACCTGGGAGACCACCCGGAAAGGCAGAGTTCGCCTGCCACCCGACGGCAACGACACGGTGACGTGGACGACCGAGCCCAAATGGGCGCCGACCTGGCGCATGGTCGTCTCGCCGAGGCCGATCTGGCCGTCACCGCCGGGAAAGTGCCCAGCGACCAGCGCGAAGACAGCTCGACCACGGATGACGGTTGCCGCAACGGCCGGCAAGGCAAGGTTGTTGACGGAGATCTCCGTGACAATGCCGTGGGTGATACCGGTGACGGCACCGTCATGCTCGAGGCTTCGCAGCAGCGCACGGTCGGGCGTGGGAGTCACGTCAGTGAAGTTGAGCTGGAACGCGGCGCCGTACAGTTCGGGCGTGGCCGTGAGATGCGAAAGGCTGGCACCGAATACCACCGTCCCGCACAGCGCGATGACCGCCATCACCATGCCGACAAGGGCGCTGCCCACCGGCACTGACGTCCCGGAGGCCCCCCTCTGGATGGCTTGACGAACACCGATCAGCGCGCTCGGCGATACACCCATCGTGGCCAGGCGAGCTGCCACCGCAGAGGGGTGGGACGCGGCCGGCCGGTCGTCAGGCCGCAAAGTACGCGCGGCCCGCCTTGCGGTCCAGAATCCAAGAGCGAGGACGACCGCCACCGTGGCGAGCGCCCCGAGCAGCAGGACGAGGGCGTCAAAGGCCAACCCCGCAGAGGGTTCGGCGATGCGAGCCTCGCCGACCGGGGCGAGTGGTGACAACGCGGTGGCGAGGGCCACAGCACCGAGCGCACCAACGAGCGCCACAACCA
>Ga0181524_10005114_pt1 | contig 11845 bp, 11 predicted proteins | sample PEATcosm2014_Bin_34_FD_119761 | JGI IMG/M metagenome (GOLD analysis project Ga0181524, IMG submission 119761) | Peatland microbial communities from MTU Mesocosm Facility, Houghton, MI, USA - PEATcosm2014_Bin05_60_metaG | ecosystem: Environmental > Terrestrial > Soil > Wetlands > Peat | place...
GATCGCCTCGGGAAACAAAAGGGTTTGCGAACGGTCGATTCCGGATATGTGCGCCATGACGCGATTCTAGTACAACGCATGCACCGATGGAATCCGGTCAACGAGAGTTTCCACACGGTCTGCGTGATTTTTGAGAATCGCGCCGCCGCCGGAGTCGCGAAACCTGTCACATGGAACCAGCGAAAAGGGCGCGCCGCATGTCGGCGCGTCGTTCCTTTTTTGACGGTCAAAAACCCCGCTTTCGCCTTATTTTCTCGGCGATTCCGCGTGGTTCATTTTTCTTGACTTTCGCGCCAAAAGCCACAACCTCCCCGCCAAAGGCCCCGTGAACGCCGACGCGCGAGAGGAGACGCGCCCTCGGCGCCGCATTATTTCACGGACTCGCCCCCTGCCCCGCCACCTCGCTCCTTCGCCACCGCCCGTCGGAACGCCGCGACAAATGCGTCGAGTTCGGTCGGCGAGAGATCCGAAACCGCTACGTAGGCGCGTTCTCCATCAAACCACCGGACGACGGGATAACCTTCCACCGCGAGATCGCGCTGGACCGAGGCGCCGTCGCCCTTATCGGCGCGTAGCTCGGTCACGGAGATAAGATGGTCGCGGCGCTTGTAGACGAGCGTCGGCACGGCCGCGCCCGCCACGATGTCGATGCGCCCGCCGGCAAGGGGAAAGCCGGCTTCCGCGAGATCGACGACATCGGCCGCGACGGGGAGTTTTCCCGCCAGCCAGGGTTTGACCGTATGGCGGTCGGTGGAAACCACGTCGACGGGCTGGCCCGAAATCTGGGAGCGCATATGCGCCGATACGATCGCTTGCAGAGCCGCGTCGGGCGCGTTGCTTGAGGCGATGAGATGTTGCAGCCCGAGCGTCGCGACGACAGTCGCGGCCATGGCGGCGGCGAAGCTTAGCCAGGACGGCGGGCCGCGCCAAGGCGCCGTCTTCGCCTCGCGTCGCGGCGGCTCGCCGCCTTCGGCGATCTCCATCACGCGCAGGCGCAAGGAGTCTGACGCCCTCTCGCGCGGCGCCTTGGCGCGGATCGTCTCGCGCAGCGCCTTGAGGCGCGCATATTCCGCCGCCAGTTCCGGATCGGCGGCCAAAAACCGCTCCATCTCGATCACGCCGGCGGCGTCGAGTTCGCCGTCGAGCGTGGCGTGCAGCAGGAGCGAACGATCCTCGAAACCGGGTCTGGTCATGGCGCTGTCCCGAGCTTTTGGACGAGCAGCGCGCGGGCGCGGGCGAGCCGAGACATGACCGTGCCGATGGGCGCGCCGGTCGCTTCCGAAATGTCCCGATAGGAGAGGCCGTTTATCTCGCGCATGACCAATGTCTCCCTGAAGGCCAGCGGCAAACCGTCGATCGCCGCGGCTACCATGGCCCGATCCGCCGTCTCGATCAGCGCGGCCTCGGGAGAGGGCGAGGCGCCCGTCTCCAGGGCGTCCGCGTGCGCCTCCGCTTCCTCGGCCCCGCCAGCGAGGATGATCGCGCGGGGCCGGTTCTTGCCGAGCCAGGAATAAGCGGCGTTGCGGACGATCGCCAGCAGCCAGGCGCGGGGCCGCTCAACCGGGGCGCCGGATTCCAGCGCCCTCAAAGCTCTGACGCAGGCGTCCTGCACGATGTCCTCGGCGTCCGTCGCGTCGCCGCAGAGCCAGCGCGCTAGCGAATAGGCGTCGTCGAGATGCGGCAGAACATGCTCCGCGAAGTTCCGCCGCCCCGTTTCGCTCGTCACGATCCACCGCTTGGCCGTCAGGGCGTGACCGTGATCTTGCCCTTCATCATCGGATGCAGGCCGCAAAAATAGACGACCTCGCCCGGCTTGTCGAAGACAAACGAAAAGCTGTCGTCGGTGTCCAGCGCCCTCGAATGCAGCTTGATCGCTTGGGCGACGACATTATGGGGAATGTCGTCGTGATTGACGAACACCACTTTCGTGCCGGCCTTCACGGTGATTTCGGCCGGCGTGAAGGCGAAGTTGTCGATGCCGACGGTGATTTCGCCGGCGGCGAGGGAGAGTCGCGGCGCGAGCGCGAAAGCGCAGGCCGCCGCGAACAGGACAAGCTTTTTCATTCCTTCGCGCTCCCTTCATCCGGCCAGAGTGGAATCGACGATGGCGAGCGGCTGCTTGCCATGCGCGAGCCTGACGCTGGAGAGGCCCAGCAACGCGCGCAACTGGTCCGCCGGAACGAGTTGCGGTCCAGGCGCTGGCGCGGAGCCCGGCGCCGGCTGGGGAAAGGCGGTCGAGCGCGCCGTGTGGAAGGTCATATTGCCTTCCACCTTTTGCGCGATCTGATGAATATGGCCGTTGAGCACCGTCACCGAGCCGAACCGCGCGAGAAGCTTTAGGGCCTCGGCGCTGTCTTGCGTGCCCCAACCCCATTCGGCCGCGATGGTCCAGAGGGGAAGATGCGCGAAGACGACGATCGGCGTCGACGCGCTCCTGGGCTTCAGGTCGCCGGCGAGCCACGCCAGCTGTTCGGCGCCGAGATTGCCCATGCCGCCGGCCTTCAGGTTGTAAACATTCACGAGACCGATGAAATGCGCGCCGCCATGGTCGAAGGAATACCAGCCCTTCCCCTGCGAAAGCTTGCCGTAACGGGCGAGATAGGCCGCGCCGTTGTTCTCGTCGATGACGTCATGTTCTCCGGGCACATAATGCACGTCGAGCCGGGCGGCGCCGATCAGTTGATCCGCGTCGTCGAACTCGCCGGGCTTCGAGAGATGGGTGATGTCGCCGGCGTGAATCATGAAGGCGGGCTTGTTCGGCAGTTGGCCGATCTTGCCAATGGCCTCGGTCAAAGTGGCGTTCGGATTGGGATTGGCCGGCTTGTTGAAGCCGATATGGCTGTCCGAAATCTGGACGAAGGACAGGCCCGTCGCGGCCGCTTCCGCCGACCCCACGAGGCTGGAGGCCGGAACGCCGCCATTCAGCGTCCAGACGAGGCCGGAGCCGGCCCAGGCCGCGCATTTGAGCGCTTGCCTGCGGTCGAGGGATGTGTCGTCATCATGTTTCATTATCGTCTCCCAAAGCCGGCGGAGCGCCGGTCACGTCAGGAGACTCGGCCGAGAGTGGATTTATTCCCGGGAGGCGAGTTTTTTTCGCGCGCGGGTTTGGGATCGAAAATGAGCCATTAGACCGTCACGCAACAACAAGGATCGCGATAAGCCTCCATGGATGCCGACGCGCAAGAGGAGACGCTGCGCTTTCTCGCCTCGCTCGACGGCGGCGGCGAGATTGTTTCGACGCATATTTCGCGCGTCGTGCTCGGCCGAACGCGCGCGTTCAAATTGAAGCGCGCCATCGCCTTTCCCTATCTCGATTTCTCGACGCCGAGCAAGCGGCTCGCCATGTGCGAACGCGAGGTCGCGCTCAACAGGCGCACCGCGCCGACGCTCTATCTTGGCGCACGGCGCGTCACCCGCGAGACGGATGGCGGTCTCGCGCTGGATGGCGCGGGCGAACTCGTCGACGCCATCGTCGAAATGCGCCGCTTCGACGATGGCGCGCTGCTCGAATCCTTCGCCGCGAGGGGCGCGCTGTCGGCGCAAATCATCGAACGGCTCGCGCGAGCCATCGCCGCCTTTCACGATGAGGCCGCGATCATCCGGGAAAGCGGCGGGAGCGAGGCGATGCGCCGCGTCGTGCTGCTCAACGAGGAGAGCCTGCGCGACTTTCCGCCGGCGCCGGCGGGCGACCTGGAGGCGCATGGCGCTCGGCTCTCCGCCATGCTGCGAAAACATGCCGCGCTGCTCGACGCGCGCCACGCGCAAGGCAAGACGCGCCATTGCCATGGCGATCTCACTCTGCGCAACATCTGCGTCATCGACGGCGCGCCGACGCCCTTCGATTGCATCGAATTTTCCGACGAACTCGCGGCGATCGACGTGCTCTACGATTTCGCCTTTCTGCTGATGGACCTCCGTCGCGTCGGGGAAAGCGGGCTCGCCAATTTCGCGCTCAACCGCTATCTCGATTGGCGCGACGAAATCGACGGCCTGGGGCTGCTCCCCTTTTTCATGTCGCTGCGCGCGACGATCCGCGCGCATATCGGCTCCGCGCAAAATAAGCCGGATGAAGCGCGCCGCTATTTCGATCTCGCGCGCGAATTGGCGCGGGACGGCGCGCCTTGCCTCATCGCGATTGGGGGCTATAGCGGCTCCGGCAAATCCAGCGTCGCGGCGGCGCTGGCGCCGCTGATTGGCGCCGCGCCGGGCGCGCGCACGCTGAGCAGCGACCGGCTGCGCAAAAGGCTGCACGGCGTCGAGCCGACGCGGCGCCTGCCGCGAGAGGCCTATGCGAGCGAAATCTCGGCGCGCGTCTATGGCGAAATGATGATCGAGGCGGGGCGCGTCGCGCGCGCCGGCTGGCCCGTGGTGGTCGACGCGGTGTTCGACCGGCCTTCGAGCCGCGCCGAGATTGAACGGATCGCCCGAGAGGCCGGGGCGCCGTTTTTCGGCTTCTGGCTCGATGTCGATCTTTCGGCGCGGCTCGCGCGCGTCGAAACGCGGCGCGACGATCCCTCCGACGCGACGCGCGACGTGCTGCTGGCGCAGATGAAGGGCGAAACCGGCGCGATAGGCTGGCGGCGCATCGACGCCGCGCGCGGGCTGGACGCGATCATCGCGGAGATCGCCGAAAGCGTCACAGCGTCTTGCTAAGAAAAATCCGCGCCGCGCCGAGTGGAAAATTCTCGATGCGGCCCTGGCGGACAAAGCCGCAACGCTCGTAAAACACGGCGGCGCTTTCTTCAAACGTGTCGAGATAGACGCCGACGCAGCCGCGCGCGCGGGCCGCTTCCTCCACTCGCGCCAGCAGGCCGCGCCCGAGCCCCCGCCCCCGCCAACCGGGCGCGACGTAAAGATGCCGGACGTAAAGCCAGCGCCAATGCGAGACGCCGTTGAGCCCCGCGACGACGACGTCGCCTTCGCCCTTCGCGAGGATCGATAGCGGTTGTTCATCGCGCGGGCCAAGGCGCGCGGCGACCTCCGCGCCGAGGATTACGCCAATCTCCGGCGTCTCGCGGGCATCGATGAAATCGAATTTAATCACGTCGAGCGCGGCGTGCTGCGCGGCGTCGCCGGTCATGATAGCTGTCCCGCATGAGAGCCAAACTCGCCCTGGCCAAACTCGTCCCGGCAATCTCGGCCATCGCCGCGCTGCTTGCAACCGGAGCGCCCCTCGCCCAAGGCGCCGACCATGCCGCCGACGCGACATGCGCGGAGCCCGTGAAGGCCAATGGCGCGCGGCCGCGCGACTATCGCGCGATCCTGCAAAGCTGCGTCAACGACGCCGGCGCGCGAAAACTCGCGACGCGGCGGATGGCTTTAGGCGCCGAGGCGCTGCTGCTCGCGGTCGATCCCTTGAGCCTCGCGACGAGCCTCGAGCGCGCCCAGTGCTGGCGCTGCGAGGATACGACCGACGCGGCGCAAGCGGACACGCGCTTCATGCGCGCGTTGAAGAAACCCGAGCCGGATCCCGCGACGCCCGAGGTTTTGGAGAACGCCGGACTCTTGCACGGCAAGGGCGATGGTGTCTTCATCACCGGCGATCTGTGCCCGAGCCGGCACCCGCTGGACCGCGATTTTCTGGAGCTGCTCGCTGGGCAAGGGCCGGGAACGCCCGTCGCTGTGGCCGTATCCGGCCTCTGGATGGTCCATCACGCCGATGATCTCGACTGGCTGAAGCGACAGGCGGCCAGCGGCGCGTTGAGCATCGCCTGGGTCAACCATTCCTATCATCATCCTTACGTCAAAAGCCGCCCCGACGCGCAAACCTTTCTGCTGACGCCCGGGGTCGACATGGACGAAGAGATATTCGACACGGAAAGGCTAATGATCGCCAACGGCTTGACGCCATCGGTGTTTTTCCGCTTTCCGGGTCTGGTTTCCGCCGCGGGGCTGATGGAGAAGCTGCGCGAGCGCCATCTCGTCGCGCTCGGCGCCGACAGCTGGCTGGCGCTTGGCCCCCGCCCTCGTCCCGGCTCCATCGTGCTGGTGCATCCCAACGGCAATGAGCAGGCCGGGCTGAGGATTTTTTCGCGCCTGATGCGGCAGGGAAAAATGCCGCGGCCGTTCCGCTCGATCGTCGAGGCGCCGTAGCCAAGCCCGGAGCTCTGTCGTCGTTTGTTCATCGAACCGATCTAACCGTTTTAGTTGGAGGACCCCCATGGAAAACGAAACCGCCGAACTGGACAGATTGCAGGCTGCTTATAAGGCGGCCGTCGAGGAATGGATTGTGGCGATCAGGAAAGAAGAGGCCCTGGCGTCGGTCAATCACACAGTCGCGGAAGTCGACAAATGGGAAGAGGCCCATTTCGAGGAAGACGAGATTCGCAACAAGGTTCTGGAGGCGAAGGAAAAATACGAGGACGCGTTGCGACGCGAGTTTTTCGACTTTTAGGTTCTCGGGCGGCGGGAACGCGCTTTGGAAGGGCTATTTCCCGAAATACCGATCTTCCAGCGATCTCCACTCCGGGCTGGCCGTGATCCTCATCAGCGCCCGGTCTATCGGCTTTTTCAGCGGGCTATTTTCCGGCAGCGCTATCGCCATATAAGCCGGGGCGAGAAGACTGTTCGGGATGCGAAACGTCTTGGGGAACCGCGCCGCGGCCATGTATCGCAAGGCGCCGACGCTGTTCACGACGGCGTCGGCGTCGCCTTCGGCGACTGCGGCGAGAGCTTCCCGCAAGGTGTCGTATTTGGCGTGAGGAAGACGCAGCGCGTCCAAATATTCCGCGCCCGAGGAGGAGGCGACCGCCGCGAGTCTCTTGCCGGCGAGATCGCTCTCGGTGAAAGGGGCGCTGCTTTCGACCTGCTCGGCGGTGAGACGCGAGACGAGGCTCGCCGACAGCAGGGAAACGAGCGCCACGCTGCTCAGCATCCAAACGATCGCCACGAATCGCCCGACTGGCGTCTTCGGCGTCTTGTCGCCATAGCCGACCGTCGTCATCGTGACGACGGCCCAATATATGCCGTCGCGCAAGGTGACGACCGACGAATCCGTCGCCGTAGCCGAGCGGCCCGGTTTTTCGATGAACCACATCGCGACGCCTATCGCCAGCAACAACGCGAGCATTCCGGCGATCAACGAACTCAATTCGACGGCGACCAGCCCGTAGGCGACGAGCGCGGAAACCGGCCCCGCCTCCTTGCGCAAGGCGACGGCGACGCCCGAGCGATGCGCGGGATAGGAAAAATCGACGCGCGCCGCGCGCTCCGGCGTTATCGTGATCGCGCCAATCGCCGCGTCGAAACGCCCTTGTTCCAGGCCAGAGAGGATCGCGTCCATTTGCGCGACCGGCGTCAGCCTGTACTGGCCCCCAAATTCCTCGGCGACCCGACGCCAGAGCTCGACGCTGACCCCTTGAAACTCGCCGTCGGGCCCAACGCTTCCATAGGGGGCCAAGTCGTAAACCGCGACGCGCAGAGGCCCGGATTCGAGCCGCCCGGCGCCGGTCGCGCGGTCGCAACCGATGGCCAGGCAGAGGCAAAGGATGAGCAAAAGAACATGGAAGGGCGGCCGCGCGGTCATCGGGGCGATGAACCGATCGCTGGCTTGACCATTGACTTGGCGCGAGCGCCGCCGCGTCGTGAGCATGGAGCCATCGGAACGGAGTGAAGAGAGCGCGGATCGCGAGGCTGACACGCGAAGACGAAACTGATGTGTCATCCCGACCGTCGGAAATCCCGGGTCTCGGGACGTTAAACAAGCTCCGTTCCGGCGCCCGCCTTCAAGAAAGGCGCTCTTGAACAAACGAAGCGCTGTCATTGGCTTGCCTTCCGAAGGCAATAAAGAAGCAAACCGTCGTCGCGACAATGAATTAAGAAATTCTCAGTGCTTGAAATCAAAGATTTAGCATTTTGTGGAGGCGCCGACCAATACTCCAGCTCGCGCGCGCCGGCTTGCAATCGCAACGACGGCCGATCATATACGACAACAACAATGCAGGAGAGCTTGATGTCGTACCTAGAGGGAGTTGTGTATGATCCGCCGTCAAGCGAATATCCACCGCTCGTCGTTATTTTTAGAGCCGATGGAGAAATCTTGGCGGCGCGCGCGGCGGCTTCGGTCGAGGCGGCGGACTCTTTCCTCGAGGAAGTGCTGCAAGAGGTTCAGGCCAAGTTAGACACAAAACTGGCCAAAAAAGGCGCTTGATGGAGCGCTGAAATCCGTCAGGCGACAGATAGGATTACATGAATCGATCATGACCGGTTCCGGGGCGGCTCCGATATGGCGGGGTTGACCATCGCGGAATCGGGAGAGCGGCCGGGCCATGATTGCCCTGCTCGCCGCCGGCGTCGCCCAAACCAGTCTCGTCGACCGCGGAAAAAATATGCCTTGAGCAGGAAAGGGATGAATTCCCACGAACGCTCCCGCGGACCGGACAGAAGGTCAGCGAAGGCGCTCGATATCGCGGCGGAATTTTCCTTACATTGACAAGTATTGAGGCGGCTCTTATCTCTCCGCCGGGAATTTGCGTCGAACCCGTGGGCTTCCGCGGGGCACGGAGGCCGCCCGAGCGGTTCCCAGCGCTTGACGAAGCGCCCGTTCTCAAAGGTTTCGACGAATCGGCGCGCCCGGCCTTAAGCGGGCGCTCCGGTCCAGTCAGAAAGGTTCCACGAATGTTCGGCGCCCTCGCCAAGAAAATTTTCGGCTCCGCAAACGAACGCCGCCTGAAAACCTATCAGCCGAAAGTCAAGGCGATCAACGCGCTGGAGCCCGAGGTCGCCGGCCTCTCGGACGAGGCGCTACGCGCCCGCACGCAGGAGTTCCGCGACCAGATCGCCGCCGGCAAGACGCTCGACGATCTGCTCGTTCCCGCCTTCGCCACGGTGCGCGAGGCCGCGAGGCGCACGCTCGGCCAGCGCCATTTCGACGTGCAGCTGATCGGCGGCATGGTGCTGCACGAGGGCGGCATCGCCGAGATGCGCACCGGCGAAGGCAAGACGCTGGTCGCGACGCTCGCGGTCTATCTCAACGCGCTCCCCGGGAACGGCGTGCATGTCGTCACCGTCAACGACTATCTCGCCAAGCGCGACGCCGAATGGATGGGGCAGATTTACAACTTCCTCGGCATGAGCGTCGGGGTCATCGTCCACGACATTTCGGACGAGGATCGATCGGCCGCCTACGCCAGCGACATCACCTACGGCACCAATAATGAGTTCGGCTTCGACTATCTGCGCGACAATATGAAATACGAGCTGGCGCAGATGGCGCAGCGCGGACATTCATTCGCCATCGTCGACGAAGTGGATTCGATCCTCATCGACGAGGCGCGCACGCCGCTGATTATTTCCGGCCCCATCGACGATAAATCCGACCTTTACAACTCCATCGACAAGCTCGTCCCGAAACTCGTCAAGGAAGATTACGACCTCGACGAAAAGCAGCGCTCGATCAGCCTGACCGACGCCGGCAACGAACATATGGAAGAATTGCTCGGCGAGGCCGGCATCCTCACCGAGGGCGCGCTCTACGAGGCGCAAAACGTCACCATCGTCCACCACGTCAATCAGGCCCTGCGCGCGCACAAGCTATTCCAGCGCGACAAGGATTACATCGTGCGCAAGGGCGAGGTCGTCATCATCGACGAATTCACCGGCCGCATGATGCCGGGCCGCCGCTACTCCGAGGGGCTGCATCAGGCGCTCGAAGCCAAGGAGCATGTCCAGGTCCAGCCGGAAAACGTGACGCTGGCCTCGATCACCTTCCAGAATTACTTCCGCCTTTACGACAAGCTCGCCGGCATGACCGGCACCGCGTCGACCGAGGCGCTCGAATTCGCCGAAATCTACAAGCTCGACGTCGTCGAAATTCCGACGCACCGTCCGGTCCAGCGCATCGACGAGGACGACGAGGTCTATCGCACCGCCGGCGAGAAGCTGAAGGCCATAGCGGCGGAAATCGAGGCGGCGAGCGCCAATCTGCAACCCTTGCTCGTCGGCACGACCTCGATCGAGAAGTCCGAGCAGCTGGCGCAATATCTGACCAAGCAGGGCTATACGCAGATCGACTTCACCGATCCCAAGGCCCTGCCCAAACTCTATGTCGCCGCCCGCGCCGGCAAGCCCTCGAAGCTGTTCGCGGTGCTGAACGCCCGCTTCCACGAGCTCGAGGCCTATATCGTCGCGGAAGCCGGCGTGCCCGGCGCGATCACCGTCGCGACGAACATGGCGGGCCGCGGCACGGACATTCAGCTTGGCGGCAATGTCGAGATGCGCGTGGCGCAAGAATGCGTCGGGCTCGAAGGCGACGCGCTGAAGGCCAAGGAAGCGGAGATCAGAGCCGAGGTCGCGCGCTTCAAGGAGCAGGCCATCGCCGCCGGCGGCCTCTATATCATCGGCACGGAGCGCCACGAGAGCCGCCGCATCGACAATCAGCTACGCGGACGCTCGGGCCGCCAGGGCGATCCGGGACGCTCGAAATTCTATCTGTCGCTGCAAGATGATCTGATGCGCATTTTCGGCTCCGAGCGCATGGATTCGATGCTGGTCAAGCTCGGCTTGCAGGAGGGCGAGGCGATCGTCCATCCCTGGATCAACAAGGCGCTGGAGAAGGCGCAGCAAAAGGTCGAGGCGCGCAACTTCGACATGCGCAAGAACGTGCTGAAGTTCGACAATGTGATGAACGATCAGCGCAAGGTGATCTTCGAACGCCGGCGCGAAATCATGTCGGACGAGAGCGTCGAGGAGCATGTCGCCGACATGCGCGAGGAAGTCGTCAACAAGATGGTCGCGCTTCATATTCCCCACAACGCCTACGCCGAGGCGTGGGATGTCGCGGGTCTCGCCGAGGAGGTTAGGGAAAAGCTCAATATCGAGCCGCCCATCGCCCAATGGGCCGCCGAGGAAGGCATCGCCGACGAGGAAATTCGCGAGCGCCTGCTCGCCGCCGCGAACGAGGCCTACGCCGCCAAGGTCGAGAAGAACACGTCCTCGCTGATGCGCATGATCGAAAAGCAGTTCGTGCTGCAAGCGCTGGATTATCTGTGGCGCGACCATCTGATCGCGCTCGACCATTTGCGGCAGGTCGTCGGCTGGCGCGGCATGGCGCAGCGCGATCCGTTGAACGAATACAAGTCCGAGGCGCTAGAGCTGTTCAAGACGCTGATGGAGCATTGGGACGAGCGCGTGACGCAGCAACTGATGCGCGTCGACGTCTCCTTCGAGGCGCCGCCCTCGGCGCCGATGGAGCTGCCGCCCATGCAGATGGTGCATCCGGCTCCGGAGGCGCTTGGCGGCGGCTTGGGCGATCAGGCGCTCCTCGCGGATCTTAACGCGCGTCTCGCCGCGGTGGACTTTTCGGTCGCGCCGACGGCGACGGCGGCCGAGCCGCGCGACCCGCAAAATCCCGCGACCTGGGGCAAGGTCGGCCGCAACGAGTCCTGTCCCTGCGGCTCCGGCAAGAAATACAAGCATTGCCACGGCGCGCTGGTCTAAGCCCGTCGCGCCCCTCTCCCCGCATGCGGGGAGAGGGAACACGCCCCGCCCACAGCTTCGTGGAGATCGCTCTTGTCCGATATTGATTTTTCCAAGGTTCTCGTCGCGCAGGGCGGCGGGCCGACCGCCGTCATTAACCAATCGCTGGTCGGCGCCGTGCTGGAATCGCGTAAATTTCGCGAGGTCGAGCGCGTCTACGGCGCGTTTCACGGCGTGCGCGGAATCGTCGACGAGAATTTCGCCGATCTGACGCAGGAGACGACCCATAATCTCGAACTCGTGGCCGGCACGCCCTCCTCCGCGCTCGGCTCGACGCGCGACAAGCCGGACGTCAAATATTGCCAAGAGATTTTCAAGGTTCTGCAGGCGCACAAGATCGGCTGCTTCTTTTATATCGGCGGCAACGACA
>Ga0181524_10005117_pt1 | contig 11843 bp, 10 predicted proteins | sample PEATcosm2014_Bin_34_FD_119761 | JGI IMG/M metagenome (GOLD analysis project Ga0181524, IMG submission 119761) | Peatland microbial communities from MTU Mesocosm Facility, Houghton, MI, USA - PEATcosm2014_Bin05_60_metaG | ecosystem: Environmental > Terrestrial > Soil > Wetlands > Peat | place...
AGGCCAACAGCTGGAGGCTGCGGATCCGGGCGCGAGCCGACGCTTTCAGGAAGGCGGAGGCGCAGCTGCTCCTCCAGGCGAGGCAGGCGTCCGATGGATAGGCACCTCGCCGACCTGGTACTCCATCTCCGGCCCCCCGCGGAGGGTGTTGGACACGTAGCAGGCAGATACCGCGCGTCGGACCACGTCCAACAGCTCCGGCGTCGGCTCTGCGTGATCGACACGCACCACGATCCGGCGGAATCGGGGTCCACGGTGCTCTCCCTGAGCGGTGACCGTGAACCCGTCGACAGCCAGGCCTCGCTTCATCGCCACGTGGGCGACGGCCAGCGTGAAACACGAGGCCACCGACGCCAGCAGCACCTCGGTGGGTTGCATCCCCATGTCGGTGCCGCCGTGACGAGCTGGTTCGTCCACCGTCAGCTCGAACTGTCGGGCCTGCACGCTGCAGCGATACCTGCCGTCCCAGCGCGCGGTCACCTCCATATCGAGGAGATACTCTAACATGAAGCCTGAGTCGCTGAGCCTCCCCGATGAGGCACGCGTTATCAACGTTGGTCTGCCGCTGTTTGGTGAGGCGGTGCGCGCACAGGGGGCCGACGCGGTCGATGTCGACTGGCGCATCCCGGCGGGCGGTCATGCTGAGCTGGTGCGTGCGTTGGAGGGCCTTTACGGCCGGTGGTCGGAGCGGATCGACACCGCCAACACCGAGGTGCTGCGTCGCATCGACGAGGCCCGGCCACAGCTGACCGGGATCGCCAGCATGCGCGACGTCGTGCCCGGCGTCGGTGATCGCACGATCCTCCACTGCGGCCCGGAGCTCGAATGGGGTGACTTCTGTGATCCGTTGCGGCGCTCGGTGCGGGCCGCGGTGATGGCCGAGGGCTGGGCGCCGAATCGGGAGGCCGCGGAGACCATGGTGGCCGCTGGTGACGTGCAGCTCGAGGCCGCCAACGACCACGCCACCGCGCTGCCGATGGCCTCCGCCATCGGGCCCAGCAGCCCGGTCTTCGTTGTCGAGAACCCCGCCGGGAACAACCGCGCCTTCTCGGGCATCAACCAGGGATCGGGGAAGGTGGCGTGGTTCGGAGTCGACGAGCCCGAGGCCGTGGAACGGCTGGTGTGGCTTCGCGACGCCGCGGCACCGGTGCTGGCCGCGGCGCTGCGCGGCAACGGCCCCCTCGATGTCTTCTCGCTGGTCAGCCAGGGGCTCCAGATGGGTGACGAGGTGCACATGCGCGTCCAAGCCACCACCAACCTGCTGCTGCGCCAGCTCCTGCCGCACCTGGTCAGGGTGCAATCGCCGGACCTGCCGGCGGTCGCGGAGTTCCTGGCCGGCGCCTATCTCTCCTATCTCAACCTGGTCATGGCCGCCGCCAAGGCGGTGACCGACTGGGCCTCGGGGGTTCCGCACAGCAGCATCGTCACCGGCATGTCGCGCAACGGCACGACCTTCGGCATCCGGGTCAGCGGTCTGGGCGAGCGCTGGTTTATCTGCCCCGCCCCGCGGGTGGGCAAGGCCCTGTACAACCCCGGTTTCAGCGATGAGACCAGCGCGCCGGACATCGGCGACAGCGCGGTGCTCGAGCTGGTGGGGCTGGGCAGCGCGGCGGCGGCGGCATCTCCCGCGGTGGCCGGTTTCGTCGGTGGGACGATGGCCGACGCCATCGCCGTCACGCTCCGGATGGACACCATCTGCGCGGGTCGCAGCACCCGCTTCACGCTGCCCTATCTCGACTTCCGCGGGACGCCGATCGGAGTGGATCTGCGCCGGATCGTCGAGCTGGACACCACACCGACGGTGAACACCGGCATCCTGCACCGCAGTGCCGGGACCGGACAGGTCGGCGCCGGGGTCGCCGAGGCGCCGATCGAATGCTTCCGGGAGGCGCTGCTCGTCCTCGATGCCAGCATGGGTTAGGGTCGCCAGCCTCGGACAGGGAGCGGCGGCAGCGCTGGAGGGCGGCGAGCGCGGAGAGGTCTGGGCGGCCTTTCGCCGGGCGGCATACCTTCGAATGGGCGGGGGCCTGGTTGCTCTCACCCCTCAGGGGAGCCACGCCGGTCCGATCCATGCGGTGCTCGCCGACCCCCTGCCGCCACTCGAGGTCGGGACGGCGGTCCGGGTGGAGGCTGATCGAGTGCTGGTGGGCGAGAGCCTGGTGATCGACCTCTCAGCCGCCGAGGCGTGGAGCGGATACCATCCCACTCCGGGGGCGCTCTGGCGGGGGCGCCGGCTCGCCAGCCGGTCGGTGGCCGCGGTCGCGGCACGATCGGCGTTGCTGTTCCCGCCGTACCGTTCGCGGTGTGGCGACTGGTCCACGGCACTGGCGGAGCCGGACATCGCACGGGTCGCGGGTCTCCTCGGCGGCGTCGGACCCGGGCTCACCCCATCCGGTGACGACGCCCTCGCCGGAGTGCTCTTCGTCGCCCGTCTCCTCTGGGGTGCGACGGCTGAACAGCATCTGATGGCCTGCCTCGTCGAGGCTCGCGCCTCCGAGCCGAGCATCTCCTTCCTGGGCTGGGCAGCCCGCGGCCAGGCATTGGCGCCGGCTCACGATCTGCTGCTGGCGGCCGCCGCAGGGCGGGTCGACAAGGCCGCGCGCAGTGCCGCGCTGCTGGGGCAGGTTGGCGCGTCATCCGGCGCTGATCTCTGCCTGGGTGTCCAGCTGAGCCTCGACCATCTCCCGCCCGCGCGGAAACCACCTCACAACTGACACTCGGCGACGCTCTCATCCCCTCTGCCGCACCGCCAGGAATGGCTCCGGCAGCCACGCCGGAAAGCGCGGAGCCAAGCGCGCCCTCCGATCAGGTGGGTCGCTGGGTCATCCAGATGCACTTGGCGGGCTGGGCGTTGGGGTTGCGCCAGCGATGCGGTCGGTCGGTGCGGAAGTGGATCGTGTCCCCCGGCTTGAGCCGGAAGGTCCGACCATCGATCTCCACCTCGAAGGCGCCACTCAGCAGGTAGATGAGCTCCTCGCCAGGGTGCTCCATCGGGACCTCGCCGCTGGTCGCCCAGGGTTCGACGACCCCGAGCGCTCCCGCAATGTAGAAGCGGCCATAGGGACCGGTGATGCTGCTCAGCTTGAGCCCCTTCCGAGACGTGTAGACCGGCCGCCCGGTGCCCGCCGGGATGAAGAGGACGGGTCCCTCGGGAAGCGTCTCCTCGATCAGGTACGAAACCGGTTGGTTGAGAGCCACGGCGAGCTTCATCAGGGTGGCGATGGTGGGCACCATCCCGCTGCGCTCCACCTTGTGGATGGCCGCTGGCGAGACCCCGGAGCGCTCGGCCAGCTGCTGGAGTGACTGGCCGCGCTGGAGACGCAGCTCCCTCAGCTTGGGGCCGATGGCGCTGACGACGCTGTCGACCGCGTGCCGTGGCTTCGGCTTCCTCGCCGGCGCCGGTTTCAGGTCGGCGGCGGGCTCACCCTCAGGGCGCGTGTCCGCGTCCTCGGAGGCCGCGGAAGTGATGCCGCGTCTCACGGTCTGCCCGCCACCTGCTCAGATCGCGGCCGCGACGACGGCGATCCAGAGCGTGCGCGGCTGCTGCCGGGTCCGCTGCGGAGGGAGGCCGGACGCGCGAGAGCCGCACCATCATCGCTGGAGAGCGGCGGAGCCGGTCGGGGCCGCAGGCCGGTGAGCGGCTCGCGGATCAGATCGAACAGCTGCCGCTCGTCCCGACCGAGGTGCAGCCGGACGATCCCACTCGAGTCCACCACTCCGCATGCCTCGCACTCCAGGCCATGTCGACGGAAGGCACGCCGGCAGCCGCCGGCGCGATCGGGCGGCGCCGCCAGCACGAAGCCGAAGGTGGGGAAGGCCACTGACCACTCGGTGAGGGGGACGGCGTCCGGACGGGGCAGAGCCGCGACGTCGATGGTGGCACCGCAGCCGGAGCTCTCGAGTAGCATGGCCAGCGATCCTAGCACTCCAGACATGCTGACATCCTTGGCGGCAACGCACAGACCCGCTTCGGCGACATCGGCCAGCAGCCGCACATCGTCACCGAGCCTTTCACCGCGCTCAGCTATCGAACTGAAGTAGGCGAAATCGGGGCGCATCCTTCCCTCGACGCAGGCGGCCACGAGGACAACCTGACCGGGTGCGACGTTGGCCGCCGACAGCACTCGGGTGGCGAGGCCGATGCCGAAGGCGGAGAGGGAGGCGGGCCCCTCGTGCACCGTCAGATGGCCGCCCAGGATCGGCACACGGTAGAGCGCCGCGGCATGAGCCAGGCCTTCGAGGGCGCGACGAGCGGTCGCCTGCGGCGCCACGATGGTGTCGACCAGTCCCAGCGGTCGGGCCCCCATGGCGGCGAGGTCGTTGACGTTGGCCACGACCGCGGCGATGCCCGCACCGCGGGGGTCGCTGGCGACGAACGGAGGCCACATCGCCTCCCCACCCGTCACCACCTTCCGGCCGCCCACCTCGATGACAGCGCCGTCATCACCGGGCCCCCGTGCCGGATCGTCGCCGCCGAGGACCTCCGCCACCATGGCGAGCGAGGCTTTGGTGACCAGGCCGGGATGGTGGCGGACGGCCTCTACCAGATCGAGGAGGATCGTCGCCTCACTCATCGCCTGTGTCCACCGCCACTACCCAGTTTATTCGACGATTATCCACCATCCGGTACCCTCACCGACCTCTGGCGCCGCTGACAGCCGGCAGCGCCGGCGGTGAGGCGCCGTCGGAAGCCGGTTCGATCAGGTGCCAGCCGGGCTCCCCGTCGCGGGCGGCCCGAGCCGATGGGGGAGGCCGCAGCGGTTTGATCCATGCGAGGTCCGGAGGCCGCCGATCACGTCCATCGGCCAGAGCTCCATCGGCCCGGAACGTTCCCAGCGCCGGTGGTCCTGGGGCCGGCAGCGGCCGGGCTTGGGTGCGATCAGCCCTGGCGGACCGGGCAGCGATGGATCGAGGACCTCGAGGGGGGCCCCGGGAGCTCCCGATCCAGCTTGGCGAGGATCGTCCGCGGGCCCCACCCCGGATCCGCGATGCGCAGGGCCACGATCCTCGCCTCGACCGCGGGGGCCCACCTGGTGCGGGCACCGGTCGGGCCTCTAACTCCGGTCCGCCAGGGCACCCATGCCCTCGCTCGGGTAGCTCGCCAGCCATCGGTGGACCTCCGACCAAGTTCTACGCCGCTACAACCAGAAGCTTATTTCTGGACCGGTGCACTAGCGGAGGGTCAGACGGAGGAGGAGCTGGCATCTGCCAGCGGCTTCCCGACGTAGTCGGCGTAGCTCAGGTCAATCCACTCCGGCTCGCCGTCGAGATACTCGAGTTGACGCCGGTAGTCGTTGTCGGTCTCGGGGCGGTTGGCGTTGGCCAGGTAGCTCTCACGGTCCTTGAAGTGGATGATCATCACGAGCCGGTCGGGGTTCCTGTCCTCCCACGCGACCTCGTACGAGTGCAGTCCGTGGCCGTAAGCCTCGGCGCTGGGCACAATCTGGCGCATCAGCTTCTCGTATTCCGCCCGCCGCCCAGCCTTGACCTTGGCCCTCATGATGGTTCCGTACATCTCGACTCCTCCTCGTGCCCGCCAGGGCGGGCGGTGGGGGCACGCCGCCCCCACCGTCTGTGCCGCCGCGCTCAGTGCGCGGCTCTATGGCCTCACCTCGTAGACCGCGTTCATCAGCGACTCGGAGACCCGCCGGAAGCGGGTGAACCCGGCCTTCTCCACCGCGTCACGGATGCGCGCCTCACCGGCCTGCGCCCCCAGGGCCAGTCCGACCTCCTGGGCCAGGGAGTTGGGCACGCACAGGAGCGTCGAGAAGGCGTAGTACGCACGTCCCAGGGGGTTCAGATTCTCCTGCACGGCGTCCCCGGCCAGCGGCTCGACGATCAACCAGGTCCCATCCGGGGCCAGGGCCCGGTGGACGTGCCCAGCCGCACCGACCGGGTCGCCCATGTCGTGCAGGCAGTCGAACATGGTGACCAGGTCGTAGCCGGTCCCCGGGAACGCGGCGGCCGGGGCCACCTCGAAGCGGATCCGGCCGTCGAGACCGGCTTCGCCGGTTTCCTGCCGCGCCAGCTCGACGGAGTGGGCGTGGTAGTCGAAGCCGGCGAAGGTGGAACGCGGGAAGGCCTGCGCCATCAACCGGGTGGTGGCGCCCAGCCCGCATCCGACGTCCGCCACCGTAGCTCCGACCCGGAGCTTCTCGGTGACCCCGTCCAGGGCCGGAAGCCAGGTGGACAGTAGGTTCGCGGCGTAGCCGGGGCGGAAGAAACGCTCGCAGCCGATCAGCACTCCTTCGTCGTGCTCGTGCCAGCCAAACCCACGGCCGGTGCGGAACGCCGTCTCGATCTCCGGCGTGGCCTTGAGCGTGGCGAGGGCGAGCTGGAAGGCCCCGCCCACGAAGGCGGGGCTGAATTCGTCGGCGAGCGCCATGGCGTGCTCGCCACTCAGGGTGTAGCGGTCGGCGGAGGCGTCGTAGTCGACATAACCGCCAGCGGCCTGGGCATTGAGCCACTCGCGCACGTACCGCTCGCTGGTCCCAGTGCGGCGCGAGAGCTCGGCTGCCGTCGTCGGCCCGGCCCCGGACAGCCCGCGGTAGAGGCCGAGCCGGTCTCCGATGACGATCAACCCGGCGTTGACCGCAGCCCCGAGCTCCCCTACCACCTGCCCCATGAAGGCCATCAGCTTGTCGTGATCGATCGCTGGTGCGCCAGCAGTCTCAATCGCCATGTCATCGCCCTCCAGATGTGGGAGTGGAAGTCGGGGCCATGCTGGAGGCGCCTCGCCCGAATCGCATCCGGGGCCCCCCCTGGGCTTTCCCGGACTCCCAGCACGTGCGATCCTTGGGTGCTGTGCTTCTGGGCCGCGGGCCGGAGCAGGCCCGAATCGACTGCGCCCTCGCCGACGCGCGGCGAGAGGTCAGCTCGACGCTCGTGCTCACGGGCGATCCAGGGATCGGGAAGACGGCGCTGCTGCGCTACGCGCTTACACAGGCCGGGGGGATGAGGGTGCTTGGCGCCCGAGGGGTCGAGTTCGAGGCTGACATTCCCTTCGCCGGCCTCCACGAGTTGCTCCGCCCAGCTCTTAGCCTTCTCGACCGTATCCCCGCCGCGGCGGCGGCGGCGCTGCGCGCTGCCCTCGGCCTCGAAAGCGGGGGCGCGGGGGACCGCCTTCTGATCGGCGCCGCCACCCTGGATCTCCTCACCACCTGGGCGGAGACGCCACTCCTGGTGCTGGTGGACGATGCCCATTGGCTCGACCGAGCGTCCGCCGAAGCCATCGGATTCGCCGCCCGCCGCCTGCTCGCCGATCCCATCGCCCTGCTGGTGGCGATGCGGGACGAGGAGCCATCCCCCCTGCGCGAGGCGGGGCTGGAGCAGCTCCCTCTGGGCGCCCTGGATCCCGCCACGGCCGCCGACCTGCTTCGCCGTTCGGCGCCGGAGCCGCTGGACGAGGAGGTGGCTGGCCGCATCCTCGACCTCACCGCCGGCAACCCCCTCGCCCTGATCGAGATTGCCGGCGAGGCACACCGCCTGGGGCCGTCTGCGGCGCATCAACCGGTGCCGGTGTCCGTGACCACCACCGTGGAGCGCGCCTACCTGCGCCGCGCCGGCAGCCTCTCCCCCGGCGCCCGCCGCGTCCTCCTCCTCGCCGCAGCCTCAGGGCAGCCCTCGGTCGAGCTGCTGGCCGCAGCCGCCCACGAGCTCGGCCTGCCGCGCAGCGCCGTCGCCGAGGCAGAGGCCGCGAACGCCCTGGTAACCGTGCGCGAACGCGCCCTCCGATTCGTCCATCCCCTGGCGGGAGCCGCCGTCTATCACGCCGCCTCGCCCGCGGAGCGGCGTGACGTGCACCGCGTCCTGGCTGCCGTCATGGCGGCTCCCGAGTCGGCGGACCGGCGCGCCTGGCACCTGGCGGCCGCGGCGACGGGTGCCAACGAGGAGGTGGCCGAGGCTCTCGAGGCGGTCGGCACCCGAGCCCGAGGGCTCAGCGGTTTCGCCGCGGCGCGATCCGCATTCGAGGAGTCGGCTCGGCTCAGCCTCGACCCGGCGGCCCGACGCCGCCGCCTCCTGGTGGCCGCCGAGTCCGCTTGGTTGGGCGCCCAGACGGGTCGTGCTCTGACACTCCTCGAGGAGGTGCGACGCGGTCTGACGGATACCAGCCTTTCGACCGAGGCGGACGCCGTCGCCGGACGGATCGCCTTCGACACCGGAGCCGCCGAGAAGGGCTTCCGACTGATCCGGCAGGCAGCCTCGGAGATGGTGGGCTCCGAGCGGTTGCGGGCGATTCAGCTTCTGGCCGGCGCGTCCCTCAGTGGGGTGGCGTCGGGCCGGCTCATGGACATACTGGAAACCGGCGCGCAGGCCCTGGAACTCCTCGGTCCCGATGACCCGCCTGAGGCCGGGATCGCCGCCCACACCGCCTACGGATGCGCGGCCGTCCTCGCCGCCGAGGGAGATGCGGGCCCCCGCCACCTCCGGATCGCCGCTGCGCTCTTCGGCGATGTTGATATGAACAGCGACCCCCTCCTCATGCTCTGCGCTGCGTCGGTCGGCCTCTTCCTCCGCGAGGCCGAGGCCGGGCGTGAGCTGCTCAAGCGGGCCGATGCGGAGGCGCGCGCCCATGCCCCGGCCGCGGCTCTTCCGCCGGTGCTCTTCTACCTTGCCCGTGACCTGGCCACGACGGACCGGTGGGCGGCGGCTCGCGCCAACTATGAGGAGGCCGCTCGGCTCGCTCGCGAGACCAACCAGCACACCTGGCTCACCGCCCCGCTGGCGGGGCTCGCCCAGCTGGATGCTCTCGAGGGCCGCACCGCCGACCTGGGACTCCACGCCAGCGAGGCAGAGACGCTGGCCGACCGCTACCACCTGGACTTCTTCCGCGCCTGGACGGTCACGGCGCGAGCCCTCGACGCGCTGGGCCAGGGGCGGACGCGCGTGGCCCTCACTCACCTGACCGCCCTCGGCGAGCTGCACCGCCGGTTGGGCATCCGCGATCCCGATGTCAATCCCGCCCCGGACATCGCCGAGGCCGCCATGCGGCTGGGTGATGCCGACGCTGCGACCGCCGCCGCTGAGCGTTTCTATCCCACCGCGGTGGCCAAGGGTCAGCCCTTCGCCCTGGCCCGAGCGGAGCGGGCGGTGGCCATCATCGCCTCGGACTCCGACTATGAGCACCACTACGCGGCGGCCCTCGAGCACCACGCCCACACCCGGGACAGCTTCGAGACCGCCCGGACCCGGCTGAGCTACGGCGAGCGGCTGCGCCGCGCCCGACGGCGCCGAGAGGCGCGCCAGCAGCTGGCAGCCGCTCTCGAGGAGTTCAGCCGCCTCGGCGCAACCCCGTGGACGCAGCGGACCCTCGCCGAGATGGGGGCGACCGCGGAGCACGCGGGCCGGGGCGATCCGGCGATCCGCCACCGGCTCACCCCGCAGGAGATGCAGATCGCCCTCGCGCTGTCCGAGGGGATGACCACCCGCGAGACGGCTGCGAAGCTCTATATCAGCCCCAAGACGGTCGAATACCACCTGCGCAACGTCTACGACAAGCTGGAGATCCGCAGCCGCGAGGAGCTGAGGTCGGTCATGGGGAAGGGCAGCAGCTGAACGCGTGAGCGGCTGGCGGGCGGCTCACGCTGCCGCCTGTAGCCGCCAAACTTCTCTTGGCCCACAACGGCATTCCGGCGTGGAGCCCAAGGTGGGAATCGAACCCACGACCTACGCCTTACCAAGGTGTTGCTCCAAATGGGAAGCGGTTGCATATTTGGAATCGGCCTGGTTCGGCTGCATGGCCGGCATCTTTCAGGTTGTTGCAGTGGCGTTGAAGTACGGTTCAAGTTCTCCATCGAACGACCGCGCCGGGCGGGGCGCCGGTTTCGCCTCACCGACGCCGGGAGGAGCGGCCGGGTGCTCGACCTCGGCTGCGGTCCGGGCTCGTTCCGTGTCCCCGACCGATCGTGGGCCTCAGAGGGAGGCTGTTGCCTCGCAACGGATTTCCGGCCTGGAGCCCAAGGTGGGTCCCGGAGATCCGGCGGCCGCGCGCTGAGCCGCGCGAGGGGCTCGGCGTGGTGCCGTCCCTCCGGGTCATCCCCCACGTCGACCGGCTGCAGAGGTGGATGCCAGGAAGGGTGGAGAGGATGACCACCCAGGCGCCTCCGGAGGTGACCGTCGTCGGCGTCGACGAGGACACCGCCATCGTCAGCCAGGGCGACGACCTCTCCCGCTGGCTGATGGAGGGAAAGCGGTCGGCCTGGGTGCTCACCACCGATGGTGGGCCGTCCCTCGCCGCCGGCGAGGAGATCCTCTCTGACGAGGCAGCCACCCCGCGGGTCGCCGGCAAGCCATGCTGCTCGGAGTCGTGACTCCCGCGGCCGTCCTCGGTGTTCAGCAGGGCGCGGGCGCATTGGGACATCAGCTCCGACACTGCAACTGACGCGCGGTCATAGGATCCTGGTCATTTTCCATTGGCCTGCAAGGAGAATCGGGCGTTGGTTGTGATTGGCGGAGATCGCTTCCGCTGCGTCCGCGGCAGCTGACGCGCGACGCTTCTGCGACTTCCTTGGAGCGCTTGTGCCGTCGGTGGACGGCTGCCCGATCTTGCGCAAGAAAGGTGCTTGCAAGCCGGCTGGCACCAGCGTAGAGTCCTTCGTTGCGGGTCCTCTTGTCAGAGATGGCGAGGGGGCGGCCCGGGGCGATGGTGGCCCATCAGCTCCGGACGAGGGTCGAGCCCGAGGGCCACCGAGGGCACCGCCTCCCGTACTTGAAGGCTCCACGTCGCAAGAGGTGGGGCTTTTTGGTGTGTCGAGGAAGCATCGTCTGTCACAGTTCCACCGGCTGCGGACGATGCTGGTGATGGTGGAAGTGCTCGGGCCGCTCACGAGCGAGACGTCTCCTTCGCCCGGGCCGACCCCGCCGTCCAGGGCGACATCGACGCTGCGTATCACGCCTGGTACGACCGCTATGGGCCGCGCATCGTCGGCTCGGTGGTGGGATCCGACAGCCAGCGGGTGACCCTCCGACTCGTCCCGGCCAGGACGTCGAGATCCTCAACCTCCTCGACGACCACTCCCGCCTCCTGGTCGGCTCGGACACCTGCTTCACCTTCAAGGCCCTCGACGTCGTCCAGAGCTTCTACGCCCTTGTGAACGCCACGGCTTCCCCGCCGCCCTGCTCACCGACAACGGCGCCGTCTTCAGCGGCGCCTCACGCCATGGCAAGGTCTTCCTCAAATCCGAGCTGGAGCGGCTCGGCATCCTAGCCAAGCACTCCACTCCCTACCACCCCCAGACCTGCGGCAAGGTCGAGCGCTTCCACCAGACCCTCAAGCGCTTCCTGGCCCACCAGGCCCCCGCCCACTCGCTCGCCGAGCTCCAGTCCAGCTCGACACCTTCCGCGCCTTCTACAAACTCCGCCGGCCCCACCGGGCCCTCGACGGCAGGCCTCCCCTTGTCGCCTTCAACGCCCGCCTCAAGGCTCACCCCATCGGGGCCACTTCCGAGGCTCACTTCCGGGTCCGCCACGACCGCGTCGACCAGGCCGGCAAGATCACCCTCCGCTACCTCAGCCGCCTCCACCACATCGGCGTCGGCCGGGCTCACCGCGGCGAATCCATCCACCTCCTGGTCGCCAACAAGGACGTTCCGCATCCTCGCCGACGACGGCTCCCTGATCCGCAGCTGACCCTCGACCCCTCCCGCGACTATCAGCCTCGCGGCGTCCCCCTCGGCCGGCCTAGAGTCCACGATGTCCTGAGACAGGTGTCCACCATGTCTCTTGGATTCAGGGGGTCCGTGCACCAAGCCTCAGTGAGCAGCAAGCTGCAGCTGCCATGAGGAGGTGCCATGAGAGGTCGCAGGTTCACCGGACCCGAGCGGGCTGAGGTCTGGAACCGCATC